>PDWJ01000424.1_pt1 | contig 63978 bp, 46 predicted proteins | sample 1430881 | NCBI WGS metagenome assembly PDWJ01 (sample SAMN01162460, study PRJNA174530) | Oral metagenome, whole genome shotgun sequencing project. | biome: Marine environment; feature: Marine mammal; material: Swab sample of the gingival sulcus; isolation source: swab sample of gingival sulcus... | reverse complement strand
TTGATCGTGTCGATAAAGTACTTGCCCTGCATACCAAGCATCCGGAACCTGTCCTCTTCTGGTAGATCAGAGAACTGCACATGGCGAGGTGTTTTTTTTCTGCAGGCTTTCAGGTCCTCAACTGTACGCGTCATCTCATCTATCTCTTCCATCAGCGTTGCCTTTTTCGTTTTATATTCAGCGACCTTGTGAGGTTCTATATCATCACAAAGGGCAACATCGTTGCACTCGCTTTTTTTTCTGGCAAGTTTGGCAGCCTGTTTTCTCACCTCACCATCAATCTCACGATACTGGGGATTAATCACCCTTGTGCTTTCAGGAATTTCATTGGTTACATAGTCAGCAAGTGCATCAAGATAATGCTGCAGCATATACCTGAAGACTCACCTTCAAAAGAGGTGTTTGTCAGGTCATACAAGGTGATTGTTTCACCAAGCGAAAAAAGCGTACATTCTTTTGTATACAGGTGGTGCTCTATGGATTCAACGATCCTATAGGTGGAGTAATATCCGCCTGTCCGTTTTTTCTTATGCGGTGTTTTTCGGATAAACATGCATCAAAGATGGCACATGTTTACCCGCCAGCCAATGGCATACGGCACAATTCTGGGCACTACAAAAGACCTGAAAATCTTATCTTGCTGTAATTCTGTAATAATTTTTTTAGTGTTTTACGAAAAACCTTCATTATAGAGTTTTTTGAGAATCATTATTACAAACTTGGGTTAAAAAGACATAAATAAATATTGACACCAAAGCCCAGTGCAGATATATTCCCACGCACTGAGCAGGTGTATAAGGTTGCGCTGATGAAAAAACAGCAAGTTACAAAGCGCTACCGTACACCAAAAAAGCTAATTTTCCCGGCAACTTTAACAAGTTAACAGCCCGGGTGTTATCCTCGGTAGCTCAGTTGGTAGAGCAGGTGGCTGTTAACCACCCTGTCGGGGGTTCGAGTCCCTCCCGAGGAGCCAGTTACAGGAAAGCCCTGCATTATAATGCGGGGCTTTCCTATTTTATAAAACTGTTTGCTCTTCAAGATTAACAGTCGATCGACACCCCATGGGGTGCAATCATGATGCAATCAACAACGGGGATAAAGGACCATGTGTTGGTGCGCCCATTTTAACCAATGACGGTCCTCCCTTGAAGCTTCATGAAATCAATGGTAAAAAGTACTACCATTCAATGCGGCCTTGAATTTCTTCAAGAACTAAGCTGCACCTAGGCTGAGCGCCTAGATGCACTGCTCTGGCCACGACAGCGTTCGCACAAGCCATTGTACGAAGAAACAGATGAATTGATTTCCGGTCATTTCTTTTGCGACCGACCCGACATATCCACCCGAACCTGATCCCCTGACAAATGGATACGTATTGCATTGGTATTGATACCGGCGGCACCTTTACGGACGCGGTTGCCATTCGTCTCTCAGACAAGGCAATTGTTGCCCAAAGCAAAACAAGGACAACACATACTCATCTCGCCCGTGGCGTGGTCGCTGGACTGGAGCAGCTTTTTCAGGGGAATGTCTACCCCTCAGGTGTACGCCACCTCGCCGTGTCCACCACTTTGACCACCAATGCAGTCGTCGGAGATTATGGGGCTCGGGTCGGCTTATTTGTGCTTGGCCGTGTCCGCCGCTTCAAACTGCCTGTAACGGCTAATATTTACATCAAGGGAGGACACACTATTATCGGTGAGGAAGATGCGCCGATGGATATGGAATTTTTGGTCGATATGCTCTATAAACTGAGAGGTCAAGTGGACAGTTACGCTGTCTGTGGGGCCATGTCCATAAAAAACCCCACACATGAGCTGGTGGCTGAAAAAGCCATATCCATGATCGACCCGAAACCGGTCTTTTGCTCTCACCGCGCTTCCTCTCATCCAGGTATGGAGGAACGAGCCGCTACAGCATGTCTCAACGCAAAGTTACGGCCCCTGATGGTGGACTTTTTTTCTTCCATTCACCAGGCAATGCAATCCCTGGGCATTGATTGCCCGGTGACCATGACATGCGGAGATGGCTCGGATGCCACAATGGAGGAAACGGTTGAACGAGCGTCCGTCACCATGTCCAGTGGACCGGCTGCCACCGCTCAATTCGGAAGCTTCAATACCCAAGCATCCATCCTGATTGTTGATGTCGGCGGGACCACCACCGACATCTGTATGCTGAAGAACGGAAAGGCCCTTCTCAATACAAACGGCTGCCGAATAGGTCAATGGCAAACTCATGTGGAGGCCATTGATACGCACACGATTGCCGGTGGAGGAGACAGTCAGGTTCTGTGCACCAGGGATGGCAAAGTCGAACTAGGGAAAAATCGTGTGCAACCGCTGGCCCTGACCCCGAACCTCCCCAACCCTGATCAATGGCTGCATCCTGATAAAGATATCTACCTGCTCTTGCCCGACATCGACCCAGATGCCGACAAAAACCCCAGCAAAAAAAAAGATACCCTGGTACTGGCTCTGGAAAAGTATGGCCCCATGACCCGAACGCAACTTACCAAAAGGACAAGGGGACTAGGCATGAGCCTGGACGAAAATATTGAACAACTGGCCTTTGAACAAAGCCTGATAGTGGCAGGGTTTACCCCCACAGACGCCTTGCATGTCCTGGGCAAACTGGAGGCTGGCGACTGTGATGCAAGCAGAAAAGCCGCTACAATCTATGGCCGCAGGCTGGGTGTAGGCGCAGAGGAATTTTGTCACATGGTCGTTACCCAAACAGTCAACATTATAACCAAAAGCATTTTGACCTATCTGGCCCGTTCGGTGTGGAGTCCCGGCCATGCCCTAACCATGCTGGAACAAGAGAGCAACGATTTTTTTTCAATGCAGTTTTCCGTCCACATGCCATTGCTGGGTATCGGAGGTGCCGCACCTTTTTTTCTTCCCCAAGTTGCAGAAAGGCTCAATACAACGGTCCACTTCCCTGAACACTATGCTGTCGGTAATGCTGCTGGTGCGGCAATGATCGGGATCAAAAACCTCCACAAAAAGCAAGAGGCATAATGCAACCCCATAGAACGCACCCCCCGCAGGGGCCGTCAAACCGTGGTTTTTCCCATCCAGAGGGATACCAACACACAAGGTCATAACGACACGACCTTGCTCCTTTCCATACACAACAGTCAGGTTATGAAAACAACAGAGATAATCTTTTCACGCCATACAACCGGCGCAACCAATCATGTCTTTACCCCCTCATCATTTTCTGCCCTGGCAGGCTTTCTGGAAATGGATATCCAGGAAAGCACTACCGGCAAAGAGTTGCTCGGCAAATTCAGCAACTCTCCCTTACCAGCAGAGCAGACCATTTTTATCGGTAAGGCACACAACCTCAGTCTTGATACCGAAGGTACAATTCTCATTGAAGCAACAATGGATGCAGAACTGCCCTCGGCGAGACTTTCGGAAAAAGCCTTTGTCAAATGTCTGGAAAAATGGGTTGAATTCCTTGATACCCCCACACTGCTCAACATGATGCCAAACCTCCAGCACTGATTCAACAGCAGCCAGCGCCCAACGGATACGCCGTTGCATACAGACACAACAACAGTGCGGGGACAATTCCTGTCCATCGACAACCATCTGCTACGAAAAACGCTGCATGGATCGAAGCAGGGTTATGACATTCTGACTGCGGCCATAAATCGTGATCCAGCCGCGCTGGGCACTCTAAAAGACAAAGTGACCGTTCAAAGGCGGTTTGCTGCAATCTTCTTCGCCTGGATTTCTCATGACATGGCGTAAGCGACAAGCCCTGAGATGAGAAAAATAAAAAAAGGCATCAGGCAGCCTCGGCGAACAGGCAAGGCCAACCAAAGTAAACCGCATCCGGGGTTTTGTCCTCAAGAGAAGAATGCCTCTTGCCAAATGGTAGTATTCGATCCACTTGGCAAGTCCGACGCGGAGCGACCTGCCGTTTTCAAATGAATAGAGATAGATGTACTGGTGCTTGAGGGTCCACCATAACCGCTCTATAAAATATTGTCCTGGCAACGGCCTCGACCATCCATGCTGATGGCCACTTGGCTGTCCTGGAGAACCTGGGTAACAGCATTGCGAGTGCACTGGGATACCTGGTCAGTATTGAAAATATCAGGTGGTCCAAAACGGTCTATGGCTTCCTCCAGGGCATTCCAGTTGGAAACCATGGTGGGATGGACACCCAACCGGCTGGTAATCTGAAAGGCTGTCTCGTCGTTTGTGATGGCTGCCAGAGCAACCTTTGCCTTGAACTGTGGACTGTGTGTTTTGCGTTTTTTACCCATTGTCAGATCCTCCTGAATTTTGATCTGACTCATAGCTTATCACATTGTCCCGTTTTAGGAGGCCACCGCCTGAAATATTCAGAGCTCATGCCAGCGGCAGAGTACCCTTTCCAGGCGGTCAAGAAAAAGATAGAGAGTAAACCCGAGCAAGACCATGCCGGTAATGCCGCTGTACAGGGAAATGTAGTCTGCCCTGCTCCAGGAGTCCATGATGATGTAGCCCAGTCCCCTGGTGGTGGCAAAAGACTCGACAAAAAAAAGTATGGCCACGGCCGTACCTACTGAGATACGCAGGGCGGTCAGTATTTTGGGCAAGGTCGCCGGAATGATGACATGGCGATACAGTTGCCACCTGTTGCCCCCAAGAGTCTGCAGGGAATAGAGATAATTTTTGTGTATACCTTTGGCAGCATCCCGGGTGGTGACCAAGATCTGAAAAAAAATGATCAGTGCAATCAGAAAAATTTTTGAAAGGTTACCGATACCAAAAAGAAGGATGATCAACGGCAACAGTACCACATGGGGGATGGGATACAGCAGGTAGACAAAAGGCGAAAGGGTTTTACGAAGCAGCGGTTCATGCCCGATCAACAGGCCAAGCGGCACCGCGCTGAGAGCCCCCAGAATGCCTCCGACGATGGCCCTGTAGCCGCTTATCAGCAGGTCATCGATAATTGCACCTGTGAACAGTTTCCCCAAAAAATCGGCCAGAACCTGCCAGGGCTGGGGCAAGGCCACTGTATCCAGGGCAAGCGCCGTGCCTTCCCAGCCAACCAACAGAGTAACCGTTGCCAGAACCAAATTACGCCTGCTCTGCACAACATTCCTCCATCAAAATTCTGCGTAACAGTGTGCACCGTTCAAAAAAGAGCTCCTTACTACGGTAGTCCGCCTCACCTGCTTCTGGATTGTCCAACTGTTGTATAACTTGACCCGGACTATTGCCGAGCACTATAATCCTACGCCCTAACAAAACGGCCTCTTCAATGGAATGGGTGACAATGACCGGCAAGATTTTTTTCTGCCTCCAGACATGAAGAATCAAGTTTTGCAGCCGTTCCCTGGTCAGAGCATCCAAAGATGATAAGGGTTCATCCATGAGCAGGATGTCGGGTTGCATCACCAGAGTCCTTGCCAAGGCTACCCGCTGCTGCATGCCACCTGAAAGCTGTGCGGGATAATAACCGGCATACGGGCTCAGAGCCATCTCTTCAAGCATCTGCCCGACCCTGGTGAAGGCCTCGCGCTCGGGGATTTTGCTCAGTTGTAACCCCAAGGCAGTGTTTTCATACACGGTTTTCCAGGGAAACAGTCCATAATTCTGCAAAATGGTGCCGCATCGCGCCTGCTGAGCTATACGTACCTGTCCCCTCGCCGGCTGCAACAAGCCTGCAAGCAGAAAAAGCAAGGATGTCTTGCCGCACCCCGAAGGTCCTATCACGGCAAGACTCTCGCCCTGTACCACATGAAAAGAAATATCCTGTAATATCAAATTATTTTGCCCACTCTCGCAGTAAGCAAAAGAAACCTGATCAACCTCAATCATGGCGCCTTATCGTACAAGATCCCGGCTCACCATGTACTCGTACGGTACCGGCCTGGCAACTCCTTTTTCCACCAGCCAGTCAATGACTGGAGTATAAAAACGCCGGGGAAAAGGCTGTGGAAGCGGATACGATGGGATGGGATAGGTCTTGACCAAATTTGGTGGTATCCGCCCTTTTTCCACGAACAGGGGACGGAAATGCTCTGGCTTGGTGTTGATCAGCTCTACCGCCTGAGCATATGCTGTAAAAAAAACAGCCACATCCTCTTTGCGGGTATCCAATACCGTTTTGCGAAAGATGAAGACAGTCTGGGAGAGACTCTCCCCAGCCTGGTCATCGGCCAGGAGTTTTACGGCTCCTTGTTCTACGGCGACCGATGCCAGAGGCTCGGGAAGAGTGGCAGCTTTAATCATCCCGGCAAGCAGCATCTGCAATCGGATAGGCATTTTCTTGATCTCGATTTTTTTTATCTCCCATTCTGAGAATCCCTGCTCAGCAAGCATGCGGTCCGTAACGTACTCGATGATAGTTGAGCTGGAGATACCGATCTCCACCCCCTTGAGGTCTTCGATACTTTTCAAACCAGATCCCGGAGCAGCCAGAATAGCAAAAACGCCTTCCTGTGGATTCTTTCCCAGGCACAGGGAGGTTATCTTGATCAGGTCTCTGCCCTGGTCAAGCAAAATGGCGCCGATCGGATCGCTCAGGGCGCCATCAATGGCCCCTGCACTCAGGGCACTGTCTCTTTCCAGGGCGCTGAGAAAGGGTATCAGCTCGACCTCCACCCCGGCCTGACGGTACAGGCCTTCCTGCTCAGCCACATACAGAGGCACCACGTCTTCAATCAGAAGCGTACCTATCTTCAACGGCTCCGAAGCCCAAGCCAAGGCAGAGAAACAAAAGAGACAATACAGTACTGGAACGAGAGAAAATGGTTTCATGAATCCTCCTTATACATAGAAAACGATTCCTGAAATATATCCGGCTCTCCGGCTCAGGTCAATTGCCCTGGTCAGGATTTGGAAGATACGGCCGACATATATTCCCTCTCCCCAGCGGATGCAATAGTTACCCCGGATCTCTCATGTACATTTTGTCGAAATTTGTGCCTACCCACGGATATCACAGCCATCTTTTTTGTCACATTTTTCCCAAAAAAGATAAAAAGCCATGAGAAATCGGGAGTAAGCCGCGTTGACAGTATACCGAAACAGTACCGCCTCGGTTTGTACTTTTTCCAACACCCTCACAGCACCCAACGTGCAACGATCCTCGCTGTCCACTCAGGTCTCCTGGCCCGGAGTTCGCAGTAGCTCAAACGGTGCCAGGTGCAAAATTTTTGCAGGACATGAGAGCACCCTCTTTTTGCCGTTACCACAAGGCCGAAGATGGTGCCCCTGGGCTGAGCCTTGGTGCACATTTAAAAAAACTCTTTTTCCGCATTCTATCCTTTTTCAGAGGGATGATACTCATCAAAGGCTCTCTCCAGATCAATCATTTCCCGGGCCCTTTCCATGGCTCGATCTCTGGTATCTCCCGCCATGGCAACATGCTGCTTTTTCCCATCCGGCGAGATAATATCAAAACAAAAACTGGAACACCTGACAGGTCTATACTGCAGGATAATCTCCCATCCTTGATAGCTTTCAAAACACTTATCTTGCACCCTTTTTGCTCCTCGTGGTTCCTCTATGGGATAAAGGACACATCATTTCATTAATAGTCTACGTTTTTTCTTTTATAAATGCACTGTTAGGTGACAAAACGCACAGGACAGTCCAGCCTTGACCACCCTCTTGTGCAATCAATTCATGGACTCACCCTGTGAGCTTTTGTAAGGTACAGAGGCCATTTTCATTCAGGCAAGCCTTGACAGCAAGCTGCTAAGAGTTCGGTCCAACCCCCATTGCTCATGGTCCTTCTGCACTGGATACTTGCGACAGCAGACTGCAGCGTCGACACCATCTCCTCGTATTTTAAAAAAGAGAAATTAAAAAATCTATTGAATCCAGGGCATTGCCTTGGCGACAGCATAATTACCTAATTCCAGCTTAGCAGTCTGCCATGCAAGGAGATATAATCCATACAGGTAGACTGCCATGCTGCATAGATCTGAGTACATAAAACTGCCTGATGTGGATAATCAAAATTCTGGTGGACATCATCCCGATACCGATGCGCACTTAACTCTCACACTGAATTCAGCCTTTTGTAAAAAATGAAAAAAGACACTCAAACCGTATACGATACCTTTTGCGTGGCGCGCCAGCCTATCCTGGATAGAAACCTGAACACCTTCGGGTACGAGCTGCTGTACCGGAGAGAAGTCGAGAATACCGATGCGCAAATTGATGATCCTTCCTGCGCGACAATGTGTGTGGCCACCTGTGGGTTTATCAGATCCCAGGAGTCTTTAAATCAATCAAAAAGAATTTTTGTCAATTTTACCGAAAAGTTGATCATGGAGGATGCTCCACGAGCATTACCCCCAAGCGTTACTGTCATTGAGGTATTGGAAGACATCTTACCAAAGCCCAAATTGCTGGAACAGATAATACGGCTCAAACAGGATGGGTATCTTATTGCCATAGATGACTATGAAGGCACAGGGGATAAAGACCTTCTTTTGCAGATGGCGGACATTATCAAAGTTGATGTCTTACATAAAACCCCCGAGGAAATACAAGCAATATACGAATCGATAGACAATCGTAACGTCCTTAAGCTAGCTGAAAAAGTTGACTCCAAAGAAACTTATGAGTTTCTCTACGAGTTGGGATTTGACTTTTTTCAGGGGTTTTTCTTTGCACGTCCAGAAAATCTCTCCGGCAGGAAGCTGACCACCTCGCAAATAACCAAAATCCGTCTTTTATCAGAACTCAACGACCCATCCCTTGATACGGAAAAACTCATTGAACTCGTCAACAGTGATCCCACCATCGTCTATCGGCTTATGCGGTTAATGAATTCCGCTGCCTTTGGCTTTTCAATGAAAATTGAGTCTGTCCGCCATGCCATAGTGCTGCTGGGCAACAGGCGCCTGATATACTGGCTACGAATGGTGGTATTGTCTGATTTCTCAGAATCCGACAAACCAAATGAACTCTTCATGCTTGCCCTGAATAGAGCCAAGACACTGGAAGAGTTAGCTGAGAATCAAGCACTGGGCGACACCCGGCCAGAGACGGTCTTTCTATTGGGCATGCTCTCCCTGCTGGATGTCATGCTTGATTCGGGATTTCCCAGCATACTGAAAATGCTGCCGCTGCCTGATGCCTTCCAGCAGGCCTATATAGAGGAAAGTGGACCGTTCGCCGACTATCTCAAAATACTCAACAATCTGGAGACTAATACCCCTTCCGCTTTGCAGGACCTCTCACGTACAACCAACATTGATCTCAACCAAATCTACAATGCCCATATCAAGGCGTTGCTCTGGACAGACGATATTTGTAATGCACTGACATGACATGCTCTGCCGCCTGTGAAAACCAGAACGCCCTTAGCCCGTATTTCTCGTGAACATTTTACCGAAATTTGAGCCTGCCCGCAGACATCACCCATACTTGTTTTTGCCTCTTTTTTCTCAATCATAAGAAATACGGGTTAGCTGGGGTATACTCGCTGCCCTGATCGTTTTCGGAAGACAGAGTCACAGGCCGCTGAACAGCATCTTGGCGCCCACCACATACAGCAGCACGGCAAAAATCTTCTTCAGCCGGGTCACCGGCAGCCTGTGGGCCAGTTTCGCCCCCAGGGGAGCAGTACAGACGCTCGCGACCGAAATACCAAACAGGCCGGGGAGATAGACGTAACCAACCGCGCCTGCTGGCAAGGGGCTTACCTCCCAGCCATTGAGGACGTTACCCACGGCCCCGGCCAGGGCGATAGGCAGGCCAATGGCTGCCGCAGTGCCAATGGCCCGGTGCATCTCCATGTTATGGAAGACAAGAAACGGTACCGACAGGCTCCCGCCGCCGATGCCAACCAGGCTGGAAAAGATGCCGATAAGACTGCCAGAGGTGAACATCCCCGCAGTGCCTGGCAATTCTCGGGTGGCGCTGGGCTTGATACCAAGCAACATCTGAGTAGCCACCCAAAAAAGAAAAACCCCAAAAAAAAACCTCAGAAAATCTGTGGTCAGCTGTGCCGCAACCCAGGTCCCGAAAAAGGTACCAATGAGAATTCCCGGGGCGAGGCTCGCGACAGCCGACCACATCACCGCTCCCCGCTTATGATGTGCCAGCAGGCTGGAAATAGAGGTAAAAATAATGGTCGTCAGAGATGTTCCCAGCGCAAGATGGAGAATATGTGCATGGGGCATATTCTGGGCGGCAAAGGTGAAGGTCAGAGCAGGCACAATAACCAAGCCTCCGCCGATTCCCAGAAGGCCGGCAAGCAGACCGGCAAAAGCCCCGACCGCGAGATATAACAAGACGGTTTCCATAGACAGTCCCCCACCCTGGTCAGGATCTGAGTATTGCTTTGCTCACCATGGATGCTGAGGCAGTACCGGTCAAGACCATGGCTTGAATGAGTTCGCCTTTGATTTTTGCCAGGTACGCCTCCACGCCCTGCTGCAGGCCGCCGACGGCTGCAACGGCCACCGGCCTGCCGATCATGACGGCATCGGCTCCCAGAGCGAGCAGTTTCAAAACATCGCCCCCGCTGCGCACTCCGCCGTCTGCAAGAATGGTCACTTTGCCTTTCACAGCATCGGCGATTGGCGCCAGGACCTCGGCTGCTCCCGGAGCATTATCCAGTACCCGGCCGCCATGATTGGAGATGACAATGGCGTCCACCCCTGCCTCCACCGCCAGCAACGCCTCGTCAACGGTCATGATGCCCTTGAGAATCCACTGCATGGAGGTGGACGCTCTTATGGCCCGCAGTTGGGACTGACTTTTGGGAGAAACAGGCCGTCCCATTTCCCGCAATGTTACCAGTCCAGCAGCGTCAATATCCATGCCAAAGGTGTCAATACCGGCTGCGGCTACCTTGTCCAGTTTCTGACACCATTCCTCATCTTCCCAGGGTTTGATAAACGGCACTCCCTGGCCCTGATGCTGCGCAATGGCATCCAAACCGGCCTCATGGATAAAGTCAGGTACCCCATCGCCGGTACAGCCAAGGGTGCCGGCGGCAACACAGCCCCCGATAACCGCACCTATGTATTCTTCTTCAGTGATTCTCCCTCCCATATTGAAAGAGACCCCCCCGATAGGAGCGGCAAGGACTGGCATGGACAGCTTCCTGCCCAGAAAATCGATGCTGGTATCCGGTGCGGTCACTTCGTGTATCAAACGCATATTGAACCTATACCTCGCCAGTGCCTCCAGGTTTGCGGCAAAGGACGAGCCTGTCCCCAATCCGCCCATTCCTGGTACCTCTCCCACACAGGCTCTGCCATTACACTGTGAACATACCCGACAGTATCCCTGCATCCGCTCACGTGCTTTTTCTAAAAATTCCTGCATACCCACTCGCCCCATCATTTCCTTGTTCACAAGATATACTGCTTGGTATCCTTCTTTCTCTGCATCCAGGCCCAGCCAATCCAGGCTGGAGCACCAACGGTATCTTACTCAATGCGGCAAAATATTGCCCTATTTCTTAAAAACTCGATCTCTTTCAAGAACAAAAAACAGCACCAATCCAGGCGAGGAACTGTCTATCTGCTCTCCCGGTCAGAATCTGCCCCAATCTAAGCTGATGAAAAAACCGGATTATGCCAGCAGTTTATACGGTCCGACACTCAGGAACCTTCTTTTCCATTGCAATCGTTTTATATCGTGATAAATTCTAAACAGATGTGCTTTTTCTTCCCTGGAACCACGCCGCCTCCCAAGAGTATCGTGGGGAACCGTCTACGGCGCCAGGATCATACAACATCTGTCAATAACACCAGGACACAAAATGGACGCCCTTCTCCCCTTTGCTGCTGCCCTTGGCTTCTTTATTCTTGGCGGCATTGTCCTTGGTTGGTTCTCTTTTTTCAAATATCGACAGCTCGCGAACAAGGTTCAACGCCTTGAAACGGCTCTCCTCAGTCTCAGGAAGAATCAACAGCAACAGCAGGAGCAGTCTGTTAAACAGCATCCCAAGCAGCAGACAACAGACCCTACACCGGTCCAACCGGGGCTGCCGGGGATGGAGGCGCCCTCCCAGCCGCCGGGAAAAGGTCTCGCGCCAACGCTTACAGAGGCAGCAGAGGTGGACGACAGCGCGGGGTGGGAAGATGTCCACATCCTGGACAGCCAGGAAGCAGCCCCCGACGCCGGATCTTCTCAGTCCGGTATGGGGGTGGACCCGAAGCGACACACCTTGACAACAGTACGTACCAACTGGATGGTCTGGCTGGGCGGCATTTGCGTTGGACTTGCCGGCATATTTCTGGCCCGTTACTCCATTGAGGCTGGGCTACTTGGCCCCGTACAAAGAATCATAGGTGCCTATGCCACAGGCATCGGCCTGCACGCTCTGGCGCAATGGCTCCATTATAAGACTGGGAGCCACCACCCAGCCTTTGCAGCCCTGGCAGGTGGCGCTTCCATCACCCTGTATGCAGCCACCCTGGCGGCCCTGCATCTCTACCAGATACTCTCCCCAGGTACTGCCTTTACCATACTGACCGTGATTTCATTGTGTACAATGCTGCTCGCCCTGAGGGACGGCCCGGTCTCGGCAATTATCGGTATCCTGGGCGCCTATGTCGTCCCTATCCTGGTTTTGGATGACAGCAGCATGAATACCAGTATCCTGATCTACAGCCTGATGATAAGCAGCGCAGCCCTGCTGCTCATGCGATATGTCTACAGACCCTGGTTATGGTGTGGCATGCTGGTCGGCGCGCTTGGCTGGTGGATGCTCTCTCTGCAGACAGATGATGTCGATGGCTTCAGAGGGCTGTACCTGACCATCCTGGCCTACGCCATGCTGGCCATCCCTTCCTGTGACTGGCTGCTCAAGAAAAAAAAGGAAGCGTGCGAACCAGGCGGGAGCCGGAAGGGTGCCGCCATGATCCCCAGGGACCCTGTGTCTGTGGGATTGACCCTGATTCTCCTGGCGCACACCTGTTCCATCCTGGCAGAACCCTTCTCCAGTCAGGCTTTTCTCCTCTGGGCCCCCCTGTACCTGGTCATCCTGCTGGCCGCAGGCTCCCGAACAACCCTTACCCATCTTCCCTGGTTGTCACTGATACTGGGCTGGTTTGCGTGGCTATACTGCGGTCTGGATTTCAAGACAAACCCGGTTACCCTGGTAGGTATAGGGATCGCACAGGAAAAAAACTTTCTCCTTTTCGCCATCGGCATGTCCCTGCTGTACAGTGGTCTCAGTTGGTGGACATCAAGGGGAAAACCCTTCAGCCATACCCGCTGCTCACTGCTTGTCCTCGCGCCGGTTGTCTGGTTTGCCCTGACCTACCTGCTGGTTACAGATGTCTCCGCCAACTGGAGATGGTGCCTGGCTGGTGCCATACTCACCGCTGTCGACATAGGGCTGGCGGCTCACCATGAAAAACGGGAACAGGGAAGCAAGGCAGCCATGTGGCTCATGCTTGCCGGTCACTTCGCCTTCTCCTTGGCAGCAGCGATGTACCTGCGGGAAGCCACCCTCACCCTGGTGCTGGCAGGGCAGCTCATATCCCTGGCCCATGTCATCACAAGATATACCATGGACGGCCTGGGGTGGGTGGTCAAGGGGGTGCTGGTGCTGATATTGACTCGCCTGTCCCTGAACCCATGGCTCATACACTACCCTCCTGAGACGCACTGGTCCCTGTGGACCTATGGTGGTTCAGCCTTCTGCTGTACCTTGGCCTCCCGACTTCTCCATCAGGGAAAATCACTGAAAAAATGGCTGGAGGGTGCGGGCTTGCATCTGCTGGTGCTCTTTTTTGCCGCAGAGATCAGGTACTGGTTGTATGATGGACAGATCTTTACCAGGGAATACACCCTGACCGAGGCATCCATCAACACCCTGCTCTGGTCCTGTCTTGGCCTGGTATATCTCTACCGTTCCAGGATCAGCACCTTTCTGACGTCCTATTACCGGATATGCTCCACACTCCTGCTCGCCCTGGCTATTTTAAATTATGGCCTGATACTCGTTGTTCTCAACCCATTGTGGACTCCGGAGATTGTCGGCCAAACACCAATTTGGAACCTGTTGCTGCTATCGTTCGGTGGTCCCGTTGTTGTGGCTCTCCTGTATCTGTTTTTTCATGAGCGAGCGTTTGCCAACTACGCAGCAGGCTTTGGCGCCATGGCCTTTTTTATCTTTGTCAACATGGAGATTCGTCACCTCTGGCAGAGCAAGATGCACCTGAGCCTGCCGATCAGCGATGGTGAACTATACACCTATTCCATTGTCTGGCTTGCACTGGCTGTGGTGACTCTTCTGGCAGCCGCCAAGACCAGTCGACGCATGGTCAACAGGGCAGGAATGGCGCTGCTTCTGGTGGTTATTGCCAAGATATTTTTGATCGATATGTCCGACCTGGAAGGGCTGCTGCGGGTTGCCTCCTTTATGGGGCTTGGCCTGTCTCTTCTCGGCCTGGCGTTTCTCTACCAGAAAATCACCCAAAGAGACTAAGCCAGATTGCCCATCAGCTCAGGCAACGCCCTATTCGGGATGTTTGGGAAACGGAATATACCTGAAAGGCTGTCTTATCCAACACTGGCCCCAAGGCCATTACCTGAGCAGGCAGCAGCGCGCCCTGCTCACGGGCCGTGATCCCCCCCATGCATCGGCAGTACAGCCCTGGATCACCGGTACCATGCCCACAGCCTGTTGCTTCTCTCGACAAGGAGACCACACATGTCCGAACAATCCTTTGAACTCAGCGATCTCTTGACAGAAATCGACACCGTCCTCGATGCTGGCCAAAGTGGTGACACCGACGCCCTGTATGACCATCGCGCCTCTATTATCTCCATGTATGCCCAGGCCATGGCTGAATTTCATTTCTCGGAAGACAAGCTGGAGTGGCTCAACGCACTCCTCAGGGCAGTGGAAGACAATCAGACGAACCAGTGTCTGCATATCCTGCAACAGGAGCAGGATACGGAAAAACTCTTCCTCGCGTCCCAGTTTGCCGCAGTCATGGCTGGCTGCTATCACCATGACGAGTGTATGACCGTTGTCCAGGCTGTCGGCCTGCAGGCACTTCTGCTTGCCATACAGTCAGAGCAAGCAATGGATTCCCGATTTGATCATTAGCCTGGATTTCTCATGAACATACATTGGCAGGCTGTTTTTTTTGATTTTGACGGTGTCATCGCCCAATCGGTGGAAGTAAAGACTGCGGCCTTCCGTACGCTTTTCAAAGGATACGGTGAGAAAATATGCAGCCAGATCGTTCAGTACCACCTGGAAAACGGCGGAATGCCCCGCTCAGTAAAAATCAGGTATTACCTGACAGAGCTGCTTGGACAACAACCCGACGAACAAGAAACCGCACGCCTCGAAAAACACTTTTCCGACCTGGTGGTGGACGGGGTTATTCAGGCACCATTGATGCCGGGTGTTCTGGATACGCTTACCAAGCTGCAGGCACTGCGTATCCCTGCTTTTGTGGTTTCCGGTACGCCCCATGAAGAAATGAACCTGGTGGTGGAACAGAAGGGGTTGTCACAATTCTTTCAGGAGATCCATGGCTCCCCCAGGCCCAAGCATACCATTGTGATGGATATCCTCAAACGCCTGCATCTTGTCCCGGAGCGGTGTCTGTTCATCGGCGATGCCATGGCGGATTACCGCGCTGCTGAGCGAGCAGGCACCTGTTTTCTGGGGATCGTTCACGCCCAGGCGCCGGTTCTTTTTCCAAAAGGAACGCCACTTTCAGAAACAGTTACCCTGAACCTGCCCTGACCGGATTTATTCAATAGTATTGTGGGAAAAATATCGGAGAATTGACATGACCAACACCAGGAAAAGACCCAATATTCTGTTCATCACAGCAGATCAACACCGGGGTGACTGCTACGGATTCCGTGGTCGCAACGTACACACGCCCCACCTGGACCTGCTGGCCGCCGAAGGAACCAGCCTGGAAACTGTTATTACCCCCTGCCCGGTTTGCCAGCCAGCGAGGGCCTCAATTCTTACTGGCCTGCTGCCCCGCACCCATGGCGTGCATGATAACGGGATAGATCTTGACCCTGCAATTGGTGAAAAAGGGTTTGCAGGGCGCTTGTCTGCTGCCGGATATGATACTGCCATCATTGGTAAGGCGCATTTTTCAAGTTACTTCACCTTTGGATATACCGGAACAGTGGAAAGTATTACTGGTTCAGCAGATGTGCCAAAGGGATGGCGCGGGCCGTATATGGGATTTGATCATGCCGAACTCGTTGTCATTGGACATAACTGGTGGCTGCCCATCGAACCTCCAGGTGGTCTGGCCTATGAGGAGTGGTATTACGCCGACGGACGGGGCGCCTATAAAAACAAACTGCTCTGGGAAAGCAATCGCAATCACCTGGGTGCGCCGCAGACCTGGTCATCAAAACTACCGTCTGCCTGGCACAATTCAACCTGGATAGCGAACCGATCCATTGCCTACCTCACAAAGCACAAAGACACCCCTTTCTGTCTGTGGGTTTCCTTTCCTGATCCGCATCATCCCTTTGATGCCCCGGAGCCCTGGGCTTCTCTGCACAGGCCGGAAGATGTCGATCTGCCTCCGCATCGCACCCCTGATTTTGAAAATCGTCCCTGGTGGTACAAGGCGGCTTTGGAGAGTCCAATTGCTGAGGAACATCAGGATATGCGGGCAAAATACTCACGATTTCCCAAGTATACCGACAACCAGTTACGTGAAATTATCGCTAATTATTACGGTCAAATATCCCTCATTGATCACTCGGTGGGACGCATCATAACCGAACTGGAGACCCAGGGGCTCGCCGACAACACCTACATCGTCTATACTTCCGATCACGGTGAGTGGCTGGGCGACCACGGCCTGATGCTGAAAGGCCCCATACCCCTCGAAGGCTTGCTGAATGTGGGTGCCATCGTCAAAGGCCCTGATATCCCGGTGGGGTGCGTCTGTCATGAGCCGCTTTCAACCATTGATCTGGGGGCAACCTTTCTTGATTGGGCAGGGGTGGAAGGCATGGAAGATACCCACAGCAGGTCGATGCGAGGAGTGATCGCCGGTAACGAGACCCGCAAGGCCGTTCTCAGTGAGTGGGAACTGCTCCCGGCACGGGTCGGTGTCGGCATGAGTCAGAGAACCGTACGCACCAAAGACGCCAAATTGACCATAGAACTCCAAACCGGTGCCGGGGAGATGTTTGACTTGGCCAGGGATCCCCATGAACGGCAGAATCTCTTTGGTCACCCTGACTATGCGGCAATGCAGCAGGAACTCACAGAGATACTCATGGCCCGGCCTGATGATATGCTCCCGCACGGCACCCCCGTCGGTAAGGCCTGAGGGGTTCGCAGCAGAGCTTATCTAAGCCGACTGTATCTGATAGGCTGAAAGCAGGTATCATATTGATTATTATCAACATCTGGGCTGCAAAAAAAGCCTGAAGAGGAGTATCGGATGGGCAATGTTTGATAAACATTGTGGAGAAATTTGAGAGGATGCAAACACATCACATCCCTCTCTTTTTCTCTCTTTTGTCCCCATGAAAAACACTATGCATGAAAAAGTCGGGACTCGCTCCAACTCATCAATATCGGGGAAAAATGAAAGCTATCAGTACATTCTCAGTCCATCAGTTTCTACTTCTGCTGACAGGGAAACTCGCCCTCTCAGTCCCCTCAGCCCCTGCCACTGAAATCGGCATGATGACAGGCTCCAAGGTGGGTACTTATATCCAATTCGGCCAGGCCATTGCTGAGCAGGTCAAGACAGAAGGCCTTGCTATTCTGGCGAAGGAGTATGCAGGCTCCATAGCCAGCATACGGCGGATGAACAGCCGTGAAAACGCTGCGTTGGGCATTGTCCAGTCCCATGTGCTTGCTTTTCTCTCGCGCTCCGACAACAGGGAACTGCAAAAAAATCGCCCAGCGCATCCGTGCCGAGCGACCGTGGGATCTCTGAAATGCAGGAAGACACAGCAGTCATAGCCCGGATTCTCATCAGCTCAGGTGGTGCCAGGAGACATTCAGTGATTCTCCTGCCTGCAATATGCGCTGCAGGCGGCGACAATCTGCTCAATATCCCGGGTCGTGATATCCAGGTGCGTCACCAGGCGTGCCGGGGTGCCGGAACCAATGAGAATATTGCGCTCTTTGAGAAACTGCCTCAGCCCTTCTGCCTGTTCTTCCCTGGGCCTGATGAAAACCATGTTGGTCTGGGCCTGAGCAAACTGCACCTCCAGGCCCTCAATTTCCGCCAGTCCACGGGCGAGAAGGGCAGCGTGCCGATGGTCTTCGGCCAAACGAACGACATGATGAGCAAGGGCATGCAAGCCTGCGGCAGCAAGGATTCCAGCCTGCCGCATGCCACCGCCAAGCATTTTACGCCACTTGCGTGCCGCTCGAATGGCCTCCGCCGTGCCGCCCAAGAGCGAGCCGACTGGGGCACCAAGCCCCTTGGAGAGACATATTGCAACTGTATCAAACCCCTGTGACAACTGTTTGACCGCCAGATTGTGGAAAACCGAGGCATTGAACAACCTGGCTCCATCCAGATGCAGCTTGAGAGAGTGCTGCCTGGCAAACTCCACGACCTGCCGCATATACGGTTGGGGGAGAGCCAGACCGTTATGGGTATTCTCCAGACAGAGGAGCCGGGTACGGGCAAAATGCACATCATCCGGTTTCATCGCTGCCGCGACCTTGCCAAGGTCCAGGGTGCCGTCCTCTTCAAAATCCAGCGGCTGAGGCTGCACAGAGCCCAGTGTCGCTGCACCGCCGACTTCATACCTGTATGCGTGCGCCTGCTGTCCTACTATATACTCATCCCCGCGCTGACAATGCACCAGAATGGCCAGGAGATTGCTCTGCGTCCCGCTGGTGGTGAACAGCGCCGCCTCCGTCCCCAGCACCTCGGCTCCGTACTCCTCCAGCTGCTGGATCGTCGGATCTTCTCCATACACGTCGTCACCGACAACAGCGGTGGCCATAGCCTCGCGCATGGATGCCGTGGGTTGGGTGACTGTATCACTGCGTACATCTATAGTCTTTGGCATATTTCCTGTCCGCCTGAGCTGGCAAGATCCCCCTGGAACCAGTTTCTCCTCTATAGCCTACTCAACCATCACCCTATCGCCTTGCAATACCATCTTAACCGCCCGGCCGAGTTGTTTAATCGAGTACGGCTTATTGATAAATCCTCCCGCTCCAAGCTGGAGTGTCGCTTCGACATCATCACTGAGAGAGAAACCACTGACGACAAGCGCCTTCTGCTCAGGATTGAACCGAATGATCTCTTCATAGGTCTGTCGTCCATTCAAGCCCGGCCCCATTAACATATCAATGACAAGCAGGTCCACAGGAGTCTGCTGTACGAAATCGATCGCTGATTTCCCGGAACTAACCGCATCTACTTTGTACTGCAATGTCTGCAGCATTTGTACAGCAATATCCCGAGGCTGAGACTCATCATCAATGATGAGAACATGTTCATTATTGCCGATAATTTCTCCGGAACGGTTATCCTCAGTTTGAGCCGTCCTTTCCTCTTCAACGACAGGGAAAAACAACTGAAAGGTTGTGCCCTGATCATTTGATTCTACAAATATTTTGCCGCCATGATCTTCCATGGTATTCCAGACCACGGACAACCCCAGTCCTGTTCCACTTTTTCCCATCACCTTTTTGGTATAAAACGGTTCAAAGATATGTTCGATATTTTCCTCCAAAATACCTGTTCCGGTGTCGCTGACAGTCAAAACAACATATTCTTCAAGCGCAAGTCCGTTCTCTCTGGCCCATTGCAAACTCGGTACAGCAGTCATGGTGCTGAGGGTGACGGTTCCGGTCGTATCGATGGCTTCTGAGCCATTGGTAACCAGGTTCATAATGCATTTGGCAATATGCACCGATGAGCATAAGATACAGGGAAGATTCTCCTGGACATCCACCTGGTATTGGACATGCTCATAGGTGGAACACAAATGATAATATTCAGGGGAATCAAGATACTCGCTGACCAATGTATTCAAGTTACAGACTTTTTTTGTACTTGCAACACCACGGGCAATGGTGAGTAAATCCGCAACCACGGCGGCAGCACGTTCACCGGAATCCTTGATTTTTTCAATGGGCGCACGCAGCTCACTCTTCTCGGGCAGCTGTCTGAGCAACAGTTCGGGGTAGCCGGTGACCCCTGTGAGGATATTGTTAAGATCATGGGCCACCCCACCTGCCATCAGGCCTATGGCTTCCATCTTCTGCGCTCTCTGTAAGCTCATTTCTATGGCTTTATTTTCTTCCTCCAATTGTTTTTCTTTTGTGACATCATCATAGACCGAGACCACTTCACCGGTAGGCAGCCGAAAAACCCGGCTTTCCCGCCATCCCTGCAACTTCTCATCACAATAAAACGAAACCGGGTGCAACTCAGGCTCCCCTGTCTTCCAGACTCTGCGCAAAACATCGAGTAAACCGAAATCCTTGACCCCGGGAAAGACAGTGGTCAACCTGCAGCCGAGCAATTCATTTTTATCGGTACAGTCAATCTTTTCGCCGGCCTGATTAATGTCTTTGAATATAAAATCACCACCGTTGTCTACCGCATCGTAGACCGCGACGCCACTGCTGGAGTGTGCAAAAAGCTGACGATACAGGGATTCACTTCTCTGTTTCATTGCCTGGGCAAGTTTCAGCTCTGCAAGATCGACATCAATGCAATACATTATTTTCTCAGATCGCCTGGTGGGCAAAAGAATATGGGAAGAATACACAGGGACCTCACTGCCATCCTTGTGGCGTAAAACGATCTCAGAGGAAGGAATCTCCCTGCCTTTTTCCAACCAGTCCCGGATGGAGGTAATAACCTCTGCCTGCATGGCCTCGGGGATGATCAAATCTTCGATTTTTTTTCCCTTCGCCTCTTCTGCACTGTACCCATACATTTTTTCACTGGCCTTATTCCAATAAATAACCCGCCTCTCCATGGTATAGCCCTGGACGGAAATATTATCCATTTTGGCAAGAATTGAACGAAAACGATCATCACTGGCTCGTAGTTCTTTTTCTACAATCTCCCGTTCAGATATCTCATGTTTTAACTTTCTATTCATAGAATAAAACAAAAAAAGCTGTCCGCCGACAAAGACAAGAACGACCAATGTAACGACAAAGGCAATCTTTAATTCGATGACATCTTGTCCCTGATGGGGAGTATAGATAAAATTATAAGAAACATAATTTTTTGGTAACAAATCCAGTTGAATCAATGTATCAACAATGTCATCCCAACGCCGCGCCTGCATATTCCCCACCGGTACTGTTTCCATGGAGACAAGCGATTCCATTGTCTTTGCTTCATAGAGAAGATGCTCTCGACTTTTTTCGACCTCGTACTCGGCAAGAATAAGATCTACAATCTCCTCCTGGTGCCTCATCGCATATTCCCAACCTTTCAAAGAAGCATTGAGAAATTTCTTTACCCGTTTAGGATGGTTTTCAATTTCTCCTTCCGTGGTAAAAAGACAATTCGAGTAAAAATCTATGCCGTACCTTATTGGTTGTATTATTTGGGGGGTGACCCCCTGTTCCTTTAAGAGGTAGGGTTCATTGGTTATGTAGGCGCTGACAGCATCGACCTTGCCACGAAGCAAGTCGTTCAGGTTATATGTCTGGTCTAGCCTGGAGAAGGTGTCAAGGGGGATGCCTTGATTGATAAAAAGGGACAGGATGTCGGCATCATTCTTGCCAGGCAGTAGCATAACTTTTTTACCGATAAGATCCTGGGGTTCGCTGATACCTTGGTCATGACGTGCCAGCAGAATGGAGGGAGAATGTTGGAAAACAGCCGCGAGAACGATGAAAGGATCGCCATCATTGCGGTGCAAAACCAACTCCACTCCGGCAACGCCGTATTGGGCCTTTCCCCTTGCGACTTGCTCTCGGGCAGAGGTATCCTCACCGCCTTCCACAAGGGTGACCTCAAGACCGGCGTCACGATAAAAGCCCTTGGCCTTGGCAGCATAGTATCCTGCGAATTGAAACTGGTGCTTCCATGCCAGTTGCAGGGTAACAGCTTCCAGGGATCGAGGTGCTGCACAACAGAAGGATGCACCAAAGAAAAAAAAGATAATACTAAACAAAAAGGGTCGTTTCATGGGATCTTGTACAACGTAGCCCTGATTTCTCGTTAGCTCAGGTGGTGCCAGATGCGGGAGTTTTTGATAACGCACTCTACTTGGGTATAGGTGTTGCCAAAAGACTGCCGGATCCGTGCGTGATCGTCTGACAGGCTGAAGTTCAATCTGAACCTATGGTGGCCTCAAGATATAATACATCCTGTAATGAAAAGGCTGTTCTCATGCTAAAGTATACAGGCATTCGAAAGTAATGCCAAGAATCACCTACATTGTCAGCCATAATGATCGCCAGAGGCGGGGTCAACAACTACAGTGAGAACCAGACAGCCCAGGTTTCTCATCAGTTCAGGCGGTTTTAGATGCCATCGTTTTTGAGCATAGGTTATAGCTGGAGTTCCTGGCTTGCAATTACCAGAGCACGTCCAATACGGTGCACTTTTCATCCAGGGTGCAGGCACGTATGTCATTATCATGATAAAAAGTAAACCAACTGCCTTTCCTTTTATATTCATTAAAATACTCCACCCTTCTGGCAACCACATCCAGGGGAAAATTATCATAGGCCATGATCCACAGGGGATTGCTATGATAATGGCTGGGGAAAACGTCGCCCAGATGAACCGCGCTTCCCCTGGTACCGGTCAGTTCAATAATCTGGTGGCCCCTGGTATGGCCGCCGCTGTGACGGACACGTACTCCAGGGACGATATCTATGTCCCCGTCAGCCAGCTCCAGCCGCCCACTTTCCTTCAACAGGTTAAAATTATCTGGGAAATATGTATGCGCAGCTCGAATATTCGGCTCCAGGATATCCTCCCACTCACTGCGCTGGATGACATGTTCGGCTGTGGGAAAAGTAAGCTCCAGCGCGTTCTTTTCAGTGCGCATGACCACGCCGCCTGCATGATCGAAATCGCCATGGGTGAGGAGGACATAATCAATGTCTTCCCGACTCAACCCATGTTGTTTGAGAGACCCAGGGACATCCCAGGCTCTGGAAACACGATATATGGTGCGCTGTTTCTCGGTTAATTTGTTCCCCAGTCCGGTATCAATGACGATATTGGCCTGCTCCGTCCGAACCAGAAGAGGATCGTTACGGTAGCTGAGGTAATTCTCCCCGTCAGGCGGACACTTTCTGCTCCATAAAATCTTGGGAACAGCACCAAACATGGCACCACCGTCCAGTTGATTATGCCCTCCTTCCAACCAGTGAATAGAGATCGATCCCAAATCCAGTATGCCTGGCTTCCCCATGACTACTCCTCCAAGAATCGGGTATCAACAAGTGTCTTTCCATATGTGCCCAGGTACACCTGAGCTCTGATCACCATTTTTTTCTCCCATATATTCTCCCATATTATTACTACTGCGTATGTGCTTCCCCCCTCCCCTTGCATAAATTCAGAAAAAACACCCTTAAGGTATCGCTTGGCAATAGTACCCGCTTTCATTCTCATAAAAATATGATTAAAACATTTAAATGCAAAGAAACAGGAAAAATTTGGCAAAGAGAATTTTCTAATCGTTTTTTCAGAGAAATTCAAAAGAAAATTAGGCGGAGATTGTTGATACTCGACGCTGCATCAACTCTTTATGACTTGCAATTTCCAGCTGAAAATAGATTAGAAAAAATCAATACTCTATAAGAGTTAATAGTCAGTGGAAGATATATTTTCAATTTGATGATGGAAAATTTACTGAAGTTGAGGATGTAGGTTATCACTCTTAAATAATGTTTAAATAAAAGTCAGTGAAAGTTGGAATATAGATGACAACTAAAATACCGACAGAACATCCAGGAACCCTCCTGAGAGAAGAATGTATTGAACCTTTTAGGTTAACACCATCCGCAGTTTCAAAAGGGACAGGAATTTCACAAAAATCAATTGGTGAAATACTAAAAGGGAAAAGAGGGATTTCTGTCGTACACGCATTGAAGCTGTCAAATTTTTTTGGAGTTTCTAAAAGTTTTCTTTCGAAAAATTCAAGCTCGATATAATTTAGATATAGCGAAGGAAAAAGCAGAAAAATCTCTATCAAAAGTAATTCCCTTTCCCAAGTCAGGAACCTTCCTCGCAGAGTAAGAGGGAAAAAGAGTATCCCGGATTTCTCATGAGCATTTTGTCCCATGTTGGGAAAAAAGGGACAAAAACAAATACATCTGGTATCCGTAAGCTGGTTCAAATTTCGACCAACGGCTCATCAACCCTCAGCCCAGGCAGTACACATTGATGAATATTTTGGAGTCATTGGCTGCCAACAACTCCTTCTGTAATTTTTTGTTTTTATTTAATATTATTAATTCCTACAAGATAGCCATGAGAAATGCAAAGGACAGAAGCTATGAATAGGTAGCAATCAAGATATTGACAACACAAGGAACAAAGATTACCGAAAACTATCAGTGTCAACACCATAAATTTTGCCGCTCGCTGCGCTGTAGGGACAATTGGACAAATCAGTGCAGACAGGACACCAGGTGTCCACCCAGGCACAACGCGCCCATACCGAGTTCTCAGACATCGTATTGCCGCCATGGACATTGCAGAACACATTCAACAGCTTAAAAACTCAATCGAAACGCGCATAATCGGCCAGGAAAGGCTGGTGAACAGACTCCTGATCGCCCTGCTGGCAGACGGACATCTTCTGGTGGAAGGCGCACCGGGCCTGGCAAAGACCAAAGCAGTCAGGGTTCTGGGCCAGGGGCTGGAAGCCGATTTTCACCGGGTCCAGTTTACCCCTGACCTGCTCCCAGCCGACATCACGGGAACAGACATCTTTTTTCCCCAAGATGGATCTTTTCAATTTCAGCCCGGTCCCCTGTTTCACAACCTGGTACTTGCCGACGAAATCAACCGCGCCCCGGCAAAGGTCCAGTCAGCCCTTCTCGAAGCCATGGCTGAGCGCCAGATAACCGTAGGCGCCTCAACCTATAAACTGCCCCAGCTCTTCCTGGTCATGGCCACCCAGAATCCCATTGAACAGGAAGGTACCTACCCGCTACCAGAGGCCCAGCTGGATCGCTTTCTCCTCCATGTCACAGTGGATTATCCCAATCTGGAAGCTGGTAAACAAATTCTTCGCCTTGCTCGTGAAGAGGCATTGAGCAGCCGAGAAGACACAACTGAAACAGCCTGTATCTCCCAGGGTATCATCTTCCAGGCCAGGGAGGCTGTCCTCAACGTCTATATGGCCGATGTTCTGGAAGAATATCTTCTACGACTGATCGAGGCAACCCACGGCACCAGCGGTCTGGACGATCAAACCCGTTCCTACATTCAATACGGGGCCAGTCCCCGGGGAGCCATTTCCCTGGATCGCTGCAGCAGAGCAGCTGCCTGGCTTAAAGGAAGAGACTATGTTGCACCCGGAGACATCCATGATGTCCTCCATGATGTCCTCCGCCACCGTCTGCTCCTGACCTATGAAGCAGAGGCCGAGGGCGTTACCCCCGATCAGGTGACGCAGGCACTGATCGAACAGGTGCCGGTTCCCTAAGAAACCGGATTATTGGGAACGGTTCACGGGTATCACATCCCCTTGTCTTGATGGATCTATGGTGAAAAACAAAAAAACAGGCAAGCAGAGTACCGCCCTGTGGCAAAACCGATATTCCAGGCCTGACAGAATAACCATAGCAGACCTGGTACAGTACAAACAATACGACCAGGCTATTCCTCTTCGCTCGCAAACCATAGCCGGACTCCAGGCAGGAGGGCACCGTTCCCTGTTCCGAGGCCGGGGCATGGAATTTCTCGAAGCCAGGCCATATCAACCAGGGGATGATATCCGCCATCTGGACTGGCGCATCACCGCCAGGCTGGGCAAACCCCACTCCAAAATTTTCCAGGAAGAACGCGAACGGGCGGTGCTGCTCTATATCGACCTCAGCGCAACCATGTTCTTTGCCACCCGATGCGCCTTCAAATCAGTGGTTGCCGCGCACTCGGCCGCAGCCATTGCCTGGAATGCCTGTCGGGCTGGTGACAGGGTTGGCGGGTTTCTTGCAGTCGGAGAAGACAGTATTGAAATCCGCCCCAGGAAAGGCAAACGAGGCCTACTCCATTTCCTGCACCAGGTCCATACGGCTCCGGTGTGGACAGCGGGACAACGACAAGCCAATACTTGCATGGCCCAGGGAATGCGGCGCTTCCGCAGAGTTGCCAGAGCAGGTAGCCTTCTTCTCATCCTCAGCGACATGAGAGGATTTGACAGCAACACAGAAATCGAAATTGGTCAGTTATCGCGCCACAACGATGTTATCCTTTGCCATTTCTTTGACACCTTTGAACATACACTCCCCCAACAGAAGACATTAGCCCTGACCAACGAACGAGACATCAGGCATGTGCACACAGGCAACGCCCTGTTTCGCAGGCAATATGCACAGCAGTTTATGCTGCGCCAACAATACCTGCAGACACTTGCACTGAAAAACGGGATCCATTATATCCCTGTACCGACAGACAAGGACCCCATTGAAACTTTACGCTACGGTCTTACACAAGGGCCAAGGCAAAAGGCCGACACAGTATGAACAAAGTAGTACAACTCCCCGACACACTCCAAACCAGTGCAGCCTTTCCCCTGCCCCTTCGCGACTATCACCTGCCGGATCCCGTTTCCTGGTGGCCCCTGGGCCCTGGCTGGTGGGGACTGATGGTACTTGGCCTGCTCAGCGGCATGCTCCTGCTGTATTTCCACAGCAGGAAACAACAGAACGCCTGGCGACTCAAAGCCTTAGAACTCCTGGAGTCCATATTTCAGGAGACCTCGGCGGATGATTCTCCCCATATGCTTGCCAAGCAGACCTCCATCTTACTGCGCCGTATTTGCAAATCCCGATTCCCTGAACATTCTGGTATTCAACTGGCAGGAGAAGAGTGGCTCATCTATCTGGATAACTGCGCCTGCGGTCCTGAAAAGGAGCAGATTTTTTTTCTCAACACTACAGGGAAACAGCTTATCCATGCCGCCTATGACCGCTCTGCAGAAAGCCTGGACAGAGAGGCCCTGCGCCTGGCATGTCTCTCCTGGATTAACGCCCTGCCCGCCAAGACCTGGAGAGAATGATGGTGCAATTCAACTGGCCATGGGCACTGGTTCTGCTGCTCGCGCCGCTGATCATATACCGATATTGGCCTGGACAGCAAACAGAACCAGATACTGCCATGTTGCGGGTCCCATTCCTGACAGACTTTGAGCAGCCAGCCTTACAGACCGTTTCCTTACCCTGGGGGGTGGTGTTTCTTCTCTGCGCCTGCTGGCTCTGTCTTGTGGCAGCCGCAGCCCGCCCTGTCTGGCAGGGAGAACCTGTTGCCCTGCAGCGAACCGGACGAGATCTCTTTCTGGCCATTGATCTTTCCGGATCCATGAAAATGGATGATTTTACTCTGGGATCCGCCCGGGTCAGCCGTCTTCAGGCTACCAAGGCGGTGGCCAACGACTTTATCCAACGCCGCAAAGGGGATCGTATCGGGCTCATTCTTTTCGGCAGCAGACCCTATGTTCAGGCACCGCTGACTTTTGACCGAAGCACGGTCAGAACCTTCCTCGATGAATCTGTCATAGGACTGGCAGGGGAAAAGACCGCCATAGGTGATGCCATAGGACTGGCTGTGAAACAGCTGCGAGAGTTGCCAGCGGACGAGCGGGTCCTGATCCTGCTCACCGACGGCGCCAATACAGCCGGTGCGACCGATCCTGTCGAGGCGGCACAATTTGCTCTCAAAGAACAGATTACCATCTACACCATAGGGGTGGGATCAGAGGAGATGCTCGTCCCGTCGCTTTTTGGCAACAGAAGGATCAACCCCTCCCAAGACCTGGATGAAGACACCTTAAAGAATATTGCCAAAGAAACAGGGGGAAAATACTTTCGCGCTACCAACAGCAGGGAACTCCAGAAGGTGTATCAGTTGATCGACAGGATCGAACCGGTGGCCACTGACGAACAGTGGTATCGACCTGAAACATCCCTGCATTATCTTCCGTTAAGCCTGGCAGCTTTTTTTGCGGCGCTGCTGTTTTTCAAAAAGGCCACCTCATGAGCAATCTCCATTTTCTCCGGCCCTGGTGCCTCCTTTCCTTCGTACTCCTGATTCCATTGGCCTACCTCCTGTTCAGCCGGCGGCTGAACAGCCGCCCCTGGGAAAAGATCATTGATCCTGTCCTGCTTCCTGTCATGCTTGTCCGGTCTGCGCATAGTCGAAACAGATATATCGGCCTTCTGTGTCTGGCCTTCTTTGTTCCGGCAATCCTCTCCCTTGCGGGGCCGGCGTGGCGTAAGACGGCACACCCTGTTTTCAGCGACAACAGTGCTCTTGTCTTGGTCCTGGACCTTTCACGTTCCATGGATGTGCAGGATACTCCACCCAGCAGACTTGCCAGAGCAAAACTCAAGATCATGGACATACTGCAAAAACGTCCAGGCGGTCAAACAGCCTTGATTGTCTATGCCGCCGAACCTTATGTAGTCTGCCCCCTGACTCCTGACTTAAAAACCGTAAGTCTGCAGCTCAAAGCTATGGATACCACGCTCATGCCTGGACAGGGATCCAACGCCCTCGAGGCAGTGGCCAGAGCAGTACAGCTCCTACAGCAGTCGGGTGTTCCCGCAGGAGACATTTTACTTGTCTCCGACGGCATGGCAGAAAGCCTCGCAGACCAGGTAGCGCAGGCCGCAAAAGGACACCGGGTGTCCGTACTCGGCGTCGGAACCAATGCCGGAGGGCCTGTCCCTGATGGAGACCAAGGGTTTCTCTATGACCATTCCGGCAGCCTGGTCCTGAGCCGTCTCCAGGAAGGCTCCCTGCAGAGACTGGCAGCAGAGACTGGCGGACTCTACCGCACCATTACCACCGACGACAGTGATGTGGACAGTCTTGTCCATGCGGTACAGAGGCAGGTTAACCGGCAAATACAAGCCGATGACCGCACCCTGGCGCAGTACACAGACGACGGTCCCTGGCTTGTCCTCCTGCTACTGCCGGTGGCCCTGCTTTTTTTTCGACGCGGACTGTTCCTCCCCATTCTTGCCCTGTCTCTTTCCGTCCCGATGACCTCCCACGCGCTCCAGTGGAAGGACCTCTGGCGAAATCAGGACCAACAGGCCATGCAGATGCTGGAAAACGACCAGCCCGCTACTGCAGCAGAGCATTTCCAGGACAGTGAATGGAAAGCTGCGGCCCAGTATCAGGCCGGTGACTATGCCGCTTCCGCCCAAACCCTGGCCGGACATGAGGATATTGACTCTCAGTACAACCGGGGCAACGCCCTGGCCCAGCTTGGCAGATGGACAGAGGCGCTGGAGCAGTACGAGCGGGTGCTGGCCCAGGACCCAGAACATGCCGACGCACTCCACAACCGCGATCTGGTCCAAAAAATACTTGAACAGCAACAGCAACAGCAACAGCAACAGCAACAGCAACAGCAACAGCAACAGCAACAGCAACAGCAACAGCAACAGCAACAGCAACAGCAACAGCAAAGTCAAACCGGCGCCACTGCAAAAAGCAAGGACAATTCGACCACAAACAACCAGCAATCAGAGCAGACCCAGAGCAGGGCAAACCGGCAGCAGGATACTGACCAGAAAAACGGGGATACAGAGCAACAGGCGTCGTTGCCGAATAATGATGAATCTTCAGAACAAAGGCAGCCCGAGCCGCTGACAGCTTCCCAGGAAGCGGACAAAGAGAACACGGACCCGCCCGGCCATCTGCTGGGGCAGGAATCCCCGGCGCAACAGACAGCAGAAGAACGGCAGACCGAGCAGTGGTTCAGGACAATCCCCGATGATCCTGGCGGATTGTGGCGCAACAAATTCAAGTACCAGTACAACCGGCACCAACGACATTCTACAACCCAACAGACATGGTAAAACACACTCCCCTTTCAGGCAGTCTTCTCTTTCTCGGCCTGGTCTGGCTCTGCATGGTCTCCCAGGCGTTCGCCAGCACCATTACAGCCGGTATCAACCGTAATCCTGTCGCTGAAAACGAATCCGTGACCTACCGTCTGACCATCAAAGACCCAGGTAAAGGGGAACCTGACTGGTCACCCCTGGAAAAGCAGTTTGAGATCCTGAGCAGGCGTAGCAGCACCAATATGCAGGTCAGGGATGGCAGGACCAGTCACTCGCGTACATTTCAGCTTGTCCTGATGCCCAAGACCACTGGCACCATAACCATCCCCGCCATCCAGGTTGGCAGGGAGTACAGCAACCCCATTGACCTTGTCGTCACCCCGGCGGACAAACAACAGCAGGCCCAAGATGGCAGGGACCTGTACCTGGAAGTGGCGGCAACTCCCAATGCCCCCTATCTCAATGCCCAGGTTCTCCTGACCGCCCGCCTCTTCATTGGGCTGCCCATCTCACAAGGTGCGCTTTCAGAACCGAACATTGAGGGGGCCGCAATAGAGAAACTTGGCGAGGACAAACAGTACGCTGCCACAAGGGGCAGGCGGCAATACCAGGTCATCGAGCGTCGATATGCGCTCTTTCCTGAACAGGCCGGGCCCTTGACCATCCCGCCCCTGGTTTTTGAAGGAACTGTGGGGCACCGGCATTCCCTTTTTGATGCTTTTGATCAGGCAGGACCGGTACAACGAGTACATTCAAAGGCCATAACGCTCACCGTCCAGCCTGCGCCGGAGAATGCCCCCTCACCATGGTTACCGGCAGCAGAGATGCAGGGCTCAATAACATGGTCCGAGCCGCCTGATCAGGCACAGGCCGGGATCCCGATTACCGCGACCATCCGCATTACAGCCAAAAATCTCCCGGCAAAATTTCTTCCTGAACCCCAGCCACAATCTGACACCAGACTACGCACCTACAGTGATCAGCCCCAGTGGCAGAACCGAAGCGACTCCCAGGGGGTCATCGGCACGGTGGAGAAAAAAATCACCTTTCTCGCCTCCCAGGAGGGCACTTATACCATTGCCCCCTTGCGCATCACCTACTGGAATACCAGTACGCACCAGGCAGATACCCTGACCATTGGGGAACAGACCCTGCACGTTCAAGCTGCACCCGGCCAACCGCCTTCCTTCCAGCCGAAAGATACTTCTCTGGCACCCTCCGCAAACAACCTGCCTCCTTCTCCAGATATCCGACCCAGGTCATGGCAGGAACAGGCGTACTGGTTCTGGATCAGCTGCCTGCTCACTGCAGGCTGGGTTATCACTGGCTGCGCCTGGTGGCTGCGGAGGAGAAAAGGCAGGGGCCTCGCCCCATCCGGTGCGCAGGCTCCACCAGGTCCTGGAACCAGAAACTCAGAACTGCGACGGGCCTGCCTGCAAAACGATGCTCAAACAGCGCACCGCCTTCTCAGCCGCGATCCCTTCTCCACTCCGGACAACGACCGCCAAGAGAACTGGGAGGAGAGGGCCGAATATGCTCGACAAAAAGCCCTGCTCGACAGACACCTCTACGCCGCTGCCCCACCCGCTGACCCATGGGATGGTGCCGCGCTGTACCGTGCCTGGAAAGCACTGCAATCCTCACCTGCCCGCTCAGGTAAAAAAAACAACAATCCGCTGCCGCCGCTGTATGACTGACCAGACGGCTTATCAGCAGAATAAGCCGTCATGCACCAGCAATGTGGGCCAAAGGCCCAACGGCTGAAGCTTCAGACTTGGCCCATTGCCTCCCGATAGGCCTCCTCAATGGTTGCGTCAAAGCAGATAAAACAAACCTCCTGGACACTGGAGCAGTCCTTGAGGAAGTTCCTGACGGTCTGGATTGCTATGGCACAAGCCTGCTGTAGAGGATATCCATACACACCGCAGCTAATGGCAGGAAAGGCGATGCTTTTCAAGCCATTGTCCTCTGCAATCTGCAGGCTGCTCTGGTAACAGGAACGAAGCAGCTCTGCTTCCCCCTGCTTTCCGCCCCTCCAGACAGGGCCCACAGTATGGATCACATAGCTGGCAGGCAGTTGAAACCCTTTTGTCATCTTGGCCTGTCCCGTCGGACAGCCCCCAAGAGGAACACAGGCGGCCAACAGTTCAGGTCCCGCAGCTCGATGAATGGCCCCGTCCACCCCTCCGCCACCCAAAAGAGAGTTGTTGGCCGCGTTGACGATGGCGTCCACATGTTCGGCTGTTATATCGCCTGTCCGGATAATAATCTCTGCCATTGCTCCCTCCCTCTTACCTTGATCTTTTTTATGGATTCCACGAATTCTCATAGCATTTTTATGCTGGCAGGCGTAGTATCGTCAGCTCATTTTATATAAGCATTCTATCTGAAGCAATACCATGAGTACACAAGACTACCGCGAAATTCCATATAATTTTACCTCTGCCGATGACCGCCTGATCATCAATCAGCTTTTTGGGGCTTCGGTATGGGACGACCTGGAGGAACTGCGAAGCCAGCGAGTCACGGGGCGATCAGCACGCCTGGTGATGCGGTTTATGGGCGACCTGTTCATCCTGCACAGAAACCCTTTCCTCTACCAGGAACTTATAGATTCCCCCAAACGACGACGCTCGTTCTTTACAACTGCGGCAACCGATCTTGCCATCATAGAAGCAACCGCCAAAAAAGTACGTGTCGACTCCCAGCGCAGCAAAAAAGTCATTAATCTGGTTACTCTCTGCAGACAGCGGCTGGCACACCTGCGGGAAGTGATTTCCGCCACCCCACGGCGCAGGGAGGAGATTCAGAAAAAACTCGGCGCCCTCATTGGCAAAGAAAATATTTGCTTTGATCCCTTTTCTCTGATCAGTCACGCCACCGATGCCACAGACTGGCGGCTGTTTCTCCCTGTAGCCGTACTGCGACCGGCAGCAGAGGAGCAGATCCCGCCTCTCATGGATGCCATTGAGGAGTTGGGGCTCCACATTATTCCACGCGGCGGCGGCACAGGACTCACGGGCGGCAGCGTCCCGGTACAAGGGAATTGCGTTATCATCAACACAGAAAAGCTCAACCAGATTTTTCCCATCTGCGAACACACCATAACCTCCCCGAACGGCACCCGGCGTCAGACGGCCGTATTGCGACTTGAATCCGGGGTTATAACCCAGGACGCCATGGCCTTTGCCGACACAGAAAACCTGGTTTTTGCCACAGACCCCACCAGTGCGTGGGCATCCACCATCGGTGGCAACATAGCCGAGAATGCAGGTGGTAAAACCTGCGTGCTCTGGGGAACGGCCATAGACAACATCCTCTCCTACAACATTGCCATGCCGGGTGCGGGCCTGCTCACCGTACGGCGCGAGAATCACCCCCTCAGAAAGATCCTGCCTGACGACACGGTTGTTTTCAGTGTGACCGATGCCCAGGGCAACCTGATACGACGCATTGAGCTGGTCGGCGATGAGATTCGCAAGAAAGGCCTGGGCAAAGATATCACCAACAAAGCATTGAAAGGATTACCAGGGGTGCAGAAGGAAGGGACGGACGGCATCATCACCTCCGCCGAGTTTGTTCTCTACCCTGCCTATGAAAAGAAGGCCACCTTCTGCCTTGAATTCTTCGGTTCAGATATGGACGAAGCCAGCAAGGTCATTGTTGAAATATCCAAAGAGTTCACCAACCAAGGTGAGGAGGCCCTGATAGCTCTGGAACATTTTGACGATGAGTACATCAAGGCCATAGAGTACAAGGTCAAGGCTGCCCGTTCCACCGCACCCAAGGCAGTCCTTCTCATTGACATGGTCGCCCACACCGACCAACAGCTCGACCGGGGCAAAAAACGCCTGGCCGACTTGCTCAAGGCCTACCCCAATACCGAACTGTTCATAGCCAAGGACAGCGACGAAGCCGTCCGCTTCTGGAGAGACCGCAAAAGCCTGGGAGCCATCGCCAGACGAACCAATGCCTTTAAACTCAATGAAGACATTGTCCTGCCCCTGCCTGCTCTGGCTGAATTTGCCCGTTTCGTGGATGCCTACAACATGGATGAGGATATCCACAACAAGGAGCGAATTGTCCATGAAACCCTGGCCTACCTGGAAATTGCCGAGCCCATTGAAGACCCTGACTGGCTGGAGGCGAAAAAACCCAAAGCAGACGAGCTTTGCCTCCAAACCATTGCCCGACTCCAGGAGGACGACAGAGACGCCATCCGTCTGGACACCCACATCAGGGCTCTGAAAACCAATCTTCTGGAACTGTTCCGCGGTTACAAACGGGTCAGCGCACATATTGAAAAAATATTCCAGGACGTCCGCACAAGGCGGATCATCATTGCTACCCATATGCATGCCGGAGATGGCAATGTCCATGTCAACATCCCTGTCTTTTCCAATGACCGCTACATGATGCAACGCGCTGAAAAAACGGCTGAAGATGTCATGGAAAAGGCTGTTTCCCTGGGTGGTGTGGTCAGTGGTGAGCATGGCATTGGAATCACCAAGATGAAATTCCTGGATGAACATCTGCTCAAAGAATTAACAGCCTACCGGAAAGAGGTCGACCCCAACGGTCTGATGAACCCAGGTAAGCTACAAGTACAAAATATCATTGAAAAGGTCTTTACCCCGTCCTTTAACTTGCTCGAACTCGAAGCACGCATACTCCAATACGGTTCACTGGAAACACTGGCATCCAAAATCTCCCAGTGCGTCCGTTGCGGGAAGTGCAAGGCAGACTGTTGTGTTTTTCACCCTGGCACCAACCTCTTTTTCCACCCTCGCAACAAAAACCTGGTTATTGGCTCCCTGATCGAAGCACTGCTCTATGACATGCAGCGCTCCCGATTTCCCCGCTTCAACCAACTGAAGTATCTGGAAGAAGTAGCGGATCATTGCACCATGTGCAGGAAATGCCTCTCCCCCTGCCCGGTTAACATCGACACCGCCGAAGTCTCCATCCTGGAACGGCGTATTCTGCAGGATCTGGGGTACAAGCACTCTCCTTTGCAAACCACCATGTCTCTGTATTACCTGAAGAACAGGAATAAAAGCTTTAACAAAATATTCCGAAAAAGTGTGCTGCAATGGGGTACGTCCCTGCAGAGAAAACTCTCTTCACTGGTCAGCAAGCTTCCTCCAGACACGATCAACAAAGTACAAACGCTCAAGCTCCTGCAGTCTCCCATGGCAGAATCATCCCCAAACACCCTGTGGGACATCCTGCCCCCCTGCTCCAACAGCGAGACTCTACTCATCCAACCCCAAGAGGTACGCGATACAACCGTTTTCTACTTTCCCGGCTGCGGTTCGGAACGCCTCTATGCAGATATTTCCCTGGCCTCTCTCTATATCCTTCTCAAGGCAAAGGTTCGCGTCGTGCTGCCGCCTCCCTTCCTCTGCTGCGGCTTCCCCGCCAAGGTCAATGCCAAAAATAAAATGCACGGAGAGATAAGCCTGCGAGACACTATTATCCTCAGCCAGATACGTGACATGCTGGGATATATCAACTTTGATGCCTTTGTGATCAGCTGCGGCACCTGCAGGGAGGCGCTCATTGAAATCGGAGTGGAAGAAATCTTTGGCTGTGCCCTCCGAGATGTTTCGGGATATGTTGTGGAAACAGGCAATGGCCTGTTCAACAAAGAGAGGGCAGCCACCTATCTCTACCATCCCCCCTGTCACGATTCCCTGGAAGGCCTGGGACCAACCGTCATCAGGCAGCTTGGTCACACCGTAAAACAGGTGCCCTGCTGTTGTTCCGAATCCGGCACCATGGCCCTGTCCCGTCCAGACATCTCAGGAGCAATGCGGGTGAAAAAGGCTGAGGCCATTGGGCAGGCCCAAAAAAAGCTGCCAGCACAAACCATGCTCACCAATTGCCCCTCCTGCATTTCAGGACTGAGCAGAAACAGCCACCTCAGCATAACCCCCGTGCACCTGGCGGTACAGCTCGCCCGGGACCTGGCTGCCGACGCCTGGAAAGAGGAGCTGCGCTCGCTGATGTATACAACTGAAATTGTCACCTTCTGAATATACCCACAGCAGGTATGGCGTTGCTGGTCAGGCTGTGCTCTTGGTCCTGCACCTTGATCGGCGAAAAACCTCCTGGATGACAACTCCAGGACCAAACGCCAGAGATAGAGGAATATGAAATATTGACAAGAGCATAGGTTGGCAGTAAAAAGTAAACAACAATCTACCTTGCCAAGAGCATGTGTTATTGTAGTACGACAATCGCAGCGTATACTCTTGATCGTATGCAGTCGTAGCGGCGGCGATTCTGCCAGCAAAAGCGATTCTTGACCTGTCTTATCCTGGCAGCCATCTGCTCTGCCGTTCATTGTTTGTCCAAAATAATGTAACCACACGCGAAGGCATATCATTTGCTTGACAGAGTACAGTTCTCATATTCACAAGCCAAAGGAGAAAAAGTCATGAAAAGCAGGAAACCTTTTTTTCTGGCAGCCGTGCTGGCGTGCTGTTTCACCATGAGCGCCCAGGCCGCCACCACACTGCATCAGTTGGGGCGGCACCCCTTTCATGCACCGCCGGCCAGCAATGTTGATGAGTTCAGGGCAATGGCGCAGGCTGAGCAGCAAAAAATCATGGATGGTTTTACCCTGGCAGGCATGCCTGAACTCTATGAGCCGTTCATGACCCAGTTGGCCCAAAGCCAACCTGCCATCAAGGATTATCCTGTAGGGGAAACCTTCAGTTGGATGCTCTTCAAGCACAGCAAAAAGAATCGGGTAAAAATAGTCAAAGACGTCACCTGGAAAGGCGAGGCGCCCTTTACAGGTTTTGAAATCGTGGTTGACTACCAAGGCAGCAGGTACACTTTTGTCAGCCCTATGATCTGCAATAATATCTCTTTGAAAGAAATCAGCGCCATTCCTCCTGTGGTGATCAATCAAGACCCCGTATGCAGGGCAATAATCACCCCGGTCAAAGGGTACTGCGATGAAATGATCACCATAGACGCCACCGCTTCCACTGATGACGGCAGGGTCACTGGTATGCGTGTAACGGTACTGGACAGCGAAGGCAATATCACCAGCGAAGTACCTGTTCCGGCAAACACCCTGACCTATCAGATGCCCATGCCCTGCGGCGACAACATCATTCAGGTCACGGTCATGGACGATCAGGGATTGGCAGCGACCTCACCCGATTGTCAGACAGCAACTCAAGGAATGAACCGCTTTCGCCCTGTGGTGGACCTCGGCTACTACCGCCAGTCGGATCCGGGTGATTACTTCTTTGCCCGGGGTGGTATGGAATATAACTTTACCGAAGAATTCTCAATTCTCGGCATGGTCGGTATCGCCCCACAGTTCAAAGGCGATGACGGAGAAACAGCTTTTGTGATTGATGTCCTGGCCAACTACTCCTGGAACCCCGTCTTCATTGGCATTGGCCTTGGCGGCTGGCTCAGTACCGGTGACAACGACCTGGACACCGAGGACACGGACCTAGACATAATCGCCAATATCGGCAGCCAAGTATACAGTGCGCCAGATGGATTCAACATCGACCTCTTTCTGGAGATTCGTTCTGGCGTGGATGAGCTTGATGCAATTGAACAATACAGCCGCATAGGCGCTGGAGTACGTTTCCGGTTCTAATGATACGGGCCTGCCTTTCCTTAAACTTAAAAAAACGCTCTTAATGGGCAATCAGGGAAAAACACCAGCCGCAGAAGGGGCTGGTGTTTTCTTTTTTAGAAATTTGAGCTTGCTCACGGATATCACATCCATTTGTTTTTTTTAATATTTCTTCTCACTTTTCGACAAAATGTTCATAAGAAATCCGGGCTAGGCACACACGCTCATGTTCCGCTTCCTTCACACAGCAGACATACACCTGGACAGTCCCCTGAAAGGTCTTGAAGCCCATGAAGACGCGCCGGTAGAAGAAATCCGGGGCGCAACACGGCGGGCCTTTGACAACCTGGTTGAGCTGGCCATTGAAGAAGAGGTCGCCTTTGTTCTTATTGCCGGGGACCTGTACGACGGGGACTGGAAGGATTACAATACCGGCCTGTACTTTGCCGGCAGAATGGGGAGACTGGATAAGGCAGGTATTCGGGTGTTTATCATTGCAGGCAACCATGATGCCGCCAGCAACACAACCAGGGCCATGCCGCTGCCCGGTAATGTCACTCTTTTTCCCCACAAGAAACCCGATTCCATCAGGCTTGATAAGCTTGACGTGATCATCCATGGCCAAAGCTACGCCACCAAGGCCACAACAGAAAACCTTGCCGCACAATACCCCCAACAGGAAAGCGGATATTTCAATATCGGCCTGCTCCACACCTCCCTGACCGGTCGGGAAAACCATGAAAACTATGCGCCCTGCAGCCTGGATGACCTGATTGCAAAAGGATATGACTACTGGGCATTGGGTCACGTGCATAATCGCGAGGTCGTCTCGGAACATCCTGTTGTTCTTTATCCTGGTAACCTCCAGGGACGACATATCAGGGAAACCGGAGCCAAGGGCGCCACCCTGGTCACAGTGGAAGATGGCCGCATCATCGATCTGGAAGCCCGCGAGCTGGATGTGTTGCGTTGGGCAGTCTGCCAGGTGCACCTGGGAGACTGCCCAACTGTTGAGGCGGTGCATGATACCGTGCGCTCAGCCCTTGAACAGGAACGGGACAAGGTGAACAACAAGCCCCTTGCCCTGCGCCTTATTCTGGGTGGCCAGTGCCCGGCCCATGCCCAGCTCCTTGAGCGGACCTTTCAACTCACCGAGGATTTTCGTGCCATTGCCGAAAGTATTGGAGGCCTCTGGTTGGAAAAGGTGCAGTTCAAGACCACCCCTAGGGTGAACCTGGGGGAAGGCCTGGGCGAGGACAGCCCCATAAACAGCCTGATCACATCCATTGAGAACCTGGAGCTGGACGAACACGATCTCATGGCACTTATCCCGGAGCTGGCAGTCTTAAAGCGTAAGCTGCCCCCAGCAATCACCAGTGGCGCCGACGCATTTCCTGCCACCTCCTTTGACAACCTACGAGAACTCCGAGCTGAAATCCAGAAAATGTTAATTGCCAGACTCCTGCGGCATGGAAAAGAATAATGCGGATCAAACGTCTTGAGCTGACAGCCTTTGGACCCTTTCGCGGACGTACTTTGGTGTTTGCTTCAAAAGGGCCGGGATTACACCTTATCTACGGTGCCAACGAGGCTGGAAAAAGCAGTTCACTCCGCGGACTCAAGGCCCTGCTCTATGGCTTTCATCCGCAGACACCGGACAATTTCCTGCACAATTATGACCAACTCCTTGTCCAGGGCTGTCTGGAAAACAGCGATGGCCAGACGCTCGTTTTCCAGCGCCGGAAAAAACGGGTAAACGACCTGCTCGACGCCAACGGCGCCCCCCTGGACATGAGCCGTCTGGATGCTTTTCTTCACGGCGTGGAAGCCGATATTTTTTCGTCCCTCTATGGTATTGACCATAATCGGCTGGTCCTGGGTGGCAAGGAGATACTGGCCCAGCAGGGCGAGGTGGGCAAGATCCTTTTTGCGGCAGGCGCCGGGCTCTCTTCTTTGAGAAGCGTCATGGAACAACTGGAACAGGAGGCTTCTGAACTGTTCAAACCAAATGGTTCCAAACCGGAACTTAATCAGGCAATCAAACACTGCAAGGAACTGCAGCAGGAAGTCAAAGCCCTCTCTCTTGCACCCAGGCAATGGAAAGAACTGCAGAAGGAGCTCCAAGAAGCGCAAACAGAACGAGCCAGGCTGGAAAGAGAACGAGCAGAAAAAAATAAAGAATTACAAAGAATTGAACGTCTACAACAGGCCATGCCCGAGCTGGCTGCTTTAGAGCTGTGGCACGACCAGGTCGCAGCCTTGGGCAAGATAACCATCCTGCCCCCGGACACGGCTGAAAAACACTGCCAGGTGGAGCGGCATATTGAAGAAGCAGCCGCACAGTTGCAACAAAGTTCTGAGTACTGTAAGCGGGTTGCAGAAAAACAGGAAAAAATCCCCTTGAATACTGCTCTTCTGGAGCAAACCGATGTGGTGGACGACCTACATCAGCGCCTGGGCGCCTACCGCAAGGGCCAGAAAGATCGTCCTGAAAGAAACGGTATGCGGATCAGTCTCCGTAAAGAGGCCGCCATCTTGCTCAGGCAAATTCGACCAGACATGGCCTTGGAAGACATTGAGACCTTACGGCCAATGCTGGCCAGGAAGAAAACGATCCAGACATTGAGTGCCCGTTTTGCAGCCATTAGCCAGCATATCAGCCAGACACGGAAACAGATCAAGGTCTCTACCCAGGAGGTGCAGGAGGTGACCACACGCCTTGCCGCCATCCCAGAAACCACAGATGTTCATGCCCTTAAACTGGCCATAAAACTGGCTCACAAAGCCGGTGACATCGACACCCAAAACACCAAAGCCAGCAAGGAGCTGGCACAAAGCCGAAAAGAATGCCTACGAGAACTGCGGCGCATTGGCCTGTGGACAGGCGACCTGGCCGGGCTGGTGGACCTGCCCCTGCCTCTTGCCGAGACCATTCAACACTTTGAACAGGAGTACAATGCGATTGACGAGGCAAAACGTGTTCTGGAAAAAGACCGCAAAAAGGCCACCAAAGAGTTGCGCTCCCTCACCACCGAGTTGAAAAAACTGGCATACGGGGGAGATGTTCCCACAGAACAGAGCCTCTGCCGCACCCGGGAAAAACGGGAAAAGGGCTGGCAGCTCCTACGCAGGCAATGGCTGCACCGGGAGGACATTTCAGCAGAAAGTCAGGCCTATAATCCTGAAAAACCACTTCCTGAGGCGTATGAAAAGCTGGTTCAGCAGGCTGATATCCTCGCAGACCGACTCCGCAACGAAGCAGACCGGGTGGCTCATGGAGCAAATCTCAGGGCGCAGAAGGAGCAGCAGCAGGAATTGTTGGCCGAGTGCGATACCCTGGCAGGAGAGCTGGAGCATCGTGAAAACATCTGGAGAGATGCCTGGACCGGTGTCTGGCAACCGCTTGGCATAGAACCTCGGACTCCCAGGGAAATGAACGGCTGGTTTACGGCCATGGATAAATTGCGTTATCGGGTCCATGACCTGCTGAAAAAAGAACGGGATTGGCACCACGAGCAGAAGCGCCAAAAAGACCTGCGGCATCGCCTGCTTCAAGAACTTGCTGCCCTGGGAGCCACGGATAGTCCCTCCGAAGAGACGGTTGGCCCGGCCCTGGTCCTTGCCGAAACATGGGCAAACCAGGCCGACCAACGGCAGACAGAGCAAAAACTCCTGCTGGAAAAACAAAAAAAAGCCCAAAAAGCCTTGGAACAGGCCAATGTGGAATATGAGGAAGCGCAGGAGCGCCTTGTTATTTGGCAGAACCAGTGGGACCAAGCCATCTCTGGTCTTGGCCTGAAAAGGAATATCTCCCCCCAGGAGGCTATGGACCACCTTGAAACCCTGCAGACTTGTCTGGACACAGTCAAGCAAGCTGATGACCTGCAAAAACGGATTGACGGTATTGACCGGGATGCAAGAGCCCTGGAAAAAGAGGTGCAGGTACTCCTGCGTAAAACAGCCCCGGATCTGGTCACGCTGCCTGTTGACCAGGCAATCCTCCAGCTCAAAGGTTTACACAGGCAGGCCCAGAAAGACAATACCCTCTATGAACAGCTGAGCGTTGAACTCGAATCCCTGCAGACAGAGGTGGCGCTGGCTGAGAAAACACTGCGCAAGGCCAAAACCCAGAGGGAAGAACTGCTCAAGGCAGCAGGATGTACACAACCTGGAGAGCTGCGTCCGATCATCGACACCTTTCAAAAATACCAGGAGCTGCAGGAAAAAATAACGGCCACTCAGGCAAACTTGACCAGAATTGGAGCCGGCACACCAGTGGAAGAGCTTGCAGCGCAGGCCCGGACAGTCCACAGAGATGCCCTGCCTGGCCAAATAGAGGCCTTACGCCAGGATATTGAGGCAACAATACATCCTGCAATCAATGCCGTATCCCAGAAAATAGGTGAAATCACGAACAAACTAGAGGTCATGGACGGAGGCGCCAAGGCTGCCGAGACCACGGAGAAAATGGAGCAGGAACTGGCCCGCATCAGGCGGCTTGCCCACCACTATACCCGGCTCAAACTCTCTTCCAGAATCCTACAGCAGGAGATCGAACGCTACCGGGAAACCCATCAGGGGCCGGTGCTGCGCGCTGCTGCTCGGTATTTCAAGGAGTTGACCTTACACTCCTTTGCAGACCTGAAAACCGATGTGAACGAGAAAGGCGAAGCCGTCCTGGTTGGAATCCGGCCAGACGGAAAATGGACGGCTGTCAGTGGCATGAGCGACGGGACCCGCGATCAGCTGTATCTCGCTCTTCGCCTGGCGACCCTTGAGTGGCGCCTGGAAACCAGCGAACCCATGCCATTCATTGTTGATGATATCCTGATCAATTTTGACGACAATCGAACCCAAGCCACCCTAAAGGCCTTGGCCCGCCTGGGAAGAAAAAACCAGATCATCCTCTTTACCCACCATCAGCAGCTTGTCCATGATGCCAAACAATTGGAGACAGAAGAAGAGGTGGTCATTCATACGCTTTGATTTTTCTCTTTTCCTCTGATCCAGACGCAACACGCTCACCCTTGGGCGAGCAACATCTGAGCTGGATTTCGGGTTAGAGTATCCGCTGGACCCGTTCTCGTATTCCTCCCGTTTCAACCGCTAACAAGAAGGCCTCACCAAGCCGCTTACTGAGCTGCACCGCCCTTCTCCAGGCACCCATCCGCTCCTCATCACGACCGGCCAGCGCGATAAAATCCCGCCGGTCCGGTATCCGGCCAAAGGGCAGCTCAGCCAGAAAGGAGGGGGACGGGGAGAGCATCAGCACATCAGCAAGCAAGCTGCCATCCGCGATGCGTCCGGGCCTGTTCTTATCAAACCATCCCAAGGTGGCGGTATCATAAAAATGAGGATACAACACAATGCCATCTGCCCCGCCAAGAAAATCAAAGGCAGGATGATAATGATACAGCCCACCATCACGATATGCTCCGGGTAAAGCTCCGGGTATATCACGCACGCTCTTCATAACACAGGGAATGGAACCCGAGGCCAGGATCGCCTGGTTGAAATTTTCTGCGTGCAAGGGTACTGCCGGGTAGGGAAACTCACCCTTGTCTGCAAAGGGTGGTTTCTGCCGGGGGTCACAAAACAGTACAGGTGTACACAGAGTTTTTAATCCTGCACGGGAAAACCGATTCACCAACCAGGCCAGGGCAAGCCCGCCCAACTCCACAAAACGGATATCTGATGCCAGCAGTCCCCGGCATCGCACCGCAGAGAGATGCAGTCTGCAATACGGATGCGACAGCACCTCCTCTGCCGTCCCCTCTGGCAGAAATGCAGCCATGATCCGCTCGGTTTCACCTGCCACCTGCTCCGGGGTTATTCTGCCCCTATACCGCTGTCTGATATACGCTTCGGCCAGACAGGTAAAGGCCGCCTTCGGGTCCGTATGGGCGGCAGCAGCCGACTTCCATGAACCGATGGAGGTCCCGTACAGATGCAGCGGCTTCGTCCTGCCGACAAACCACTCACCAAAAAGAGCCGACTCCAGGCCGTGCAAAACAAGCCATTTAGCTGCCCCCGACGCACCAACCACCATCTGTACCTGATCGCTGGACAAACCATCCTGGCGAATTTTCTCATAGGCCCGATGGCCGGCAAGAAAAAGAAGGTCGTTTCTGCTGTTCCCCATATACATCTCGCCTCTGCCGAATTTCTCCTGAGAAATTCGGGCTATTGTCCTGCATCCGCCCCAAGCGGATGACCTGCCTGGAGCGGGCGGAGGATGAAAAAAAGTCCTGCTTCAGTTTTTGTAGACCTTCACCTGCTGGGCTGTACCAAGGGAAGTAAGGCAAGAGGAGCATCGGTGCTAACATAGGAAGCACCAAGATCAACGGCTCTCTTGAAACGTTGTTCCAGGTCATGGGTGCCCCAGAGATAGACAGCCACCTCTATCCCATGCTCGCGCAAATGATGAAAACCCCGCTGCGGAAAAAACCACTCGCTGGCAAAAAGCATATTGGTATGCAGGGCTTTGGCGGCAAAAAGCGGCACATCCTCGATCTTCCACCAGGTGAGCATATCTACAATAATCCTGAGATCAGGATGCAGGCTAACTATGGAGCTGCTCAGCTTGGTGTCCATGGGGTCCGCCACAAAAAAGAGGACCTGCTTTTCCACTCCCATTGCCAGTACGTTCTTGGCGACCTTGACCGAATCGACCTCCTTGAGATCCAGCGCCAACAATAAAGCAGGATGCTTCTGAACAAGCTTGAGCACGGACTGCAGTTCAGGAACCGAGTACGGAGAAGGGGTCCCATCCTTGTTTGTGAGTCGAGCCTGTTGTATCTCCTCCAGGCTCTTTTCCCGTACTGCACCGGTGCCGGTGGTGGTCCTCTCCAGCCGTTTATCATGTATGCACACAATATGACCATCCGCAGTGGTTCGGAGATCCACCTCTACGCCGTGGAGCCCATGTCGTATCACCGCCTCAATGGCTGCAAGGAAATTCTCAGGATACCCCAACTGCATGCCACGATGGGCAACAAGTTTAACGTTTGGATAGGCAGTATTGCTTTGGGCAGAGCAATACGGGGTCAAGAAAAAAAAGAAAACAACCACTGCCTGCAGGCAGACGCCCTGCACTCTCACCACCTGATACGTCATCTTGCTCCACACAGCTTGCTCCCTCCTCATCAGAAAAGACTTGTTCTGCAAACAGCCACAGGATCACATCTTCCTGTTCGCCATTTCTTATTCTTTTTCCAGCAGTCTGGCAAAATCCACTCTATCCTGAAAACGCTTACGCCTGGTACGCCGAGTATCCAGATCAAAATGGCAGCATCCCCTGCCCTGTACCAGGACCTCATCCCAGCGCCCGTGTCCCTGGGGACGCATCCAGATGCCGCCGCCGTCTGCTGCTGATACGGCAATACAGAGATGACTGATGGTACGTACGCCGCAAAGCAGGGCGACATCATCATCCCAATGCTTGTTCAAAACCACCACCAAATCACACCCCTGTTTGGAGGCGGCCACAGTGTTTTCGGGATGCAAGAGCGCCTGATAGGGCATAATCACAGCCCTGGCAGGCCCAATATCCACCTGGGGGTACACCGCATCCTCCTGGATAGCAGCACCCCGGCTCTCCTGCAACCGTCCCTGGTTATCCATGAGGATATGCTGCTCCCTATGCTGCAGGAAAAGCCAGCATCGGTGCTCCCTGGCCAGCAGGGCAAACTCTTCCAGAGACAGGGTACAATGATTGGGGAGCGACAAAAGCCAGAGCCTAGCGGCTGCATCTTTTCCCGTCGCAGTGTGCACCAGTTGCTCCTGTAGTTGCTGGACCGTCTCGGTCTGAGACATCCCCGGAGCAACCAGACAGTGCAGAGACAGTATTCCCGGCTCAGGCAGTTCAAGAAGCGAGGTGGCATCCTGGACCATATTCATGGGTCGGTAACAGCTATGATAGGTCTCCACTTTTCTCCTGCTGAGCCGCTCCACTCTCTGCCTGCTGTTCAGTCGTCCCTGGACCAAGGGCAAAGCCGCTGTAAAACGGGCAGAACTCGGGCTCGCAGCCCTGAACAGAAGCGTACCATATTCGTTAATCAGGCAGCTTTCCGCTGCCTCACAGGACATATTCAGGTCCTTCCCGGTGCGGTTACAGGCGGCAACAGCCATGCCATTTTCCAAGGCTCTTGCCCGCCACAGCTCCACCGGATCGAGACCGTTTGCCGGCCAGTTAGCCGGTACCAGCAAGAGATCAGCACCCTGCAGGGCAACCACCCTGGCCTGCAAGGCATAATAGGTATCGGAACAAATAAGGATGCCAACCCTTCCCCATGGGGTCTCAAAGCAGCAGTTCTGACGGGGATCCCCAGGCCTGGACCAGCGGATTTCACCAATAATTTTGTCGTAACGGAAAACAAAGTCATCCGGTCCAAGGACCATGGCGCTGTTATAGAAGCAATCCGTAGTCTCCCGGCGAAGCGCCAGCCCCACGCAAATATAACAACCAAATTGGTGGGCTATCTCTGAAACCTGCCTGAGAAAAAGGCCGGTCTCATCCTCGATATAGTGTGCGATATCTGCCCGGGAGGCAAAGCTGTATCCGGAAACCGACATTTCAGGAGTAAGAATGATATTGGCCCTCTCTTGGGCAGCCTGCCACATGTACTCAAGCAACCCTGCTTTATTATCAGCCGACTGTTTGTACTTGACTTCAAAATGCAAGAGAGAGATTCTTACTTCCATACAGGGCCCTGCCAACCATTCTGTAGAGTTCTATAGAGCACACAAGCCAACTGTACCGCCTGGCCTGCATTATAATACGTCCTGCTCGGACAATCACCCGGACAACCACCCTCCAGCGGACACTCTTGGCATTTTTCCGATTGCAGTTGTCTGTGGGTAAGGGATAAGGGGCTTTTGGCCTGCGGCCGCTGCACGGTACCCATGGCAAAAGAGGCATCTCCCATGGTTTGTCCACAGGGATACAGTCGTCCGTCAGAAGAGACGGCCAGGCTGGAGCCCGCAGCAGCGTGGCAGAAAGCATGACGGCCTCTTTTTTCTTTCAGGTGCACGCCTTCTCGAAGGGCGAGGGGAACCCGGCGATGACGGTTAACCAACTGCAGGGCAGAAAGCAGTGTTCTCATCCCCTGTTCAAGCTGTTCCGGCGATGCCGCAGTCACCTTGCCCTCCCTGGCACGCCCCTTATCCACCAGCAGATCAAGCCCCATCCCCCTGCACTGTCTGTAGCCTGCAAGCAGGAGGACCAGTTGATCCAAGACCTCCACATTATTCCTGCTCACCACCGTGGTGACCCGGAACGGCACCCTGGCTTCTTCCAGCAAACTCATCCCCTTAAGGGTTTCATCTACCCTGCCCCGCAGCTGTTCCTGCACGGCGGGTGGTCCGTCAAGGCTGATGCCGACCTGCATCTTTGCGGCACGAAAAAAACGCACCAGTGGCCTGGTAAGCAGGGTAGCGTTGGTCTGAATAGCCAACTGTACCCCTGTCTGCATCACGCTGCTCTTTGCAACAACCCTCTCTATCTTTTCTGGAACCAGCGTCGGCTCCCCGCCGGTTATCTGGATCAGTTGAACCGCCCCATTGTCTGCCCGGTTGAGCACGGCCTCAAGAAGGTCATCACCCATATCCATTCCCTTCTCAGTAGCGGCATGATAGCAGTAGCTACAGCGCAGGTTACAGCGACTGGTCAAAGAGATTACAAGATACCGCACCTTCTCCCACATCAGGCGGCACTCCACTGCGTTTTCCGCCGTTTGAGGATAAACCAGATAATCACAGGGCTGCCGATCAGGGCAGTCACCGCATTCAGCGGGAGAACAGTCGTATGCCCTGGCACCTGGGCAATAATATCTGCGACAAGAGCGACGATGCTTCCCATAAGTCCCGTTATAGGCAGGAGCAAACGATGATCAGAACCAGACAAGACCGCTCTGCCCAAGTGAGGCACCGCGATGCCAATAAACCCGATGGGACCACAGTAGGCGGTCACGCAACCAACCAAAACCGCAGTAATAGAGATGACGACAAGACGAATGGTAAGGAAACTCAATCCCATGGAACGGGCATAGGTCTCACCGAGAAGCAGTGCGTTCAGCGGCTTACCAGTGAAAAGAGCCAGGAACGAAAAGACCATACATACCGGGAAAAAAATCTGCATTTCGCGCCAGGTAACCGTGGAAAAGCTGCCAAATGTCCAGGCGATATAGGCCTGTATCATCTCCGGCCTGCTGAAATGAATCAGCACGCTGACAACGGCATTCAGGGCATATCCGCCTAAGAGCCCGACAATCAGCAAGGTCATGACACTTTCGACCCAACGGGAGCACAACAAAATGGCAAAAAGCACCAGCATTGCTCCAGCCGCTGCTGCCACAACCAGTATGCAGTTGCCCTCAATGCCCAAGCCCTGGACCAGTCTTGCCCCACGATGACTCACAGCGGTTCCCAGCACCACACAGGCCACGCCGAGACTGGCGCCAGAACTGATGCCCAAAACAGAAGGCCCGGCCAGGGGATTCCGAAAGAGGGTCTGCATCATCAGCCCGCTGATAGCCAGGGCCGCACCGGTGGCGACTGCGGCCATGGCCTTGGGTAAACGAAAGAGCAGGACAATCGATTGCCAACTCTCTTTTGCCGGGTCTTGACCCAAAAGAATTTTCAACACTCCCCCAGGGGGAATGGTCACTGTTCCGGTGGTCAAATCCAGCATAAAAAAAGCCAGCAGAACCACCAGCAGGACGGGAAGAAAAAAGCGCAATGTTCTCATGAGGAATACGGGTTAACGCAGTTGGGTATAGTACACGAATGTATGGTCCGGCAATAGCTCCGGGTGCAGGATATGGATAATATCCGCCAGAATGCGGTCCGGGGCCATGACCCCAGATTCCCAGTAATCATTGCCGCCCTGCTGATTGATCCGTCTGTTATTATTGAACAGCCTGCCATGTTGCAAGGAGGGAAAGGCAGCAAACCTGGGATCAGCCTCTCTAGCCTGAGCAAGGGTTGTCCACACACCGGTATTGACCCAGTAGTCTGCACCCAGCCCCCGTGCATAGACCAATTCAATATCCATGGGCTGAGATCCCTTAAACCTGGTTTCTTTAAAGACATAGCTGGCCCCGGCGTCTTGGAACAAGCGGCCTAAATAGCTCCTGCCTCCCGACACATACCACCTCCCGGCAAAAGGTGCACCGGTTATGACTGTTGGCCTCTTGGCAACACTCCTGGCCATTTCAGCCAGGTTGAGATATCGTTGTTCCAGCTGATCAAAGACCTCCCTGGCCCTCTCTTCTTTGCCCGTAAACAAGGCGAAAAACTTGATCCATTCCGATCGCCCCAGAGGGTGTTCTTCCATGTACTCAGCAACCACTCCGACCCGCAACCCGGCCTCAAGCAATTTAGGGTGGGCATCACGAATGCTGCCAGTGCCAAAAGAAAAGATTATATCAGGCGACAGATCCAGGACGCTCTCCACCTGCAGGTGACCGTTGCGGCTCACTTCCACGAGCTTCCCTGATTGCACCTGAGACCGTATCTTGAGGCTATGTACCCGGCCGGCATCACTCAACCCGATGAGCTGATCGGCCAGTCCCAGTTGTTCGATAAAAGCGATACAGGGAGAGGAGAGGGTGACCAAAGTACGGACAGGAACCTCAACCACCTGGCAGTCTGCATACCCGGACGGCGTTTTCCTCCCACGGGGCTTCAGAAGGTACTTGAACACAACCTTTGCTCCAGACCATGGGTTGGAGACAGTCACCAAGGTCAGCTCACCCTGTTTTTTCACCTGAAACCCTTTGGCGTAGCGGAGGTCAACAGGCTCACCAGCCTGGACTCCCGCACACCCGTACAAGACAAAGACAAGTACACAAATAATAGAGTGAACAATTCTCACACCTCTTCCCCCCCTGCAGTCATCAGGTACAAAAACAATCTACGCCAACCCGCATTTCTCATGAAAAATATGTCGAAAGGTAAGCCTGCCCGCAGGCATCACTTCCATCTGTTTTTGAATACTTTTTTCACATAAGACAACATACTCATGAGAAATGCAGGCTAGAATTCCACCCCTTTCTGCGCCACTATACCAGCCTGCAAGGGGTGTTTCACCGGGTGCATTTCCGTCACCAGATCCGCCATCTCAATAATCTCTGGCAAAGCGTTTCGACCCGTGATCACCAGGTGCACATCCTCGGGTTTTCTCTGCAAAATCTCCAGGGCCTCATGGGTGTCAATCATCTTATACTGGAGCAGATAGGTGAATTCATCCAGCACCACCATCTGATAACCACCGGAAAAAAGAGCCTCTTTAGCTTTTTCCCAGGCCATGCGGGCTGTTGCACGATCCTTTTCCATATCATCTGATTTCCAGGTAAAGCCACGGCCGATGACCTGAAAATCAATGGTATCTTGAAACCGGTGGAAAGATTCCATTTCACCGTATTTCCAGCTGCCCTTAATAAACTGGAGGAAAAACACCTGCATGCCGTGACCAGCTGCCCGCATGGACATGCCAATGGCTGCAGTTGTTTTCCCCTTGCCATTGCCGGTAAAGACCATCAGCAGGCCTTTTCTTTTTTTCTCAACCATGATCAATCCTCCACGCATGCCGCCACCTCTCCACCTTATCCACACCCAGCACTTCCACCGCCCCGCCCTGGAAATCCTCGCCTACCGCACCCATCACCTCTTCCATGTCCCCTTCGATGTCCAGCGCCATATCCCGTACCCTCTCAAGCACCGCGCTCTCAGCCTGCCACAGTCCCCTGGAAGCGGCCTCCAGCAAACGCCGGGTTATCTCTTCCATGGCGTAGGGGTTGGCGGTCACCAGCCATTTCCGGTTCTCCTCATTCTCGATATAAGTCTCAACCACCTGGTCAAACAACTCCTTGGGCACGGCATGGGTGGTCGCACTCCAGGCAAAGAGATGATTGACCCTGCTGCTGACTGCCATGGCTCCCTGATACCCGTGTTCTTGCATGGAATTGATCCATCGGCTGTTCAACAGTCGTGCTGCGGCTGAGCGATGCAGCTGCTCCCGGACATCGCAGAGTTCACGGTTGCTGCCGGTTTCCGCCCAGTAGAGCTTGATCTCATGGCCGGCCAGTGCCCTGACCGAGGCAGCCATGGAGCCCTGTGCCACCGCATAGCAAGCGCAATCAAGGATATCATATTCTGCTCTGGCCTGGTGCATGGAGGCGATATCAAGCCCTGCAAGCTGGCGGGCGAACACCTCCCTGGCAACGGTTGAACCACCGCCACTGAGTCCATGGCCGCACCAGTTGATAAAGATCTCAGCGAGTTCGCTATCGCTTGTCCAGGCTGAGGCATCAAGGGCCAGGCCAACACCCATTCCATAGGTTCCCGGCGCTGAGGAAAACACCCGAAAGGCTGCCATCCTGCGCATTGCTCTGTTGCTGAGCTGGGTCTGCATATCCTGCCGGAGCCCTGCCAGTATCTCCTCCGTATGCTTTTTGATGAAATTCCACTCATGGGGCTCATCCAGGGCGCTGACCAGGAGTACAGCCTGATCAAGAAGTTCGCAGAAATGAGGCACCATATCGCGCATGACTCCAGAGGTTGCAATGGTGACATCCACGCGGGGACGACAGCGCATTGCCCCCTTGTATTCAAGCTGCAACTGCTCAAGGGGAATCTCCTTAAGCCGTTCCACCTTCCCCTGCCCGTCCCAGCAAGGCTGTACCCCCATGAGATGCAAAATCTGAGAGAATTGCTCGCCGTCGCTTTGAAAGGCATCAGAACTCCAAAGCGACATGCCAACGCGCTCAGGAAACCGGCCTTCCTCCTCCAGATATCTCCGTATAAGGGCATCAGCCATGGTTTTTCCCACTGCATGGGCAGCCCTGGTGGGCAAAAGGGCCGCGTCTTTTCCGTAAAAATTTCTCCCCGTGGGCAGGAGATCCGTCCGTCCTCCGGCAAGAGAGCCGGCCGGGCCAGGTGCAATATAGCAGCCATCAAGACCGTGCAGCAGTTGTTGTATTTCCTGATTTGTCTGGGTCAATCCTTGCCTGACCTCATGGCAATAGGCTGCCAGCGCCGGCGGCAGCTCCGTACTCTCTTCGCTGAACTGGTCTGTCTGGGCAAGGAATGCCGCCACCTTACTGTACGCACCCGCCCCCCCTGGCAGTCGCTGTCCCAATGCATCGGTTGACTCCACTCCGGGAGGCGGATTACGCAGCATGGTGGCCATAAGCCTGCCTTGGGATGCAGCGGAAGGTTCCTGGCCTAAAATATGTAATCCTTCTGGAACCAGGGTGCGCTGCATGGCGGCAAGACGCCGGCGGGCAAGATCAATCTGCACCAGCGGTGGGCCTGTCAGCTCCTGGCCTACGCTCAACACATCCTGTACAAGGGGCATAATCTCAGCCTGCAACTCGGCAAGACGACGATGGTCCTGACTGTTGAGCGCAGCACTGTGCTGGTCCAGCAGGTTGTTCAGCCGCACCATATCAGCATCAAGCTCCACCGGCGAAAACACTGGCCCCAGATGATCCACCAGGGTTGCCTGTCCTCTCCTCTTGGCCACCAGACCCTCCCCAACGGCATCCATGACATAGACATAGAAATTGGGCAGATTGCCAAGACTTATCTCAGAAAAACAACTGCCGGAGAGGCCATTTTGCTTGCCAGGAAGATATTCCAGAGCCCCTTCCGTACCGAAGTGAATAACGGCATCACTGGTATCCCTGATGTACTTGTAGGTGGCAAACCAGTGATGGGGCGGCGACAGATTGGGATCATGGAGTATCCTGCAGACCTCGCCAGTGCATTTGGCACCGTAGCAACCACGTTTTGGCTGGTTGATAATCTGGATATTGCCATGGCGCAGACCCGTTACCACCAGCACCTCTTCCCCCTGGTGCTGCCAGGCCATGCCTTGACCGGGAAACGGACCCCAGTCGTCCTCCACCTTTGTGCGGACCGATACAGGCTGCTGAGCAAACCAGTCAAGGTACTCGTTTTTACCCATCATATAGAGACTGCCGCCTTTGGTGATAAGTTCATCCATGGTGGTCCAGCGGAACTCGGCAATGGCTTTTTTCTCAAGGATCTCCTGCAGCAGTTGTTTCCCCTTTAGCGGACAATCCCCAATGTCATAGCCCTTCTCTTTGAGGCTCCTGAGCAGCCTGGCAAGACTGGCAAAACTGTCCAGCCCCACAGCCATACCCACCGTTGCCTCGACACCCTTGCAGGGATTATTGTGCAAAACGATGGTCAATCGTTTATCCCGGGCAGGTATCTCCCGTAACCGAAAATGTCGGCGTAAACGTCCCACCAGGGTGGCAACGCGCTCCTCCACAGGCTGGTAGGTCCGCAGCCCCCCAGACCCGCCCTGCTCCCGTTTTTTCTGCACCCCCGCAATCAAGGTCGGTCTGATGGCCCCAAACATCTCTGGATAGGTCTGCGAAAACACAGCGCCCGTGGCAGGCAGTCCCTGGGGATCAGCCTGCCAGTCTTCCGGGGTCTGGGTGTAGGAACGCAATGCCTGGACAACAGGAACACCCAGTTGGCTAAGCAGCCTGGTATCTTGCTGTTGTTTGAGAAGCCGGCCCGCCATGCAGTTCACCACCACCCCAAGTCCAGGAATACGCTTTAAGAGGGTGTACCAGTCCAGGGTCTCTGCGTCATCTTCTGGGCCAGCAGAAAACACCGCCACAGGACACAAGCCTTCCTGCTCGCAGCGATAAATGAGGGCATCAATCTCAGCCAGGTTTTTTTCAACCAACTGTACGTAATAAAAGAGAATAGCCGTGACCCGCTGACGGGATATCTTGCGGCCGCGCTGCCAGGTTAAATAATCGTCCACTTGCAGGTAGATCTTTTCCCCCTCTGGATGATAGATGCCGCAGGAGCAAACCTCCTGCTTCTGCATGACAGGCACATCAAAACCAGCCCTATTGGCCAAAAGCAGAAGAGCAGCGGCATAATTATCCGATGAGAGCCTGGCCGTTAACACCCCGTACTCATAGCGAGTTTCCTCATCAAAGGTAGTGAAATCCGACTGAATCTCCGCTGATACCCCCAGCCTGTGGGGACATTTTCCAGCCAGGGTCAACAGCCTCTCAAAATCCTGGCCGCCAAGGGTGATTTCTGCCACCACAATGTGGAACTGTCCCTTCTCCAGGGCCTCTACCGCCTCCTTCTGGGGCATAAAGCGGACCGCCACCCCCTGCTCTGCAGCAATCCTGCCAGCACCCTGCCAGGCGTCCCCATGGTGCATCATCGAATGGATATAGAGAATACCTACCTTGGCCATACCTACTCACAGGAAAGAGAACACCGGTGTTGTTCAATCATGGTCCCACTTGTCAGTAAACCCCAGCGCCATAGCCTTCCAACAGAGTTCGAGAAAAGCCGGATTATCCCTATGGCCAAGACGTTCCTCCAGGGTATCCCTATAGGCTGCCATTTTACCGTACTTTTCCGAAACGCTGCAGGCTAACTGTGCCGCTGCAGCCCCCATGATTTCCTGCCAGCAGGTGAAGGGAAAAATGGACCAGCTAAACTTATCCCGCAGATGGACCATGGCAGCGACGCCGGCTACCACGACGGGATCGCGGTTTATGGCGGCAAAATTGTTACGCAGCACAGCAGCCTGGTCCTCGTCTAAATGGGTACAGATACCCTCAAGCATGGATTGCCGGGTACAGCCAAATCGTTCCAGATGAATCTTGGCATCACATTGGCCGCCGGGGGTGATGGTGTTTTGCCGGGCCAGGGTCTCTTTCACGGCTTCCTTGACCGTTACCCCGATCAATTCGCCCAGCTTGGAGTGTTTACCTGCCCAGGTGAGTCGATAGGTCTCATCAGGGGGGTCCTGTGCGGCGATGATTATCTGGTCCGTTCCTGTTCCCGTCGCCAGACTGTCAGAATAACGGGAGTTGACATTCAGCTCCTGCAATGCTGCGCTTTTGGCTTCCGTGGCCGTCATGATGCTCCTGGTGATGGCGGCATCGGTCAATGGTCTGGAAATAAAAACCATAATATTGATGGTCCCTGGCTTCTCCGCAGCCTGCTGAAAATCAGCAAGGGACTCAAAACCATCTTCCTTCTCAAACACAGAGGCGGGGTCCCCGGCTCTCCCGCTATTGCCCTCCACACCGCCGGTCACCACAGCCAGGACCTCAAGATCTCTAAACGTTTTATGCACCAGGGCGGCATGGTGCATATTGGCTGCTGTTCCCATGGTGACGGTCTGTTCAGGAGGCAGGTCAATGACCTCACAAAACGCCTTACGATACCCTTGAACATCGCGGTAATCAAGTTTTCTCGTATGATCCTTGGGTTCACAGCTTTGATGATTGAGGACATAGCGCATGCCCCGCTGCAAGCCCCCGGCTGCCCGACAGGTGGATATCACCAGATGGGGCTTGAGGAGTTCGCCATAGATCATCTTATCTCGCCGATGAATCGTGACCCCGTCATAGTATGTTGCAAGTTTCATATCTGCTCTCTCACCTTTCAGGGTATTCTTCATAGATTGGCCTTGTTTTGAAGCTCCCTGTATTGCTGGATATTATCCGGAATATCCATAAGCGGTTGACGCCTGATTCTATGGGGTAGAGCGAGCTCAGCCGCCTCACGGATGTCGTCCATATCCACCTGGGTATTCCCCTTATAGGCCGCCAGCGTCTTGGCGGTTTTAAGCATAATGATGTCGCCGCGGTGCCCGTCGACCCCCACCTCCAGGCAGGTCCTGGCCACTTCTCCCAAGAGATCTCTTGTGACTACAACCTGATCATACAGTTCCTTGGCAGTGATGATCCTCTGGGATATTTTCTCAGACTCTTCCCTCCATCGGGCAAGGAACTTATCTGGATCAGCATCATAATCAAGACGCCTTTCCATAATCTGTACCCGTTCCTCAACGGAAGAAATGCCGCCGATGGTCACACACAGTCCAAAACGATCCAGCAACTGCGGCCGCAGCTCGCCCTCTTCCGGGTTCATGGTTCCCACCAGGGTAAAGCGGGCCGGATGGGAAAAGCTGATACCTTCACGCTCAATGGTATTCACCCCCATGGCGGCTGAATCCAGCAGCACATCAACCACATGATCATCAAGCAGGTTAACCTCATCAACATACAGAATGCCCCGGTGAGCCTGGGCAAGCAGACCGGGCTCAATCCGCTTTTCCCCCTTTTGCAGTGCATGCTCCAGGTCAAGGGTGCCGACGACCCTATCCTCGGTGGCGCCCACTGGCAGCTCCACCACGCGCACTTTCCTGGTAAGGGTTTCGACCTCGTCTTTCCGTTCAGGACATGGCTTCCCCAGGACGGCGCAGAGTTCCTGGTGATGGTCGAATTCCTTGGCGGGATCAAGCTGAAACTCCGAATGGGCAATGACCTGGATCATCGGTAGAATCTCAGCCAAAGCCCGTACCGCTGTGGACTTGGCCGTTCCTTTTTCCCCTCTGATAAGGACGCCTGAAAGGCCGGGGGTGATAATATTGAGGATAAGGGCCAGTTTCATCTTTTCCTGGCCAACGATTGCTGTGAATGGATAACTTGGTTGTTTTCTCATTGTTGCTCCCGCACGAGCCTGACAAGCTCCTCCGCCTGGAGATCCTTGGTTTTACAATATTCGCCGCCCAAGGCGGCGGCCAGTTTTTTAGCCAGCCCAAAGGTGACAAGTCCCTCTTCTTCGGTATCGACAACGATATACTGCACCCGGCTTTCCTGGGCCATACCTGTGGCCAGATGGACCATCTCATCCACGGGCTTATCGCTGCCAAGGCTGACATTGGATTTACCATCGGTTAGGATGATGACAATTGGGCGGCCCGATGGTTCCCGGATAAGATAATTGCGGACAAGTTCATACCCTTTGACCAGCCCTGCAGAGAGCGGGGTCCTTCCTCCCACGGGCATCTCCGCCAGCAGGCGGCCGGCCAGTTCCACCGATCCGGTGACCGGGAGGTTGACCTGGGCCTCTTGCCGACGAAAAGTGACCATGGCCACCTTATCCCTCTTCTGGTAGGCATCAAGCAACAGGGATAAAATAGCGCTTTTGGAGGCTGTCATCCTTCCCCGTGCCCCCATGGACCCAGAACCATCGACCACAAAAAGCAGCAGGTTGCCGATCCGTTTCTCCCGGATTTTCACCCGCACATCAGCGGGTGTGAGATGCACCGCCAGACCGCTTCCCGCAGGGCCTGTCCTCTCTGCCCGGCCTCTTTGAAAGGGAGCAGCAGCCCGGATGGTGGCATCCAAAGCTATATCGTTGTCCACCCCAGCTCCGGCAGGGACAGATTTGATATACCGTCCCTGTTTCTGAGATATCCGGCTTCGAGACCTGCGGCCGGAACCCCGGCGGGTTCTTCGGTCCTTGGGGGCAGTGATGGTGCGCACCCGAAAGGGTTCTCCGATCTCAAAGACCATGTCCCTGGCCGCATCACCCGCTCCAGGTGTCTCCTGCTCCTGCCGGTCACGCTCCTCCTCCTGAAGCTGGGGCTCTGCACGCTGCTGGTCAGAGCTATCCAGGTCAGAGGATGGCTGCGCCTCCTCCTGTTCCTGCTGGGCCTGCTGTTCCTGCTCCTGCTCTGGGGCGACCTCGTTCTCCCTGTCGTGGGGTTCGCTTTCCTCCCGGGACGGCGGTGGGGGCGGAGGAGGTTCAGCGTCCCGCATGCGATGCAGGAGCACCATGGCCGCCACCCGGCGGATATGCTCAGAGCGCACCATGGCATCGCCCGCATAGGCTGCCAGAGCTCTGGCCGCCTGCTCCAGTACAATGTCAGCCCGATGCCCGGCCACAGCCTTTGCACAGCACAACTCGGAGATAAACCTGCGCATGTGGGGGGGAAAGCGTATTCCAGGCAGCAGTCTTCTTGCGGTGACAATGCGGCGCCTCAAAACCTCGCTTTCTTTCTGAAACCTCTGGATAAACCTTTCAGGATCCCTGTCATAGGCCTCACGCCGGAGGAGAAGCTCGATCCGTTCATCAAGCTCCAGGCTGGCAGCGACGGCAACGCAGAGACCAAAACGATCAAGTAACTGGGGTCTGAGGTCCCCTTCTTCGGGATTCATGGTCCCAATCAAGATAATCCTGGCTGGATGAGTACAGCTAATCCCCTCTCTTTCCACCACATTTCTGCCCGATGCCGCGGCGCCCAGGATCAAATCAACAATATGGTCATCAAGCAGGTTGACCTCATCAACATAGAGGAGGGAACGATTTGCCTCCGCCAGCAGACCGGGCTGGAGCACCACCTCTCCAGTCTGGATCGCTCTGGAAAAATCTATGCCTCCAGCCACCCGGTCCTCGGTGGCATTCAAGGGGACCGTGATCAACCGTACTTTCTTCCGAACCGATTGTTTCTCAGTCCCCCCCTGACGGCACGCACTGCAGAAGAAGCGGGGCTGGGCGGGATCACAAGAAAAACGGCACCCGGCAACAACCTCCATCTCCGGCAGCAACGAAGCCAGCCCCCGTACTGCGGTGGACTTGGCGGTTCCCTTCTCACCCCGGATGAGGATGCCGCCTATGGCCGGATTGATCGCGTTGAGCAGCAAGCCAAGCCGGAGATCCTCTTGGCCAACAAGGGCGGCAAATGGAAAGACCGGGTAACGCATCACTCCGTCCGCTCCTCAATCTCCCCTTCCATCTCGAGATACTTATCTCGCAAGTCCTGCTCCATCTGGGCATCTGCCTGCCACATCCCGCGACTGACGGCCTCCAGCAATTTATCAAGAATATTGTGCAGGGCGTACGGGTTGACCTCTTGCATCCACTCCTGCATGGCAGGATCCAGGGCATACTTTTTTGCGACAGCCTCATACATCCAATCATCCATCACCTCCCCTGTGGCATCCCAGCCCAACATCACATCCATCATCTGGGAGATATCCCCGGCCCCCTTATAGCCATGGCGCTTCATACCGTCAAGCCACTTGGGATTGACCAGACGTGCACGGAGAATATGCCTGGCCTCTTCAAAGGTGGTTCGCATTGTCACCCGTTTTGGATCAGAGCTGTCACCCATGATGGCCATGGGCTGCTGGCCACGCACTGTTTTGGCGGCAACGATCAGACCCCCGTAATAATTGTAGTAATCGGTGCAGGACATCATATCATACTCTCTGGAATCCTCATTTTTAACGGTGAGGTCCATGCGCGAGAGTACCCGTTGAAATGTTTCCGGTTTCTGGACGCCATAGGTGCCACGTCCATAGGCGTGCGCAGAGTAACGGATATAACTCTCGGCAAGCTCATCCTGGGTGTTCCAGTTCTTGGACTCTACCAGGGCACTCACCCCAGCACCATAGGTGCCCGGAGGACAGCTGAATACCCGAAAGGTTGCCTCCCGCATGGCCTCCTCTTCCGTCATCCCCTGCTGCCTGTAGGCTACAACATCACTGAGTACATGGCGACGGACTCCATTGGAGGCCAGCGGTTCATTGAGGCTGGCAACAAGAGCAACCGCCTCGTCTATCCTCTCCATGAGATTGGGAAAGGCATCGCGGAAAAAACCGCTGACCCTGGGAACGACATCGATCCGCGGTCTGTTGAGTTCCTGCAGAGGGATAACCTCAAGCCCGGTAACATTGCCGCTACCGTTCTGCCAGACGGGCTTCAGCCCCAAAAGATAATAAATCTCGGCAATATCATCCCCTCTGGTCCGCATGGTCGGGCCACCGTAGACAATAATCCCCACCGAGTCAGGATAGCTGCCCTTCTCCTGAAGATAGCGTGCAAGCAGCTCATCCCCCAGCTTTTTACCGACCTCCCAGGCAGCAGGAGTAGGGATCTTGTTGGGATCCACTGAAAAAAAATTACGGCCTGTGGGCAAAATATCAGCCTGGCCCCTGGTTGGCGCTCCGGATGGGCCTGGGCGGACAAAAGCCCCCTCAAGCCCGGTCAGGGTCGACGCCAGTTCCTCAGTGGTTTTCTGAATATGGGGGTATAGCTTGGCGGCCACATAACGGCAGACCTCTTCCATTTCTCCGGTGCGTTCACATCCAACTGCATCCAGAATGGGATCAAGACAGTCTTGTGAAAAACCCGAATGAACAAATGCGTCCAAGAGCGTAAGAATGGTCGCGTGGGCCTGGGCGATTATCTGCCCGCCTGTCCTGCCCCCGGAACCGGGGAATAATCTGCCACGGTTCTCAAGCAGGAAGTCATAGCTCCAGCCCATGGCCGAGAGCACCGCTTCCCGTAAGGAGGGCACCTCGTTATTGGCAACTCTGGTCAGTTGGGCGAGATACTCCACCAGTCGATCTCCCTCCGGCGGTACACCCATGGTATGGAGCCCATCATTGATCATGGTGTCACTGAGCGTATGGAAATAGCTATGCAGTTTCTCCAGAAACCCGCTGAAATCTGCCCCCACTTGCGACTCGTCCACTGCAAGATCCTTGTCCAGATTCGCCTCCACAACGGCCTCCCAGATCATGGGCCGCAGGATACCCGCCTTGGCCTCATCTTCCTGCAGACTGATGGCATAATCTGCCAGAAGGTTGTCAAGCCTGGCTAGATCTTCATACAGATCCGCATTGGTATAGACAGGCGTGAGATGATCGACAATGCAGGCATAGCTGCGTCTCTTGGCCTGGGTGCCTTCACTGGGATCATTGATAATGTAGGGATAGATATTGGGCAGCTCGCTGATGGCAAGATCCGGGTAACAGCTGCCTGAAAGCCCAAGGGCTTTTCCTGGAAGCCACTCAAGCGAACCGTGCTTACCAACATGAAGAACCGCATCAGCCTGGAAAACATCCCGTATCCATTTATACTGACAGAGGTAATGATGCGGCGGTGAGAGATGCATATCGTGATAGTCTGTCTCGATATGTTCAAGACTCCCCCTGGGCGGCTGGATGGTTATGAAAAAATTGCCGTTGATCAGCCCTGCAAAGTGGAGTTTGTCTTCGTGGACAAACAGCTCTCCAGGCATTTCTCCCCAGTCTCTGTTCATCTGCTCCTTGACCTGCTCCGGCAGCTCGGCATGCCAGCGGGTATAGAGGGCAGCATCGGCATCAGCTTCTGCACGTTCCGCCATCCTTTCTGGAGTTAACCAGCGTCTGTCAGCAGTCATCCTTGATAGGAGTGCGTTGGCCAGCTGCTCGCCGGATGCATAGGTGTGGTCCATGGTGTAGCCAGCGTTTGCAAGCTCCTGCATAAGGTTCGTCACGGAGGCAAAAGAATCCAGCCCGACGGCACAGCCTATGCGGTCATCACGCGGCGGATAGTGATGAAAAAGAATGGCCACCTTTTTATCTTTATTGGGGATGGTGCGCAGGCGCGCCCAGTTCAAGGTGAGCCGGACCATCTTGTCAATCCGCTCGCGAATGGGCATATACTTATTCAGCAAACCACCGGTAATGGGATCCAGTGTTTCCTGCTCGCGAGTCGCCACGGGAACGGTGATCAAGTTACCGTCAAACTCGGGCTGCGCTGCATTAAAACTGACATCCATGGTACGCATCCCCTGCTCTGACTCCTGCCAGGCGCTTAAAGATCCCATGGACATCATCGCCTGGATACACACCACACCCAACCGCTCCAGGAGCCCCTCGTACTCAGGCGAGGCCAGCTTGAGGCTGAACAGCATCGGGCTGATCAAGGCGTCAATACGGGGCCTGCCGTCTGCCATGAAATAGTGCTCTACGATGTAATCCGCCCCCCTGTTGCCTTTCTCGACATCCTTGTGGCGCAAGTGAAAAACCGGGATAATATTGGCGCCTTGGGCTTCAACCGACCGAATTATGGTGTCAAGAAAGGCCAGATTATTATTGAGCCAGTAGGACTGGTAGAACCACAGGCCGACAGTCATCTTGGCGGGATCCATCTGCTTTTCCAGATACGATTCGAGGCTTATTCCCCATGGAAAATCAGGATGATAAATCCCTTCATCCCGTTGATTCATTGGCTCCTGGCAGGCCACGGTATACGGCGTTCTCTGATTGTAGAGATAATACAGCAGCTGTTCAAAGTTGGCATACCCGCCCCGCTGCAGATACCGCCGGATCGTATCCCACATTGGGGTGCCAAATTCTGGGCTATGGTCTCTTGCCGCAGCAATGGAGTCTTCATCTGCTGCAGTGGGCTGGATGTGTAGATAGGGTCTTTGGGCACTGGATGGGTTTATTCTGGAATACTCGGCCAGCAAGAGGTCAAAGACCGGACAGCTCGGTTTACCACCATGCAGACTGAGGATGATGACATCATACTGCAGCGCCTGTTCAACAAAAGACCTGTGCCGTCTCTTATCAGACAGTTGCGCCTGGGTGCGGGCCATGACCTGCAAAGGCCCGACCGTATCACGAAATTTCAGGACAGCCTCACTGAGGCCATTGAGTTCCATGCCGGTCGCCGTATAATAACACAGGGAAAAATCAGTCGCCTTGTTCATTGTTTTCCCTCCATCACTGTTGACAACTCGCCCACGTGCTGCAGCCTGACCAGCCTCTCCCACGAGGCTCCTGTCCCATGTTCCCTCTCCCGCTGCCCAAGGCTCAACACCGGTTTGGCCAAAGCCAATGCCGTAGAAAGCAACTGCAGGTTATTGCGGTAAACGGAGCTGGCATCAAAACCTGCATCAATAACCCAGTCGCACCCTTTCAACTGTTTGGTGGCCTCTATCAGGGAGTCAGCGCTGATTTCTGCCGCTGGGTGTTGGCTGGTACAGGGAATCTGCAGACTCTGGGCCACAAAGTAGTCCAGGTCGTTATGAAACAGCACCCCTGTCCGCAGCCGATACCCCTTTTTGGCCAACACCCTGAACACTGTCGTCCCACACCCCATGCCGCCAACGACAAAGACCGTGTCCCGGTTGGCTTCACCGCGCAGCTCAATGGAACCTAACTGACGGCTAAAGGTAGCGGCCTCAAAATCATAAAGCTCCGCGACTACATTCGTTTCGAGCAACTCCTCCGGGGAGCCGCACTGCATGATCCCACCGTTCTTGACCAGAACCACGGTATCTGAAACCTTTGCCGCTATATCAACATCATGGAGGGAGGCCACCACGGTTATCCCCTGCTCTGCACAGAGGCTCCGGAGGATAGACATAACCTCCACCCGGTGTTTGAGGTCAAGGTGGGCCGTGGGTTCATCCAGCAGCAGTATCCGTGGCTCTTGGGCTAAGGCCCTGGCCATCAATACCTTTTGACGCTCACCGTCACTGAGGCTGGCAAACTCTCTGGGGCCCAGCTCCTCTGCGTGCACTGCGGCCAACGAACGATACACCACTTCCTCGTCTTTTTTCGTCAGACGACCAAGAAAATCTGTGTGCGGATACCGGCCAAGCGCGGCAAACTGAAAGGCGGTGAAAAGTGGCGGGGTTACTTTCTCCGTCAGGACCACTGCCATATTCCGAGCCAATTCCGCCTGACGCAGCGACTGCAAAGACCTCTCACCCAGCCTAATCACTCCTGCAAGCGGCTGCAGATGGCGGGAAAGGGTACGCAACAGTGTTGTTTTTCCTGCACCATTGGGGCCAAGCAACGAAACAAACTGGGCGGCGGGAAAACTCAGATGCACCTCAGAGAGGATGATTTTCTCCTTGTAGCCAACGGCAAGACCTTCGCAGGAAAGAAGAGGAGCAGCATCGGCGGGAGTAGCGGAAAGGATCATAATTCCACCTGTTTTCCTATAAGGAGACTGATAAGGATGGGCGTCCTGAAACAATAGTGACCACCGAAAACTCCTGGGCAGACGGATCATCCAAACAATACGCCTCTGGCGTCGTGTGTTGAACGAGAAAAGGGCCTCCAGCACTTCTTTCGGCGGCAGTTCGGCTCAACCAATAAAAAAGGAGCAAGACAGCACCACAGACAGGATACGCCTCTACTCAAAGCACGTTCTCGCTCAAAAAGGAAGTGGCGATTTCCTGACGCGGTTTCCCGTTGACCGCTGCAATATTGAACCCCCACGCTTCAGGGGCATGATCAGGCTATGCATGAAAAATTCGCACGATGAGTTCTCCCCTACTTACCAAGATCGCTCAGCTTCAAGACATCTTCCAGCGATTCCAGGTTGAGAGAGAGTGCATATCCCTGGTAAAGGCTGTTGCCAAGCTCCTTGTGCCCGCCTGGCGTGCTCCGAAAAAAGCTACATGGTGCATGTACACTACCTTTCAGGAGGGTGTTGGTCAGCCATCGTGGTATTACGCCGTGTAAAATAGGTGATACACTCCGAAAAAACAAGGTATAAACAGTGGTGCAGCACCTTTCGCCCGGATTTCTCATGAGCACTTGGTCTCATTTGAGGAAAAAAGAAAAACAAATGGCAGCTGGATCCAGATCATTATCTGGATCTTCTTCAAGAACGACCAATGGCATTGAACAGTGCCCGACCCATCCGCCAATGGCAGCCTTCCTGGTGTGTATTCCAGTGATTCCGGCCGCTCATTCCACGCGATTCCGGCCACTCATTCCAGAGGAATCCGGCCGCCCAGTCCAGGGGATTCCGGCCAGGCC
>PDWJ01000423.1_pt1 | contig 64029 bp, 39 predicted proteins | sample 1430881 | NCBI WGS metagenome assembly PDWJ01 (sample SAMN01162460, study PRJNA174530) | Oral metagenome, whole genome shotgun sequencing project. | biome: Marine environment; feature: Marine mammal; material: Swab sample of the gingival sulcus; isolation source: swab sample of gingival sulcus... | reverse complement strand
ATTTCCTGAAGCTGGTTTATCTTCTTCAACCACAACATAATCATCGGCTGCATTCGGATTACATACCGATTCATTAATGATGACAGAAACATTTACGGTACATCCATTACCATCGGTAACGGTAATATTGTAAGTTCCTGCACTTACATTTTCAGCGGTATTGCCTGTAAATGTTAATCCGGCAGCAGTAACGGTGTAAGGAGTTGTTCCCCCATTAATATCTAATACGATCTTTCCATCGTTACTACCCTGGCAGCTTACATCGGTTTTACTTGCTACAACAGCTGTTAAAACTGTTGGCTCATCAATATCGAAACTAACGGTATAAGTACAGCCGTTATCGTCAGTTACCAATGCGCCATATTCTCCAGGAGCTAAGTTTGTAAAGACTCCGGTAGTATTGCTTACTCCACCAACATTGTAAGTATATGGTGCTGTTCCTCCGGTTGCTGTTACTTCAATAGATCCGTTATTGTTTCCATTACAATCTACGTCTTTATGCTTAGTTATACTTGCTTTTAGATTACTGTTACTATTGGTTATTTCAAACGATTCTGTTACAGAACAACCTGTACCATTGGCAACAAATGTAGCTGTATAATATCCTGCTTGCAGATTATCGAAATCGGCAGGAGATGGTTTAGTTACGCCGTTTAGGGTAACATCTCCGGCTACATTTCCGGTTAAGGTAACTTTTCCATTAGCATTATTACAAGTACTGTTCTGTGTTACAGTTGCTGTTAAGCTTGGTTTTTCATTTACCGTTAAGGTTATGTCTGCAGTAACATCACCACAAGAACCTTTTCCTTCTGCAGTTAATCGCAACTCTATAGTTCCCGTACTGGTTGGTGTAAACGTAGGATGTAATACATTTGCATTATCAAATGTTCCATTTCCGCTAACTACAGTCCATGTTAAGGATTTATAGTTTTCAGCTGTTGCTCCGCTTAAACGATAACCTTCGCCTTCACACACAGAAGCAGTCGCCGGATTAATGGCTACTGTTGGTGCTGCTGTAAAATGCAACAGTTTAGTATCTGTAACCTTATTACTACTACAACCATTTATTCCTTCTACTGTTAAGGTTAACAATACCTGTCCGTTAGCAACATCATCATTACTTGGAGTGTAAGTTGCATCCACTTGGTTTGCATTACTCCAGGTACCTGTTCCTGATGTTGTCCATAGCATACTGCTTTGATTGCTTACAGCTGCTCCGCTTATGGTAACCGGAGATGTTCCACATGAATTTTGGTCAGCACCGGCATCTACTGTTGGTTTTTCGTTTACCGTTAAATCTACAGTTGCAGTAGCATCAACACAAGCCCCTTTAGCAGCAGCAGTTAATTGCAACTGAATTGCTCCCGTAGAGGTTGGTGTAAACGTAGGATTCAGAGCATTTTCATTGTCAAATGTTCCGCTTCCGCTAACTACCGTCCATTTTAAAGATTTGTAGTTGCTTGCTGTTGCTCCGCTTAATTGATAATTTTCGCCCTCACATATTGCCACAGCTGCAGGATTGATGGTTACTGTTGGTTGTTGATTAATTTTCAACAATATCATCTTTTCCCCGTTTGGACAAGCAGTACCGCTTACAGCGACCAATTTTAACCAAACTGAACCATTGTCAATATCAAACTGGCTTGGCGTATAGGTTGTATTCAGGGTATTGGTAGTACTGAATGTTCCTGTTCCCTTAGTACTCCAAATATAGCTAGCAGGATTACCGCTTACGGTTAAGTTTGTAGTGTAATCAGTTACAGCAGGAACACATATTTCGGCTTCTGAATCGCCATTAATAGTAACCACCGGAGTACAATTGGTATTAATAGGAGTAGGTTCTTTATCTTCTTCCACATCACCATCTCCATCAGGATCCGGATCGCTACCATTTTGAGAAATATCGGTAACGGTTTTTCCGCCTCCCTCTCCTTGTGCAGTAGCGGAGTTGGTATAGTTTCCTCCTGTTTTTATTTTAACCAATAATCGAATAGCTGTAGAACCTCCAGGTTTTAAAGCATTCTTTAATCCGGTTACATCTAACATATTGGTATCTGTATCGCCGTTAAATGCAGTATTTACTTCTGATTCGGTACTGCTTAATCCCAATACCGTATAATTACCTGCACCAAACGAAGTATTCAAATCTTCAACAACCTGAACATTGTTTAACACCACATTACCCACATTTACCACACGTATATTAAACAAGGCGTTGTAGGTACCGTCACCGTTATTTTCAAGAGTTACCAACTGCTTAGCAGCCGCAATCTTAGGATTACAAGCTTTTACTATAACATATAAACTGAATACCTCTCCTTCACAACCAGTATCTGGAGCTTTAGGAGTAATATCATAACGAACTTTTCCGTCGAAATCTCCGGAGTTAATCAATACATCGGTAATAGGATTAGTGGTATAGGTTGTCTGCGAATTATATCCTGAAACAGCGCCCACCATATTCTGGACAGTCCATTTGAATTGTGTTCCTGCCACATTCGATGTAGGCTGGTAATTTAATGCCTCTCCGCTGCACAGTTCAATTTCTGTGGCACTTGTAACACGTGGTTTCGGATTTACTGTAATTACAACATTTTTAGCTTGTCCTTTACAGCCGGTTAAACTTACCGGTATTACTTTATAAGTTACCGTCTGAACAACATTAGTAGTATTAACCAACACATCGGTAATTCCACTTGTACTTGCGTCAGCCTCGCCACGGGCATTTGCTCCTGTAACATTACCGGCATCCCCTGATACCTCAGGTGCAGCCCAGTAAAATTTTGTTCCGGCTATATCTAGTGTGGTGGTTAAATTTAAACCCACATTTTCACCACTGCAAATTGTTTTTTTCAATCCATCGGTAACAGCCGGTGTTGGATGCACTGTAACTACCAAGTTTGATGGTGTTCCTGTACAATTTTTAGGTGCAGGTCCTGTTGGTGTCAACACATAGGTTACGTCTATATCTGAATTAGTTGTATTTATCAATGTTTCGGAAATATTTGCTCCGTTACCCGATGCTGCTATATTACTAATTCCCGGTACAGCTGCTCTACTCCAAGCAAAAGTTGAGCCGGCAACTGTTCCTGTTATAGTATAATCAAACGAATAACCACTACAAACCTCTCCGGTTAATGCACTTGCAATTCTCGGACGAGGATATACAGTTACTTTTGCCTCTTTCGATTGGCTAATACAACCATTAGATCCTTTAGCATAAACTGTATAGGTTACTGTTTGCGGAGTATTCTCTGATATGGTATAAGTATCGGCAATTGGATCGGCAATTGCATTCGTTTCAGCTCTTGCTGTTCCTCCGCTTACACCTGCGGTTTGAGCAGGGTTTCCCCAATAATAAACAGCTGGACTTATTACTCCTGAATTGTTATTACAACTCAATGTTAAATTAGCAGTTGCTTTATTATTATCGGCAGCACAAAGGTCCTGGGCTAATCCATTAACAATAACAGGTTCCGGACGTACGGTTACATCTACTTCTATTGGAGTCTGCTCACAAGTTGTTCCTTTTATTCTCGGAGTAATGGTATAACGCACCACAGCATCAGCAGTTCCAACATTGGTTAATGTTTGCTGAATACTATTGGTTGTAACATAACCGCTATTGCTAAATCCGCTTGCACTTCCGCTTTGTAAAGTTGCAGTCCATTTATATTCCGTTACTAAACCGCCTGTTAAATTGCTTGTTAAATCAATTTGTGTTTTTCCTTTACTACAGAAATTGTTATTATTATTGGTAGCAGCAGCATTCAACGCAGGCATTACCTTTACGGTTACGCTAAAAGGAGTCCCTGCACAACCCTCTGCAGAATATGGTGTAACATTGTAAACCACATCTGCAGCGGCTGTGCTGCTATTGGTAAATATTACATTTCTTATCGCCTGATTATCAACGTACGTTCCATCAGGTGTAGGTATAGTAGGTTGTCCTGTAGCAGTAACACCTGCAAGATTTACATTCTTTATGCTATATTGTGTTGCAGTAGCTCTTGTAGGGGTTCCTGCCGGTAAAACTATTCCCGAAGCATCTCCATTACAAATAGTAGATTGTACATCTGTTACTAATGGCGAAGGATTTACCGTAATGGTAAAGGTTTTGCTATCTCCCGTACAAGTAGCACCACCATTATCATATTTAGGTGTAACGGTAAAAGTTGCTGTTACTGGAGCGTTGGTATTATTAACTGCATTAAAATCAGCTATATTACCTGTACCCGAAGTACCAGCACCAATATTCTTATCACAAGTCCAGTCATAAGATAAATTACCAAGAACTACTGGAACTCCTGTTACTGTAGCAGTAAAAGGATTAATCGAAATGTTTGCATTATTACATACAGTTTGTACATTACCACTAACATCTCCCAATATTGGTTTTTGGTTTAATTTAACCTGAATATCATCATAAGACGAAGCACAAGCTCCGGAAGCTCCGGTAACTGTCCACCTTAAAGTATAATTTTCACCCGGTGTTCCGGTAAAAACAGCATCATACTTTGTAGCATTGTCAAAGCTTCCACCTGCTCCCGCAACCACAGACCAAGCACCTGTTCCCGGTTTTGGATCATTACCTTTTAAGGTTACAGTTGTTTCCCCACAAGTTGCATCACTTACCTGATCTTCTCCTGCTTTTGCTACAGTATAAACTTTTACGGTTACAAAAGCATCAGAAAAATCAGGACATTTTCCGCTCTTTATTCTCCAACGGAATTTATAAGTTCCCGCAACTAAACCTGTTACATCAGTGCTTAAAGCATCTTTATCGACAATAACAGGAGTATTGGGTCCCTCCATAATACTCCACTTTCCTTTTTCAAGGTTCTTTAACGTATTTCTACTGGTTAAAGTAACTTGTGTTGCATCACATAAGTCTTGGTCAGTACCGGCATCGGCAGCAGTTACAGCTTCGTATACTCTTATTCTTAATAAATCTTCTGAAATACAGTTTCCTTTTTTATGCTCCCACTTAAAGGTATAAAGTTTACCTTGTTCTAAGTTACTTACAGTTGTATTAGGATCGGCAGGATTTGCAATGGTATAGGTAGCCCCCGCAGGCTCACTCTCTACAAAAGTCCATTCTCCGGTTTCTCCGGCCTCAGGAGCATTCCCTTCTAAAGCAACAGTAAGTGCATCGCCGGCACAAATATTAATATCTTTTCCGGCATTTGCCTGCGATGCTCCGGAATTTACATTAATATTAACACTGGCACTTTTCTCGGTACAGGCTCCATTAGATATGGTCCATGTAAAAGTATAAGTTTTTCCTTCTGCCGCACCATATACCTCGGTTGTGGCTTGTGTAGGATCAGCTATATTTAAAGCATCACCACCTGTTTGTGTCCACATTCCTGTTCCTACAGTAGGAACATTCCCTTTTAATTCAATGGATTGTAGTCCACAATACTCTGTTACAGTTTGCGAAACATCTGCATCAGTAGGCGTTTTATAATTGGTTACTTTTACAATATCTTTCGAAGTACAACCAGTAGCGGTACGAGTAATTGTCCAAGCAAACTCGTAGGTATTACCCGGCTCTAATCCTGTAACATTGGTGTTAGCAGCATTTGGGCTTACAATGGTTGGGGCAGCACCACCACCTGTTTGGTTCTCCACAGTCCACAAACCAGTTTCTCCCGCTTGTGGAGTAGTAGTAGCTGTTAAATTTACATCGGTTGCATCACATAACTCTTGGTCTGCCATAACACTTGATACTGTAGCCAATTGCTTTGCAGTAATGGTTACCTCATCTAATTGTGGAGCACAGGCTGTTTGTCCTGTTGAACCATTAGATATTGTCCATCTAAAGATATAAACACCATCGGCTCCAGCAGTAGCAGCACCAATATTTTTTATTTCGGTATTGTATTTCGAAGGATTAACAATAACAGGATCAGGGGCTCCAGCAGTTTTATTTACCAAAGTCCACTGTCCCACAGCAGGAAATGTTGGTTCATTTGCAGCCATGGTAACTTCGTTAGCACAAATCGCTGTTTGGTCGTTTCCTGCATTGGCAGTATCCGGTGCTTTAAAATTATTAATGGTTATTTCATCGAATTTAGCACATGCACCACCGGTGGTTACTGTATATCTAAAAACATAAGTACCATAGGTTAAATTTGTAACATCTACCGATGTTGGGGTTTCATTGGCTAAGGTGGTTGTTGCCCCTTGAGGCATTTCATGAATACTCCAACTTCCAGTTCCTGATGTTACTAATTGATTGGTTAAATTTAACGTTGTTTGTTCGCACAATTCTAAGTCACCGGCATAAGTTATTTTTGCCTCGCTTGGTTGAGCGTAGAACGTAACTTTAGATTCGTCTTTAGAAGTACAAGTTCCGTTTCCTAAGCTATATTCAAAAGTATAAACACCACTTACATTGCCGGCTAATTCAAAATTAGCACCAACAGGATTTACTGTTGCTGTATTGTCAGCATTATTGGTGATATTTACATCCGGCAAGCTGGCAGGAATTTTACTTTTTAAAGTCCATGTTCCTCTGGTTCCTGTAGTTCCTATTAATGCCACAGCTTCAACATCATTTACACAGAACTGCTGATCTGTTCCGGCATCAGCTTTAGCGGTAACAGAAAGATTAAAATCGGCTTTTGTACTCGGACAGAAAGGTCCTCCTACCACAGTCCAACGCAATACGTAATCACCATTTACTAAATTAGAAACAGTAGCATTTGCATCATGATTATTAGAAAGTGTAGGAGAATTAGGACCACTAATTACAGTCCAGGTTCCTTGTCCCTTTGTAGGAGCTGTTGCATTCAAAGTATAAGAGGATACATTACAAATAGCATCACTAGAATTAGTTAAAGCTGCATCACTACCCGGATTCGATACATCTACTCTTACTTCGTCGGAAGCCACACAAACTCCATTGGTAACCTTATATCTAAAGACATAAACTCCCGGAATAGTTGGTGTTACCGTTGTGCTATTTCCAGTAGGATTATCAATAGTTGCAGTACCTCCGGCTACCTGTTCCCACACATGAGTTGCGCCGGCACTAGAAGTTCCGTTTAAGGTAATTGTTTCCGTTGGAAAACACACTTGTTGATCTTCTCCGGCATCTGCTGTAACCGCATCTCCAATGGTAACTTCTACATCATCGGTTGTAGGAGTACAAGCGTTAGCCGTTGTTACTGTCCAACGGAAAGTATAATTTCCATTGCCTCCTCCCGAAATAGTGGCTACGGCATTTGGATCATTTGCATTAGGTGAAAAAGTTGCCGTTCCAACTCCTGCAACCATTGTCCAAGTTCCGGTTCCCACAGCAGGGGTATTTCCAGATAAATTTACTTCTGTAGTGGTAGCTGGCAAACATTGGTCGGCACCAGCAATAGCTTCAGAAGGTCCATTTTCATTACCTACCGTTACTTTTCCTTCTGTTACATAACCTCCACAAGAATTACGAACAATCCATTTAAATGTATAAGTTGTTCCTAATTCTAAACCGGTAACTACAGCCTTAGGGTCGGTTTTATCAGAAAAAACAACACCATCATCTGGAGTTACTTCCCAAAAACTTTGCTCATAAGCATGATCTTTAGGATCAGCATCTAATTGCAAAGGAGTATTAGGACAAACATTTGCCGGAAGATGTGTCCATTTAGCATTAGGAATAACACCTGCTGTATGAACATATGCAGTATCTTGACTGGTACCACAACTTATACCATTTTTCACCAACCAAACAAAACCATATGTTTGATCTTTTTTCAAATTAGATATTTCTAATTCAGGATCGTGAACATCAGCAAGAACAACAGGGTCACCCTCAATTTGAATCCATGTTCCTATTCCTTGTTCCGGAGTTAAATGATTACCTTTTAATTTGGTTGAGGTAACATTACAATTTAAATATTGGTCAGTTCCGGCATTCGCTTCAGGTTTTGCTCCAGAAACGATTATATCAACAAAAGCACTTGCACTAGAACAAATACTTCCTTCAGGTACTCGTCGGCTTAGTTCTACCTCATAAGTCCCCTTCTTCAAATTATGCAAAACCACTTTTCCTCCCGAAGCAGCAATAAAATCGGTTGGATAGGTTATGTTTGGATCGGGACCATTTAAAATTCTATAAGCATCTTCTCCATCTCCTCCAGAGCTATAATTTATGGTTGCCATATCTCTACCACACTTTAAAACCATAGGAGATTCCTCTGATAGCGATATAGTAGGAGTATTTCTATAAAATTCAACCACTCCGGTTGCAGGTGCCACACAGCTTGAACTTGCTCCCATGATTGTATAGGAGAAAACATATTTGTCATAAGTATTACCATCTAATCCGGTTACTTCAGTTACCGGACTATTAGGATTAGTTATCGTAACTGAGCCCTCTCCCCCTTCAGGTACCGTTTTAGACAAACGCCACTGTACGGTTTCTCCTTCATATTGGGGAACTGTTCCCGTTAACACAACGGTACTCTGATTTTCATCACACAGCACTTGATTTTCCACTTCTGCTGAAGTTACAGCTTTTCCTCCTTTTACAGGTTTAGGAACCTTTACCTCTACTTCTTTTGAACCAGAACTACATGGTCCCACTACATTCCAACGGAATTTATAGGTTCCTACCACCATATCGGATACGGTTATCTCTTTCTGTTTCAAGTCTTCACCCGTAGGCATTACCGGTTGTGAAGGACCGCTTATAAATTCCCAAAAACCGTATTGTCCATCTACACCAGTACCGGCATCAGTACCTGTAAGTTGTATCTCAACATTCCCTGTTCTACAAGTAGGCACAGTACTATGCCATGCATCAATTGTTGAAGCTCCACCTCTATTGGTAATAATTACACTCGAATTAGAAACACATTTACTTCCATCGGCGTATTTCCTTGTAATTTGCCAAATTAAGTTAGCCGTTCCCGATACTCCGGACTTAATGGTTAAACTTGATTTTGGGTCGTTAACATTATCTACGGTAACACCACTTGCACCACTTCCTAACCATTTTCCTTCTTCGGAAATAACACCGGGAGGTAAAACGGTAGCCACAGGGTTGGCATCTAAGTTAGGCGTTTCTCCAGGGCAGTAAGCAGCATCTTCTCCAGCATTGGCAATTGTGTTACCTCTAACCGTGTGCGTTACATCCTGATAAATGTACTGCCCATCTTCACATGTAGTATATAATCTGAAAGTGTAAGATTCTCCGGGCTGTATTCCGGTAACTTCAGATTTTAAATCGGTAGGATCTACAATATTTACACTTGGTCCTCCAATTTGAGTCCAGAGCACATCAGCACCCTCTTCCCGTGGTCCCGAAGCACCACCATTTAAGATCAATTCCTCTCCGGCACAAATCTTTTGTGATACTCCGGCATTAACGGAACAGTTTTGAGCATTTCCCACTCCGAAACTTCCCAGCAGCAACAATAAAAAGACTGTTGCTCTCAACGTAAAATTTAAGTTCATATTAAGTTATTTTTGATTTTTCACATAAATACAAGACATGGCAATCTTCTATAAGAAGAATATTATTGATATACAGACAAATAAAAAAAAAGACAAAAATATCTTAAAAAATGATAAATACAAATTTTAACCTTTTTTTTATTAAAATACAGACAAAAAAAATTCTCAAAGTTGATTTCTTTGAGAATTTAATCGATGTATTATAAAACCTTTTTACTTTAAATAGAAAGTAGTTGTACTTAAATGTTTTCCTTCTGAAAATACATCCACCTTGTAGGTTCCTTTTATCAAACTTTTATCGTTATTCCAATAAATGGCTACGTCTAAAATATTCCCCTCATAATCAATATCTCGCTTTGCAGAATAAATTAATTTGGTATTCTCAAAATCGAATAATAAATTATCAGGATTCCCCAAAACAACATCGTCTGGTCTGGTTATACGCACAAAAAATTGTTTTGTTCCCGTTTTTGCAGTAATATTTTTATTTACGGTAAAACTCGTTCTTAACTTCCTAGTTTTCTTGATTTTACGAACTACCCGTCCTCTCTTATTTATAGGTTCACACACCAAATTAACAATAGTTAAAGTTGCAGCTTTATCAATCAGTTGTTTCATATCTTCCGATGATTTCTCCAACTTTTCGTTCTGCTCTTTTACCCAAGTAATCTGTTTTTTTACACGTTTATTTTCGGCTGTAAGCAATTTATTTCGTGTATTTAAAGAATCAATCTGTACGACATAGCTGCGCAACACCTGCTTCAAATTCCTAATCTGTCGCTTATATCTATTAATTTCGGCATACGAATTATTCTTAAAGATTTTCATCTGTTTTAATAAATCCGTAATTTTTTCTTGCTCCAGCTTTAATTTTACATTCAAAGTATCATTACTTGTCTGTAAAGCATCATAATCTTGTGACAACAACTTCAATTCATTCTCTAGATTTACTTTCTCTGCCGATATCTCTTGAATATACCTTCTATTTTCACGATACTCTTTATAAAACAGAATTGCCACCACTAACAGAATGATTCCCAGACCTATAAGCAAAAACTTATACACTTTATTTCCTTTATTCTCTTCCATAACTTCTGAATTTTGATACCACACAAACTTAATATTTTTCATAAACCGACACAACATTTTTTTTATGAGTATGGACAATGTGTTGATGAATAAGGAAATATAGTAAGCTTATAGTATTACACCCAATTTGCTAATGAGCTAGAAAATAACAAACTAGAGCCGGAAGAGCAATAATCCCTTTTATATTTAACCCAACTCAATTAAAATACTCTATCCAGCCTCTCTATTTCAAAATTAAACCTCGCCACAGCTATGCTTCAGTTTTTCTTGAAGTGGAAAAAATATTAATTTCATCTTGAATATTTCAAAGATATAATATAACGAATGGCTGAATTTCAGAAAATGTCAAACTAACAAATGTAAAATCGGCTCCCCTACAAATGGGATAAGAAATAAATTAAAGCAACAATATCTCATTGATTTTTTCAAATTAATAGGAATTCGGGCTACTAACTGTACGCAACAGTTAGCAACAAAAGACAAGCACATACCTTTTTATCCATAGAAGACAATAAAAGCTGTTCTCGTAATGAGAACAGCTTTTAATATATGATAGTATAAGATAATTACACTTTAAAATCTCATAGAAAATCCCACTAAAAATGAATTATCTAAATTATCCTCAGTAGCGATCTGGTAAGCAACATTTACACCAAGTTTCTTCATGTTATAACCTAAACCTACTGTTGCATAACTATTTTTATCTTCAAAATAATAACCAGCTCTTACATCCAACTCTTCAAGCACCTGATATTCAACTCCTAATCCTCCTACAAAATCCTCTGCTTTTTTAGGTAGAACATAGTAACGAGCTGTCCATGAAAAGTTTAAACGGTGGTTTTCAATCCAATGACAAGCAAAAGAACCTCCTAATCCTACTGAGGTAGGCTGGTCGTACTCGCTTTTTCCGTATTTTACGGGTGCTCCTAAATTATAGAAACCAAACCCAACGGTGTAGTCCACGTCATTGAAGCTATTGCGGTAGAAAACTCCCCCGCTTGCACTTCCGGTAAAAGCTGTTTTACCAATATACGACTGAACTAAAGTTCCGGTTACGTAAGCTGCAAAGTTACCGCCTAAATCACGAGTATAACTTAAATCTAATGCGTAATTATAAGGCTTAATCGGTTCTCCTATTGTTCCCGAGGCATTCACTTTTGCTACTTCTGCTCCATGTAAAGCACGCATTCCTAACATAAATGCTTGTTTACCATGCTTATATCCAAACGATGCCCCGTGATAAAAAATTTGATCACCTTCTGCTTTTGGAAGTAATCCAAGGGTATAAGCTCCGTAGAAACGGTTGGTACTATCTTGTAAAAATGATGTTGGGTTAGTGTAAAGATACATTCCTGTTGCTTCTCCCATAGAAGCATTCCCCATTGCTGCGGTACGTGCATCAGCATTTACACGTAGAAAGGATAAACTTCCTCCTTGGGCAAATACTGCTACACCACAAGCCATAAGAGCTATTGTTAATAATATTTTTTTCATATGTTTATATTTTTTAGCCTTTGGCTGTTAGCTATTAGCCTTTGGCTGTTAGTTTAATTAGCAATTCGTAATTAACAATTTTAATCTCCGATTAATATCATTGCTACATGAATTTAATCATAAAGAACACAAAGTACATACAAAATTCGCAAAGGAATTATTACTCATTACTAATTGTTAATTACCAATTTAAAATGCTTCGCTAAAATCATTTTATTGATTTAGCGAAGCGTTTTTTTTTATTAATATTTTATGAATGTTTGTTTGTAAGTTTCTCCGTTAGCTTCGGCATGCAGAACATAAGTTCCACCTGAAATCTCACCCAAGTCTAAAGTTACCAAACGGTTACCCTCAGTTACCACATACGATTTTGATAACACTACAGTACCAGTAATTGTACGAACAGTTAGTTTAGCATTGGTAACCTCATTGCTTAAACGTACATTTAAGAAACGTTCAACAGGAACAGGGTAAGCTACGTAAACAATATCATCGTTTACTACCTGCACCATAATAGTAGCTTTCGTTGCAGCACCTTCGGTATCTGTAGCAACAAGTCGAATGGTAGTGTAACCTAATTTCTTTGGATTTATGGTAAGCATATTATCGTTTACTGTTGCACCAAAAACATCATTGTCTCCAACTTTTAAAGTATAAGTTAACTTTTGCCCCTCTTTATCTTCAAAATATTTTGATAAATCTATCTGGCTTGCCTTATTTACGGGAACATACATTTTGCCGAATTTCTTCACCAATTTAGGAGCTTCGTTTTTATAGTATGTAAAAGGAATTTCCAACTCTGATTTAGTATTGTAAATATCGGTTACAATTAGTTTTAGACTGAAATCACCTAAAGGCTCTACTACTCTAAAGTTGAATACTAAATATTCTCCTTCTTTTTTAATAATAACACCTGTTTGATGTCCTTCGATACGATGTTTCCATGCATGACCTTCAGGATCTTCTACTCTTACCTTTAGAACTTTAACCTGACTATTGGTAACCATAATCGGATCGTTGTTTTCTCTGGTAAGAACAGGAGCAAGGTTTTCTTTGGTTTTTGCTTCAGTAAAAGCTACTTCCGATTTTAAATCCCAACGGTCAACAGCTACTAAAGCCAAATGGTATTGGGTATTTAATTCTAAACCGCTCAATGTATATTCTATTTCATCTCCTTTTTTGTAACCAGCAGCTCCTACTTCAATAAAATCGGCATTAGCATAGTTACTTTCATCTAATTTTTCTTTTGAATAGTATAAACGATATACGTCCGGAGTCTCGTCATCTTCGTCTTCAACGGCAGTCCACTTTAAATCGATAGTAATAAAATCAGGAGTTACCTCTAAAAATTTAGGATTTCCCGGTTTCTTATTTTTATTAACCGATAATGCACGGAAAGCATCTATATAACCAACACCTAAAAGACCTTTGTATTCAGGATTCACTTTGTCGATATTTACAGGACGTAATCCAGTTAATAAACGCTTACGTACCTGATCGGGGGTAAAACCCTGACCTCCAAATTTAGATACAACCAAAGCAGCAATACCCGACACGTGAGGACATGCCATTGAAGTTCCCTGCATATAACCATAATCGTTTCCGGGAATAGTACTTAATACTTGTCCATTAGGATAACGGTCGTCTCCTCCGGGAGCCATAATATCCAGGTAAGTACCATAGTTAGAATAAAAAGCTTTGGTAAAATCGGGAGCCATTGCCGAAACAGCAACCACTTTATCGTACATTGCAGGATACGATTTAAAGTCTTTATTGTCGTTTCCGGCAGCAAATATTACAATACCGCCCTTCATAGGAGAGTCTGCTAACTGATTTCCATTATTATCACAACCGGCATTTTCAATAAAGTAATCGATAGCATCTTGTATTAAATCTGGCATCTTCCCCGGTCCGGGATATGGGTATCCCCAAGAGTTTTGGCTGATTACAGCTCCATTATCGGCACCGTACTTTATCGCTAAATGGCCTTTTCCACTGCCTCCAAGCTGCTCGTGGAATATCTGGCAGCTGAGTAATCGAGTTCCACTATCGGCAGTACCATCTCCTCCGGCTACACCTCCAACACCAATTCCGTTGTTGTTACGTGCAGCTACAGTACCGGCAACGTGTGTTCCGTGACTGTGTGATTCTATCTCGCCTTTGTTTTGAACGAAATTGTAACCATAAATATCATCAACATAACCATTGTTGTCATCATCAACACCTAACTGTCCGTTTTTTTCTGCCTCGTTTACATGCATACTGGCAACTAAATCTTCGTGCTGAACATCTATACCACCATCAACTACCGACACAATAACATTTGGAGTTCCTGTTGTTTCCTTCCATGCCTTGTATAGGTTTACGTCAGCACCTTTTACCGATTTTCCAAATAATCCGCGGTTATTGTAGTGCCATTGCATCTCTAAATAAGGATCATTAAATGGTTCTTTAAATTCTTCATCCTCATCATAAGGTTCTGCCGTTGATACAGCCTTTGTTACGGAATAAGAAGGCAGAATAATAGGATATTCCTCTTCCACCATTTGTACGCCTTCTATTTTTTGAGCTTCTGCCATTGCCTCGTTTACCAAAACTTCTTCGTCAAATTCAATTCGATACCAAAGATGCAAACCTGCGCGGCGAGTTCTCTCTTCGTATTTTCCGGCATAAGGGAAAAGACGGGTCATTTTTTTTGCTTTAATATTATTTAAAAGCACATTAAGAGAAGCAGCATTGCTCTCTACCAATTCATCCTTACGATGCACAGAAATATTATTACCTAATTTATTGGTCAATTTAACATTGATAACTCCTTTTATTTTATGATCTAACACTAAAGGAGCAGATGAATAGCTCGACTTTACCTGTTTCTGAGTTTCCGGAGCCTGATCTAATAGAGCCTCATCGTTATCGCAGGCTGCAAATAATCCGAGCAAAAGGAAACAAAGAAAATATTTAACTGTTATTTTATACATATTTTATGTTTTTATTTTAATAATTATAGTGAAAAGTCCCCCTCTGTTTCAAGGGGTGCTTTTTTTCAAATTTCTATTGGGAAATTTCTATAAACCGAATTTCTTCAATTGTTTCTTAGGCATATAGTTCGCAACTGCAGCTGCTTGGCTGCTTGAAGTTGCTTTATCTAAAGTATAAACCCGAAGATCGGCACTCGGTTTAGTATCACCTTCAAAAACAGTTGCATAAACACGTATTCCCAGTTTTTTCTTCTCATTTTTATACTCAATATATCCGTTAGGGTTTATTCCTACGTAAACAAAACCTTCTTGCTCGCAAAGCGCTTTAAATTCCTTGGTTAAGTAGAAGAAACCATCTTTTCCTTGGAATGCGATCATGTTGATATTATCGTAGAAGTACTGAGCAGTCTGTCCTAAACCTACCTTATAGCCTAAGTCTTCGTTTTTAAACACAAAGTAGGTTCGAGCTTGAGGAGCCTCATCGTTATTAGATGCTACGTTATAATATAAGAAATCGTAACGAGGGTCTTTATCAATATTAGAAGCCTTTTCATTGAAAGTTCCGCCATTTTCTGCTTCGTATTTATCAATATTGGCTTTACCCATACCCCAGCCCATATATCCGTAAGGGAATTTGGTAAATGTAGGATATGCTTTAACTTGTTTTGGAGCATACTGATAAAGAATATGAGGTTTAGTGTTCCCTAAATTGATGGTAGCTTTTAATTCCAAATCTTCGCTGAAGAAAGTTCCTTCATTCTCTTCAACAAATCCTTGTTCTTCCATATAAGCCATAAAATTAGCATATTCACTATCGAAAGCTGATCTACTGGCAATAAACACCTTTGATAATACATATTTATTATCATCAATACCATAATGAATTTCATTGAAAAATTCACTTTCAGTTCTAAATCCCCAGAAATATTTATTTGCTCCTTCAGGTTGCATAAAAAGTTCACTGCCGCGGGCTTTCTCAAAGCTCTTAATTTCTTTTATGCCATCACCTATTTTAGTGTAAGGTAAAATAAAGAACATCATACCATCTTGCTTGATAATAATTTCCTTGTTCAGATTACCTCCAACATTCAATATTACTTTTCCGATACGTTCAACTCTATTCTCATTTTCTGTAACCTTAATCAAGAGTTCACCTTTAAAAGGCTTAGGGGTTACAGTAAACCAATTGTCATCTGTAACTACCTCCCACTCTTTTGTGTTAGCATCTACATCAACCACATATTCATTTTTATGCTGATTTACACTTAATACACCGTTATCAATTTTGGCATATGTCATAGCTGCTTTTTGCTCAACATAGACTGTTGCGTTAGCTTTTCCTGCAACTACCACAATTTTACCGGTTCTAGCTTCAATAGTCTTATTTTCTTTTACTGTTATAGTGAAAGTGTTTCCATTACGAACAGCATCCAACCAATCAGGTGTATCAATTACCGCCCAGTTATTTTCATTTGTAGAAACGGTTATTGTCTCTTCTCCTGCTTCACTTGAGAAACTGATTTCAGTTTCTGATAATTGTAACATTGTACCTGCTTCTTCATCTGAAGTGGTACATGAAGTTGCAAATAACAAACTTGTTATTGTCAACAATAATAAAAAAGTTCTTTTCATGTAATGTAATTTAATTGATTAAAAATTCTAAATTATTTATCTTTTGATAAAGCTGTTTCAACAAAATAGAAACAGCTTTATACCTTCTGTTTTATTCACCTTTATATCCTTTTCCGTAGCTATCCTGAACATACCATCCTTTAGCTGTAGCAATATCAACCTGAGCTTTGGTACAAACATTTGTTCTTTTTGATTTTTTGTAATGTACTACACGGAACTTTGCATTTACTTTAACTTTAGGTAAAGCATTTACAATATCACCCATCGCCTGCTCCTTAATCTGGTTTGTATGTATAGCCAGATAAGTTAACTTTTGATTTTTAGTAATATCCAAAGCGGTTAATTGATTTTGATAACAGGATAATTCTTCAAGATTTCTATTATCGGTAGTTTTTAAAGCAGTTAGTTTGTTATCTACGCAATATAAATCTATAAGAGATATACATCCATCAACATTCAAATTGGTTAACTGATTAGATGCACAGTTTATCTTTTTCAAATAATCCAAATTACTCACATCTAAAGATGTTAATTTATTCATATGAATAAGTATTGACTCTAATTTTTTATTGTTTGTAAAACTAATAGCAGACAATTCGTTATTATTTGCCGTAACTTTCTTCAATTTAGTACAGTTACTTAAATCTAAAGATGTAATTTTATTAGAGTTAATCGCCAATTCTTCCAAATTAGGATTATTAGATAAATCTATTGCTGTTAAGTTATTACCCATACAACCAAGAATTTTAATGTTGGGGTTTTTAGTTACATCTAAATTATTTAAACCACTACTATAGCAATAGAATGTGGTTAATGTTTGGTTTCCACTAATATCTATAGTGGTTAAATTAGCATATGGTATAGTAAGGTATTCTACTTTTCCATAAACACTAATTTTCTCGGCATCCACCTTAAATTTTAAGAATTCCCCATATTTAGAGAAACCTTCTCCTTTATCTTTCTTTTGGTTATCGTTTAAGTCAATCCAAATAGCATTTCTATATTTTGCATCTGCATCAACTTTTACACTAATATAATCTCCTTTTGATTTTTTTGTTACCATTACAACTGATTGCTGTACTTTAGGAATAATAGACACATAAATCTGCTGCAACTGGTCTGTCTTTTTATCTTTTATATTAATAACAGCCAGACCTTCTTTCACTCCTTTTACGGTAATTATATTATCATTTCCCAGTGTTGCTTCAACAAACTCGTTCGATTCTATTTCGTATTCTCCGCTACCGGAAAGAATTTTATAGGTTGCTGTTTCATCAATTCTAATTAAAATCCCCTCTTGCTCTTCAATAGTTAAATCGGGTATTTTAACTAAAACCTCAATATTAAATTCTTGAACTTGCAGTGTTTCATTATCAGTAATGGTAATTCTGCCTGCTCCGGCTTTTACTGCGTTTACAGTTATTATTCCATTAGCTTCTTCTGCTTGTAAAAATTCATTGGTTTCTATTTTATAATTCCCGCTGCCTGAAGTAATATGCATTTTAAATGTTTCTCCGGCAGTTATCTCTTTAATTTTATTTTTAACTACCAGTTTTATCATAACTTTCACTTCAAATTCTTGTTTCTGCTTCGATTTTAAGTCAGTTACAATAAATTTACCTCTACCTGCTTTTAATCCTTCAAGGGTTAAAATATCCTTTACCACTGAGGCTTTTATAAATTCGTTGCTCTTAACCGAATAGATACCGCTGCCTTTTGTAATTTTCACAGTTACCTTTTCGTATACATTCAGCGTAGTGATATTATTTTCTACTGCAAGGTCGGGAATTGGCACGGTAATTTTCACAATTACTTTTTGTCTTTGGCTGGTTTTCTTGTCAGTAACCGATATGGTTACTTCTCCGGCCTCTTTTTTGGCAGTAACCGAAACAACGTTTCCTTCTAATTCAGCAACAGCAAAATTTTCATCTTTACTTTTTACTGCATATTCTCCACTACCATTTTCAATAATGAAAGTTGCGGTAGTTTCTGATTTTAAGTTTAACGTTTCCGTACTGATTGCCAAATCAGCATAAACAGGCTCTAAATCATTATCCGCACAAGATACCATAAATAGAGGAACTATCAGCATCAGTGCAAAAATGCGAACCGTTAATTTACCCAATTGTGATTTTTTTTGCATGGGTATCACAAAACTTGATAAACGAGTCATAATACAATTACTTTTAATAAAACATAATAAATTTCGATATTTCTTTATCTTTAAAATTTCGTTTCTATGATAATTTCACTTTAAAATTTTATGGTAATCAGCTCTAATTGAGATAGGTTACTCATTATTTAAAAAAAATATAAACATTTCATTATCACAACATTACCCTAAGGCGGCCGTAAAAGTAGTTATTTTATTTAGAAAAACAAACATTGATTGATTTAACAACAAAACTCTTATTTGACTTACAGAAAAAAAAAATTACGCAATCGTTTGAGATTTAGCGCTTTTACATTTCAAATAGCGCCACATATTTCCATAAAAAAAATACCCTGTTTCGTCTCCCCGAGGCTACCGTTTGTACAAAATTTAACATCAAAAACTGTTTTATCAGCATATTGCATGCCTGAAAACTAATCCCTAATGCTTCTTTCATATCATTAACAGTTAAAAATGGTTTTTCGTAAAATAATTCTATTAACCGCCTGGCTGAATACTGACGCTTAACGCCCAGATTCTGCTCTATCTGCTGGAGGTAGTAAGTATTTAAAGCATATAAACTGGTTAATATTTTATTGCTCTGTTTAGTTGTTTTTATTACGCCTTCTAAAAAAAATAGAATCCACTGCTCAATATCGTTCTTAGTACGCACTAAATTTAATCGATGGTAATACTCCATACGGTTCTGTACGCAGAATACCGAAAAACAGAAAATAGGCAGGCGTAAAAACTTCAACTCCATCAACTCAAAAAGAATAAGAGTTCGTGCTGTTTTTCCATTACCGTTGAGAAAGGGCAATATATTATCAAATTGATAAAGAGAAATCCCCATTTTTATTAGATGCGGTAATTCTAACTTATCGTTACGCCAAAATTTTTTCCCATCATTAATTAACACCTTTAACTGGTGCTTGTTTGGGGGCGTGTAATTGTTATCCCTCGAATATTTTTCTGTTATTATCTGTTGTTGATTCCGTAATTTTCCTCCGTAATTCTGGTGCATAGGAATATCATCAAACAACATTTGATGTGCCTGCTTTATTAAGCGTATTGACAGCGGAAACCGCCTTAACTCTTTTGCCCCCCATTCAATAGCGTTGGTGTGGTTCAACACCTCACAGAACGATTTGCTTTTTGCAAGCACCGATTTTAAATCCACCTGCTGTCCCTCCATTATTGCAGAAGCTACAGCTTCGCGGACAGCAAAAAGATGCAGAAACTTTTTTATATTGGGATAATATTTCGAAAAAGCATTTAACTCTCCCAAATGAAGCACTGCCTGCTCTAAAAGAATGTTTATCTGTTTATCTTTCCACTCAAAAGAACGATTAATTAACGAAGTGGTTACACTGCGGTATCCTTCTCTTGAACTCTCATAAAAAAAGTTCCCTTTTGATTTATTTTCAGGTGTATTCATTAGCTATAAATATTAGTCGTTATATCTTCTTCTGACAATTTTTTGTTCATAAATGTTAAATTCATCGACATTCTAAATTACTATTAAAAATTTAGTAGTCAATAGCCGCACTTTTCATAATTGTTGTATGATAACTGCTCTGTTTATAAAGTAACAGCGATCGGTTTATTTCAAGACTTCCTCCAAGTGTTGAATTATGCATAACTGCATTGGCAGTTTACAAACAAACTCTTTATTAAAGTTTAAAGATATAAAATTTAATATAGAATCCGTACTGTTTCTATTTATATTTCTTGTGGACGATTAAAACCAAACACACAAACACCTAAAAAACAAATACTTAAAATTCAATTGTTGCTTTTATCTACAAAAAACAATACAGAAAGCATTTAAACACTATTACTTTTGCATCGAAATTTTAAATTTTAAATAAAATGATTAAAAAGATTTATTTAGCCATTGTCCTTATGGCTTTGGCATACAACGTAAAAGCAGAAGGCTTTGGCGTTAATTTACAAGGAGTAAAACAAACCGGAATGGGACATACCGGTGTAGCATTAACTTTCGATGCCAGTGTTATGCAGTGGAACCCCGGAGGTTTGGCAATGTTAAAAAGTAAATACAGCTTTTCTCTGGGAGGTTTTGCCACCCTTACAGAAGTTACTTTTAACGGCGGACCGATAGGTAATGCAACAACCGATAACCCGGTTAAAACACCTTTCTATTTTTATGGATCGGCTAAGGTATCTGATAAATTGGCATTTGGTATTGGCGTTTACACTCCCTTTGGAAATACCGTAAAATGGGGAGATAAATGGCAAGGACGTTATCTAATTCAGGATATTGCATTAAAAGCCGTATATATTCAGCCGACAGTGTCGTATAAAATCAGTAATAAAGTAAGTATTGGAGCCGGTTTAAACATTGTAAAAGGATCTGTAGATTTAAACAAGGCATTCCCTATAATTAATCCTCAAACAGGACAACCTATTGCCGACGGCAGCGTAAATATTAACGGCGATAAATTTCAATTTGGGTACAACTTAGGAGTTTATATACAAGCTACCGATAATTTAAGCTTTGGAGCAGCATATCGCTCACAAGTAGATGTTAATTTGGGATACGACGATGCTGATGCCACATTTAGCATTCCTAGTGCTGTACCCAAACCGTTTCATGCTGCATTTCCAAACGGAGGTGTTGCCACAGCTTTACCACTTCCATCAACTTTAACAGTTGGTTTTGCTTATCATATCAATGAAAAATGGATGATTTCTGCCGATGTTAATTTCAATAAATGGGGAGAATACAAAAGTTTAGAGTTTGATTTCGAAAACGATCCCACCAATAAATTAGACACCAAAAGCAACCGCTCATGGAAGAATGCGGCAACTTATCGAATTGGTACCCGATATCAAGTAAACGAAAAATTGAAATTATATGCAGGGGCTTATTACGACGAGACTCCAACCAACAAGGCATATTATTCTCCTGAAACTCCGGGAGCAAATAAAATTGGTATCTCTGCCGGATTATCGTATCAAATTACCAAACATTTAAGTATTGATGCATCCCTTTTATATAACGAAGGAGAGAAAGCAACAAAAGCAGACACCAATGCAAGAATACAGCAAATGTATGGAACGCAAGGATTTAAAGGCGAATATAAAAGTACTGCATGGTTACCCGGAATTGGAATAACCTATAATCTGTAATTTTTTATAAGCTAAAGCAATATTAATACATAAAAAATCCCTTACAGGCAACAACTGCCTGTAAGGGATTTTTATTTTATAAAGGTGTAAATATTAATTTCTATTAACGGTAAGAAATTAAAACATTAACTTATAACCGAGAACACATAAGCCAAACAAAATCAATTGGTAGTTAAGAAAAAATTATTATTGCCTGATAAAACTTTATAGTCTTACATTTTTCCTTGTTTTTCTTGTCCTCCCCGGACAGGCTTCTCCCTTTTATCTGGATAGAAGTTTTCACTAAAATTAAAAATAGATAGAGTTATTGAAAAAACTATATATAAAACAAAAATCTTTTCAGAGACTAACAGAATAGAATACTCCAGAAACTATATAAAATTGATTTTAAGTATTTTAGCGTCGTCTTTTGCGATATTTTTCCTTTTTATATCTATTTTCTTCTTCAATGGTACAAGAATTACTTTCTGCTCTTTTTCGGGGACACCCCAGCAGTATGTTTACTCCAAATCTGAAATTAGCTAAACGAGCACTATTGGGATCTATTCCCGCTAAAATATTATCGGTAACAAAATAAAACTGAGCTACTCCCATTCGAGCTGCCAACCCCATTCCAATATTAGTATATGAATTGTTGGCAACGGTGTAACTAACACTAGCACTTAACCACTTCTTTAAACGAGAATTTCCCGAAAGGGTTATGGACGGAAGAGCTTTACCATTATACAAGGTAGTTCTAAATAAAGCTCCTAAACTTAATCTATCACTAACCTGATGACTTACTCCCATATATATTTTTGAAGGGAGAGCAGTGGTATAAGCTTCTCTTGTAATGGTATCGGCATAAATATCCTGCTTTAAACTATCGACAAGACTCTCAAACACCGATTCTATCTCTTTATAATCAGGAGCTTTAGAATTTCCTGACTGGGACCAATCGCTACCTTTCCACTTAAATTCTGTATCTTGTACTAATTCCGTCAGGTTATCTTTCCAGGTTATTGCACCCAAATCAAGAATACTTGCATACAAACTTGTTCTGCTGTTCACCTGATAGGTCATCCCTAAATCAACAGCAAATCCTAAATTAGAGGTATTAGTATAAAAATCAGCATTATAATCGTCTTGATTGAAACGAACGTCCTCCACTGTTCCATCACTACGGTCTTTAATCTGCAACGGTAGCGAAACCAACAATCGCTGTTTGGAATAAAGCGTAACCATATCACCAGTTTCAGATGTGGCTACAGCAATATTACTCTTTTTCAAGTGAGCATTAGCCAATCCCGCTAAAACTTTTAACTTTGCCCCAACGGTCCATTTATCATTAATCTTTTTTGATGCTCCAAAAGCTATCTCATTATAAAGAAAACCATCGAAATTGTAATTTCCCCAATCGGAAGTCTTCCCCTTATAACCAGCATTCCCATTTTTTAAAAAGGTAATCATCTCCTTATCGAAATTTCCGCGAATATCGGTTTTGTTGATTATATCAAAAGTGAAATAGTAATTTTTATGCCTTATCCCAAAGGCAAGAATGGAGTAATCGGTTTCAATAGAGCCAAAATTTGTTGTTTTTAATGCATCATGAAAACTATTAACATCTATTACAAGGGAATCCTTTTTCAATCCCGTACCTTCTTTAATTAAATCATTATACGAGAATCCACCATTACTATAATTAGCATAAATCGAACTCAGCAAAGGTACGCCTATAAAATATTTACATTCGGGTTGAATAGCAGGATTCACATAATGACTTTGAGGTACACTTTGCATCATATAAAGTGTATTGTTAATTTTCTGTGCCTGTATAACCGTTACCGATGCCAACAATAAAGCAACAATAATTAAAATCCTCTCTATCTTTTTAATCATAACCTATACATTTGAAGGGCGAACCTTTGCCTCCACCATTAAATTAAAATTCATCTCGTATTCAGGTAACAGTTTTACAGCTTTACCACTGGTGGTGTTTAATACAACCTCAATTAAGATATGTTTAACTCTCGACAATTTATCAATATTCTCTTTTGATAAATTAATTTTATGTATAATCCGCTTCACATCACTAGGTACAACCCTGCCATCGGTACCAATCGGAGCCGCATCGATAATAGAATCATTTTTAAGTGTAAACACCTCACCATAGTCAGTATCTAAAAATTTAATCGACTCAAACTTTCCCGCCAAAGGACAACCGTTTACGGTTTGTATTATCAAAGCTGCCGATAATATTTTTTTTGTATGCTTTTTCTTTATCTCAACATCAGAAATAGTATCGGAAATAGTTAATTTACTTGCCGCAAGATGCATTGGGACATCCAGCTCAACCCCCAATTCAATCGATGATTTATCGGTTACAATATTGTTCATTTCCTTATTAACCGTTCCGTCAACGTTATTATTAAACTTAATGGAAGCATTATAAACAATTTTATCAGATGGAGGAAGTGCCAACACATCTACTAAATTAGAGTTATTTTTATCAAAAGATATCGTATCTATTATTCCTCCTTTTTCTATATCTTCTGCTGTTTTAGGCCAATCTGGAGCTATTTTAGAATTTACAATTAGAGGTACTTTTTCTCCTTTTTTATTGTAACCGTCACCTCCTGCCGAAACAGTAAAAGGTAGTCCTATTTTATTGTGTGCTATCAACTTTAACTGAGGATTTTCAAATTGATAATCCCCCTCAACATGATCCCACAAATCCACTCTTAGGTCAATACTATGATCGGGAAGATCATAAGTTCTTGTTCCAAAGTTTCCTTCGACACTTCTAAATTTAATCTTTGTAACCTGATATTCAACTTTCAATATTTTATTCTCATCAGTATTTTCTGCTTTCGCATTTTCATTTCTAACTTTACCAGAGAACCTTAAAGCCAACTTATTTTTATTAGCAGGTTTATTGAAATCAATTCTAATATTTTGCCAGCCTTCACTTTCTGTAATTGTTGTACTCATTGGCACGTTTAAAGTTTTCATCACATTCGCTCCTGTACTATCAGCAGCGTTCAATACTTCAAAAGTAACCTCTACCGGAGCTCCTAACGTATTAATGATTCTGAAACGCATATCCAAATCTAAGCTAATAGCCCCTAATTTAATATCGTTCTCCTCTCCTATTACAGGAATAGTTCTATCAACAGTCTTTAAGTCCTTGTATTTTTCGGTCTTCGAGAATTTGGGCACGTCTATCTTTTCGGGCAGCCAAATATTAGTAGCTAAGGATAATAGTCCTTCTGCTTTTTTCATTACATCTGACATATCGATTTTTAACACACTATCCCTTTTATATTTCAAGTGGATTAAACCATCTTTTTCGTCAAAAAACATCCTTTGACCAGGATCTCCCTCCGGCTTATATTCATTTAACAAATATTTTAAGGAATAGGTGCCGTAACTCATAGGCATTATAACTTCAGGAGTCCAATCTACATCCATTGACAAACGATCGAAGTCATAATCTTCCTTATCAACACAAGCCGGTATTGCTAGCACAATTATCACTCCCCAGACAAGGCATAAATTTCTAAATTGTAGTTTCATAATAATCGTTTTAAGTCTAATTGAATCGATTTCCCTTATTATCCTGTAAGTTGTAGATACACATAGCATTGTGTATCTACAACAACATTTTTAAGAAAAACGGTTATTTCGTATAGCAACTTTCTATTGTACGTCGTAATTTAATAGGAAGTTACGATTATTACCAACGAAAAGATGAAACCCTTTATTGTCCTTTTTGGTAAAACCTATTGAAAATTTGGTATTTCCTTTTAACGGAAAACCAGCATGAGCTTTACCTTTAGCATCTAACAAATAAATTTTATTTTCATCGGCAACACAAATACCAATTTCCACAGCTCTTCGTGAAAAACGGTAAATATTGGGAGCATAGCTGACGGCAGCATCGAATTTTTTAGACCACAACAACTTACCTTTATTACTAAATACTTTAATAAAATTACTGTCTGCAAAAATATATTCGTTTCTTCCATCGGCATCTAAATCGGCAATGTTAAAATAATGATTTGCAGATAGCTTCAAAATCGGTTTACTTTGTACATTACCCTTCAAATCAATTTCAAAAATAGTTCCATTTATATCGGTAGAGATCAACTTATTAGTACGCTTATCTAAATAGAAAGGATTATTTGTCGATTTAGAAAACTGCTTTTTCAACTTTACACGTTCCTCGCCTCTTCGATTTAAGATATAAGTCCTGAATTGATCGGCATACACCAAATAATCCTTACCTTTTACTCTGAAAAACTGTACATCACAGGCAATAGGGTTATCTGCACGCTTCGATTTCCATCCGGTTATCTTTCTGCCTTCCCGCGAGTAAGCGTAAACTTTCTTATCGTTACACGCTACAAAAATCCGGTAATTTCTATTGTTATCGTAATCGAATACTGCAACACCACGCGTAGCTTTGGCAGGTAATCGAATAGGATAACTCTTAACATCATTACCATTTCTATCCACTAAATAAAGATGTTTTGATGTGGTAAACAGGTACTGCAATTTATTGTTTCTAAAACAATCGATTTGTTCCACATCTCCTATAATTTTTTCATCGATAGGCCTTTTCCATAAAATAGTCCCACTGTTACTGATAAGGTAAATATTGTTCTTCTCATCCTGAACAAAAATTTCGGTTTCTTTATTCCTATGGTTTTTCACTAAAAATGGCTTGTGCCTAAAGCAGGTATCCAATTTTGATTCCCACACTGTCTGCGGAGCAATTTCTACCACAGGATTATAGGTTATAAACAAATTATTGTATATTAACTGATTGGTGGAACTTAATTGTAAACCAAGTGTTTGGAATTTAGTCAAACAAGACTGATAATCTTCTAACTTCTGCTGCATTTCCTTATCCATAAACTGCTTAAACAGCTTATGGCATCGAAGGGTAGATGCATAAAATAAAAAGTTCGCTTCTTTTGATAAATACTCTTTACTCTCTTCATAATTCTTATTCGTATCAATGGTTTTTCCCAAAGCAACCGATTTCAAATATTCTGAAAGCAATCTCTTATCCTCATTCATTACCATATAGTTATCAATAAACGTAAAATATTTCGAAGAAGCATTATTAAACCACATACCGAACAATTTGGACGGTAATTTTTCTTCCGGGAAACGATAAATATCAAATTTAGTGGCAGCATCAAGCTGATAAACGCGATGATAATTACCCAATCCCTGTTTTCGTTTTTTCGCATAGTACTTTATGGCTTTTATCATTCCCTCTTTAGCAATACTTGCACTTTTAGTTCTGATAATTGTAAATGGCTTATCGGAACTATTACCGGAATACACCAATCCAATTTCATTAAACAGCACATTGTACATTAGTTTTTCCATATCTGTACCAAGCTTTCTCTTCATTGCACCTATATTAGCTCTGTAAATTTCTAAGCTACCCATTTGCGATAAATATTTTTGATACTTTTCTTTATAGCTTTCCACGTTGCTAAATCCAAAGGCACTTACTACCGCAGCATCAGCAGGAATAACAGATTCCATCTGTAGCTCAACTGCATTTTGCTTTAAAAATACCGTCAAATAATTGCGCTCTTTTATATCGCTGTAACTAAATCCATTCAATAAAATCACATTGTCACGCATCGTTAAATCAAGAGCTGCCCAAGTGGCTAGATTTGCCCCTTTTTTTATAGCTTTTTTATAGTTTTTACCAGCAATAAACGACAATAAACGAGGAAATAACTTTAGATTAATAAACATATTAGCATCTGCTCCACTGCCAACAGTTTTTCTAATTTGATGAAATCCCTTATTAGCGGCAATTGATTTACCAGAAATAACCTGTCGTATGGCATTTTCCAATAATATTTTCGAACGACTTGCCACAAACATTCCTTTCACAATGGCAAAATGGAATGTCTTAGCCGTATATATATCCGTATTCTGATAATTTCTCACCTTAAATTTATCGGGCGTAATCATCTTCTCGATAACGCTGATGATATTTTTTTCGTCTAAATAATCAATTATAGGTAGAATATAGAGAAATTTAATATCGTTTCTTCCTTGCAGGTGTGTGGCAATGGTAACCGAACGGTTTAATGCTACTTCTGCATCGGCATTACCAGCTCCATTAACCAAACTGTCTATTTTATTTAAATTTCGGGCAATTTCCTTTATTTCATCGATATTCTGGAGTTCTTGTAATGCTCCGGAGCTGTCTCTAAATTGTTCAACAAGCTGCTCTAAATTATCTATAGTAATAATAAATTCGGCATCAACAGGCACAGCCTTTAAAGCATCAGCACCCCGATACTCCTCCTGCTTCTGAAAATAGAAATAGCTCGCCAATAGAGTACCCAATAACAACACAATAAAACTTACAGCAAGAATTTTTTTTAACATGATTTTAATATTTTGGTTGATTTTTTTGTCCTTTTCATTCTTTGGGAAGGATCTTTATGATGGAAAATACTAATAATCCTAATATTCGGGGAGTAAAAATAGAAGCCCCAGTTTTTACAATTATAAAATTAAAAGTTTCTATCTCTGCAACAGCGAATTATGATAAAATTAAAAGAGTTCCTTATAATGGTTCAAAAATAGTAAATTTAAGAACAGTAACCAATACACAATAAACATTTACCTTATTAGTTCTCTCCCAAAGCTTTCTCTTCTTCAAAAAAAATTAAAAAAACATTTCTTTTTTTTGTGAGATAAAAACAAATATCTATATTTGCAGCGCATTACAAAACAATGCCCAGGTGGCGGAATTGGTAGACGCGCTGGTCTCAAACACCAGTGGGGCAACCCGTGCCGGTTCGATCCCGGCCCTGGGTACAGAAAAACCTCTCGAATATTCGGGAGGTTTTTTTCTTTATGTAACTATTCTATTCTTCCGATATTCTATTAGAAACCAAACAGATATTAACAATTCCCTTTTTCTCTACCGTATTCCCTTTCCCTTTTGTCATAAAGCAACATATTGATTATCTTTGTGCACTAATATCCTACTATAATTTAATTAAATTTAATTATTTCAAATGATTACAACAGACCAGCTAAAACAGTTAGCGGAACGCACTGAAGCGTTGAGGAGGTATCTTTGACATTGATGCCAAAGAAATAGCTCTGCAGGAAGAAGAAATGCGCACACAAGCTCCCGGTTTTTGGGATAACCCGAAAACTGCGGAAATACAAATGAAAAAAATCAAAGGTCTAAAATCGTGGATTACCGATTATTATGCGGTTAAAGAATATACTGATGATTTGGCAGTTCTTTTCGATTTTGCCAAAGAGGGCGAAGCCTCTAACGAAGAGGTAAAAGAGCAATTTGCCGCAGCACAGGATAAAATAGAGCAATTAGAGCTGAAAAATATGCTTCGGAAAGAAGAAGATAAATTAGGGGCAATTCTTAAAATAAATGCTGGTGCCGGCGGTACAGAAAGCTGCGACTGGGCTGAAATGCTATACCGTATGTATATGCGTTACGGGGAATCACACGGCTATAAGGTCCGCCAGCTGGAATATCAAGAAGGCGATGAAGCTGGAATAAAATCAGCAACCTTAGAATTTGAAGGCGATTTTGCTTACGGTTACCTAAAATCTGAAAACGGCGTACATCGATTGGTACGTTTATCGCCTTTTAATTCAGCCAACAAGCGAATGACCTCTTTTGTATCGGTTTATGTGTATCCTGCAATTGACGATACCATTGAAATTGAAATTAATCCTGCCGATATTTCGTGGGATACTTTCCGTTCGGGAGGTGCCGGCGGACAGAATGTAAATAAAGTGGAAACAGGTGTACGTTTACGTCATGCTCCAACGGGAATTATTATTGAGAATACCGAAAGCCGTTCACAGCTGGGAAACCGTGAAAATGCACTGCGACTATTAAAATCGCAACTGTACGAACTGGAATTGCGCAAGCGGCAGGAAGAGATTGACAAAATTGAAGAAGGAAAAAAGAAAATTGAATGGGGTTCTCAGATTCGTTCCTATGTTATGCAACCCTATAAATTAGTAAAAGATGTACGTACTGGTTACGAATCGTCGAATGTACAAGCCGTTATGGACGGTAATATCGATGGTTTTATAAAAGCTTATTTAATGGAATTTGCCGCTGAAAAATAAAATATAGTATACAAATACCCGCAAAATAAAAATGCCGGCAAAATCTGCCGGCAATTTTATTTTTATGAAAAAAGACGTTGTTTCTTAGGTGTTTCTAAAAATGCAATCTTGCCAGGATAAAAGCAATTACAATGCCATTATATCGAAACAAGTGTTAAAAAATCCATTGAAACATTAAATCAATCCAGGTGTAATCCTGTCCTTCGTGCTGTTCGATCAATAACTTCCCCTTTTTTGGAAATATAAATATTTGCCGAAGAGCCGGTTTTTACTTCTGCCTTATCGTACACAATTTTTCTGCCATAAAAGTCAGACGAACTGCTTGCATTCACTATCAAATGATTAATTCTACCACTTACGTTCGCATCGGCAGAGGAACTCAAATCAAAGTGAGCTTTTTCGGCATCTACTCTACCTTCAAAATCACCGGAACTCGATAATCGAGCCATTACAGTATTTGCAATAATATTTCCTTCGAAATCGCCGGAACTACTCAACTTAATGTTTACATTTTTACAACGACAATTTCCTTCCACATCGCCCGAAGAAGAACAATAGATTTCCAGATCATCCGCCTCTAGCGTACCTTTCCAGGTGATATCACCCGACGACGAAGTATTCAACACCATTCTATCGGTAACCATATCTCCATTCCAAAATATATCGCCCGATGCACGCGTAGATAACTTTTGCAAATGCTTCACATGAACGATTATTTCAATCCCTCCATTAAATGTTTTACCATTAATCCTCACTTTATTTTTACTAATGGAAATATTTCTATTATTTCTGCCCCAAAAACTTTTACCGCAAATTTTATCCACAGCTTTCCAATCTAAACTTATATCTAAAAGACCACCTTTTGTATAAATACCTATTGCAGGAAGCAGTCTTTCATCGCATTTCACCGTAGCCCCCTCACTTCCGTCAGGTATTAGCTTTACATCCAAAGCATTTCCAACACTTATGGCGTTATAATTTTGTATATCGTAATTTTTGGTCGCCATTCTTTGGCTAAAACCGATATGGGCTATTAATAAAAACCCCGTAATTAATAATAGTTTTGTTTTCATTTTGGTCTATTTTTTAGTTATTATTATGTAATCTATTAGTTGTTTCTATTCTTTATTGGTCGCTCACCTGGAGCTTTTATTTAATTAACCGTTAAAATTTATCGCATTATAACATTTCTTTATCTTTAATTATTGACCGTTAATCTTTAACGAACCGCATTAACTAAACCGCAAAGAACACAAAGATTACAAAGAGCTGACAAAAAAGTTCTTCGGACTTCGGACTTCGGACTTTCGGCTAATTTTTATATTATCCCATAACTTTTTCAATTCTCATGCCCCCTTCGCCAAGGAGAAATAATTACAAATTATTAATTGAATTGCCACATTGGTTCATTAACTATCCTTCAATGTTATTTTTACCAACACCGGATTATCATCTTCATTTAACCTTTCAGCAATTTGTTTTAGTTTTCCTTTCAATTTTCCGGTTTCTAATAATTCTTTTAATTTATCAGCAGAAATCAAATAATACTGATCTAATTTTGCGAAATAATTCAAACTAGGAACATCAGCATTTTTCAGTGTATATTCAAAAATACTATTATCTTTCCTTCTCAGCTGATAAGTTTTTTTATTATAATGGTTATTGCCAAAATCGCATTGCTTTAACATTACTTCTATGTAAAGATTCTCTTTGGTTACGGCATTTATTCCCACCATTTTCAACGGATCTTCAGATGGAGATACTTGAGGTATTCGAGCCAATACGGGCTTTAACTGCATCGTATTATTTAATGCATATATTGTATCATAAGCCACTTCATTAACAATAACGCCTTCTGATGAACGCACCAATATCTTTGGACGTTTGAAATCAATCAATCTTCTTCCGTCTAGATTAGTAGAGCAAATTACATCAACACCTTTTCTTACACGCAGTTTCAATTTTTTATCGATTTTACTTTTCTGCTTATTCAATGCAAAAACAGCGGTTTCTTCCTGTTTTCTATTTTTGTCCCACGCATGTTGTATATTTAAATCCCGATAGCAGATAATCTGCCCTTCAGCATCAAATATTAAATCGGTAAAATAATCTATATTATTGTACTCTAAAGTTCTCTTATATTCTCCCGACATTGTATACACTTGAATTACCTCAGTATCTGTTCTTGATACAATAAAGATTTCCTTATTTTTACTATCCACAAACATATCTGAGATAAGCATATACTCCTGTCCACTTTGCCCTTTATGATTAAATTTCCGCAGAAATTTCCCTTTCGTATCAAACAAAAGAATATCGCCTGAACTTCTGCCATCATCATATACTAACACTTTATCGCTACCAGCCGGTACCACATAATAATTACGCCCAATTAACCCATTATCATTCGTTTCCAGCGGAATATATTTCACATCAGCTATATCCTGCAATATAATTTCCTTTTTAGGATACGATTTAGTAACATCAATAGCAGGAATACTACCTTGCTGCTTTTTACTATTACAGCTCATTAACAGTAAGACGTTTAATATCAAACAAGTTAAATTTTTCATATGCTTATTTTTTAGTGTTTGCTGTCAGCTTTCAGGTCAATTAGCAACGTACAATTAATAATCAGCAATTTTTGTTTCTTAACTTCGGTCTTACGTCTTCGTAAATAGTGTTAACGCATTAATTGATTGCAAATTTAAAAACTAACCAAAGTAATACCTATGGTAAAAGGCGTTAATTTAGGACCTTTATTATCTTCAAATAATCGGGTAATGCCATAAGTGGCAAAAAAATTCAATGAACGATAACCAATACGTACCATTGCATTACATCTGATGGTATTCAGATTAAAATTATCGTGATCTTTATCTTTTTCGGTATCGCCATTGGTTTTATATTTTATTTTGGTGTGTGAAGAAATACGCAATCCACCTACAACACCAAGGGCAATATGAGCTCTATTTTTCTTATTATCCGTAGGAATTTGCCACTCCACAAAAAGCGGGACATTCAAATATAACGAAGTAAGTTTTGATTTTTTTATATGCCATTTATCATTCAATTTTACAGGCTGAATAATGCCATTTTCATCTTCGGTAATGGTAATGCGTTTATCGAAACGGTAATTGTTCCACTCTAAACCCAATCCGGTAACTAAACCAAGCGTGTTTCCTTTTTCCTGCAATCCGATATTCCACTCAATAAAATTTAAATTTACAGCCAGTGATTTCGGGTGATACAAATCCATAAAACCTTCTTCTTTGGAGGAATACATGCTGTAATCGGTATTTACAAAAGTATTTAAACCAAGCTCAAATCCCGACCAGTGTCCATCAAATTTTTTTTGATGGCGGCCGTAAAACTCATTATCATCATCCCAAGAATTAATTCTCTCTATTTTTACATTAGGGCTTCCCCAGCCATCATTAATACTAACTTTACGTTTCCAAAGCCGTATATTGGTAGTACCTCCCGGTTTGGTTTCTACTCCAAGCTGTCCAACCCGCACTTTTACATCGCCACTTGTCTCCTCTATTTTTACTGTATTCAGAATATTTAAGGTATCGGTATTATGTTTTTTATAGTATCGAATTACTCTTGGCTTTATGTCTTTACGCTGCGGTTCTTTTTTCTTTTTCCAAGTATCATCAATAATAATGATTTTCTTTTGGGGCTTGGTTTTTATGGTATCCCGCTTTTGCGATTTTGCTGACAATACAGTCATTAAAGCTATTAATATAAATAATAATTTTTTCATCGTTTTAAGTTTTGGTTTATCTTATTTTTCAATAGGACGCACAGCCCTGCCGATTTGTTACAACAGCACCTCTAAAATACAAATTTATTTATTAGTTTACCTCTCGTAAGCATTTTAAAAATTAATAAGCGTAACTCCAATTGTAAAAGGAGTAAGATCCGGTCCTTTATCTTTTTCAAAAAGTTTAGAAATACCATAAGTGGCGTAACAATTAAATCCACCATAGCCAATACGTATCATTGCGGAATACCGAATATTATTTAAGCTGAACCTATCGTTGTCTGTACTTCTGCGGCTATCATCTTCAGTTTTATATTTGGTTTTTGTGTACGATAATAAACGCAACCCGGCTACTGCACCAATGGCAATATGTCCTCTGCTATATCTGCCAGAAGGAATATGAAACTCCATTAAAAGTGGCATATTCAAGTACAATGAGGCCAGCTTTGATTTCTTTACTCTCCAGTTATTTTCAAATTCAATGGGCTGGATAATATCCTTATCATCTGTTTTAATGGTAAACTTATTATCAAATCGGTAATTGTTCCACTCTACTCCCAATCCTGTAACCAAGCCAATGGTATTTCGTTTACTTTGCAATCCGATACTCCATTCCCAGAAGTTTAAATTCACGGCAATTGACCGCACTTGATCCAACTCCATAAAACCATCATATTTGGGGGCATACATACTGTAATCAGGATTAATAAAAGTATTAAAACCAAGTTCTAAGCCTTTCCAATGTCCATAAAATCTCCTTTTAGACCTGCTGTAATACACTTTCCTGAATTCACCGGGAGAAACTGCAGCAGTTGATGCTTTGGAACTTTTCCAGCCATCGGTAATTTTCATTTCAGGTTTACTATTAGCAGCTTTTACAGTATCGGCTTTTATTCCTGTTTTTTTTACGTCTGACTTTTTCACTGTATCTATCGCACTTTTCTCGCGATAAGACTTTTTCTGCTTTGTTTGTTTTTTAGTTCTCCATGTATCTTCAATAACAACTATTTTTTTCCTGCTTTTGTTTTTTGTTGTATCCCGGGTTTGCGACTTTACCGCTGACACGACTAAAAGAGCTGTTACTATCAATAAAAATTTTCTCATCTTTATTAGTTTTTTGGTTATTCTGCTGGTAAGACGCACAACTCCCCAAATTAGTTACAGGCAGCCGCAAAAAAAGCAGACTGTAATGATAACAATCTGCTTTTTGTTTCAAAAATGAGTTGTGTTTACTCTAAAATAACGCCTACTTTTTAAATGCATGAGTTCCTTTTTTACCGGAAATAATTTCGTTATACTCTTTTTTATTATTCAGTACTGCCATAGCCTTTTTCAATTCTTTATCATTCTTCAGACTGTAGATAATTGCTCCTTTTCGGTTATAATACCGCTTAATAATTTCGTATGAAAGTAACTCTTTTATCTCTTTGCTGAAGCGTTTTAAATCACGATCTAAACTTGGCTGCAGCTTTGCTTTCAGCATAGCAAATTCGTCTTCCGATATATCGTAAAATTTCTCTTTTTTCGCCACATTTTGCAATGAGTCCAGCATTTTTATTGTAGATGTTTTATATTTAAACTGATGCTTTTGCAGATATTTCTTAAAATCCTCAAAATCGGCATCACTTAAATTGAATTGTTCCTCCTCTGCAATTTTATCATGCTTATTGGCATATTGAGTAGCATAATCGAATATCATAAAATCACGAATTAAATGAATGCTTAAACCGCTCAATAAATCTGGTTTTACTTTCACATCGGGAAGTATACCTCCTCCATCGTAAACCGAACGCCCGTTTTTAGTATGATACTCAGTAATCAAAGAATCGGCAATTTTACCCACACTACCGTCTTTGTGACGATGCGTGTAATCCAAGGCCTGAATACAGCGTCCACTGGGAATATAGTATTTAGCCGTTGTAACCTTTAATTTTGAGTTATAACTTAAATTTCGAGTGGTTTGTACTAATCCTTTTCCAAAAGTTCGGGTTCCCAAAACCACAGCTCGATCCAAGTCTTGCAATGCCCCCGAAACAATTTCAGATGCCGATGCCGAACCTCTGTTTACCAAAACCACAACGGGAATAGAGGCATCAAAAGCATCGTTTTTCGACTGGTAGGTTTTGTCCCACTGACTCACTTTTCCTTTAGTGGTTACAATGGTTTCTCCCTTAGGCACAAACAGATTAACAATTTTAATTGCCTGGTCAAGTAATCCTCCAGGATTTCCTCTTAAATCGAGCACCAATGCTTTTGCATGTTGGTCTTTTAAAGCTTTTAATGCCGATTTTACTTCGCCAGAAGCCTTATCGGTAAATTGATTTAGATGAATATAACCAATGCTGTCGCTAACCATTCCATAGTAGGGAACAGATTTAAGTTGTATTTTTTTACGCACCAAATTTTTAGTGATAATTTTATCTACTCCCGGGCGTTTTACTTTTATCTCTAAAGGAGCATTCGCTTGTCCTTTTAGCAAATTGCTAACATCTTCAACACTCTTTCCCTTTACTTTTACTCCATTTATCTCCATAAAAATATCCCCTATTTTTAATCCTGCCTCATAGGCGGGAAAACCCACATAAGGCTCAGCCACGATAATATTTTTTTTGTGCTTAGAGATAACAGCACCAATTCCAGCATACTCTCCGGTGGTCATCAATTTAAAATCTTCCATTTCACTTTCGGGAATATAGGTGGTATAAGGGTCTAGTGATTTCAACATGGAGTCTATACTCTTTTTCACCAAATCTCCAGGATCAATCTCATCGACATAAAACAGATTCAATTCACGAAACAACGTGTAATAAATATTTAGATTTTTACTAATCGCAAAATTACGTTTATCGTCATTAAATCCCCAAAATACGGTACTGCTCAACACCAGAACTGTCAACAAGGTTACAATGCTTACTTTTTTATTTAACTTCATATCTATATTGATTTAATTTCTTTTTTGAATTTACAAAATATCTGCCAAAAATACACATAAGCAATTAAATATATATTAATATCCGGGAAAAATAGTTGCTTTTTACATTTTTTAGGACAAATACATACTTTAATCTTATGGTTATTCAATTACAAATAAAACAAACTATAAGAAACACAAAGTCTTTTGTTTCCGATTTCCATTTTACGTAAGTGACATATTTTTTAATTATTTGTTTATCAATACAAAGAAGCAACATGATTAATTTCAACATTTAGTCTGTATTTTTTAGGAAGATATATACCTGCCAAAGCACGAATTGTATTATTTTTGCCACATCAAAAGAACACAGAACAATGTTAATTATGATTCAGGCTTTAGCAATTATCAACCCCATATCGGGAACGGGAAAACAGAAACGCATAGCACAACAACTAAAAAATAATTTAGATCAAACCAAATTTCATTTAGAAATTGTTTATACAGCATATGCAGGACACGGTGTAGAGTTGGCAAAGCAGGCTATTGCCGATAATTTTGATGCGGTTATTGCCGTAGGAGGCGATGGGACCATCAACGAAATTGCCAACGCTTTGGTATTTTCCAATGTTGCCATGGGAATTATTCCCTGTGGTTCGGGTAATGGACTGGCTCGCCATCTGGGAATTCCAATGTCGCCCGTAAAGGCGATAAAATGGTTAAATAAAGCAGTCATCACAAAAATGGATACTGTACAAGCCAACGATTTTCGCTTTGTAAATGTTGCAGGTATCGGCTTTGACGCTTTGGTAAGCCACGAGTTTGCAAAAATGAATTCCCGAGGATTAACATCCTATGTTAAGGCTGTGATAAAAGAGTTTCGTACATTTGAAACACAACAGTTTACGCTTCAGGATAAAACAGGAGAACATATAGAATCGGGAATGGTGCTAAGTTTTGCCAACGCCTCGCAATTTGGCAACAACACTTACATTGCTCCTGAAGCATCTATCGGTGACGGATTACTAAATATAGTCCTGTTAAAAAAGCCCAAATGGTATCAGGTGGCAGGCTTAGGCCTTCTGTCTCTTACGAAAAAGATACATCGCTCCAAACTATTTAAAGAGTTTATTGTTGATGAAATAACCATTACTCAACAATCTGACTTAGGACACGTTGATGGCGAACCCATCCTATTCGGAAAAACAATTCATCTAAAAGTAGATAAGCAAAGCTTAAAAGTATTTGGAAACGCTGATAAAACAGAGAATTAATTATTCAATTTACGAATTTTTACTACCAGACTCATTAACACGATAAACTAATCTTCTATTTTTTTCGGGATAACCAACTTGCAGGGTTCAGCTTTGTACTTCCTTTCCATAACTGGAATTTTAAGATGGTTTCTTTTTTGTTTTTATTGGTATAAACAACACCTATTTTTTGCTTTAATACAACCTTATCGCCTTTTTTAACGCTAACACTCGCTAAATTCGAGTAAACGGTAAAATATGCCCCATGCTGTACAAGCACCACATTATTTAATCCAGGCATCGGCAATACGTGCGATACCACTCCTCCAAATACTGTTCGGCACTCAGCATTACTATCGGTAGTAATATCAATACCGTCGTTACGAACATTCACGTGTTTTAAAACCGGATGTTGATGTTTTCCAAATCCTTCGGAAATAAAACCAGTTTTGGTAGGCCATGGCAATTTGCCCTTATTATCGCCAAACTGTTGCGATAATTTTTTTTCGGCAGGAGTCAAACTATACCGTCCTGTTTTTTTACGACTCTTTAATGCTTGCAAACGAATAATTCGTTGAATTTCACGCTCTAATTTCTTGGCATATCGTTTTTGCTTACGCAAATCAGCACGCAACAGCCGTTCTTTTTTCCGCAGTTGCTGCACCACTCTGCTCTGTTCTCTTTTTTGTGCTGCTAATTTTTGTTTCTCTTTACTTTTAATTGCCAACAACTGCTCTTTTTCCTGCTTTTTCTTTTTCAGCAGCTGAACATGCTTACTTATATTCTGTTTTTTAGCATTAATGTTTTTTCCTTGTTTTTCTATCGATTCTGTTACCTGCTGTAAATATTTAAATCGTCTGTAGGCCTGATTCAAATCTTTTGATGCCAATATAAACATCAATTTTTCATGAGCTTTACGCTGCTTGTGAGCATACACTATTAACTCGGCATACTGCTGTTTCATCTGTTTTAAATCTTTCTCCAACAGATTAATTTCGGCATTGGCCTTATCAAGTTGTGCATTTACTTCAGCAACCTCTTTCCCTATAGTTGTAATTATATTTTGTCGTAACCGAATATTTCTATTCAGCAGATTTAATTGTCCAAGAGATACCTTTTTACTCCTTACTGTCTTCTTCAGTAGCGTATTAATATAATTAATCTCTTTCTGATGTTTCTTTTTCTCGTTCTTTAATTTATTCACATTTTGAGCCGATAATTCGACCGAGAAAATCAGCAAAAAAACAGATATGTAGGTACAAAAACGTATCATAAGTCTCGATTAAGGATAAACCTGTTTATATTTTCGGGATATTTTAAAAGAAAAATGCAGCTTTTCGTTAAAAGTAATTTTATTGAATTTGATATTACATAAAAGCATACTTCTGTCATCTGTAACCTTTAAACTCATTCGCTGCGGAAACTTTTGATTATCGTACATCTTAAAATCACGATAAGTTAAATTGATATTGCGGTTATCTGCAAAATCCATAATCAGAACATCAATTATACGCTTTAATGACGGATCTATTATAAATCGCTGGTAACCAAACCTGTTTAAACGCCTGGTTACCTTGTCGCGGCGCAGCTTACGCACCACCTTTTTCGGATTTTTTGAACCAAAATGATATTGATTATCAATTACCTTATTTTTGAAATTCCGCACAAAAGGCCTGTTTTTTTCATTGCTTATGGCTTGAAAAAGAGAGTTAGTAAAAATAGCCTGTAGAGATTCAAAATTCAGCTCTGTATTCAGTTGTTCATTAATAAAATCGAAAGTAGTGTAAAAATACTCCTTTTTCATTCTGTCAATTACCTTAACCGAATCAGGAGTTATCAATATCCGCATTCCCTCAATACCGCCAACCGCCGAGCGGACAGATATCCAAATGGCACTATCCTTCTGGTTTTTTAATGAACCTTTAAAGCTTTTTTTCTTACCCTCAAGAGTTACATTGGCAGCGAATCGTTTTACATAAAAAGAATTGTAATGTAGCCCGCTGTCAATTATTGAGCTATAAAGATGCTTATCGCTTATAGCTCTGGCACGGGTTTCTCCAATGGGATAATAGGTTCTGCACGAAAACTGCATAAAAACCATTATCACCACCATAAGTCTCACAACTCCTTTTGCTGCTATTTTTATATTCATAGATATTTTCCTTCAAGGATTTCTAAAGTCTACCTACTTTTATCTTCTGCTTTAGTTTATCCGTTCCTTTACCCAATTTATCTGCTTTTTTCCACGCTTCTAAAGCTTTATCTTTTTCGCCCAAGCGGAATAAAATATCTCCGTAATGCTCTAACAATACGGCCGATTTATCGCCTCCGTTCTCCAAGGAGCGTTCCATTATTTTTCTTGCCTCTTTATATTTTCCCTGCTGATACAATACCCAGGCATAGGTATCTAAATAGGTAGAATTATTGGGTTCTAATTCGATACAGTGTGCAGCCATTTTATTGGCTTTTTCCAACTCTTTTTTCTCTTCCGACAGATAATAAGCGTAATTATTCAGCACCAAAACATTGTCTGGTTCAAACATTAACACCTCTTCGTATGCTTTAAAAGCCTTTTCGTTTTCACCTTTCTCATGATAAGCATCTCCCAAATAACCTTTAAACTGTAAACGCAGCTTTACATTACTGCCTGCAAGCTCTGCTCCTTTTTCCATCGCTTCAACGGCAATATCATATTTTTTTTGTTGCAGAGCACTAACACCTTTAAACATATAGAAAAAAGGATAGTTTGGAAAATATTCTAACGCCTGATTGCTGACTTTGTACATATCTTCAAAGTCTAATAAAACATTATCCACCAAGAGTAACTCTTCCCAAACCACATAATTACTTTTATCCTCGTTCAGCACCTTCCGCAAATATTCACGAGCCTTCTTGTGTTCGTTGTGTTTACGTAAAAAATCGGCATAAAGCGCATTTAAGCGCACATTATTAGGATATTGACTTACCAACTCATCTAATAATTCCTGCACATAATCATCACCTAAATTATTCTCTTTATCTGCCATTAGAAGAGTCACCAAATACTGTATTTTTTGGTCGGCAGATACTTCAGACTGCAACATCGCAGCCTTTAACGATTTTTTACTTTTTTTCCAATCATCACGCTTCCGGTAGTAATCGGCTAAATAAAAGTGCACCAGTCCGTTATTGGGGTCTATTTTTAATATTTTCTGATATTGCTCAAACGCCTTATCCTCTTTTTTGTCGGAGATATACAAATCAGCAAGAATACCATACAGATTAGCATTATGAGGAAATTTTTTAATCAATTTATTCAACTCGGAGTATGCCATTTTTTTATTCCCCATTTTCAGATAAAGCCGCTCTTTCTCCATACTCACAGCCTCTTGAACACCATTCTTTTTTTCCAATCGATTATATACGGCTATCGCCTTTTTATATTTTTCAACAGAAGCATAAAGTCCCGCTTCCAGATAATAAAAATCTGTTCTTTCCGGATAACGTTCCGTTAATTCTTTATATACATTACAAGCAGAATCAATCATTCCTTTTTTCTGATAGATATTTGCCAACTGCAACCGATACCATAAATTACCCGGCTCTAAAGCCACTGCTTTCCGCGATAGTTCTAATGCTGAATTTATATTATTTCCTGCCATATAAATATTTGCCAGTTCATAATGTACAACAGCACTATTGGGATCTATCTTCAGGCAGGCAGCATACAACGACATACCTTTTTCTACCTCACCCAAAAGCACGAATTTTACTGCCTCGGCAAAAGCAAAATCGAATTCTAACTGCTCTTGTTCAGTCAGTTGCTTTCTTTTCTCTTTTTTATCTTTACTGGCAGTATTAAAGGTATTAGCATAAACCAATACTCCTCCACTCCACCAAAGCAAAAGCAATATTATTATTTTTAATTTCATCCGTTTGTATTTTATATTGGAAAAAAAGGAACTCATCTCCCTTTTTACTCTTTTCCTGTATGTCCAAATCCGCCACTGCTGCGTTCGGTATCTTCTAATTCATCGCATAATTCCCATTTTACGGTTTCATGTTTAGCGATTACCATTTGGCAGATACGGTCGCCGTCTTTTATTTCCACCAAAGCATTCGATAAATTTGCAACAATAATACCTATCTCGCCGCGGTAATCGGCATCAATTGTTCCCGGAGAATTTAATATAGTAAGCCCCTCACGCAAAGCAGCCCCACTGCGCGGACGAATTTGTGCTTCGAATCCTTGTGGTAATTCAATATACAATCCGGTAGGAACTAATTTCCGCTCCAGAGACTTTAAGATGATTGGCTCTTTTAAATTAGCTCTAATATCCATTCCTGCTGACAATGCTGTACTATATTCAGGTAATGGGTGTTTCGATTTATTTACAATTTTTACTTTCATTATTAATTTCTTTTTAACGTGACTAAAATACAATTTTTTTATCATACAAATTTAGCAAAAAGATTAAAAGGTTTTCACAACCATTATTCTTTTCTCTTTTTTTATTATTTGAATATTACCGCAGCAGATATTCCTCTGCAGAAGTTATTCCTTTTTATGTTTTGACCTTATCCAATTAAAATGCCATATTTTACATTCTGTTTAAATCCTTTCTATACAAAAAAACCCCGCTCCAAAAAGAGCAGGGGTTATTCCTTTTATTTTATGAGTTTTTCTAATCACGAACTTCAACAATGGCTTCGGTTACATTAATACAGAAATCACCAATCTTTTCGCATTCTGAGAAAATATCGCTATATACAATTCCCGTTTTGTAATCATATTTATTGGCTTCCACATTTCTAATATGCTCAGTTTTTAATAATGTCCGAAATTCATCAATGGCTTTTTCAACTTCCATTGCCTTTTTAATATTTACTGTTGGTATTTGTTTTTCAGTATTCATTGCCATTACCCTTAATGCTTCTTCTACCAGATCGAACATCTCATGTATGTTATCCATTATATCTTTAGTAAACTCAATTTTCCCCTCTCTTTTTCGTCTGATAGCCTTAGAAATATTCAGAATAGAATCTCCCACACTTTCAATATCACTTACCATTTTAAAGAAAGCCCTTACACGCTCTGAGTTATCTCTACTTAATCGTGTTTCCGATACCGAAGTCAAAAAGTTTGCAATTTCCACTTCCATATTATCGCTATCATCCTCTTTCTTTTCTATCTTCGCAAACAGTTTATCGAAATCTTTTCGGCTTAACTCTTCGTTAAAAATTTCTTTCACATAACCGAACATTCTCTGGGTACTTTCAGCATAACGGGCAATCTCCTGCTTTGCCAAAAACAGAGATGCTTCAGGAGTTGATAAAGTACCTGTTTTTATATGCTGCAAGTTAAATTCTTCATCAACTTCTTCTTTAGCAGGAACCAACCAAGTAACTACTCTGACAATAAATCGGGCAAACCAAATCAATACCAACACATTTAATACATTAAAAAATGTATGAAACAACGATAAAGATACGGGAACTGCACTAGCCGATACAAATGGATTACCGCCGTCTAATAACTCCTGATTGATCCATGCTATTCCATTTAAGAAATAGGAAAAGACAATCAGCATCCAGATTACCCCGAAAGTGTTAAAAATAAGGTGGGCTAAAGCCGCTCTTTTTGCAGATGTATTGGCAACTGCAGCCGCTATATTTGCAGTAATTGTTGTACCAATATTCTCTCCCAACACCATTGCTGCAGCCATATCAAAGCTAATCCAGCCACTGTTACACATCACTAATGTCAGCGCCATAGTTGCCGATGACGATTGTATCAGTATGGTTAACAGCGTACCTATAAACATGAAGATAATGATTGAACCGAAGCCCATATCAGTATAGTGCTGCAGAAAATCCAATATCTGAGGATTATGCTTAATATCCGGCACTGAGTCTTTTAAGAATTGTAATCCAATAAAAAGCAGAGCAAAACCTAAAATTAATTCTCCCCAATTCTTTTTACGACGATCCGCAGCAAAAAGAAATGGTAATGCGAAACCTATTAACGGCAACGAAATGGCACTCATGCTCACTTTAAAACCAAGGATAGAAATAAGCCAGGCGGTAATTGTTGTCCCCACATTAGCTCCCATTATTACTCCTACCGATTCGACCAAAGAAAGTAAGCCGGCATTTACAAAACTAACCACCATTACGGTTGTTGCCGATGATGATTGTATTAACGCTGTAATTAATATTCCGGTAAAAACTCCTTTTACCCGGTTCGAGGTCATTGCTGCGAGTATAGAACGCATCTTTTCTCCTGCAACTTTCTGCAGAGCCTCACTCATCAGTTTCATTCCATAAAGAAACAGACCTAAAGAACCAATAAGTGTTAAAATGTCGGCAATTCCGTAATTCATAAACTTAAATTTTGATTGTTTTTCAATCGGTTAGTATTTTATTCTCAGCAAAAGTATAATTTTTTCTATGGAAATTCAATGTTTATACATATTTAAAATGTAATAATTCTCAAAATAATTTATCCTATTGTCGAGTGTTCCTTTCCCGCATACACCAACTAACACATTAACAAATCATTACATCAGTTAACAAATAACTACGAAGTCAAAAAAAAATCACTTTGGCGATTATTAAAATTTATAGTAATTTCGCAAATCAATAGAAAAGAAATTAGAGCAGAAATATGTGGAATAAAATCGCAGGAATCATCTTACGCAATAGAATTTTATTGCTGATTGGTATTGGAGTAGTTACCATTTTTATGGGTTATAAAGCTCAATTTGTGGAGATGTCATATCAATATGCGGCACTATTACCCGAAGATGACCAGGCATCAATTGATTACGAAAACTTTACAAATACTTTTGGACAAGAGGGAAACATGATGTTTTTTGCGGTACAAGACTCTAACTTCTACCAGCTGCAAAAATTTAACGATTGGATTACTTTGGGCAAAAAGCTGAATGCCATTGAAGGTATTGATGCAGTAGTATCTATAGCACATACCTGGAATATCAACAAAAACAAAGCAGAAAAACGTTTCGAATTTAAATCCATTTTTCCCGACAAGGTAAAAACCCAACATCAACTGGACAGTTTAGCTGCCATAGCCGAATCGCTACCCTTTTACCAGAGCAGTTTAATCAACAAAAAGACCAATACTTTTTTAATGGGCGTTACCGTTAATGCAAAAGTTATCAATTCAAAAACTCGCGAAAAAGTCGTTGCCAAAGTAAAACAGATAACCAATAAATTTGTTACCAAACACCACGTCAAAATGCGATATTCAGGCCTCCCTTACATTCGCGTGGTTACGGCTCAAATGATTAAAAAAGAGATGAATATGTTTATCTATCTCTCACTTTTGGTTACAGCTGTAATTTTATTCCTATTTTTCCGCTCATTTAAAGTGGTATTCTTCAGCATGCTCGTTGTCGGATTAAGTGTTATATGGGCAGTAGGCTCAATGGTACTGTTCGATTATAAAATAACACTATTAACAGCTATGCTTCCCCCTCTTTTAGTGGTTATAGGTATTCCCAATTCGGTATTTTTAATCAACAAATACCATAGTGAATATGCACATCACCGCAATAAAATAAAAGCCTTGCAACGGGTGCTTGCTAAAATTGGAAATGCTACTTTCCTAACCAACTTAACTACTGCATCAGGATTTGCAACCTTTATTGTTACATCGAGCCAGATTTTAAAAGAGTTTGGTGTGATTGCCGCATTGAACATCATGGTGGTTTTTCTTCTATCTTTATTACTAATTCCCATTATATTCAGCTTAATTGCATCACCCGACCAGAAAGCAATAAAACATTTAGACAGTAAGTTTTCTACGGTATTTATTCGTAATATCGAAAAGATGATACTAAAACACAGAAATTTTGTTTATGGTTTCGTAATTACCTTGATCACATTAGGAATACTCGGTATTAGCCAGATGAAAAGTACCGGATATATGGTAGACGACCTGCCTCATAACAATGTTATTTTTCAGGATTTAAAGTTTTTCGAGAAAAATATGGATGGCATTATGCCCCTTGAGGTGATGATTAAAACCAACAAAAAAGCAGATGTTTTAAAATTATCTACCCTTAAACGGATTGAACGGCTAAATGACAGCCTTAAACAATATCCCGAAATATCGTCAGCACTATCTATTGTAGAGGCAGCAAAATTTGCCAATCAAGCCTTCTTTAATGGAAAGGAAAAGAATTATAAACTACCTAACAATCAAACCAAAAACTTTATAAAAATATATATTGCCAACAGCAAAACCAAAGGCAATAACAGTAAATTAACCCAAACATTTCTCGATTCTACCCAAACGGTTACCCGAATGAGCTTTAGAATGAAAGATATTGGTACCACCAGAATGGAAAATATAGAAAAAACGATATTAAAGCATATCCATCAGATTTTTCCCACAAAGAAATATCAAGTCATCGTAACCGGCTCGAGTATTGTATTTTTTAAAGGAACCAAATACCTTATAAAGAACCTTTTCCTGAGTTTGGCCTTGGCTGTATTTTTAATCGCCAGCTTTATGGCATGGATGTTCTCTTCGAAAAGAATGGTTTTGGTGGCATTATTACCTAATTTACTGCCATTAATTGTTACGGCAGCCATAATGGGATATGCAGGCATTCCCATAAAAGCATCAACTATTTTGGTGTTTAGCATTGCTTTTGGAATATCAGTGGACGATACCATTCACTATTTAGCAAAATACCGACAAGAGTTAAAAGCCACCAATTGGAATATCAAAGAATCGGTAATATTGGCTCTTCGCGAAACGGGGCAAAGTATGATGTATACTTCAATTATTCTATTTTTTGGTTTTGGAATCTTCGCTTTATCTGAATTTGGAGGAACAGTATCATTAGGAATTTTAGTTTCCATTACATTACTTTCAGCAATGCTATCGAATTTAGTCCTATTACCATCGTTGCTACTTACTTTGGAAAAACGTATTACCAACAAATCGTTTAAAGAGCCTTTATTACAAATTTTCGATGAAGAGGAAGATATTGAACTGAAGGATTTAAGAATAGCAGGAAGAGACTAACTAACAATCACTTAACAAACCAATTCAAAAATACACCTTTTCAAGTAACAATCCAAAATCACAATGTACATATTGCTTCAATTTGTAACGTATAGTTTAACTACCTTTCAATTTCTAGCATAATAGATAAAGTGTTATTGCTAATCATTTATTAATTGTTTACAGAAAAAGAGTAAGCAACCAATTTTTTATTTACCTTTATGCTTTCTAAAAAATGATATTTAAACATTAAAAAAATAAACATATGTACAGCTTTAAAGAGCTTCAAGAGATAGTACAACAAGAAATTGTACAGCTCGATTTATCTTCCTCTCCCAAAGGATTATTTACACCAATGGAATATATTCTGGGGCTAGGAGGTAAACGCCTTCGTCCCATTTTAGTATTAATGAGTGCCAATATGTTTAAATCCGATTTATCGAGAATTATACTCCCGTCAATTGGAATTGAGGTCTTTCACAACTTTACACTTTTACACGATGATGTAATGGACAACGCTCCTATTCGTAGAGCAAAGCCTACGGTACACGAAAAATGGGATAGAAATGTTGCCATTCTTTCCGGAGATGCAATGAGTATTAAGGCATATCAATATATTGTGAGCTGCGAGGATAAGTATTTGCGAAAAGTACTTCAAGTGTTTAATCAAACAGCCTTAGAAGTGTGTGAAGGACAACAGTTCGACATGGAATTCGAGACCAGAACTGATGTTACTGCTGAAGAATATCTGAATATGATTCGTTTAAAAACTTCGGTATTATTGGCAGGCAGCCTTAAAATGGGAGCAATAATGGGCGATGCCCCACAAAAAGATGCCAACTTACTCTACCAGTTTGGAGAGAGTTTGGGTATGGCTTTCCAATTACAAGACGATCTATTAGATGTTTTTGGAGACGAAGCTGTTTTCGGTAAAAAGATAGGCGGCGACATTATATCCAATAAAAAAACAATGCTTTTGATTAAAGCATTAGAACTTGCCAAAGACGATACACTAAAAGAGCTGGAAGACTGGCTTCACAAAACAACATTTAATAAAGAAGAGAAGATTAAAGCGGTAACAGCCATCTATGAACAACTTGGGATTAAACAGTTTGTTATAGAACAAATAAACTCCTATTTTAGAGATAGCTTGAACTATCTTGACAAAATAGAAGTTGAAGAAGTTAAAAAAAGTGGATTACGTCAGCTTTTAAATAAATTAATCAACAGAACTTTTTAGTTGGTTATATATTTCTACTAAGACTAAATATTTTTCGTTATATACCGACGCCCCTATTCGGGGCGTTTTGTTTATATATCAAAAAAGATTTTTCCTTCCCGTATTTTTTTATAGCAAAACAAAATTATGTCATTTATAATATTAAATTCCTCAAATGGATATGAATGTATTTTGCTTTATCAAAAACAACTAAGGTATAGCTGATAATATTACTCCCCCTCGCACAATCCGAAGAATTGTTCCATTTCTCTTTTTCTTCGCCCTTTAGATATAATTATTAAGTAGTTATCAGCCTCAATAATTACTCCTTTTTCGGGATTTTTCAACACAGTATCTCCTTTCACTATTCCTATTAAAATGGCATTAAAATCTTGCTTTAACCGAATAAAAGCATCCATATAATCGGTATTTACCAAAGCACAATCCTCTTTTATTTTATACTGCTGAATATCCGCATCATCATCATCAATACTGGTTACGATTAAGTCTTCTGCATAAAGGGCTACATAGGGTTCAAAAAGATAAGAAGCTACCATTTGTGCAGCCACTTCGTTTTTAGAAATCACGTAGTTAATTCCCGCATTTCGAAAAGTATCCTTTAACGTTGGATTGCTACAGGTAACCACCAATTTTATATCGGGGTATTGTTTTCGTAAATTAATTACAAATACTAAAGTATCGGTATCTTCGCGGAAATTAATAAATAGCCTTCGGGCTTTTGATAAATTTACTTTTTCAAAAGTCTCGTAATTGGAAAACTCAGAAAACAACACAAATACATTTTTCTTATCGAAAAAATCGTAAATAGTGTCGATGTCTGATTTCTGATCGGTAATTACCGCTACTTTCTGACCGGCATTAATTATTTGGATTGCCACATTCTTGGCAAAAGTATTCCAACCTATTATCACATAATGGTTCTCGAAACGAGTTCCCAAATGTCCATTTTTTTTCTTTTCCATATATTCGTTAATTCTAACTGTTAATTCCCCAATTAAAAATCCTAATATTCCCAAACTTCCAATAATTACTAACAGCCCAATGGAACGTCCGAGTCCCGTAACCGGATAATAATCGCCGTATCCAACCGTGGTTAAGGTTACAATGGCATACCAAAAAGCATCGGTAATGGTTTTTATATTTCCATTGGGAGCACCACTTTCAACTATTTTTATTCCCCAAATAGCTAAAATGTAAATAATTATTCCGATTAAAAAGATGTATCTTTTTTTCATAGGCTTATTTTTTAGCTGTTGGCTGTTCGCCTTTAGCTGTTAAATTTTCGTACTTCCACCTTCGGATTTCCGAGCAAATAATCTGTCTAAAACCTTAGCCATTTCACCGGCTCATACAATTTAAAATATTCCCTCCTCTGCTTTATCCCAATCAATAGGAAGATTGTCGGCAGACAACAATTGCTTAAATAACAATGCTTTTTGACGATTGCAACTGCTTAATTCCACATAACTTCTATTTTTATCGGGGAAAGTATGTATTGCCAGATGCGATTCGGCAAGCAACCAAAACACCGTGTAGCCCTGCACAGGAAAATGGTGTTCCACACAATTCAATATGGTAAAATCCACCTTTTCTAAATAGGTTTGAAACATGCTACGCAACCCCTGAGGACTGCTTTCCGCTATCCAAAACTTTAAGCTATGTATTTTTGCCTCTAATATTTTAGGTGTCATCTTTTTCAATTAGTAATTAACAATTAATAATTAGTAATTAATTGCTAATTGATTAATACAAGTCCCAGTTTCCTTTTAGATAATATTTATACAAAACAGGATTGTGTATCTTATTCACTTCAATTGTATCTTTCTGCCACGGATAAAAATCTTTTCCAAACGATGTAATCAGCAACATTGCGTCGCTGTTTAACCATTTAGTGGACACTTTTATTTTGATTTGCTGTAACTGTTGCTTTAAATCTTTTACATTCGCATTTTTTACACCAAGCACCCAACCCCACTCACCAAGCGTAAGCACTTGGTTATGCAGCGGCACTGTTCTAAATCCTGCCTTTTCCATGGTTTTATTGATACACAAAAATGCGCGTGTTGCAAAATAAGGACTTCCCGATTGGGTTACCAATACGCCATTGGGACGTAAATGTCGCCAACAAACCTTGTAAAATTCATAGGAATACAGTCGCCCCAATTCTACGCTTTTAGGATCGGGTAAATCCACAATAATTACATCAAAATAATCCTTATTGCTCTCCAAATATTTATAACCATCGGCATTAATAACCTTGACTTTGCTATCGTTTAAGGCATTTTTATTCATCTCTAATAGAATCGGATTTTCCTTCCCTAATTTGGTCATTTCCGGATCTAAATCGACTAACGTTACAGCCTTTACCGATTTATATTTTAGGATTTCACGAACCGCACAACCATCACCACCCCCAAGCACCAAAACATTGGTTGGATTAGGATACAGACTCATTGCCGGATGTACCAAAGGCTCGTGATACATTAGTTCATCGCGACTGCAAAGTTGCTCGTTACCGTTTAGATAAAGCCAATAATCGTTTTGCCACTGCGTAATTACAATTCGCTGATATTTAGTCTGCTTGGCAAATACCACCTTATCGGCATATTTCTGTTGCTCACCGTATTTAATAATAGGATTTGTAATAAATATCCCTACTATCAACAGTACGAATATGGAAGTTCCGGCAATGGTTAATCCGTATCGCTCTTTGCTTTTCAACAATTTCCATAAAAATAGCAACACCAATATCGATACCGAAAAATTGACAAATCCCAATATAAAAGGCGTGTAAATTAATCCGAAAAAAGGTAGTCCTATAAATGCAAAAAATACACCACCCAACAAGCTACCATAGTAATCGTTCTCTAATATATTGGAAATATTAAAACGCAACTGCTCGTAATCGTCGTTGATACGAATAACCAGAGGTATTTCCATTCCTATTAACAATCCTACACCTATTGCAAGAGAGTAAATTAATACGCCCAATGCCTGCGTATATGCCGATGCGGTGTAAACCAACAACGGAGCAAACGAGACCAATATTGAAAGGACAAATTCCACCAAAAGAAACGATTTCAACAAATTAACTTCGAAACGTTTACTTATTCGGCTTCCCAAACCCATGGAAAACAGCATTAGCGATACAATCATTATCCATTGAAATATGGAATCGCCCAAGAAATAGGTTGCCAGCGTAGAGAGAATATATTCTGCCACCACCCCGGAAAATCCGGTCGCAAAAATGGCAGCTTTCAGTATAGAAGAGCGATTTTTAAACATATACTTTTTCTGCGTTAAAAATCACTTTTATAAACACCAGGTAATTAACACTGAACCTCCAATATAGGAAAATGCCTCAATAATGGCTGCCCCGATATTGGGTTTCTCTTGATTCACTATTTCATCGGTAAGACGTTCGCCCGGCAACAGAATTTTATCGGTAACAAATCGCATTACCGGAAGTAATATAATTCCGACTATAATTTCCAAGCCTGCACCCATAAGTGTATCTAACCAGCCCTCGAAAGTGCCCGAAATACCAAAACAAATTAAATTTCCTATAGCAATAATTGCTCCCGCAAAACCAATTCCTACGGCAACGTTATCTTTTTCGATATGTTCGTGAATGTTATAAGGAGTTATGGCATTGTAAACATAAGTGATTAAAATCAAAGCAATTTGTCCCACCAACCAAAATACAACTGCTGTTAAAATACCAAAAGCTAAAGAAGTACTTTCGCCGGTTACTGCTCCAAATATAATTAATCCCGAGGCTACGGAAACAGCACCTTCTACTACACCTGTACCTTCATTTTGGTCTTCAATTATCTCTTTTCGTACCGAAAAACGGCTTAAAATTAACTTATCGGAGATAAAAACAGAAATATTTAAAAGAATGATGGCAAGTACACCGTAAACACCTATTTCTATCATATCGTTGATAAGACCTTTTGAGGGTCCCACAATAGCACCACCAATTGCAATTAATAGTCCGGCGTAATATCCCACATTCGATAAAGCAAATGCCAAATTATCTTTCTTTACCAATTCTTTTTCTAAATTAAACGAGGGGTGTAATAATTGATATATCATCTTCCCTATAAAGAAAATCAGAAATGTCAAAGCAATATAAACTACTGCATCAGTAAAGACTACTAAAAATTCAGATAATGATTCCATTTTATAATATTTTTAATTGAATAGCTTGATTTACTTACCATATCCGCCACTGCGTGAACGAGTAGAACTTGAAGAACGATATCGAGAAGAGCTTCGCTGCCTTTTAAAGCGAGAAGACCCTGAAGAAGTAGAACGACTTACTTTACTTCTTACTTTACTTTTAAAAGTACTTGGTTTTCTTGCCCAAGTAGAACTTCTGCCCGATGATGAATTGGTATAAGAATTTGTTCCAAAAACAGAACGCCCCGAAGGACCATAATATCCTCTTGAAGAACCGTAGTAACCGCCTCGGTTGTAATCGTCCCAGTACGAACGACGGAAGGTCATCATATTAAACATCGACGACATAAACGCATATTTCCCATAGAAACTCCAAAAAGTTTCGCCATTGCTACGAGTTTCCCAACGACCATATTTAGGATTTCCCACATAATTGTTATATCCCGCAGGAACTGCTTGTTTAGTTACCTTACCATTTTTCTTATTGGCAATTTCCATTCCCATATCGTTCATGTGCTGTTTAAAAAAGTAAGGTGTAACTTTCATCCAATCTGTTGTGTTTTGTAATACAGTATCGGTTTTTTCAATCAACACCTTGTATTTGTGTTTATAATGCGATGAACCATCAGAATCCATATCGAACAAAATAATGGATAGATTCTGCTCGTCGGTATATTTTTTTAGCAATTCATCTACCGGCGATTTTTGCCATGTATTATTGTCTTCTGTACCACAAAACAGGGGAAGTACGATTATTATAATAATCGCAATTAATATGTAAGCGTGTGATTTTTTCATTTTTTCTATATTTTATTTTAGCAATTTGCCTTTTTTAGCTATTAGCTTTTCACCCTTAGCTAAAGGATAAGAGTGTAGGCATAAAGTATTTACACATTAAGCCAACCACAAAGAATATAAAATATAATTGCTAATTATTAATTACTCTTTACAAATTGTTATTGCTTAGGCAAAATATTAGATATTTCGTACGCATCGATATACTTTCCTGCAGATGCTTCGAATTCACGCTCGTCCCATTGTTCAATGGTTACCACATAATCACCCGATTCATCTTCATAAGTCCACGATACAAACTCTTCCCATTCGTTGCCTGCAGCCACATCATTAAAAAATCCGGCAGATTCCTCATCTAAAAAATATTTTCGTCCCTCATATTCCAATGAGCTTGGGGCTTTTTGTGTGTTCATTAATTGTTCGTGTACCTCTGCTCCCAATTGGCGAACTTTTATTTTCGAAGAGATAGAAAGCTCTAATTCATCGTCGTCTTCCACCGACAGATAAAGCGTTTTGTTACCATTGCTTATTTTGTACTCCTGAGTAAAGAAATTATCGCCCCAATCGTATTCATAGCAGGCTTTCACTTCCCAGTTATCTAAATCATAATCGAATACAAAACCAATATTCAAATCTCTTACCGTAATATTGGTTGCATCGTACTCAGGTTCTTTCTTTTTAAAAAAATCGAATAATCCCATAATTATAGTTTTAATGGTAAATCGAATTGAAGAGAAAAAGCTGCCCAATATTTTTCGGACAGCTTTTTACAATTTACTTTTTCATCTTTGCTTTTAAAGCTTCCAGTGCATTAGATGCTTTTATGTTAGTGTCATTCAACTGAGCATCAATTTCGTCATCAATACTTTGATTTCCTACTGCAATATCGCCATAAGCTTCTGCCATAGCTTCTTGCTGAGCCACTTTATCTTTCATTTTTTCTAACATCGATACTGTTCCCGAGCTGTCGATACCAGAAAGCTGCTTATTGATTTTTTGTGTGGCACTACTTACTCTTGCTCGAGCCTTTAAAGTACGCAACTCGTTTTCATAACGTGTTATTGTCGATCTCAATTTCTTTACATTAGCATCTAACTGTGCTATGTTAGTATCGAAACGAGAAACTTCCTCTTGAGAACGAGCAGCTGTTGCAGTTGCTTCTTCTTTTCGGCTTAAAGCCTCGGTAGCCAAGCGTTCGGCTTCTGCCACATCCATTTCGCCTCTCTCTGCTTTTTGCAATAACAAAATAGCTTTTTGCTCGTAGTTTTGAGCTCTTGATTTTTGCTCGTTTAGTTCTCGTTTACTACGAATAGCCAATGCTTTCACTTCTGCTAATGCTTGTAAACTTTTATCTAAATCTTTTTTTAAATCTCTAATTCCTTGCTCTGTCATCTTAATTGGATCTTCCAATTTATCGATAACTGCATTAGCCTCGGCTTTACCAACGGTAAATAATCTGCTAAAAATTCCCATCTCTTTCTAAATTTTTATATTATTTTGAAAACTCAATTATCTTATCAGAGTATTCGCCCAATAGCAATTCTAATGAATTTAATGTTCCTTCCAATTCATTTTCATCTAAATTTTCTATTTGCAACGTATCTCTGAACATTAGTTGCTTTCCGGTTTCGTCTAAAACCAAAGCACCGTGAACTATTTCTCTATTCTTTATCAATAGTGATTTGTACACCTCTTTTTCGTCTTTTGCCAATTCACATAAAACTCCCTCAATAATTAAGATTGGAGCTTCGCAGTCAATTACCAAATTCGATATAGCTCCTTGTGGATTTTCTACCACAAAGATTTCCCCTTCAATATCCTCATGAACAATATTGAATTCTAAATTTAACAGGTAATTTTTTACCTTATCGAAATAAATACTCATAATCTATCAATTTTAAAATTTAATAAAGCCTAAAGATAATACTTTTCCTTGATAAAGCATAAATCACTTTTGATATTTACATGAAAAGAATAAATTTATAGACTATTTTAACCCAAACTCACTTTTAATAATAAAAACTCTTTCTTATAAATATATTTTTCTATGTAAGAGATTCCCTTTCTATAGTTGTGTTGGCATTTTTTTACTTCTAAATTATATGAAGCATTTATATAGTTTACCTTTATGCTTACCTGGTTTCCAATCAGGTATTTTCGTTACAACTTCTAACGCAGCTTTGTTAAATTTATCGTCCTTCCCAAAAAGTATTTTTACATTTTCAACTTTACCTTCCTTATTTATAACAATTGAGACATAATAAGTTCCTTATTTCATTTTTTTCTTGATCTCATTGTTCAATTATTCTCTCAATTGTCTTTCTCCTTCTTCAAAAATGTTTGCTTCTTTTTTGATTGTAATTATCTGAATCTCTTCTTTGTTATTATTTGTTTCCTGTTCGTAAATATACTCGTCATAAATACCATTTTGAGCTAAGTCCTTTCTATCAGGTGAAAAAACAGCACGGCTCTTAGCACTTGCCTTATTTCATTTTTTACACTTCCATGAATAAAAAATAAAACAAAAATGCAGACAAATTGAAACAACTTTTTTAAACTTCAATTCTGCCCGCATTATTTATACTCTACAAATATATTTAAATCTAATATTATTCTAGTAACGTGTTGCTTATAACGGAATAAGGAACTTTAAAACAATAAGAGAATATCTTTTTGCATTTCTATTTTTTATTTCATTGATTTATTTATATATTTAACTTCGTTTTAAAGGGGAAAATTTAGTGTTAAAAGAAGACATTTTCTCCATAGCAAAAATTAGAATTAAGTAATAAATATATCAACGACTTTAGAGGGAATAGCAAATAAATTACCTCTTAAAGTTTTAAATCTTTTTAAATGAAAATTCACGAATATCAAGCAAAAGAGATTCTTAGAGCATTTGGTGTTCCTGTTCCTGAAAGTAGGGTAGCTTACTCGGTGACAGAAGCAGAACAAATCGCTCAAGAAATTGGACTTCCGGTTGTAGTAAAAGCACAAATACACGCAGGAGGCCGGGGTAAAGGCGGCGGTGTAAAATTTGCACCAGCAATGGATGATGTTAAAAAATATGCCGACGACATTTTGGGCATGACCTTAGTTACCCACCAAACGGGAGAAGAAGGCAAATTAGTAAAAAAAGTATTAATTGAGAAAGCTTCTAATATCGAGCGTGAACTCTATGCCGGAATTGTATTGGACAGAGCAACTTCTTCGGTAACTTTTATGGTATCCACCGAAGGAGGAATGGAAATTGAGAAAGTAGCCGAAGAAACTCCCGAAAAGATATTAAAAGTCAGTGTAGATCCTGCTGTTGGATTACAAGGGTTCCAGGCTCGTGAAATGGCTTTTGCTTTAAATCTTACCGGTGATGCTTTTAAAAACGGTGTCCGCTTTTTTATGGCGCTTTACAAAGCCTATATGGGAACCGATGCTTCGCTTTTCGAAATTAACCCTTTGGTCGTTACTAAAGAGGGAGACGTATTGGCATTAGATGCTAAAGCCAATTTCGACGATAATGCACTTTACCGCCATAAAAATATTGTGGAAATGCGCGACTTAGACGAAGAAGAGCCATTAGAAACCGAAGCCGATAAATTCGGACTAAACTACATTAAGTTAGACGGCAATATCGGGTGTATGGTAAATGGTGCCGGTTTGGCAATGGGTACAATGGATATTATCAAACTAACCGGAGGCGAGCCTGCCAACTTCCTTGACGTAGGAGGCAGTGCTTCGGCAGAAACCGTAGAAAACGGCTTTAGAATTATTTTATCTGATAAAAATGTAAAAGCTGTTTTAATTAATATTTTCGGAGGAATAGTACGCTGCGACAGAGTTGCCAACGGTGTTATTCAAGCCATTAAAAATATCAATACAGAAGTTCCTATTGTGGTACGCCTGCAGGGAACAAATGCCGAAGAGGGTAAAAAACTACTCGACGAGTCGGGTATGAACGTTATTGCAGCGACCGAATTAAAAGATGCTGCTGAAAAAGTTGTTGCTACTTTAAAAAGATAATTATGAGCGTTTTAGTAAATAAAGATACACGATTGGTAGTTCAAGGAATTACCGGTTCAGAAGGGGCTTTCCACACCCAGCAGATGATAGAATACGGAACAAATGTGGTTGCCGGAGTGACCCCTGGAAAAGGAGGACAACTTTTTGAAGAAAAAGTACCTGTTTTCAACACCATGAAAGAGGCTGTGGCAGCAACCAATGCCAATGCCAGCGTAATATTTGTACCGCCTGCATTTGCGGCTGATGCCATTATGGAAGCTGCCGATGCAAAAGTAGCATTGGTAATTTGTATTACCGAAGGAATTCCTGCATTGGATATGTTAAAGGTACACGAATATTTAAAAAAACGTCCCGAGACCCGTTTGATAGGTCCTAACTGCCCCGGAGTAATTACGCCGGGCGAAGCAAAAATCGGAATTATGCCCGGATTTATTCATAAGCCGGGAACAGTAGGTATTATTTCCCGTTCGGGAACATTAACTTACGAAGCAGTTCATCAGCTTTGCGAAGCCGGATTAGGACAATCTACCGCCATAGGTATTGGAGGGGATCCCATCATCGGCACCCGTCATATCGATGCGGTGAAATTGTTTAATGAAGATCCAAAAACCGAAGCAATTGTATTAATCGGTGAAATTGGCGGTTCTGATGAAGAAGCTGCTGCTGCCTATATTGCTAAACATGTTAAGAAACCTGTTGTGGCATTTATTGCAGGACAAACTGCTCCTCCCGGAAAAAGAATGGGACATGCCGGAGCAATTATTGCAGGAGGCAAAGGTACTGCTGCCGAAAAAATGAAAGCTTTAGAAGCTGCCGGAATTCACGTGGTAAAATCTCCTGCCGATATAGGTAAAAAAATGAAAGAGGTATTAGGCAAATAAAGCCCGTTTAAGCCACAATAATAAATTAAGGATATTCTCCCCTCAAAAGGGAAAATATCCTTTTTATTTTACGCCCAATTAGGGAAATATAAAAGGGGAGAACGGTGATTGTTTCTCCCCTTTTTACTAAATACATTAAATTTTACATATCTAAGATCTTAATCTCGGTTCTACGGTTAGCCTGATGTTCTGCTTTAGTACACCTAACACCATTGCTACACTTATTAACCAACTGTGTTTCACCATAACCTTTAGCTACTATTCTATCCGGAGAAATTCCATGTTTAACGATATAACGAACTGCCGATTTAGCTCTTCTTTGTGATAGAGCCATATTATAGGCATCAGAACCACGGCTATCAGTATGAGAACTTAATTCAACTTTCATGGTTGGATTTTCCTTCATAATTAGTACCAATTGGTCTAATATCTCCGCCGCATCAGGACGAATGTTCGATTTATCAAAATCATAATAAATATCCTCAATAGTCAAGCGAGCTAACAACTCTTTAACATACAATGTGTCGCTTTTTATATTATGAGTAGAAACTGTAGTTGTTTTACGCACAAAACCATGAGATCCGAAGAAGTAACTAAAGGTATAATTTTTGTTTCGTATCAGTTTACCATCAAAATGCCCATTTGCATCAGTCATTTTTTGTGTAATAGGCTTTCCATCCAAACCAATATTTACCGATACTCCTTCCAGAGGTTTTAAGGTACGTTTAAATAGCACTAAACCATCTAAGAATAATTCATTACTTTGGTAAACGGGAACATAAAGTTCTGTTTTTCCTTCAAAATCACCTGCTTTAACAGACGAAATGCCATCAATATATCCTGCTTTCACCGATTTAACAGAATAATCAGCAATATCTTTTATCAGGAATTTAAATCGACCGTCAGTTGATGTCTGCACCTCTTTAACCACATTTCCATTAGCATCTAACAAGCTTACAGTAGTATTAGGCAATATTAGTTTCGTATTTTTATCGAATACTTTTCCTTTTAAAACACAAGCCTCTATCGAAAACTTATAAATATTATCAAAAGTCTGTCCCTTTATTCTATTGGATGCGAAATAACCTTTTTTTCCACGTATTACAAGCCCGAAATCATCTTTTGAACTATTAATGGGGTATCCCATATTTACAACTCCCTCTCTGGGCGAATAGCTGTAAATATCCAAACCTCCTAATCCTGGATATCCTTTGGATGAAAAATATAGTTTTCCATCGTTATTGATAAACGGGAACATTTCTTTTTCTGAAGTATTAATATCACGTCCTAAATTTACCGGTTCGCTCCAAACATCATCTTTGCTTAAACGTGTTGCCACATATATATCGGTAGCACCAAATCCTCCCGGACGATCACTGACAAAGAACAACTTTTTTCCGTCTGCAGAAATAGAAGGATGCCCCGAAGAGTACTCTTCTAAATTCAATGCCATTTGTTTAGGAGTTGTCCATTTTCCATTTATTTTCTCACTATAGTAGAGCTTAATATTAACTACTCCTTCTGAATTTTTTTTTGCTCTTCTTCGATTTTTCACATAATTACGGGTAATAAACATCTCTGTTCCATCAGGACTATAACAAACAGGACCATCGTGATAAGCCGTTTCCATATTTCTGGTTAGTAAACGCGGTTTCTCCAAGTCTCCATTAGGTTTAATACTTGCCTGATACAATCGCAAATAATCCTGATCATTCCAACGATAAACACGTTTTATCAATCTTCTCTTAACTCTTGCAGAAGAGAATACAACTGCACTATCGCCAGCATAAGCCACTCCAAAATCGGAAGCAGAAGAATTTATACTTATGGTATCAACAGCATAACGAGCAGAATCTCTTTTGATTTCATCAATATAATCTAAATTAACAGACCGAATTTCCTCTCCTGTTAATTTTTTATATTTCTGGGTCCATTTTTCAGCTTCTGCATATTTCTCATTACTCTCCAAAGCTTCAATATAGTATAAATAGTCACTTGTTCGAGCATTTCCTCTTTTAATTAACTTTCCATACCATTTTTCTGATTCGGGCATATTATTAGTCATACGGTAACAATCTGCTAATTTTTCAGCCACCTCTAAATTGCTACTATCTCGTTTCCACACCTCCTGATATACCTCTATGGCGTTTTCGTAAGCAAAAGCATTAAACAGCTTATTTGCCCGTTTTAGTAATTGAGCTGAGACACTGCTACCAATAAGCAATGAGGCAAATATTAAAGAAATTGTAATTTTTTTCATCTGATTTATTTTTTTTGCTATTAGTCAAAACTATTAGCCGTTAATAATCAAAAATCAAGATATTTTCTCAATTTTCAATATCTTTTTATTTCATTGTTTTCTTTTCCATTATTATTAGTACTTACCTCTTTTAGAAATATCTAGGAGTCATTACTTTCTTCTTATTAAACTGGAAGTCGAAAGCAACCATTATCTCATGTGTACCATTATTATAAGGTCTTAAATCGTCAGCTGTTAAATCGTAAGCATATCCTACTCTCAACTGCTGTGTCAATTGATAATGAATTAAGAAATTAAATGAATGTTCTGTACGGTATCCCATACCCAACCAAAGCGCATCATCTAATATCAGGTGAGCATTAAAATCAACAGATACAGGAGCATTCCAAACAGCCTTAACCAATACTGATGGTTTCAACTTAATTCTGTAACTTAAATCAAACAAGGCTCCTGAAGTGAAGAAATAGTGACGTTCCTGATATCCTCTACTTCTCACTTTTACATCATCATCTTTTAGCTTATTCTCCAACAAACGAGGAACAGATATCCCGGCATAAAAACGTTTAGAGTAATAATAAAACCCAATACCGAAATTCAACAATGATTTATTGTAATTATAGTTGAAAGCTCTGTCCCCGGGATCCGTAGTTTTTAAGCTTTGTAAATCTAATTGCATAAAATCAATACCTGCCTTCAACCCCATCCCAAGAGTTCCTGATTCACTTACACGTAAGTGATAAGCAAGATCTGCAAATATTGAATTATTTTTCACGGGTCCCAATTGGTCGTTAATGTATTCCAGTCCCACTCCAAAATTATAATTTGTTATGGGCGTATTCATTGTTAACACGCGGGTTTCCGGTGCTCCAGGGAAACCAACCCACTGTTTACGAGCCATAAACATTGCACTCAACATATCGTTACTTCCGGCATAGGCAGGATTCACAGTAATCATATTGTGCATATACTGTGCATACATAGGGTCTTGCTGTGCTTTTACCGGAGTTACAAACAGCAATAATACCACCGACACTACCAATAACTTTAAATTCTTCTGTATTTTTTTCATATCTTCTATTTTTATCTTTTGTAGATAGTGATTTTCTTCAATAATAAAAGGGGGACAGTACTCTAAACCAGAGTACTATCCTTTTTATTCATTAATAGTTAATATAAATCCATCCTTTTATTGTTTTATCTAATCTCGATGTTCTATCGTTAGGCTCTAACGTGTAATAGTAAGTTCCCTCTGGTACAATACCATTACCTATTGTCAACTTATTATCTGCATGTCCGTCCCATGTATTATCATAGCCTTTCTTCTCGTAAATTTTAGCTCCCCAACGGTTAAATATTCTTAATGTTGTATTAGGATAGAATTTAATTCCCTTAATCACAAATAAGTCATTAACTCCATCTCCATTTGGAGAGAAACCTTCAGGTATTTCTAAATCAATTACGATAACAGTAACAGTTGCAATATCTGTTCCTCCTTCTCCATCACTAATGGTGTAAGTAAATTTAACTTCTGTTACTCCATCAGCAGGTGTTACTACCAGCTTACCTCCGGTTAATATTACTACAGAACCATCAGGTAATGTAATACGTTGTCCGTCCACTATTGGATCTCCATTTATTTCGGTAATCGTTAAATCATCACCATCAGGATCTGAGTCATTCTTCAACACATCCACAATAACAGGATTTCCTTTAATCGTCTCTTCATTATCATCCACTGCAATAGGATCATTATTTGGATCTGTTGGATTCGAAGGCTCTACGATAATAGTTACAACCGCCTGATCACATGCCTGTGGTATTCCATCATCACATACTGTATAAGTAAAGCTATCAGGACCAACATAATCAGTATCCGGAGTATAGGTAAATGTACCATCAGCATTCAAGACTACTGTTCCGTGTGCCGGATCGGTATTACCAGTAACTGTTTGCTTATTTCCTTCAGCATCTTTATCATTCGCCAGAACATTTATGTCTACAGATGTATTCTGGAAAGTACTTGCGGCATCGTCAACTGCTTCTGTTGTGTTTACAGGATTTACTGTTAAGTAAACTGTTGCTGTTGCACAAGCCACCGGGCTACCGTCATCACATACTTCGTAAACGAAGCTATCGGTTCCAAAATAACCAGTATTTGGTGTATAAGTAAACGTTCCGTCTGCATTTAACACTACTGTTCCGTTAGCCGGATCTGAAACAGGAGTTGTCTTAACTTTCTGATTGTTTCCTTCAGGATCATTATCGTTAGTTAATACATTACCTGTAATAGGCTTATCCATATCACCATTAAATGCATCGTCGTTGGCAATAGTTATATTGATAGACGATTTTGGTAATACCTCGATGGTTACTGTTGCCTTATCACACGCTTTTGGTGTAGCATCATCACAAATCTCGTACTCGAAACTATCTGTTCCAACAAATCCTGTATTTGGAGTGTAAGTATAAGTTCCATCAGGATTAATCTTAACAGTTCCATTAGTTGGATTAACTATCGGAGTAGTATTAACAACTAAATTATCTCCATCTACATCAAAATCATTTGTCAACAAGTTTCCGCTTACAGGTGTATCTTCCTTAGTTACATTCGTATCGTTATTTGCCACAGGAGGATTGTTAGTTCCTACTGGATTCAATGGCAATACTTCAATTGTTACCGTTGCTTCGTCGCATGCTTGTGGAGTTCCATCATCACATACAGTATAAGTAAAGCTATCGGTGCCTACAAAGTCTGCATTTGGTGTATAAGTATATTCACCCGTTGCATCATCGAATACCAAGGTTCCGTTGGCTGGATCAGTATGACCGGTGATGGTCTGCTTGTTACCTTCTGGGTCGAAATCGTTAGTCAATACATTTCCGCTTACAGGCTTGTTCTTATAAGTATTGTTGATGTCGTCAACTGCAACGGTTGTATTTACAGGATTAATTGTCAAGTAAACAGTTGCTGTTGCACAAGCTTTTGGCGTTCCATCATCACATACTGTATAAGTAAAGCTATCAGGTCCCGAATAACCAGGATTTGGCGTATAAGTAAACGTTCCGTCAGAATTAACAGTTACTGTTCCATTTGCTGGGTTAGTATTACCTGTTATTGTCTGAGCATTTCCTTCCGGATCGCTATCGTTATCCAATACATTACCTGTAATATCATGATCTATGTCTCCATTATAAGCATCGTCATTGGCAATAGTTACATTTGTAGAAGTAGTTGGTAACACCTCTATCGTTACAGTTGCCGTACTACACTCTTGTGGAGTTCCGTCATCACAGATAGTATAAGTGAAGCTGTCAGTACCTACGAAACCAGGATTTGGTGTGTAAGTATATTTTCCGGTAGTTTCATCAAAGACTAATGTTCCATTAGTCGGATTGGTATGACCAGTGATAGTTATGTTATCTCCATCAGGATCAAAGTCATTTGGTAAAACTGAACCACTAACAGGTTTTCCTTCCTTAGTTACATTCGTATCATTGTTTGCTACAGGAGGTGTATTCTTACCTTCCTCTTTCTCTGGTAATACAGTTATAGTTACCGTTGCTTCGTCGCATGCTTGTGGTGTTCCATCATCACATACGGTATAA
>PDWJ01000462.1_pt1 | contig 64168 bp, 63 predicted proteins | sample 1430881 | NCBI WGS metagenome assembly PDWJ01 (sample SAMN01162460, study PRJNA174530) | Oral metagenome, whole genome shotgun sequencing project. | biome: Marine environment; feature: Marine mammal; material: Swab sample of the gingival sulcus; isolation source: swab sample of gingival sulcus... | reverse complement strand
TTGGTCAACGTTATGTTCAATATGTGAATAGAACGTATAAGAGGAGTGGAACCCTCTGGGAGGGGAGGTTTCGCTCCTGCATAATCCAGGAGGAGAGGTCTTTCCTTTTCTGTCAGCACTATATCGAGATGAACCCGGTTCGTGCAGGTCTTGTTCATCATCCGGGAGAGTATCGTTGAAGCTCCGGGGACACCTTACTTATTTATTAACAAAAGATAAAGCATTTGTATAATCACGGGGTCGAAAAAAAAAGATAAGGTGTCTCCGGAATTCCCGGAATTCTAAACCTGATTACCTCTGATGAGAGGTATAGCCTCCTGGTCAGAGTACGTAACCTTTTACTGAAAGGGAATACAATGAAGCCGCATACTTCACTTTCACGAGCTGCTTTGTGTCGAGTTTTTTTTGTAACAGCATTGCTCATACTGAGCAGCTTTCAGGCGTATGGTCATGTTGCCCTTCACCTGTTAAAGAGCAAAAAGACGACCGCCCTGACGAATGCCTGGAGAATCATTCCTGCTGCCCCCAAAAAGGCGCACCTCTATGGTCAGTTAATCCCGTTAACCTGAAGTTCCGGGGACACCTTGCTTATTTATTGACAGAAGATAAGGCATTTGTCTAATCACGGGGTCGAAAAAAATAGACAAGGTACCCCCGAAATTTCCCGCTAAATAAGTAAGGTGTTCCCGGAACTTCCCCCGGAACTTCCCGGAATGGTCTGGAAGACTCACATTCTGAAAGAAAACAAGTGAAATCAGAGTGATATATGCGCTGTGAGTAGTTACGATTTATTTATACTTTCTGATATGGAAAATCCGGATCATTCAGCAATCGATACAACCGTTGCTTCTTATTGGTTTTTTGCTGATGAAAGTCAACCAGGGTTTCAATGACCTCAATCGCTTCTGTTTCGGAGATCCCTTTTTTTATTCTGATGCCGGCCCGGGGTGCGACCCCATCCTTACCGCCAGCGTATACGTTGAGACCTGATCCCGTCGCCTCTATGGCGATGTCGGTGGATCTGGTACCTGAACAACCAAGGGTGCACGCCCCAATTGCTATTTTCAGCTTCTCTTTAATCCCGATACGACCGGCAAAATGATTCATGATTTTTTCACTGAGACTGGCAGGATCAATTTTTGCCATTTTGCAATGCGGAGCACCGACACAAACCCGGGGCAACGGAAACAACCCCTTTGCCTTGAAGGTAATGCCGTATGGTGCGATTCTTGACTTTATTGTTTCCACGGCATATTCTGGTACATTGTTGAGCCTGAGGTTCTGCTGGGTCGTCAGATATATTTCAAGATTGTATTCTTCCACCACCTGACACACGGCTTTCATCACGTCCAGCGGGACCCTTCCCGCAGGGTTGCGCAGCACAAGACTTACAGTACTCATTGGTTCTGACATACTTGTCTCATTTGTCTAACTTAAACAATCGTATAACACAAATACCTGTCTCATAGAGGAGATACAAAGGTACTCCCATCAGTGCCATATTGACCACATCCGGGGTCGGAGTGAGCAAGGATGCCATGATTGCTATACCAAGTATGGCAAACCTTCTGTTTTTTTCAAATGACCGCTTGCTGATAATACCAGCCTGGGCACAAAAAACCATAAACACAGGCAGTTCAAAAATGCCCCCAAAGGCGACAACGAAAATGGTCACAAAGTTAACAAATCTGCCAATTGATATCAGCGCCTGCATGTCTTCTGTCTGAAAACCGAGCAGAAACTGCACGCCAAAGGGTAATGTAACCAAGAAACAGAACAGGGTGCCGCAATAAAAGAGAAAACAGGTCGCCGATACATACCAGAAAAGCAACCGACCCGTCACCTCGAACGGTTTCCCCAGAGCTTGCCACACTACATACATAACAAATGGCATCAGAACATACAAAGCGCCGAAAAAAGCGAGCTTCACATGCGCCAAAAAAGGGCCGGCCACTGAAAAAAAATATAATTGCTCGCCCAGATGCTCTTGAAAAAATTGAAGCAATTCCCCGGAGACAATAAAAAAAATGACCGTCATTAAAATCAGAGTCAAGCCAAGGCGCCTGCCTGATTTACGTATCTCTGAGAAAAAAAATATTAAATTATATCTAACGTACAATGTCAGGCCTCACCTGCCATAACGTAACCAGTCACGGGGTCTGTGTTTTAAGCGTTATTCTCTGTTTCTGACGTGTAACTGGTCACGGGTGCAACCGATTTGGGCAAGCACTCTTTTCCGCTATACAAGAGTATACGGGAAAGAGTGATCGTGCAAAGATGAAGTGCCTGTGATCAGTTCCGTTACTTAGACAAAATGTTCAGGAAAAATCCGGGGCAACCGATCCTTTATCGTACTCCCGTACCTTTGCGATAAACTCACTCATCAACTCATGATCCTTGACGCCAGTTTTTTTCTCCACTCCTGAGTTTACATTCACGCCATACGGTTTCACTTTTTTCAGGGCCTGGGTAACGCTGCCTGGGTCTAATCCTCCTGCCAGCAAATATGGTTTTTTAAAATAAAACTTATTTATGGTTGTCCAGTCAAAAGCCTCCCCGCCCCCCTCTTTTGCTCCTCTTTGGTAGCCATCCAGGACAAAACCAGAAACAAAATCTGTATAGGGGGAAATTGTATCTGCTGACAGATGAGCATTAACCTGAAAAGCCTTCAAGACCTGGCAGGGAGACACGTGACGGGCAATCCGCTCGCAATATTCAGGTGACTCTTCCCCATGCAGCTGAATATAGTTTAGAAAACAATAATCGACAATCTCTTCAACCTCTCTTCTTTTTTTATCAACAAAAACTCCTACAGTATCAATAAAAGGAGGCAGATTGCCAATAATTCGCTTTGCCTCTTCAGGATCGATATTTCTGGAATTGCTTTCAAAAAACACAAAACCAAGGGCGTCAACCCCTTCCTGCACAGCCTTTTCAGCGTCTTCAAGTCTGGTGATACCACAAATTTTTATACGCGTTCTCTTCTGCAGTGTAGTCATTGGTCGATCACAGTTTGTAAAAGATTTCCAGTGGTGCTGTCGTCTCACATAAGACTTTCGCCGGTCAAACTGACATTGACGCTTTTATTGGCAGACGAATACTAGCCCGGATTTTTCATGAACATGGTGTCTGATCTGAAAAGAAACACATAAAAACAGATGAATGTGATGTCCGTACGCAGTCTTAAATTTCGACAAAATGTTCACCAGAGGTCAGCCCAGGCGGCACCATCTTCGCCAGTATTTCGGCAACACATATACCTAAGTATAATGAGTTACCAAAAACTACCGAACCTGGCACCGCCTGAGCTGATGAGAAATCCGGGCTCACTTCGCTTGCTTACCCGCCCAGAATCGTGCCTGCGAAACTCTGTTGCACCCGTGGCCAAAGTTATACTCAAAAAGTAGCGAATAAAGGGGAGGTACAGACACTGTGATCAGTTACGCCTCGTCTATACGCCACAAACTACTCACAGGGCAAGTATCACCCTGGTTTCACTTGCTTTACGCCTGTAACTGCTTTCAGGTTATCCAGATTCGGGCAAGCGCGATTGGCAGCTATAGTCCCTCTATGCGGTCAATCGCGATCGCTAGAAGATGGGTGACCTGTGAGTGGTTACCATGAAAGGCTCTCAGGGAAGAGATGACCATCCATTGCCGTAGAGGCGAGCTTTCATGGTTCGTTTGTGGTTGGCAAACCTGATCCAGCCACGCTGGTCAGCTATGAAAAGCCTTATACGTGTCCAGCCCCGGAAAAGCCTGTAAACGGCTTATCCAATAAAAAAGCCATGGCTGCATAATGTCGCCATGGCCCTAAACCTTATACTCTTAATATTATCACACAAAATGAATAAAATATCCTATCCCAGCGGCTGCATCTTGTTGACCCTTTTCGTCAAGCGGGACACCTTCCTGGATGCAGTATTCTTATGAATCGTACCCTTGGCAGCAGTACGCTGTATAATCGGGATAGCTTTATGCAAGGCCTCTTTAGCTTGCTCCTCGGAACCGGCAACAAGTGCTGCTTCAACCTTGTTTACGGCTGTTTTCATTGAAGATTTATTCATTCGATTGCGCAGGCGCCGTACTTTTGCTTGACGGTCTCTCTTTAGAGCAGACTTATGATTAGCCATGAATACTCACTCCTTGTTAATGGCATGTTGTGATATGGATAGACATAAATCGTTTTTTATAACGAAAGGCACAACACCTGTCAAGATAATTAAGGAACTGGTCTTTCGTCTACTATAACTACTCACTGGGCATGTACCCTTTTGCTTCACGCCTGTGCCTGCTTTCAGCTCGTCCAGATCTTGACAACCGCGATTGACGAATATAACACGTATCTATGCGGCCAATCCTGATCGTCTGAAGATGGGGAAGCTGGAGCAGGCACTATTTCTTCAACTCTTTCTGCAGTATTTCCACTCCTGCAGCACCAGAAAAATCAGCTGCATCAAGAAGTGCATCATCAAATTGTGCACCGGTAACATCGGCTTTGTGAAAATTTGCTAAATAGAGGTCAGCTCCACGAAAATCTGCACCTCTTAAATCAGCGCCAGAAAAATTAGCACCTTTCAGGTTGGCTTTTCTAAAATCGGTTTCGCGAAGTAAACAATCCTCAAGATTAATCCTCTCAAGATCAGCATTTTTCAATTTTTTGCCCGACAGATCAATACCGCCAAGGTCACAGGCAACACAGCGCTTCGTGTCAAGCAACACTTCAATGATCTTCTGCTGGTCATTCACCTCATTGCCGGATGAAGATTCTTCATTTTTGCGCACATCAGCAGGTTGAAGCTCACTCTTGCTGTCAACTGAAGACGCCAGTTTTTTCAAAGCTCCTGCATCTCTTTCCTTTTCCACATTTTCCACAGCTTCTTCTGGAACAACGGCATCGGCCATTGGCATAATTTTTTTTGAAGATGCAGATTTTACTGGCTGTGATTTTTTCTTCTCATCAGTTTGATCAGCACCATCTCCTTTGCGGGATACCTGATCTTTTGCTACAACTGCTTCCTGGGTATAAGGTACTGTCTTTGAGGAAGATTCATTGGGCACATACACTTTCTCTCCTCTGGTCAACTCTTCTTCATCAGTAGACTGCGGCCGGGTAACAACTTTACCATCCATAATTGCTGTTTCTAAAAAAGCCCCCTCAAGCACCGCACCAGTAAGGTTGGCACCGCTGAGATCCGCATTTGCCAGGTCAGCCCCTCCAAGAGCGGCGCCCTGCAAGTTGGCGTTCTTTAAGTTAGCATTGGCCAGGTCGGCAAGATTAAGTTGAGCCCCGGCCAGGTTGGCACCTTCCAGGTTGACACCGCGAAGGGCAGCTCTTATCAGGACTACTCCCGCAAGATAGCAACCAGGACATGTCCTGGTTGCTATCAGTTTCTGATAATTTTTCTGCACTTCAGGACGAGATGAACCAAGTGGGGTACCTTTTACACCGGAAACACCTGTTACTAACGTCAGACAGACAAATAAAAAAATATTGATGAAACGTTTAAACATATACATTCCTCTGATCAGGGCAGGAAAAACCATTGTACGTCTTGCTCTTGACATGTCCTACCATTCATTCTGGGATGTATAAAGAAAAAATCGGTTGAAAAACTGAAAAAAATCTCAGGCCCCTCATCTTTGCACGAGGACAACTACCCGTATACTCTTGTATAGTGGGGAGTTGTGCCTGCACAATTCTGCTGCATCCATGATCGGTTATATTGAAGGGCTCACCTCCTGCGGCTTTTCTTCCACTTCCACGGAGGTATTGGCTTTGCATCCTTCCAGAGGCCCAGCTTTGCTTTTTTTGCCGCAAGCTGATCCTGCGTCATCATGCTGCATTGCCGCTTATCCTTGCAAAAATAAGGATGCACCCACGCCAGACCATTTCTAACCAGCTCCTTGCTCACATTTTTTCCCTGTGACATCACAACAGCTACTACCCGGCCATAACGATCTTTGTATTTTGCCTGAACAGTTATGTTTTTTCTCCGTATCAACTCAGAAGTAAAACGCCTTGCCCTGTTACCGTAATGCTGGTCATACTCGGGGGCATCCACTCCATACAGCCGTATATCGTAGATCCGTGCCCCTTCTTTCACCTGAATGGAGTCGCCATCAAGCACTTTCAGCACATATGCCTGGCCACCCCAGGCAGCATTTATGCAGATAAAAAGAGTTGCTGTACTCAACACCAAAAAATTCCGTAAAATAATATTATTCATATCACGACAACTCACGAAAAAAATTTTTATTTATTTTGTTGTCAAGAAAATGACACTTTTTCTGAAAGCTGCTTGTCTTTCACGTATATGATATGGTACTGTACATTACATTAAATGTCAGGAGTTGGCGTTATTTTACCTTGCAGCTATCGTTTTATGTCCATTCCACCCCTTACTGAAAACGAAGAAAAAACAAGGGATCTTATCCTCTCTCTCCCCTTATTTGATTCCTTCAAGATGGAGGAACTGGACACCCTGTCCAGACATATGAATTTTATGGAAATTCTTCGTGGGGAATATCTGTTCACAGAAGGAGAAAAAGGTGATTATATGTGCTTTGTTGTCAGGGGACTGCTCGATGTCCTGAAAAAGTCTGTGGACGGCAACTACAGGATTATAGCCAGGCTTGGAAAAGGCAACACCATTGGAGAAATGTCCATCATTGACAAGTCCCCCAGATCAGCCAGTGTTATTGCCCGACAACCCAGCGTAGTCATAATATTGACAAAAAAAGGGTTTGATATCCTCACAGCAAGATACCCGGCTGTAGGGGTTGCTCTCCTCAAAAAAATAATGCGGCTGCTCAGCCTTAATATGCGCCGCACAACCAGCAGACTTGCTGACAAAATGCCTCTCTGAGCCATGGCCCCGAATCAATTTCACGGCATCATTGGCAGAAGTGCCTGCATGAAGCAGCTCTTCAAACTTATCGGCAAGCTCGCAGAAGATGATATCGGAACCGTGCTTATTCAGGGTGAATCAGGCACAGGCAAGGAACTTGTTGCCAAGGCAATCCATGCCCATAGCCCAAGAAACAAAAAAAACTTTGTACCGGTCAATTGTGCAGCAATCCCGGACGATCTGCTGGAAAGTGAGCTGTTCGGATACACAAAAGGTGCATTCACTGGAGCTACAGGCAACAAGACCGGCCGCATTGAATATGCCAATGGAGGCACCCTGTTTCTCGACGAAATTGGAGATATGAAGCCAGCCTTGCAGGCCAAGCTTCTGAGAGTACTCCAGGAGAGAGAGTTTGAACCAGTTGGCGGACTAAAGCCAATCCCGGTAAATGTCAGGGTGATTGCAGCCACTCATCGAAACCTTGAAGAACTGGTTGACGAGGGACAGTTCAGGGAAGATCTTTTCTATCGTCTAAGCGTTATTCCGGTCTCCATTCCCCCGCTCAGGGACAGAAGAGATGATATCCCGCTGCTCATCGACTTATTCGTCAAAAATTTTTCTCAATCCAAGAAAAAGGGGCTGCTCGGATTTGACCTGACCGCCATGCAGACCCTGACTAACCTGAACTGGCGCGGAAATGTACGGGAACTGGAAAACCTTGTTCACCACATGACTATCCTGCATGGTGGAAGCCAGGTTTGCTACAAGGACCTGCCGGAAAAGTACAGGTTTCCCCCTGAATCACTCTCATCTCTTCCTGCAACGGGAACACAGGAAAAAGATGAACCTTCTCCAGAGCAGCTTGGCCTGTTTACTGCTATGCCTCAAGTTCCCCAGGTACCGGACGAGTCGTGGCCGGATGACGGGATAGATTTCAATGCCCTGGTTAATGATTTTGAGACACAACTCATTGTAAACGCGCTAAAAAAAACCAAAGGGAACAAAAAAGAAGCTGCTCGCCTGCTCAATTTAAAACGAACAACCCTGCTTGAAAAAATCAAGAAGAAGGAATTGAACCCGGAAGGATAGCTGTCATTGGTCAAGCGGCCTTTCTCGGCAAATTCAGCTCTATCTTTTCCCTGAGGTCTTCTCTTGTCGCGGGAGTGATGAGAATATCTCCGGCTCCGTACTTCACAGCTTTGATAACCAGTGATCTGGTCCATGCGGGGCCAGCCAGGATGAGCGGGACATTATACCCGCTGCTGCTGATTTTTATGGCCACTCCAAAGCCCTGTTCATTGACATTTTTCATAATGAGAAAAACCAGCTGAACAGCGTTGGTCAGGTAGTCATTGACAGAGGATTTAAACGGTAACATCTGATAAGTATATCCGAGTTCCTCAAAAAAAACCCCAAGACGTTCATTTTCAGTCAAATCATCACTGAAGACGATGATGTCTGCCCCGTCACTTCCGGAAGACTGCCCAAGAGCACTAACCGCCTGGCCAAAAGCCTTGCCCCCAACTTGTACTTCCCCTGCCAAGGCCTCATCTGACGTGGAGATTTTATCGTTTGCCAAGGTGGGCTGCTGAGCCGGTTCAGGGTCATCGGAAGCAAGCAATCCTTCCAGCTCAAGCAGGGAAGCAGGGAAGATGATCTGCACCCTTCCCAATTCCTCGCCATTGTATGAAATATCATACGCAGAGAGGTAGTAAAGCTGATTGGGAAGAGTATCATCGCTGTCAGGGTCAATCTTTACAGGAACGATTGTCTCTACGGTCGTTTTGACAAATCCATAATTTTTCCGGTATTGCTCTTCAAAAACCAGGGTGTATACCCCGGCAATTATATTTGCGATTTCTCCAAAAGCATCTGCAGATTCTTCTCCAAACAACTCTTTGCGAACAGTCTCTTTCAGCTCGCTTTCCGGAAGCATGATAAGTGTTCCACCCAGGTGGATTGCAGCAGCGATCGGTACAAACAAGAAAACCTCACCATCAGCGTCACCACGGACAGCCATCCGGGCCAGGGCCTGTTTACCGCCTGCCTGCTCAAGGAAATCTTTCTTTGTATAAATCTGCTCCTCTGGATTAGAGATGCTTAACGTTCCTCCTGTAAGAATTCCTATTTCCTCAGCAATCTTTTCCTGTGCATTCTGCAGCAGGGTATCGACGATTTTTTTCTGTTTATTTATATCTTTTTTCTTTACCGCAACAGGGGCCGGTTCTTTTTCAGATGCTTTATCTTTTCCCTCCTGCTGTTCAAGAATTTCAGCCTCCGTTTTTTTCACTTTTTCACGTTCTGCCACGGTTTGCTTTACTGAGGTGGTCGTTTCCTCTCCATTTTCTTTCACCGCCTGCGACGATTCATCTTTTTTCTGAGAATCATCCTGGAACGCTGTCTCTTCTGCCAGCCCAAATGGAGCTGCAGGAAGAACGACTTTCAGCTCTCCCATTTCCCTGCCTTCCAGGTTCATGAGAAACGAACACGTATAATAACTGCCAACCGGAACAGGTTCGCCGGAATCTATATCGACTTCTAAGGGAAGGACTATTTCCTGTTCGGTACGAACAATCCGAAAGCTTTTTGGATAGTGCTCTTCAAAAGTATAGGTAAGCGAGCCGCAAAAAATATTAGCAACTTCGCCGTACGAATCCTCTAGCTCCTCTGTATATTTTTCTTCAGACAGAACTGCCTCCAGCTCTGACTCAGGCAACATAATCAGGGTACCACCGATGCGGATTGCATCGGCCAGAGAAACCAGGACACACCCCTTTCCCTCCAGTTCCCCTTCAAGTTGTATGTGAGCAAGGACACTTTTACCTTCCAATTGCTCGAAAAGCTGCCCCTTACTGCTTACTTTCGGTTCTTTATGGCTGGCAATCTGAAATTTTTTGCCTAATAAGGTAGAAATCTCCTCCTGTATTCGATCTTTGCAGGCTTCGATAATTTTATTCAGCTGTTCCAGATTTTTTTTATTTTCCATTGCTGCCAGAAATACCTTTGTACGGAGGAAGTAACTACTCACAGGGCATGTATTACCCTGGTTTCACTTGCTTTACGTATGGAGATGTTTTTTTACCGCATATCTATCTTATATTTCGACAAATTCTCCTGACTGTTTAAACAAAAGAATAAAAAAGCCAGGAAAAAAATGCGTTAAGAACAGGGAACAGTTGAACACTGCACATTTTATCCAAAAGCACTGTGGCAACGTAACCAACCACGGGGGCTGTATTTTAAGTGTTATTCTCTGGTTCTGACGTGTAACTGGTTACAGGTGCAACAGAATTGGGCGAGCACTCTTTTCCGCAGGTAAGCAAGCGAAGTGAGACTTTCGTGTACAAGAGGATGCGGGCAATGGTGATCGGGCAAAGATGAAGTGCCCGTGACCAGTTACAAACAGAGGGATGACTACATATACAATAACTACTCACGATATAATATATTTTAATTCCACTCCAAAAGTACTGTCGGCAAGAGAAAACGGCACCATCACTCTTGTTCCTCCTGGAAGCCCGCTGATACGAAGTGATTGCCCTATTACCGTTGTTGGAATAGCGAGCTGTATAGCCAGATTTTGGGCCGCAAAATAATCCTTTAATCCACCTGCGACCATATTAGCAATTTCTCCTATAGCATCTTTTACATCTTCACCAAGGCTCTCAACTTCCATGCCAAGCATGCTTCCGGTGATGCCTTTTGCAGCCGTATCAGAACAGTGAACACTGACCATTCCCCTGATGTCACCAGTCAGCCCGATCATGCTGCTTAACGCAGCATCAATGGTAACATTTTGGCCGACTTGCAGTGCACCAGGTTCAATGTCAAGAAAAACCATGGCGGCAAAGACTTCACAGGTGGCATTAACAATAAATCGCTCCAGGTCTGCCGTCCTGATATGAATTTCTTGTCTGTTTTCAGCGTCATTCACAGGCTATGATTCCAGTTCGACTTGTACATAAAAAATACCCTGGGCAACATTAAAGGCCAGGATCAACTTATCGATCTCGCTTTGCGGCATAAACGTGTACGATTCTCCTGATATGGTTGAGGGCAGTGAAAGTTGAATATCTTTGCCTTTATCCGATAATATGTTTTTAAGACTGCCCCCCAGCATATTGGCGAGCTCACCAATGGCATCCTGGACATCTTCATTGACTTCATCAACTTGATCAACTTCTAATCCAAGAAAATTACCGGTAATGGTCTTGGCTATTTCGTTGGGGACGTGTATTGCCAACAGTCCTTTGTACATCCCGGCAAGCCCGACCATTCCCGTAATGGATTGTTTAAGCTCCCTTAATTCACGAACAGGCTTGCTGGCAGGTTCAAGTTCCATCATTACCATGCCAGTAAATATCTCAACCGCAGATTCCGTTAATTTCTTGGTCAATTCTTTCTCAAGATCCACGAAAATATCACCTCTACTGAACGCTTCGGGTTATCTACCTACATCAAAGGCCCCAGAACTTCGTTGACCTTGTCTGGAGTAAAAGGTTTTTTCAGTGCTCCGATTGCGCCAAGGCTTTTTGCCTCGCCTATAATGTCGTCACCAGTTTCTGTTGAAATCATGAACACAGGAATATCTTTTATACTGTCCCGCCCCGATTTTTCTCGCAAAAACTCAATACCATTCATATTGGGCATATTAATGTCACTCAACACAATATCCACATTTTCTTTCTCAAGTACATCAAGGGCTTCCTGGCCATCACCAGCTTCAAAAATATCACCAAAATCAAGCCCTGCCTGACGAAGGGAGCGACTAATTATTTTTCGCATTGTGCTTGAATCATCAACAAGCAATACATTTTTTGCCATGAAAGATACCTCCTGAGTAGTTACAAGTAGTTCTTCAGATAAATTATATACCTAATAAGGGTAAGTATATTTTATCCCATTTTCTTCATAATACAGGACAATATAAAGGTGCTGAGAAGGTCAGCGTAACTCTTTGTAGTTCTGAGCAAATTCAGCAAAAGGCTTTTTCTGCAAAATAACACATTTTCAAAGAGATAGATTGATTGTTTCAACACCCTTAATATCAATGCAAAGGGGAAAAATCAAGCGTCTTCTACAAATACCACGTCGCCAAGCTAATTTTCTATCTGAACTGCAACCAGTTAGCCTCCGTTGTTTTTAACTGATCACGGGTACTTCATCTTTGCCCGATCACTCTTTCCCGCCTACTCTTGTACACGGAGTCTCACTTCACTTGCTTACCTGCGGAAAAGAGTGCTTGCCCAATTCTGTTGCACCCGTGACCAGTTACACGTCAGAAGTAGAGAATAACACCCAAATACAAACCCCGTGATTGGTTACCGTTGTTTTTGTGCCGCCCGGAAAGCAGACGCTCCTTTCCACTATTTTCTGCAATCTTTGCTCTGTACGATCCAACAAGCTGCCTTTTCCAGCATGGAATATTAATTGCATAACATAACCAGATACACTGAAGTAGTATCTGCCCGAAAATGAAGATATTTGTTCAGGCATAACACCCCCCAGGACGACCATCTTCAGGCGGTCACGATTGGCCGCACAAAGGGACTGCAGCTGCCAGCCGCGCTTGCCCAAATCCGGGCAAACTGAAAGCAGCCACAGGCTCAAAGCAAGTGAAACCAAGGAGCTCCATGCCCTGCGAGGCAGTTACATTCAAGCTTGGGGTGTGCAACAAATATTTGCGGTCATCTGCTTAATATTACAAAAATAAACTGTAAGTATATCAAAAAAAAAGAGGGGAAAACTCTTTCTGAACAGGTGCAAGTCAGTTTCTGAAGCAATATAACTGGTCACGGGCACTTCATCTTTGCCCGATCACTCTTTCCCTTATGCTCTTGTATAAAGAAAAAGAGTGGTTATACAAATCTGTTGCACCCGTGACCAGTTATATGTCAAAAGCAGAGAGTAACACAGACGTACAGACCCTGTGATTGGTTACGAAGCAATCTATGCAAAATAGTACCATAAAAATTTACGCTGCATGTTTTTTCATACTTCTGGTTCAGGTAGACCTTGCCGCAGGAAGGCCTCTGTTGAGTTCTGTTAACAGAACCGATGAGAAGGTCAGCCTTCAATTGTATTTTCGCTTCACCGAGCAGTTTGAATATGAATTGACCCTGCGCAAGAAGAGAATGGACATTTTGCTGAAAAAGACTTTGTACAATAAAGAGATAAAACCTTTTTCAAGTGATGATCGTATCGTCAAGATGCTCATCCGCCAGCAGCCTGACGGCACACTTATTTCCTTTTTTTTCCGCTACCCGCCTCAAAACATAAAAGAAAATGTCCGCAAGGAGCCGGCAACACTCATGCTGGATATCCTTCTTGGCAACCAGTTCACCTCAATGTATCCTGATATATCCTCCCAGTTCAAGGGGGTGACACTGATTGACCGCGATACCATTGATTATACCAACCCTATCAATGTATCCCCCTATCCGGGTGACTGGCTTTCCTTTTTTTCTGAGTACGAATCCCCGGTTGATATTCGTCCTCCAGCGACCTACACGTTACCGCCTTTTCCCCTCGCAGCCGCCCTTGAACCAAGGATGCCTGTCGGGGAATGGCTTCCTGATCATATTACAAATAATGCAGCAAAAAATAACTGGGAGCTTGTCAGTCAGCAGATAAGGGAACAACTATCTATCGAAAAAGATGTTGAAATACGCAATTTTCTTCTCCTGAGCTATGCCGACGCACTGGTTCGCATGGACGATTACTATACATCACACAGGCTGCTTCAGGAGATAATATACAACTATCCGGAAACAGAGATAGCCCATCTGGCAGAATTTTTATTTGTCTATCTTCGCAGCAAACATGAGTCTGACTTTCCAGGGTTTTACCAGCTCAAAGAGGCAATAGACAAAGTCAGGCCCACCCCCTTGCTCAACTCCTATTTCACTCTTTTACAAGCCGAGGCAGCCCTTGAGCTGGGGAAAATTGACAAGGCCGGACAGCTGCTTAACAGAGACGATATTGGTTATGACGAGCTGGCCAGCGCCATCCGTCTCATGCGTCGTGCTGACCTCCTTTACCTGAGCAAGGAAAAAATAAAGGCCCTGGTTCTGTATCTCCAGGCAATCGATAAAAACGAGACGATCATTGCTCAGTATCCCGATTCGTTGGCCCGGTTCTGTGATGTCCTGTACACGTTCAAACGTTATGAACAGGCCGCCAGACAATACACCATTTTAAATGAACATCTCCATGGCCGTGCTGAGCACGAGCTCGCTCTCTTTCGCCTGGAAATGAGCAAACTTCACCAGGGCGAAAACGAGCAGCTGATCAAGAAAGCCCTCTTTGATATTCAGGACTCTTTTCCTGGCACCGAGGGGGCTGACAGGGCCACACTAAAACAACTTGATATTGATTTCATTAACGGCAGGTTTAAGCAGGATACGGCTGTCGCCGCTTACAACGAACTCTCTGAAAAGGCGAACATCCCGATTCTGCGTGAAGAAGCAATGTTTAAACAGGCGCTTGTTTACCTGCTGCAGGATGACCCGGAAAACGCAGTAAGGCAATGCATGAAAATGCTTCGCGAATTTCAGGCAGGAGCAATGCGGACAGAGGCAAGAGCGCTGATTATTCAGCAGCTGCCAGAGCTTATCCATCAACTGGTAGCACAAAAAAAATATATTGAAGCCCTGGTGCTGGCCCAGCAGAACAGAACACTTTTTACCAGAGGATGGGTCACCTCTTCATTGTTATACGATCTGGCCAAAGCCTATACTGATCTCGGTTTTTTCGACCGAGCGGCCCGCACCTATCAGTATCTCTTTCACACCTCCACAGGGGATGAACAGGAAAAGATTTATCTACCGCTTATCCAGTCGCTCTATGATGCCCATCAGTATACTACTATTGAAGATTATGCTGACAGGTTCACCTTTCGTTTTCCTGACAGCAAATTGTATAAAGACATTTTTCTCCTGAGAATAAAAGCACTTCTGGAAAACAATGAAACTCTCAAGGCTCTGCAACTCATGGATAATACTGATCGGCCAACTTCTCGGGAGCTGGAACAACTGGCGATCAATATGTATTACCAGGCGCAGCGCTGGAATGATGTTATAACCAAACTGGAAGGAAACGTCTCCGCAGAGCCATCACCAGAGACAGAGGACAACCAGATGCGACTGGCTGAATCGTACTTCCAGACAAAACAGTTTGAAAAAGCGGTGCCTTACCTGCAAGCAGTTGCTGCAACAAATAAATATGGTGACCAGGCCATGTTCAGGCTGGCCAGAATCGACCAGATCAGGCAAAACAGTAAGCAGGCCCTTAATCGCCTGCAGCAATTGGCCGAAAAAGGCAGAGAACCATTGTGGCAGGAGCTGGCGCGGGAAGAGCTATCTATTATTAAGCTTAAAGAAAAAATGTAACTGATCACGGGCACTTCATCTTTGCCCGATCGCTCTTTCCCGCATACTCTTGTACACGAACGTCTCTCTTCGCCTGCTTACCTGCGGGGAAGAGTGCCTGCCCAATTCTGTTTCACCCGTGACCAGTTACACATCAGAAGCAGAGAATAACGCTTAAAGTACAGACCCCGTGATTGGTTACGTCACACCACACACTCATTTTCGATTCATCAACCAGGAGAAAAACCATGGCCCCTGTACAACAATTTGACACCTCCATGATCCTGCTGCAAAAGGTGCTTGACCTGCGGGCAAAAAATCAACAGGTCATCGGATCAAATATCGCAAATGCTGAAACTCCTGGTTATTCAGCAAAAAGTTTCACCTTTGAAGAACAGCTCCATTCAGCCGTCAACCATCAACCTTTTTCTCCTGCTGTCACTCACCCCAATCATATTCCGCTTGGGACTTCCAGCATTGAGCAGGTACAAGGTGTCGTCCAAACAACGAAAGACAATACAGGTATAGGCGACGAAAATTCAGTCAGTGTAGATCAGGAGATGGTCAAACTATCTGAAAACCAGATCATGTATGAAGCGGCAACCACCATGCTCAAAAAAAAGATGGCCCTGCTCAAGTACACCATCAACGGTGGCTCATAAATTGCATAACTTCTAACTGAACCAAATCATGGAGACAGGAAATGGATATCTTCACCACTTTTGATATAGCAGCATCAGGGCTGAAGGCACAGCGTACCAGACTCAACACCATCAGCTCAAACCTGGCCAATGTGGAGACTACCTCCACTCCAGAAGGAGGGCCATATAAAAAGAAATCCGTACTCTTTCAGTCTGCGCCTGTATCATCGTTTGATACTCAGCTTCAGACCCAGATGAATCAACATGCCGAGGGGGTGAAGGTGGTAAAAATAATTGAAGATCAGGAGCCGCCTCAAAAGCGTTACGACCCTACTCACCCTGATGCCGACAAGGACGGCTATATATCGCTTCCCAATATAAGTGTTATGAAGGAAATGGTTGACATGATGTCTGCAACCAGATCTTACGAAGCGAACACGACGGTTATACAATCTGCCAAAAGGATGGCTCTCAAGGCCCTGGAAATTGGAGGATGATAAATGGATATCATACAGACAGTTGACACGTTATCGCTGACCCAACCCCAGGAAAAACAAACAGAGATCAAGCGGGCAACTGACAGCTTTGGTGAGATGATAGGGTCTATGCTGGATGACTTGAGCCGGCAGGAGCACGCTGCCAACCAGGCTATTCAGCAGGTACACACAGGGGGTGAAAAAAATTTGCACGACGCCATGATCTCTATAGAGCAGGCAGATATTGCCCTGCGTTATGTGATTCAGGTGCGTAACAAAGCACTTGAGGCATACCAGGAAATAAGCAGGCTCCAATTGTAAAAGTTTCGTAACTGATCGCGGACATTTCATTTTGCACACTCACAATTTCCTGCATACTCTCGTACACGGGGCCTCACCTCACCTGCTTATCTGCTCGAAATCGTGCCTGCATAAATCAGAACTATCCGGGGCCAGTTACATCTCAGAGACAGAAAATAACGGAAATATAACGGCCCCCCCCGCGATTAGTTAAAAAATTGCTAGCAGGAAAGTTTTATGGCTGAAGAAACAAACCAGGCAACAGAACAACAAGGTGGCTGGCGAAGACTTGTAACCACCATCTCCAACTGGCCTTTATCCAGAAAAATTGCACTTGCGTCAATAACTCTTCTCTCTGTTGCGGCCTTTGCATTCATTATTATCCAGGCAAAGACAGCTGACTACCAGCTCCTTTACGCCAATCTCACAGACAGTGATGCGGGCTCAGTGGTTGAATGGCTCAAAGGACAGAGCATACCTTACCGGCTCAGCAATAACGGCGGCAACATCTTTATTCCAGCCAACCAGGTACATGAAGCCAGGCTGAACCTGGCATCTGCAGGGCTGCCCCAGGGAGGCGGGGTTGGTTTTGAAATTTTTGACAAGCAGTCTTTTGCTCTGACAGATTTTGTTCAGAAAGTGAACTACTCAAGAGCGCTTCAGGGAGAACTGGCTCGCACTATTGCTTCACTCGGTCCTGTTGAGACAGCAAGAGTACATCTGGTCCTGCCGGAAAAAAGACTATTTAAAGAGCAGCAGAAACCGGCGACCGCATCGGTCATTATCCGGCTTGCACCAGGAAGAAGACTCGGAGAAATGCAGGTAGAGGGTATAACACACCTTGTTTCCAGAGCAATCGAAGGGCTCAGCCAGGATAATGTAACGGTTATCGATCAAAACGGTAACGTCCTGACCAAAACTGGTGATCACAACCTGATCGGGAACCTCTCTCCTGATATGCTGCAATTCCAGCTGCAGGTGGAACAGCACCTTGAAGAACGGGCCCAGACGCTGCTTGACAAAACCGTTGGCCCCAAAAACGGTATGGTCAGAGTCACAGCCTCTCTTGATTTCTCCCGCACTGAAAAGACTGAAGAGGTCTTTGACCCTGAGGAACCAGTTATCAGAAGCGAACAGTTAAGCGAAGAGAAATCAGGTTCTGAAATTGTTGGGGGTATACCAGGCGTTCAGTCAAACCTCCAGGGAAACACCAATCAATCTGCTGGCTCAACACCGCCATCTTCCAGATCACAACGGACAACTAATTATGAAATAAGCAAGGTGGTTTCCAAAACCATACATCCAGTTGGGACGGTGAAAAAAATCTCCGTTGCCGTTCTGGTCGCTGACAAGATCATACCGGCAACAGAAAATCAGCCGGCAAAAACAGAACCACGAAACCAGCAGGAGCTGTTAGCCCTTGAAAAAATGATTACATCAGCTCTTGGTGTAGATAAGACCAGAGGAGACAGCATAGAAGTCACCTCCATGCCATTTACCGAACCAGAAGTGATGCTGGAAACAGAGGGAATAAGTGCTTCAATGCTTTACCAGTATATGCCAGTGATCAAATACGGTATTCTCTTTTTAGGTGGGTTATTTCTCTATTTGCTCATGGTCAGACCATTGATTAAAACGCTGAAAACCGAAACCACCGAGCACTACAAAACCGTTGAGGAGCTGGAAGAAGAAAACAAGCAGGCCAAGGAAGAGGCAGCGCGACAATATGAAGAATTACTGCAAAAAAACCCTCTCCTTCGCATAAGAAATAATGTACGGAACAACCCTACTTTCAGTGCCCATGTTCTGAAAAACTGGATCGCTGAAGAATGACGGTTACACCTGCAAGATACCCTCTTCCACAACACATTAACCATCTAACCCGGATTTCTGTATTATGGCTGGATCCGACAAACAACTCACCGGAGTAGCGAGAGCTGCGACCCTGTTGATGTGCCTGGGAGAAGAAGCAGCTTCAGAGATAATGAAGGAATTATCTGATGAGGAGATATTTCGTGTTTCCAGATACATGGTTACGGTAGAGCATATCCCTGAAAATGTTCAGCAGCGTGTTTTGGAAGATTTTGAGCTTGCCCTGGAAACGCAGGCGGGCCTGGTTGTCCATGGACAGGATTTTGCAAAAAAAACCATTGCAAAAACAGGTGACGAAGCACGAGTCGCCCTCCTCATGCGACAGCTGATTACCGGCACTGAAGGAAAACCGCTTGAAACTATTTCCAAAATGCAGCCACAAATGGTAGCGGGCCTGCTTGAGCCTGAGCACCCGCAAACAGTGGCACTGGTACTCTCCACCCAGACCCCGGAGCATGCCAGTGCAATCATAGCACATCTCCCCGAAAACAACCGCAGTGATGTCATCTACAGGATTGCCAACCTTGATCCGGTATCACCCAAAGTTATTAATCAGATTGAGGAAGTGCTGAACAAGGAAATCGGTGTCGTCATCAGTGACCAGGATCAGCGCCAGGTAGGAGGCATCCAAAAGGTTGTTGATATCCTTGACAATATGACTGACAACCTCGATTCTGACATTCTTGAAACACTGGAAGAGACAGATCCTGACATGGTGGAATCCATCAGGAAACTGATGTTCACCTTTGAGGATCTGGCCAACATGGATGGACGTTCCATGCAAATGATCCTGCGCGAAGTAAATAACGATTCACTGACCATGGCACTGAAAACAGCATCTGACGAGATAAAAGAGCTTATTTTTTCCAACATGTCTGCAAGAGCAGCTGACATGATCAAAGATGACCTTGAAGCCCTGGGCCCTGTCCGTCTCTCTGAGGTAGAGGCAATGCAGCAAAGTATCGTCAAGATTGCAATGAAACTGGAAGAGGAAGGTAAACTGATACTCGGTCGCGGAGGCGGCGATGAGCTCGTCTAGAATCTTCAGAAAAGACGCCTCCTTTATTCCAAAGTCTCTTGTCCTGAAAAAAGTCAGCCCAGAAAGGGCAACGGCAAAAGAGACTGGCAGCAATGATGCTCCTGAAGAGAGCAGGAAGACTGAACAGGAAGAAGCGCCGCAGCTGATGTCCGACCTAAAAGCTGAAGAAAAATTGCCAGAGGAGGATCGTGAAGCACTGCGCGAAGAAGCGTACAGGCAGGGAATACATGACGCTACCAGACAACAGGAAAAAAAACTTGCGCCGCTACTTGCTGCACTAACCAACGGTTGTCAAAAAATTGACTCACTTCAGCAGGCACTCTACGACACATATCGAGAGGCAATCATTGATCATATCATCATGCTGAGCCGCAGCATCATTGACCAGGAACTGACGACCAGGCGGGATATCATAGCTGGAAAAGTTAAATCCGCATTCCAGCAGGCCATAGATGACGAGGAGTTCACTCTCACCATCCACCCTGATGATCTCGCTGAAGCAGAACAACTTCAGGAAGATCTGCTTCAACAAATTCGTTCCCTCAAACACATCATCCTGCGCACTGATCTGGCGGTGGAGCGAGGCGGCTTCCTGCTTGAGTCCAAAGGATGCCTTGTCGATGCAACCATCCAGACGCAACTGGAAAGCGGCAGGGAATTTCTTGAAGAAGAAATTGAATCTCTTGCTCCTGAACATGACCTGAGCGATAAATCCACCACTGTAGTGGAGTGACCATGTCACTTCCCGGAACTGATATACAGCACTCCTTTAACCCGATCAGGGTTTATGGAAAGGTACAAAGGATAGTTGGCCTGGTGGTAGAAGGAACTTGTCCTCCTGCCTCAATAGGTTCGCTCTGTGAGATCTTTCCGCTCAGACAGGGACACCCCATAGCAGCAGAGATAGTTGGCTTCAATAATAATCTTGCCCAGTTGATGCCCCTTGGAGAGCTTCGCGGTCTAGGTCCTGGCTGTCTTATCCGGGTCAAAAAGGAACAGACCACTATAAAAGTCGGCAACGCCATGCTTGGAAGAGTGCTTGACGGGCTTGGCCAGCCAGCAGATGACGGCCCGCCCCTCCACTTATCCCGCCACCAGCCGTTGTACGCGCTTCCTCCCACCCCTATGAAACGAGCAGCTATTTCCCAGCCGCTGGACCTTGGTATTCGGGCAATCAACGGCATGCTTACCTGCGGCGTTGGCCAGAGAATGGGCATAATGGCCGGCTCTGGGGTAGGTAAAAGTGTTTTGCTGGGCATGATGGCTAAATATGCCAGAGCTGACGTCAATGTCATCGCCCTGATAGGTGAACGTGGCAGAGAGGTACGTGAATTTATTGAACGAGATTTGGGAAAAGAAGGATTACACCGCTCAGTGATCGTTACCGTCACTTCTGACCAGCCTCCCCTTCTTCGCATGCGCGGGGCATGCCTGGCAACAGCCATTGCCGAATATTTCTGTAATCAGAACAGAAATGTCCTCTTAATGATGGACTCTGTTACCCGTTTTGCCATGGCTATGCGAGAAATTGGCCTTGCCATTGGCGAACCCCCGACAACAAAGGGGTATACACCATCAGTTTTTGCCACCCTGCCCAAACTGCTCGAACGTGCCGGAAACTTCGAGAAGAAAGGCTCAATAACGGGACTGTATACTGTTCTGGTTGACGGGGATGATATGACTGAGCCTGTCGCTGACGCAGTTCGATCAATTCTTGATGGCCATATAGTTTTATCCCGTAATCTGGCTGCAAAATATCATTATCCCGCAATTGATGTCATGATGTCCACCAGTCGGGTTATGCGTGATATTGTCCCTGAAAGGCATATGGAACTTGCTGGAAAAATAAAAAGTGTCATGGCGGTATACCGTGAATCAGAAGACCTCATCAACATTGGTGCCTACGCCACCGGAAGCAATGCAAAAATTGACTATGCAATCTCACGGATCGACCTGATAAATACTTTTCTGGCCCAGAGGATCAACGAATCGGCAACCATTGAACAGACCCTTATCGATATGGGCGAACTGGTCAGTGACAGAACTGGAAAAGACAGAAGACGCCGGGGCAGGAAAAGCCGCGAACGTCGAAAAAATTAAGATAAAAAAACAAGCAGGTAAGAGGAAAGAGACGCCATGCAGCCATTTCAGCTCCATGCAGTGTTGAAATATCGCGGCCAGCTCGAAGACTCCTCCAGGCAAAAACTTTTTGCAGCACGTGAAAAGCGGGCAAGTATCCAGGCCCTTCTCAACAGACACCAGCAGGAACTGGAAACAGTATATACCAGCCAGCGGGAAGCCAAGGAAAAAGGCACAACCATTGCTGAACTTATTCTTCTGGAAAACAGGGTATCAATTGTCCAGGAGTATGTTAACGAGACAAAGAAATCACTTGATAAAGCTGACAGGGAAGTGGAAAACGCCAGAAAAGAGCTATTGCTGGCAAGCCGAAACAAAAAAATTATTGAGAAGATAAAAGATCACCAGGATCTGGCCTATCAGCAATTCCTGAAAAAGAAAGAGCTGGCCATGCTCGATGAGCTGGCCGTACTGTATTATAAAAAGTAACAGGTACTACTGCCATGAAGGTATTCATTTCATTGCTTGTCTCAGTGACAGCTGTCTCAGTTGTGTTCGCAGATAACCTGGCCACTGATCAAAAAGGCATCCAGGATGGCATACAACAGCACACAGCATATTCTTCTGTTGAAGAGCGGAGGCTTATGGAGGCTCTGCAGGAAGAAAGGGGTTCCTTAAAACGGGAAAGAGAGGAGCTTGCAAACCAGAAAAAGGCTCTAAAGACTTTAGAGGAGGAAGTCGATAAGAAGTTAAAGGAACTCGGTCAACAGCGTCAAGTCCTTGAAGCAATGCTCAAAGAGAAAGATGCTCAAGAGCTCAAACGTATTAAGGAACTCAGCAAGATGTACGAAAAGATGGCGGCTGAGAAAGCGGCAAGAATATTCACCACTCTGGATGAACCTCTGGCCATAGCGATACTGGAACAGATGAAGAGTAAATCTGCCGCAAAACTTCTCAACAACATGGATCGTGATCAGGCCGCAGCCCTGACAACTGCTTTTTCAAGCCTGGAGATAAAGTAAATTCATGAACGCATCTATTCCCACCCCACTTCTTGATTCAACAGTGCAGGCAGATACAGGTGTCTCTACATCGGGTGTATCTACATCGCCCCGCTCAGCCGCCGATGAATCCTTTCAGTCCCATCTTGCCAATGAAACAGCCAAAATAACTGCTTCCGTTAAAGATACGGAACAATCTTCGCCGGACTCAAACGTTACCTCGCAAACGCTGGAATCAGGTGCTGAAGCAACAGCCAAAAATCAGGATATATCTCAAGCAGCAGGATCACCTGATGTAACCAGTGACAAGGCACGGCCACAAATAACAGGTTCATCTGCTGCAACCAGTGACAAAGCACAACCACAAGCAACTGGATCAGCTGGTGAAGATGGGACCGTACATGCTGTTGAAACAGGTGCACCAAAGGCAGCTTCTACCATTTCTGATTCTGAAGAAATTCTCATTGCGCTCTTGTCGCAGGGAGACGTCACGCAGGAAAACAAGGTTTCAAAATATCAGCAGTCGCAAGATGTCACTGTGCCGGACAAGGCCGAAGAAGAAAATATCCCTCTTCTCCAGACCGGTCAACCAGTCCTTGCGACTTTACTTGATGCACTGACAGAAAGCTCTGTACAACAAGCTGTACCGGATAAAGATGCTGGTACAACACTAACGGCTGCGAATCAGGAATACACCATAACATCAACCCGGCAGACCAATGTTTTTGACTTACTCCTCAACCCGCCAGAAAAGCAGGTTCCCGTAGAAGGAGTTATTGAACAATGGTCAGCAACATATTCCACGAATCCGAAACAAGAGCCAGACGTTCAGTCGTCCAGCCGGGCAATGAATGCGGCGCCCCTTGCAGCGGGACAACCTGTCAACGAGGCAGAAAACAGCGTAACTATAACGCTATACCAGTCAAGCGCAGAAGAAGATCTTGCAGCCAGAACTATTCCGGGCACAGCTTCCACAATGATCGACAAAGGCGGGCAACACCTTGATGCAAATGGCAAGTATATCCACTCCAATCTGCCCAACAATTCACTGCAAACCTCTCTGGCTGAAGTTCAGGAAAAAGCAATGAATGCTGAAGGGCAGGGGCAACAGAATAGCCCGGAAGAATTGTTGCCCTCAGAACAGATGAAACCTGGCGAAACTGCATTGACGAGAGAATCCCCCTTTCAGTTTCTCAATCTCGACGCCAGCGGCAGGAGCATGTTTACCGGGCAGAACGTACCCGCGACGCAGGGGACATCGATCATACACCTGCCGTCTGGAGCCGCCATACCTGAAGAAACTGTGATGGATCAGGTGATAACAAGACTTACCACCAACAGCAGGCTTGAATCAGGCTCGATCAGACTTAAACTCTATCCCCAGGAACTGGGAGAGCTGCGCATGGAAATAGAGGTTAAACAGGATAACATCAAGGCGCATATCACCACCCAGAACCTGCAGGCCCAGGAGGCCCTTGACCGGCACTTACCCAAATTACGTGAAGCCCTTGCCATGCAGGGGATGGAACTGGGGGAGGTGGAGATAACGGTGGCTGCCGGCGAGCAGGATGAGGGTTTTCGATTTCAGCAGAATGAAGACCGCCACCAGCTGGGAAGCCTGTTCAGAAATAATACGTCCCAGGCAAGCTACACCACTGCAGAAACTGGCGAAGAAGAAGTAGTGCAGATTGATACGGCAACTGATCTGCAGCAATTCAGTATTGTTGCCTGAACCGAAAGGAGTACTGATATGACCGATATAGCAGGCATCACGACAACAGCAGATACAACCACCACCAGCACAACTGCTGAGAGCGGCAATACGCTTGGCATGGATGAATTCCTGACGCTCCTTGTTGCCCAGCTCCAGTATCAGGATCCCTTAAATCCCAGTGACCCAACAGAGTTTACTTCTCAACTGGCACAGTACAGCGAACTTGAACAGCTGTTTAACCTAAATGATGCCATGGATGAGCTGACTACCGCTCAAAACACTTCACAGCAGATCTCCAGCCTGAGCCTTATTGGCAAAGACATTCTGGTTGAAGGAGATAGTTTTTCTTATAGCGGAGAACCTGTTGACCTTGGCTACAAGATAGAAGGGACTGTTGACAGTGCGACTATCTACATACAGGATTCCACCGGGCAGACAGTTGACACAATAGAGATTGATGACACCAGTGAAGGAAACCATACCTTTTCCTGGACCGGTCTTGACAGCGAGGGGAACCCCCTTGAATCAGGAACATACTCTATATCCGTTGTCACAGGAGAAGAGAGTAGTGAGGACGCAGTGGTCACCCCGCTTATGAAGACAGAAGTGACCGGAGTTGATCTGGAAGGCAGCGAACCAATGCTGACAACCAGTTTCGGTAATTTCACCATTGATTCGATTCATGGGGCATACGACCAGGAAGCAAAAGACTCGGGCGAAGAGGAAGACAACACAACAGAGGGTTAAGACCGGGCAATAAGCATCACAGCTTAATGAACTGTTATCTGACGCAATGGATGGCGAAGATAATAACAAACAACTACCTAAAATTCTCTTTATCCATCTAGACAGGAGTTTGCTATGGGCATTACCAGTGCAATGTTTAGCGGCGTCAGCGGACTGAATACCAATTCCAAGGCCATGGAGGTTATCGGAAACAACCTGGCCAACACCAATACAATTGGATTTAAAAGCAGCCGTGCCGTATTTTCTGATCTTCTCTCAAGCTCAGTCTCAGGTTCTGGAGGTACGTCTCAGGTTGGTCGCGGCGTCGGCCTGTCAAGTGTAGACAAAGTATTAAGCCAGGGCACTTTCGAATCAACCTCTTCGGGAACAGACGTCGCCATTGAAGGAGACAGCTTCTTCGTTGTCAGTGCACTTGACGATGAAATGAATTATTACACCAGAGCCGGCGCCTTTTCCTTTGATGACGATGGGTATCTGGTCAATTCAGAAGGATATGTGGTTCAGGGAAAGGCATTTGATGAAGACGGTAACCTTATAGCAGGAGACGCAAGCAATATCCAGGTAACTGATCTTGGCCTCAGTTCTGCCAAAGCAACCACTGAGGTGACCTTTGAAACCAACCTGGATTCCAACTCGGAACTTGTAAATAATGCGACCTTCCCCAATATCTTGCCAGGGGATTCCGACAGCTACAATTATATGACCTCCTGCCCGGTCTATGATTCCCTGGGCGAGGCTCACACTATTTCCGTATACTGGCGCCTGGCAGACGAGGCAACCAATACCTGGGAAATGGGGTACACCGTTGACGGTGTAGGCACCGGAGCTGTTCCAGATCAGGCGATAGCCATTGCAACTCCCCTTGATTTTGATCCAAGTGGCCTCATAGATACAAATGGAGATGGCAACCCGGATGGAAACGCCGATGATCCTCTGGAAATTGCCCTGAATATTGCAGACTGGGGAAATGGTGCGGCGCTTGCTCAGGAAATAACCTTGAAATTCAACTGCACTCAGTATGACAGCGCATCAGTTGTCATCGGTCAAAACCAGGACGGATATGCCGCCGGAGAGCTTACTGAAGTAGCCATTAACAGCGATGGGGTTGTCATTGCCTCCTATTCCAACGGCGAGCAAACATCCATTGCCCAGCTGGTTCTTGCCAAGTTTCAGAATCCCGGAGGCCTTGCCTCGGCAGGTTCTAACCTGTGGGAGGCAACAACAGAGTCCGGGACAATACGAGTTGGACTTCCCGGAGATGAGCTGGGAACTATTTTTACCAACTCTCTGGAGCAGTCCAATGTCGACATGAGCCTTGAATTTGTAAAAATGATCACCACCCAGCGCGGCTTTCAGGCAAACTCCAAAATTATCTCCACAATAGATGAAATGCTTTCAGAACTCATAAATTTAAAACGGTAACATTTGCGTCAATTTTCTGACACAAAAAATCCTGAATATCATGTCTCCAGAGCTTTTTTCTTTTTCCTCAGCTGTAACTGCTCCCAGATCACCCATATTTGGGCGATCACGATTGACCGCATAGAAAGGCTATAGCTGCCAATCGCCTTTACCCAAACCTGGGCAACCTGAAAGCAGCTGCAGACGTACAGCAAGTGAAACCAGGGTAGTACATGCCCTGCGAGGAGGTACCATCAGCTGATAAATACAGATGAATAACTCCTCGCAGGTGAGTACCGCTCTGCTTTCACTTGCTGTGGCCCTGCACCTGTCTTCAGGTAACTGATCACAGGCACTTCATCTTTGCACGATCACTCTTTCCCGCATACTCTTGTACACGAACGTCTCACTTCGCTTGCTTACCTGCGGAAAAAAGTGCTTGCCCAATTCTGTTGCACCCGTGACTAGTTATACGTCAGAACCAGAGAATAACGCTTAAAGTACAGACCCCGTAATTGGTTACGTTTTCAGGCATCCTTTTTATCAGCAACAGTCGTCTCTGGCTTCTTTCTTGCATTATTATATTTGCTGCCAATATTATGTACATTTTGATAGGTAAAAAAACTAACAGGAATACTCCTTTTCAGGAAACAAACTCGTGGATATTGCGACGCTCGTAGGAATAATTGCCGCTTTTGGTCTGATGTTCATGGCTATTATGCAAGGAGGCGGCATCGGTATGTTTATCGATGTAGCATCAATGCTCATTGTTTTTGGCGGTACAGCCGGGGTGGCGCTGATAAATTTCCCCCTGGGCGATGTCATAAGCGCTATTGGCGTTGCCAAAAAAACAATACTTATCAAAGAAGCCAATACCAATGAACTTATCGCCCAGCTTATGGAATTTGCCAACAAGGCCCGCAAGGAAGGTATTCTATCCCTCCAGGGGTCCATTAATTCTGTTGAAGATGAATTCCTGGTAAAAGCGTTACAGATGGCAGTTGACGGTCAGGAGCCGGACGATCTCAAAGCCATGCTGAACACGGAGATTGATTACATTCAAGAACGTCATGGTTCGGGCAGCGAGATCTTCCTCTCCCTGGGAGCTATATCACCTGCCATGGGCATGGTCGGCACCTTGATAGGGCTGGTTCAGATGCTCCAGAATATGAGCGATCCCTCGTCCATCGGTCCTGCCATGGCAGTGGCCCTGCTGACAACCTTTTATGGAGCTGTGCTGGCAAACGTTCTGTTTAATCCCATGGCAGGAAAACTAAAGACCAGATCCAAGACCGAACTTTTGCAGAAAACCGTTATCGTGGAAGGAATGGGGTCCATTTTATCCGGAGAAAATCCCCGGGTCATGGAACAAAAACTGCATGCATATATAGCGCCAAAAGAGCGAGAATCAGTCTTTCAATAAATGTGGTACCTTCTCCCAGGTCACTCATCTTCGGGCGATTACAGGGAATGTACCGTTCCGTTATTCTTTACTTCTGAGGTATAACTGATCACGGATACTTCAGGTTTGTGCAAGCACGATTTCGAGCAGGCAAGCAAGCAAAGTGAGACGTTCGTGTAAAAAGTATGCGGAAAATAATGATTGGACAAAGATGAAGTGCCCGTGATCAGTTACATACGTTTCACTTATGGCAAAAAAACAGGAAGAATGCCCTGCTGGGGCCCCGTTATGGATGGTAACCTTCAGTGACCTGGTGACCCTGCTACTCACCTTTTTCGTCCTCCTGCTTTCCATGGCCAGCATGGACCCGGTGAAGTTCGTTCAAGCCAAAACCTCCATAAAGTACACCTTTGGCTGGAGGACGACAGCCGCTCCGAAGCGATACTCCATTCCAGTCATCCAGTCTCCGCCAAAAGCAAAATTTTCTCCCATCCCCCGGGAAACACAGTTGAATTATTTTAAACAGGTTAAAAGTGATCTGGAGATGACCAAACTCATGAACCAGGTAGACGCCATTGAGCGAGACAATGATTCTATTGTCCTGCGCATAGAAGACAACGTCCTTTTTGACGAGGGCAAAGCCACCTTGAATCCTTCTTCATATCCTGTATTACGAAAAATAGCTGATATTGTCCGCCCTCTTCCCATGACCATGCGCATTGAAGGGCACACTGACGACACCCCGGTAAACTCTTCATCCATGAACAACTGGGATTTATCGGTAGCACGTGCCGTCTCAGTCATGCGCTTTTATACACGAGGCAAGGTATTCTCCATCGACAGGATGTCTGCAGTCGGTTATGGAGAAACCAGGCCTGTAGCACCAAACACCAGCGATCAGAACCGTCAAAAGAATCGGCGTGTTGACTTTATCCTTAAAAGCAATCGCAAGATAGATATATACAATCAACCTAAAAGTCAGATCCCATTTTAACAAACATTTAAAAAAAGGGCTTGAGCGCATATGGCAAATAAAAATGCACCTGATACCAAGGAAAAGGAAGGTGGCGGCGGAAAAAAAAAGCTTGTTATCATTATCGTGGCGGTACTGGTGCTGCTTGGCGGAGGGGCAGCCGCCTATTTTCTTTTTTTAAAAAAGGAGCCACCTGCAGCTGAAAGGGGGAATGAACAGACAGAAATGATAGAAGCATCGGCATTAGACGATAACGATATTGGCCCCATGGTCAATATTGACGAATTTATTGTCAATATTATCGGTGAAGATTCAGCCCATTATGTGAAGGCCTCACTCACTCTGGAATTGAGCAACGAGGGGGTCATGGAGGAAGCGAACAAGCGAATGCCGCAAATTCGCGATGCCATTCTGCTGCTTATAGGTAACAAGACTTTTGAGGAGCTGCAGGACCTTCAGGGAAAAAAACAGGTCAAAGCGGAATTAAAGAGCAAGATCAATTCTTTTTTAAAAACAGGCAAGGTCAAAAATATATTTCTGACTGATTTTGTCGTCCAGTGACAACAATGGAACCAATCTTAAGTAAAGATGAGATCGCTGAACTGATCAGTGCCATAAAATCAGGAGAGGTCTCTGTTGACACACCTTCGGCCGGAGAACATCTCCAGCACCCGACAAATCGCCCGGCACAAGAGATCAGCCTGTTTCAGGTATACCGGAAAACAACAAAACAGGGTGAAGCAAGAATCCCTAATTTTGATATTGTTGTCGACATGTTTGCCCGCAATTTTGGCACATCACTTACAAACATCCTGCAACGATCTTTTACCGTTGTACGTTCTGAAATAACGACCACGACTTTTCAGCAAAGCCTTAATGATCTCAACAATCAGGGGGCGATAGGCATTTTCAGCACTACCCCCCTTAAATATGGCTGTCTGGTACATTTTGACAATTTTATGGCCTTTACCCTGCTGGAAATTATGCTGGGATCATCGATGGCTATTGAATCCATAACCCTTGATCGCTCCCTGACAACCATTGAGGTGAACATTCTCAAAAATACCATGCAAAGTATTTGTCAGGATTTTGGAAAAGCAATCCACCCTGTGGTGGACATGACCCCAAGCCTGACCAAGGTGGAAAACAACTTTCGCCTGGTAAACATTGTCGACGCAGAAGCTGAGGTGCTCGTGGCAAGTTTTGAAATACAGGTTGCCGGAGAAAAATCAGGAAAAATGCGTTTTATTATCCCTTATCTCACCCTTGAGCCATACAGAGAAGAATTCAGGGAGATGGTCACCGTCACTCAAGCCGCCTATGGCTGGAGAAGAATTATTTACAAGGAAGCAATGGAGATGACTGTGACCATTATAGCCCGGTCAGGACTGATTGACATGACCATTGGTCAGGTACTTGATCTAAAAAAGGGAGATATTGTTGACCTTGGTTACAATCCAGACAGGCCTCTGCACATCGTCATAGAAAAACAACCTAAATTTTTTGCCATACCAGGAGAAAGCAATGGCAAAAAGGCATTTCATATAACCAGGCGCTACAATAACAGCCCTTTTGGAGAAGCAAATGGAAGCAACTGATCCCGCAGAAAAAGACATCGCAGCCAATCGGCTTAACCCGGAGGAAACAGCTGAACTTCTTGAAGACCCCATGGCCCCGAAAACTCCTTCCACACCACCACAGCAGACCAAACAGGTTGAGCTACGGGAACTGGACTTTTTATTCGATATTCCCCTTCAGGTCTCTGTAGAAGTGGGCCGAACCCGCATTTTACTCAAAGATCTTCTGCAGATGGGAGAAGGGTATGTGGTTGAGCTTGACAAACTCGCTGATGAACCACTGGATCTCTATGTCAACTCCCGCCTTATTGCCCGAGGTGAGGCCGTAAGAGTAGGGGACAAATTTGGCATAAAACTCATTGAGGTTGTCAGCCAGTCAGACCGGCTGGAAAACCTTGGCTGATACACCATAACTCCTCACAGGGTATGTCCCCTCTGACGTCACTTGCTTTACGCCTGTACCTGCTTTCAGGTTACACAACCATTACTTTTACCTGTGATTTATTGCCGATAAACGAATGAAACTCAATTATCACCTTTTACTCCTTCTTCTTTTTATGCCCCTGCAGGCAATTGGCGCTGAAAGCGAACTGTCTGCAGGCTCAATGCTGTTGAAAATGCTTTGGGCCACGGGCATTGTTGTCGGCCTGATTCTTGTTTTATTTGGCCTTGCCAGAAAAAAAATCAGCTTTACAGGCTCCAACGAGGGGAAAAGCATCAAGGTACTTGAGCTGCGACCGATGATAAACAGGAGCACCTTAGCCCTTGTAGAAGTCCACGGGCAAAAAATGCTTCTGGGAATAAGCTCTTCAGACATTCGGCTGCTCACCACCATTACCCCTGATCACTCTCCTGATTCGTTCAGTGAAATACTGGAAGGGCAGCAATGAAAAGGTTATCCTTCATTCTTCTCTGTATTTTGCTGCCGGCAGCAGCTTCAGCTGTTACCTTGCCAACGCTCAACCTTGGCGTCAATCAGGCGGCGAGCCCGGAAGAGGTCTCCACCGGAATCCAGATTCTTTTTCTGCTTACTATCCTTTCCATTGCTCCGGCAATCCTGCTCATGATGACCTGCTTTACCAGGATCATTATAGTTCTTGGCTTTATCCGCCAGGCGATGGGCACTCAAAACACCCCGCCCAGTCAGGTGCTGATCGGGCTTGCGCTTTTTCTAACCCTGTTTATCATGGCACCGATTTTCAACAGAATAAACGAACAGTCACTGCAACCCTTTCTTGACAAACAGATTGATCAGGAACAGGCGTTGAATCAGGCTACTGATATAATGAGAGACTTTATGTTTTCCCAGGTACATGAAGGCGAATTACAGCTCTTTATTGACATTACCCGTGCAAAGCAACCCGAAAACAAAAAAGACATCTCAACAGTTATCCTGATACCTGCATTCATGCTCTCTGAACTTAAAATTGCCTTTCAGATGGGATTTATGGTGTACGTACCCTTTCTGGTGATTGACATGCTGGTGGCTTCAGTACTGATGTCAATGGGGATGATGATGTTGCCGCCAATTGTTATCTCTCTGCCCTTCAAGTTGTTGCTTTTTGTACTTGTTGACGGCTGGCAGCTGATTATTGGATCACTGGTAAAAAGCTTTGGGTAACTGATCACTACGGAGGATTACATGAGCCCGGAACAGGTTGTTCATATAGGGAAGAAAGCACTTCAAACTGTACTGCTCTGTGGTGCTCCCATGCTTATTGTTGCCCTGGTTGTCGGCCTGGTTATCAGTATATTTCAGGCTGCAACCCAGATCAATGAACAAACCATGACCTTTATCCCCAAAATTGTTGCGGTTTTTATCACCCTGCTGATCTTTGGCCCCTGGATCATGAATATTTTAACCACCTTTACCATTGGACTCATTGCAGATATTGCCACGGTCGGCAAATAAGCAAAAAAATATCCGGCAGAGATGGACCCCCTCATTGTCCCAATTGATCAATTTCAGAATTTCCTTCTCTGTTTCTCCCGGACAGTCGCTCTCGTCGCAGCTGTTCCCGCGTTAGCCGGGGTTGGGATTTCAATGAGACTAAAGGTCTCCATCTCTTTTTTAACAGCCCTCTTATTGTTTCCATTAATGAAGCAGTATACACCGATCGCAACGCAATCCATGCTGGAGCTCGGCTTTCTTCTGGTTAACGAAGTTATTCTTGGATTACTTATCAGCCTGACAGCACAACTTATCTTTGCCGGTATCAGCTTTGGCGGCACCATTGTCGGCTATCAGATGGGCTTTGCCGCAGCCAATATACTTGACCCCCAGACAACCCAGCAGCTTTCTCTGGTGAGCCAGTTCATCAACGTATTTGCCATGCTCATTTTTTTCTCCTTTAATATGCACTATTACTTTTTTCATGTAATAGTTGAATCATACAGGGTGTTACCTCCAGGTTATCTTGACTTTTCCGGCCAGGCAGTGCCAAAGCTCATGACCATAGGCAGTCATATGTTCGTGCTAGGCATAAAATTCTGCGCCCCGATCCTTATCCTGCTGCTTCTGTCCAGCATGGTGCTGGGGGTTCTTGCCCGGGTTTTTCCTCAGCTGAATGTTTTCATGCTCTCCTTTCCCGTAAATATTGGCACAGCCTTTATTGTCATGTCTTTGACTCTTGGCGTGATTTCATCTTTCCTTCGTCGTGAATTTGACAACATCATTCCCAATATCGTAACAATCCTCGACTTGCTCAAGAAATAAATACTCAGCAACTTGTTGATATTACATTTTTTAAATAAGCCAATTATTTATTTTCCTGTCGCTACCCGTCCAAAAAGTGCTCATGAGAAATCCGGACTGATCAGGTGCAAATATTGCATTTTTGACAATACAGCGGCGTTTCGGATAGCGGGAAAGAGTATGTGTCCAAATAAAGCACTCCTGACCAGTTTACAGGTAAGAAGCAAAGAATAACGAAGAAATGCACCCCTCATGACTGGTGACGAAATCCGGGATAATTAAGGAATATGGCAGAAGATTCAGGCTCAGGCGAACGTACAGAAGCGCCCTCGGCAAAACGACGATCAGATTTTCGAAAAAAGGGCCAGGTAGCTCAAAGCAGAGAAGTTCAGACAGCTGCTCTGTTTACTTGCGCCCTTTTGTTCTGGTTTTTTTATGGGCCTTTTTTCCTGGAATCACTGGAAGAACTTCTTTACGAGATCTGGAGTAAAAGCAACGAAGTAGCCGTCACGCCCCCTTCAGTTATGCAGCTTGCCGCCTATCTGGGGAAAAGGCTTGGTCTGTTGCTGGCCCCGGTATTGATGCTCTCCCTGATTGTGGGATTTTTCTCCACTTTCTTCCAGATAGGCTGGCTTTTGACCGGTCATCCTCTTACCCCGGATTTAAGCAAGCTTGATCCGATCAAGGGCATGGGCAAGTTCTTTTCCAGAAAATCTCTGGTTGAGGTAGTCAAATCTCTCACAAAAGTGCTTCTCATCGGCTATGTGGCCTACAGCACGATACTTGGACAGGTTGACAAGGCCCTGGTGCTTGGTGATGTTGCCACACCTGGCATTTTTTATTTCCTTGGCAAAACCCTGCTTTTGATTTTTGCAAAAATTGCCGCAATCATGATTTTTCTTGCAGCCCTCGACTTTGCCTTTGTCCGCTGGGAAATGGAAGAGAAAATGAAAATGACCAAGCAGGAACAAAAGGAGGAGATGAAGGAAACCGAAGGTGATCCGCATATCAAGTCAAAAATTCGTTCCATTCAACGCCAGCTTGCAAGAAGCAGGATGATGGCGTCAGTGCCTGAAGCCGATGTTGTCATCACCAACCCAACCAGGATTGCCGTGGCGCTTAAATACGAGGCTTCAACCATGGCAGCACCGGAGGTCACAGCTAAAGGCCAGGAACTGGTCGCTGCAAAAATAAGGGATATCGCCCGGGAACATGACGTACCAATTATTGAAAACCCTCCTGTGGCAAGATTATTGCATTTAAAAGTGCAGCTAGGCAGCCAGATTCCGGAAGAACTTTTCAAGGTGATCGCAGAAATACTGGCCTACGTGTATTCAACCCAAAAAAGATAGTATCGCATGGCAACCGCAGCAACCCAGCCCATATCAAACCGCATGTCACTAACAGCTTTGCTCAAGCGAAGTGACATAGCTGCCTCTTTGGGACTGGTCGGCATTCTCATTCTGATGATAATCCCCTTGCCGCCAATGATTCTGGATTTATGCCTTTCCATGAATATAACGCTTGCCATTCTCATTCTGGTGATAAGCCTTTATACCGAAAAAGCCGTCGAATTCTCTATTTTTCCCTCCATTCTTCTTATTACCACGCTCTTTCGATTGTCGCTTAATGTTGCCTCAACCCGTCTCATACTTCTGCATGGCAATGAGGGGATGGACGCTGCAGGCTCCGTCATCCAGTCTTTTGGTCAATTCGTTGTTGGCGGCTCCTATGTGGTCGGGCTTGTTATCTTTATCATTCTTGTCGTCATCAATTTCATTGTTATCACCAAAGGCGCCGGCCGCATTGCAGAAGTAGCCGCCCGTTTCACCCTCGACGCCATGCCCGGAAAGCAGATGGCAATTGATGCAGATCTGAACTCAGGACTCATTGACGAGGCCACTGCCAGAAAACGCAGAGATGAAATTGCAGATGAAGCAAGCTTTCATGGAGCCATGGATGGTGCCTCCAAGTTTGTCCGTGGTGATGCCATTGCCGGGATCATCATTACCCTCATTAATATTGGCGCAGGTTTTATCATTGGAGTTCTGCAGAAAGGAATGCCCATGGCAGAGGCCGCCCAGAACTATACCATCCTTACCATTGGCGATGGACTGGTTGGCCAGATCCCAGCACTGATCATATCCACTGCTGCAGGCATGCTTGTCACCCGTTCATCAGGAAGAGATGACCTGGGCAGTGAAATAAAAAGTCAATTTACCCGTTATGGTAAAGCCCTTTGGGTGGTGTCAGGCATTCTCTTTGCTTTTGCCCTTATTCCCGGCCTTCCGTTTGTTCCCTTTTTAATTATAAGTGCTTTTATGGCCTATGCAGCGTACAGGATCGACCAGGAGGAAAAGAGGCTCAAAGCTGCAGAAAGAAAAATTGAAAGACCCAAGCCCACGGCCAAGCCTGATGACGACTATCAGAAAATGCTTAATGTGGATCTCATCGAGCTGGAAGTGGGATATGGTCTCATCCCCTTTGTTGATGCGGCTCAGGACGGAGAGCTTCTCCAGCGAATACAGGCCATTCGTAAGCAGTTTGCCGTTACCAATGGCTTTATAGTCCCTCCTGTTCATATCAAGGATAATTTGCAGCTTAACCCCAACCAGTACACCATTAACCTGAAAGGAGTGCAGATAGCCACAGCTGAGATGATGCCTGGATACTATATGGCAATGGATCCGGGAATGGTGACAGAGACCATCAAAGGAATTGCCACTCAGGAGCCAGCCTTCCAGCTGCCAGCCACCTGGATAACCGGTGACAAAAGAGAACGGGCACAAATTGCCGGATACACGGTGGTTGACTGCACGACAGTCATGGCAACGCATATCAGCGAGGTGATCAAGCAACATGCTCATGAACTTCTTGGTCGTCAGGAAACCCAGACCCTGATTGACAATCTTGGCCGCTCTTACCCCAAACTGATAGAAGAGCTGGTTCCCAACGTCCTTAATCTCGGCAATATCATGCGGATTCTTCAGAATCTGCTGCGGGAAAATGTGTCCATCAGAGATCTTCGCACAATCCTGGAAACCATGGCTGACTATATTCCCGTGACCCAGGATACGGACATTCTGACAGAGTATGTCAGGCACGCTCTGGCACGAACCATATCAGCTGCCCACACCAATAATGACGGTACCATGCCGGTAATCACCATGGACCGGAAGGTTGAAGAAACAATACAGGCTGCTGTTCAACACAGGGAGCATGGCAGTTACCTTGCCCTGGAACCGGGTGCTGCTAAAAAAATTCTTGACAAGCTAAGCGAGCTTATCGAAGGACAACGCGGAGGACAACAGGCTGCAATGCTTGTAATACCACAGATCAGACCACATGTACGCAGATTGACTGAACGGTATTTTCCCAACCTGGCCATTCTTTCCCATAACGAAATAACAACCAATGTTAAAATACAATCCATTGGGACGGTAACCATCGATGCAAGTTAGGGTCTTTGAAGCTGAAGATATGGCCAGCGGTCTGAAAAAAGTGAAGCAAACCTTTGGCCCGGATGCGTTAATCCTGTCGACCAAAAAAATCAGGCGCGGCAAGATGGGGATGCTGTCAAAACCATATCTGGAAATCACCGCTGCCATTGATAACAGGGCTCCTGAGCTGCCTGTGGCAAAACCTGATGCCATAAAAAAGAATTATCTGCAGGCAAAAGAAATTCATGGTGCTGCAAGCAGCGACCTTACCTATGAAAAACTTTTTCAGCAGTCTTTCTCCCATGATGGACGTCGGGACAAACCAGGTCAGAAAGACAGAGAAAACGAACAGCTCAAGCAGGAAATAAACGAATTAAAGCATACACTCAGCGATCTTACTGGTCATATTTCGACCATAAAGGAGCAGATGGCCCGGTCCATTCAGGCTTCTGAGCCTGTCAGCATGCCTTATATTGAGCCAGAATACTTCAGGAATGAATTGTCAGAGAATCATGCCTCACTCAAACCACTTCTGGCAAAAGGCCTTGATCATTCGACCGCAGCAAAAGTCATGGCAACAATGGAGGGAACCGGAAATCTTGTTGAACAGCCAGGCAACTCAGGCCGCGATGCCATCATGCAGGCTGCCATTGCCAGGCTTATCACCACGGAAAAAATTTTATGCGAACCAGGAAGCCGCCAGCAGCGGCTAAGCTTGATTGGACCTACCGGTGCAGGCAAGACAACGACCATTGCCAAACTTGCGGCCAATTATCTTCAGCAATATGGCGGTAAGGTAGCGTTCCTCACCATTGACACCTACCGCATTGCTGCAGTCGAACAGCTCAAGGTATACGCAGAAATAATGAAACTACCGCTTAAAGTTGTGCTCAAACCGGAAGAGATTGAGCATACCTTACAGGAATTCGCTGATTATGATCTGATCCTTATAGACACGGCGGGAAGAAGCCCTAAAAATACAAATGAAATAAATGACTTACAATATTTTTTTCGCCCGTCTTTCGGTATTGAGCATCACCTGCTGCTCTCCGCGTCAACCAGAGACGGAGTGCTGATCGATACCATTAACAGATTCAGCATACTGCCGATCAGTTCCTTCATCTTCAGCAAAATAGACGAATGTGATCAACTCGGTGTTATTCTTAATATTCATCAACGCTCGTCAATGACCCCGGTATCTTTTCTTACCAACGGTCAGAGAGTGCCGGAAGATATAACAGCTCCAAATCCGGCTGAAATTGCACAACTTATCGTAAATACTCACAGGACCCAGTGAAATGGCTGAACACCAGGACCGTCCGTTGGATCAGGCAAATACCTTACGGGCTATGAATACAAAGACGGCGGAATCAACAGATCAACATACAAGAGCATCGACAACCAGGGTATTTGCCGTCACCAGTGGCAAGGGAGGCGTTGGTAAAACCGCAGTGGTAGCCAATATATCTGTACTGCTTGCAGAAAGAGGTAAACGGGTACTGATCCTGGATGCTGACCTTGGCCTTGCCAACATAGATGTAGTCTTTGGCCTTGCGCCCAGTTACAACCTCAATCATTTCTTTTCAAACAAACAGGACTTACGTTCCATACTTGTCGACGGTCCCAAAGGAATAAAGATTCTGCCCGCAGGTTCAGGGGTACAGCGCTTTACCAGGCTGGATGCCAACGAAAAGATGCGGCTCCTGGAAGCACTGGATGCAATGCATAATGATTTTGACTATGTCATCATCGACACCGAGGCAGGTATATCTGAAAACGTAACCTATTTTAACACAGCAGCCCATGAAATCCTGGTAGTCACGACACCAGAGCCAACAGCTATCACCGATGCCTATGCTCTGATGAAACTTCTCTCAACGCAATACCACGAAAAGCATTTCAACCTGATAGTTAATTTTATCAAAAATGAGGAAGAGGCTCTGGAGGTATATCGAAAGCTGACCATGGTTGCCAACAGGTACCTTGATATTTCCATAGATTATACCGGCTCCATCCCCAGGGACAAAATGATGATTGACGCAATCCGTAAACAGCAGGTACTGGTCGAACTTTTTCCCGAATCAAAGACCAGTGCCGCCTTCTCTGCTCTTGCCCACAGCATTATCCAGGAGCCTCAGCGGCTTGAGCCCAAAGGATCATTGCAGTTTTTCTGGAAAAGATTACTTGATCTGGGAAACAAATAACATACCTGCTCCCAGCTTACCCACCTTCGGGCGTTCACGGTTAGCTGCATAAAGGGACTATCCCTGCCAATCGTGCCCATATCCGGGCGAGATGAAAGCAGGTACAGACGTAAAGCAAGTAAAACCAGGGTGGTACATGCCCTGTGAGTCGTTACCACATACCAACAGCAACCTGGCTAAAAAATGATTCCTCCGGTACCTCCTTTAGATGACAGGTCACAGCTCATTCGGGACAATATGCCTCTTATTGATCTGGTGGTGCAGCGCATGAAGGTACAAGTGCCTTCTTTTATGACCCGTGAGGATATGGTCAGCGCGGCCATGGTTGGACTCACTGAGGCTGCAAATCGATACGACAGCTCTAAAGGCGTCAAGTTCAAGACCTTTGCCGAATACCGAATGCGCGGATCAATTCTTGATGAAATGCGTAAGCTTGACTGGTTTTCCAGAACCTTGCGCGACAGGCACAACCAGTTGTCTCAAACTATGCTGGGCCTGGAGAGACAGCTTGGAAGATCGCCGGATGAAGAAGAAATGGCACGGGCTATGAATATTACCAGAGAAGAATACCGCGACATGCTCAACCAGGTAAGCCATCTCGGCTGCGTGAGTCTGCATGAAACGCTTGACCACAGTGAAGAAGGCAGAAATTTTCTTGACTCGCTGGAAGACATTGAGGGGCTGACACCGACAGAGCGGATAGAACAGGATGAACTAACTGAAATAATAGCAGATATACTAGAGGAGCTGTCCGAAAAGGAGCGTCTTGTCATTGCCCTGTATTATTATGAGGAATTAACCCAAAAAGAGATCGCTGAAGTCATATCGGTTTCAGAAGGAAGGGTTTCCCAGCTGCATAGTCAAGCCTTGCTGAAACTGAGGGTGAAGCTGATAAACTCGGAGCTGTATGAGTAAATTGTGAGGTAATACTATGTCATCGTCTTTGATCCTCGTTCTTCTCAGTACATTGCTCGGATTTTTCTTAAGCCTCATTACCCTTATCTTATGGCAGAAACTTCACAGAAACAGACAGCCGGATACAGAGCAGAGGCTGCACCTTTTGCGAAAAAAAGCTGAAAAAGCACTTGAAGCAGATGACGTCACCATGCAACCCAGTGCTTTTCAGCGCAGTCTGCTCAACATTTCGATGAGAAACACCCTGCAACAGCACAGACTGGACAGATTATCCAGGCCAGACCAACCGCCGCCGGAGAAATATGTAATCCTGAATAACCTGGCTGAATTGGGACTGGACAGTGAGGAAATGGCCTCCATTGTAGGTATTTCCGGAGTGGAAGCCTCGCAGCTGATGAAGTTACGCTCCATAGCGAGATCCTGATACGTAACAGACATAAAGCAAGTGCAACCAAGATGGTACTTGCCCTGGTAATTGATTACAGGCACTTCATCTTTGTACGATCACCATTTCCCGCATACTCTTGTATAGCGGGAAATGGTGCTTGTCCAATTCTGTTGCACCTGTAACCAGTTACACGTCGGAAACAGGAAATAACAGGGAAACACAGACCCCGTGATTGATTACATGCCCTGTGAGTGGCTACAGCAAAAGAAGAGATTAAGAAACCCCGCGTCATTACCGAAAAACAGGTAGAGATAAGCATAACCTTACAGAAAATTATGGTTTCAGGAAAATACAGTGCTCTGAGTGGAGCAGTTGCAAGAGAACAGGCACTTGACAATCTGGCTGCCAACCTGGCCAATGTCAACACCACTGGCTTTAAAAAAAAACGAATAGGTTTTGAGGCCATACTGCGCGGCGCCAAACAGACCGCAGACAGTAACGGTATTAACTACTCCCGTGTCCGAACCATTGACACTGATTTTAGCCAGGGAGGACTGCAGGAGACTGGCAGGAGTCTTGATGTGGCCATAGGCGGGGACGGTTTTTTTAAAACAAGACGAGGAAACGAGGTGTTCTATACCCGGGAGGGGCATTTACAGATTGACGAAAACGGCATGGTTAAAACATCTGAGGGGTATAACGTTATCGGTCGTGGTGACCAGCCCCTGCAGCTTATTGGAGCGACAGGAAGTGTCATAGAGATAGACAAGACCGGCAACATTTCCCTGGATGGCCTGCCTGCTGGCGCAAAACTCCAGGTGTTCTCAATAAACGATCCCCAGAAGCTCTCTCCCCATGGACATACCATGTTCACCCTTGAGGCCGGAGCAACATCGCAGCCAGCACAGGACGCCACCATCATTCAAGGAAGTCTTGAAACCTCAAATGTAAATATGATGGAAGAGATGGCAACCATGATTAATACTCAACGAAAATTTGAAGCCTATATCAAGACACTGGAAAGTTATTCAACCATAAGTGAAAAACAAGACGAACTTGGTTCAGTTGGATAGCTTCGAAACCTCTACCAGAACGGATGAGCATATTATGAGATCACTATGGACAGCAACCACTGGAATGTCAGCCCAGAACCTCAATCTGGATGTTATTGCCAACAACCTGGCCAATGTCTCCACGACCGGATTTAAAAAAAGCCGGGCAGATTTTCAAGACCTGATTTACCAGAAGATGAAGGTGCCGGGTGCCCCGACTTCAGACGATACCATGTCCCCTACTGGTATTCAGGTTGGTGTGGGGGTAAAAACTGCCGGCATCACCAAGGTTTTTACCGAAGGAGACCTTAGCGAAACTGAAAATGAGCTTGATCTTGCCATTGAGGGAGACGGTTTTTTTCAGGTAGATCTGCCAAACGGCAATACAGCTTATACCAGAGCTGGTAATTTTAAGAAGGATGGCGATGGGAGACTGGTCACTTCAGACGGTTATACGCTGCAGCCTGAAATCGTTATTCCTGAAGGAGCAACAGAGCTGACAATCAGTGAATCCGGAATAGTCAGCGCTCTTCTGGACGACGAAACCGAGTCAACAGAACTTGGTAATATTGAGCTTGCAATATTCGTCAACCCCGCCGGACTCACGGCCATAGGTCAAAATCTTTTCAGGGAAACCGAGGCCTCTGGTGTTGCTGCTACAGGCACGCCAGGGGAGGACAGTTACGGTCAACTGCTTCAAGGATATATTGAAACTTCCAACGTCAACCTGGTGGAAGAGCTGGCCAACATGATCACCACCCAGCGCTCGTTTGAAATCAACTCCAACGTTGTCAGCACTTCTGACGAAATGATGCAAACAGTAACCAATATGTAACCAGCTGTTTTCTCTATTTATTGATGACCCATGGATATGAAATCTCCTGTCTTGATAATACTGACAATATTGGTGCTGATGGCATCTTCGTACCAGACAGCTATTGCGGAGATTAAAGCAACTTTTCTGTCTGAGGCATCTATATCAGCAGATACTATCACCCTTGGAGATATTGTCCGGTTTTCAACTGAAAACAAGACGACAGACCATCTCAATAAAATTGTAATCAGCTCTGCTCCTGCGCCTGGAGAAGAAAAACAGATAGCTGTCTCTTCCTTAATGCCATCTTTGCAGGCGGTGCCTGCTGCTGCCGGAATTATATGGCAGGGAGCAGCGAATGTTACCGTTAAACAAAAAGCCATACGGGTAACAAGGGAGCAGCTGCAACAACTTATTGTCAGCTACCTTGCCCAAAAAAAAGAAATGCTGCCCAAAGGGGAAATACGCTTTACCTCCCTGCGGGCTCCAGATGAAGTTCTGTTGCCATACGGTACAGTGAGCTGGAAGGTGACCCCATCCAATGAATCCATCATTAACAGCTCCACGTTCTCCATTTTTTTCCGCATCAATGACAAACCAGCTCATAACTGCATAGTTCGCGGCAGGGTTGAAATCCTGAAAAAAGTCGTTGTCGCGGCAAAAAGGATACAGAGTAACGCTATAATAAAACCAGACGATCTTTTCCTGATCAAGAAAGATATCTCCCAAATAAACAGTCCTGTTTTTTCTTTAAACCAGGCACTTGGCATGATGGCTGCAAAAACCATGCGAGCGGGGAAACCTGTAGAAGAGGATGATATTAAACCTCCTCCTGTAGTCAGAGAAGGCCAATTAGTGACCATCCTTGCCCATAAGGGTAATCTTAAAATAACCTCCAGCGGTATAGCGAGGAAAAGCGGCGGGGCTGGTGATATTATCCGGGTGAAAAATATTCAGTCCAACAAACTCGTTTATGCCCGCGTCCAGAGTCCCGGTATAGTTTCAGTGGAGTTTTGACATGAGCAACAAGGCAAAAAATATTCTGGCAAAATCAATAATTGTCTGGAAAGTCTTTTTCATCCTGCCCTTTATTCAGGGATGCGCAAATCCGCATAAAGAAGTAGTTGATGTCCCTGAACCGCTGGAAGCACCTGTGGTAAAAGAGCCGCACCCCCAATCACCAGGGACTTTATGGACAGGTGATGAAGGCAATTGGCTGGCTGATATCAAGGCAAGGAATATTGGGGATATTGTCACTGTTATCATTGAAGAAAAGGCCTCTGCCTCGAAGGAATCAACAACAGAAACTGGTCGAGACTCAAGTATAAGCGCGGCCATCTCCAAATTCTTTGGCTTTGAAAGCGAAGTTGCAGAAAACAACCCAAACCTGGATCTCTCCTCTTTGGTTGATGCCTCCATTTCCAATTCATTTAAAGGAAACGGTAAAACCACCCGCTCTGAAGATCTTGCGGCAACGTTAACAACCCAGGTTATCGAGGTTTATCCAAACGGAAATCTGAAGATAAGGGGTGGAAAATCTGTTACGGTCAACAATGAGTCCCAGATAATCTACCTCACAGGCATAGTACGATCCTATGATATCAGTGCTTCCAATACCATTAACTCCGGCAATATCCTTAACGCTCAGATCACCTATACTGGCAAGGGTGTCATCACTGACAAACAAAATCCAGGGTGGCTCACCCGGATAATCGACAACACCTGGCCTTTTTAACAGATACGGAGAGACGCCCATGAGATTGTCTGCCTATACAACATATATCCTTTTCCTGGCAGTTTTTACCTGCGGATTTAACGCCAATGCCACCCGCATCAAGGATCTGACTACCATACAGGGAGTTCGTGATAATCAGCTGATGGGATACGGTATTGTCATTGGTTTAAACGGTACGGGCGACGATATTAAAAAATCAGTTTTCACCAGACAGGCTATGATCAATATGATCAAGCGGTTGGGCATGGCGCTTACTGATGATGTCTTTAACCAGATGAAAACAAAAAATGTCGCTGCGGTCATGATTACAGCCAGACTCCCTCCTTTTGCCCGCCCAGGCTCGGCCATTGATGTTCATGTTTCCTCGATCGGTGATGCCTCCAGCCTGTCTGGCGGCAATCTCCTCATGACCCCGCTCAAAGGGCCTGATGGCAAAACCTACGCAGTTGCCCAGGGGCCACTTGCTGTCGGAGGCATATCCTATGGCGGCAAATCTGCTGAGGTGCAGAAAAATTTCCCCACAGCAGCACGCATCACCGGAGGTGCTATTGTTGAGCGTAGGGTCGATTACGATTTACCAGAAAATGGGGCATTACTCTTTCAGCTTAAGGAAACTGATTTTACCACCGCCTCACGCATGGAAACGGCCATTAATAATTACTTTGGCCCGGAAACCGCCAAATCACTCGATTCAGCGACCATCAAAGTACTCAGGCCAGAAAAATTTTCTGGGGACATGGTCAACTTTATCGCTGAACTGGAAAATATCGACATCGAACCAGATACACCTGCGCGCATTGTAGTCAACGAACGGACAGGCACCATTGTCATGGGCCAGGACGTCAGAATCTCTACTGTTGCGGTCTCCCATGGCAATCTTAATCTGGTCATTTCTGAATCCATTGAAGTCTCACAGCCCAATCCTCTGGCAACTGGAGAAACCACTGCTTCGCCCACAACCACTATTAACATGACCGAGGAAGAAGGTAACCTGGTGGTTATGGAGATGGGAGTTAATATAGGCGAAATAGCCAAGGCCCTCAACGCCATTGGCGCAACCCCCCGTGATCTCATTGCAATTTTTCAGGCCATCAAGGCAGCAGGAGCTTTGCAGGGTGAACTCGTGATCCTGTAACCCGGATCTCTGGTGAACATTTTGGCCACTGGTCAGAAGCAGAGAATAACAAAGCAGACCCCGTGATTGATTGCGAGTTATAAGCTGACTTCAATCGTAACTCCTCACAGGGTATGTCACCTCTTTGTGTTACCTGCTTTACGTCTGTACCTGCTTTCAGGTTGCCCGAAGATGGGTGAACTGAGAGCAGCTAGTTCAATCTTGACAAAATGTACTTGAAAGTGTCTGATATTACTACAACATAAACACTATAATGAAAACCTCAATAGAGACCCTGACAGTATCACAATTAACCAGTCAAAAAACACAGCCTGAAGGGTTAAGTGCAAAAGACAAACAATCACTGAGCCAGTCATGTACAGACTTTGAGGCCCTTTTTCTGCAGTACATGGTTGAGTCCATGCGAAAAACAATCCCGGAAAGTGAGCTTTTCCCCAAATCAAGTGGACAGAAAATGTATGAAGGTATGCTTGACACCGAACTGGCTCAACAAATGGCAGAAAAGCAAAGCCTGGGATTGTCAGATCATTTTTTTCACATACTAGACAGCCAGCTTAATTCCAAAAAATAATTTTTCCTTCTTTTTCAAAAAAAAATATTTTTTATAAAGAATTCTTCCTGCCTGGTCGATAATACAATTGAGAAAAGAATAATTATCGCCTCAGGCCGCCAGGGAAAGGCCGCCAAAACACTGCATGGAGGCAGAGAAATGATTGAAAATATCAGCAATACACAGCGGCACACTTCATTCTACTCAGCAAAGACACAGCGTGTATCAACAACTGCCGAGCAACGTTTTAACGGAAAAACCGATTCAGTAAGCATCACTGGCACATCTTCTTCACTGCTCACCTACTCCAGTTCACTGATGACAAGTGTCGGAGCAGATAGCGATTACAGTGTATTGCAAAATCTGGTTGTCAACCTGCTTGAAGAACAGGGCGTCAATACCAGAATTTCCATTGGCAACGCTGAAATTGATCTTGCATCCATTTCGCCTGAAGAAGCCAATGAACTGGTTTCGGAAGACGGATATTTTGGCGTTGAACAAACCTCAGAGCGGATTTTTCAATTTGCTGTATCCATTTCAGGCGGAGACACATCCAAAATTGATGCTATTATTGCAGGAATTGAAGATGGATTTCAGAGGGCATATGAGGCTTTGGGAGATTGGTTACCGGATATATCCTATGATACATACGACGCAGTAATGGACAAGCTGGAAAACTGGGCTGCAGAATCTGCAACGGACAATATGGCTTGACACCAACGACAGGTGAACACAATGGCAGTAGAATTTTTTGGATTTCCAACAGTAAATCAGGCCGGAAATATTGCTAAAACGGGCAAAGCCGGTAATACGGAAAAAACAACCAAAACTGGTGGGCCCCAGGAATCATCTTTCAGCAACGCCCTTCAGGGAGCGTCGCAGTCACAGGTGAACGATGTGACCAGTAATGAACGAGCGATTCGTGTGGCAGAGTTGAAAGCACAGGTGACTGAAGGCTCATACGAGCCGGACCTTGACAAGGTGGCTTCCAGCCTGCTCAAGTTTCTGGTAGAGGGCTAAATATCATGACCAGAGAAAACGTTCGAGACCTGATGGAACAGTTGCTGGAAACTATCCTCAGCGAACGAACCCATGCCAAGGAGCTTGACATGAAAGCCATGCTGGATGACATGGCACGTAAGGAAGACCTTATCATGTCATTGAAGCCAGTGGTCAAACTACAGGATCCGGAAGACCAAAAACTCGCCAGGAGAATACAGCAGGAAAACCGGCGAAACGCCTTTCTCTTTCGCTCTACTCTGAACTGGATTCAGGAAACCATGGAATTTTTTGGTCGTAAGGCCTCTCCCTGTATCTATGGAAACACAGGCACGGCGCAAAATACCCAGATAAACGGTCGCCTGCTTTCAGGAAAAATCTGACGCCATCTTCTTCACAATTACTCACATCACAGGGCATGTAACATGTACCCCTTTATCTTCACCTCTTTCAAGCCTGTAGCTGTTTTCTGGTCACCCAGATTTTGGGCAAGCACGATTGGCAGCTATAGCCCCTCTATGCGGTCGGTCGTGATCGTTTAAAGAGGGGTGACCTGTGCGGAGTTACGTTTTTTCAATCATTACCCTCGAACTGGATTTTTTATTATATTATCAAGTGCTTGCAAAAAAAACATCTTTAAAAAAACAACTTTTAGGAAAAGAAAGCCGCACCTTTCTCACCGCTATCCTTATTTTCGCACCAATCTTCAACAATCTCAGCCTGATTGTGTCACACTGATATCCAGGTACTTTTCATCAGGGGTGAATTCTGCCAATGAAACCTGCCTGGGCGGCATCAGGCCAAGTGCCATTTGAAAAAGTTCTGTGTCTTTCACTGGGTGTGGCATGTATCACTAACAGGGCGCAAGTCAGTCAAAGGTCTACCTACATGAAACAGCGAGAAACCTCTTTTTTTATTTAATTCTGCGAAGACCTTTTCCCGGTCTGCTCACTGCGGCAAACTCTCTGTTATTTGCTTTTTCCACGTCTGAATGATGGTCGATGTCGGGTTGAATGGCCTGGATAAAACGTCCCTCTCCTCCCATGGTAAAAATCTCCTGTCCGGTGAACTGTGGTGTGCGAAGGGTCCAGGTTACTTTTTGTAATGGAACACCCAGAAACTGCATGGTGACATGCCACCACTCTTCTTTTCTGGTATCGTCCCTCTCAATGCTGCATATAACGGCATACGACATTATCTGCGGTTTTTTGGAGGCGACAAAAACAATATCACCGACATTCGTTGCTGCCTTAAATGGCAGCACTTTTTTTAAATCACTAACGAGTTTTTCCATTCTAACGATACCTGAACCCCCAGAGACAGCTTACCCTCATCGTAACCAATCACGGGGTCTGTACTGTCAGTGTTGTTCTCTGTTTCTGACGTGTCATTGGCCACGGGTGCAACAGAATTGGACAAACACCATTTTCCGCTATACAAGAGTATGCGGGCAATGGTGATCGGGCAAAGATGAAGTGCCCGTGATCAGTTACCCTTCATCCGGTCACAACTGCTCCCTGCTCACCTTTCTTCAGGCAGCCTGAAGACTGCTACAGACGTATAGCAAGGAAAACCAAGATGGTACATGCCCTGTGAGCAAGTTACATTCACCCCCTGTATAATCAAGCAATACAGGCTGTCAAAAAGAATGAAGCACTATATCCACACGTATCGAGTCTTCACCGGCAGTCATCCTTATTGCCTGTGCGCGGACATGATTGAGGCTCTGAAACAGAGGAGTCATCAATTTATTTACAAGCAAATCACCAAACTCAGGCTCCATTGCGCCAACCTGGCCAAGAGAGGTTATCCACCAGGTACACAAAGCTTCCAGTTGGCGGTTAAACTGATCTATCCTTGCATAGGCGAGCAGGTTGCTCTTTTTACGAAAACCGGGGTCTACCTTTTTGAAACCAGAATCGTTGACAAGCCTTTTTTTCTGCTTCTTCACAAAGCGTTGAAGAAGAGCAATGTTATCAGCGATAAAAAGACGATGACCAATAACAGCATAAGCAGGCTGAATAAGTCCGTCGGCCATGAGCATGGAGACTGCCTCATACCCGGCAAATGTATACTGTGTCGTTGCAAAGGGGGCAAGAATTCTGTTAAAAAAAGCATGGATTTTTATGGGGCTCTCCACATCAATAAACAACAAAACCATGGGGAGGCTTGAAGGCTTTTTTTTCGGCGCCTCATAAAGGACAAAACCACCCTGTCTGCCAAACAGGCCGGTAAAAAAATCTATATCATGTCCAGTATGACGTTGCAGTTGTTGTCCGATATAAAAAAGCGCAGCCGCCGCATGAGGAGCCGGATTCCTGGAAAGAGAGCGCCACAAACCTTTCAGATCAAGCCAGTTGGTCCACAAGTAGGCAACAACACCTTCATCAAGATGATGTAATTGTTTGTCTTTTTCCGGCATGGCTTGAATATATGTTTGAACACTCCCGTCAAGTTCTGCAATATGGCCCTGTAAAATGACCTGTAACTGGTCAGTGTCACCTCGAGTTTGATGACGCATATAAAGCCGGTTATTGTCAGCGAAAGTCCAGCGTCTCGCTGGAGGGGAAGAAAATATATCCAGCACTTCTGTCAGTTGAGACAGATTACAATACAAGAGATGCTTTTGTTTTCCTGTATTTTCACCGGCCAATTTTCGATATTCCTTTTCTCTGGACAGATTTTCCTTTGGTCTGATATTTCGCTGTTCATAAAGATCCAGACTGCGATAAAGCGTACGCGTTCCCCCACTCAACAAAACTTTGTCTTCCACGACGGCAAAGGCAAAAGATTCACCGCTTTCCAGGGTAACGCACACTACCTCTTTTTCGTAATATCTTGTTTTCTTGATATCTTTTTTTACATCACTCAACTTGGCCAGCACTAGATCAGGCGAAAGAGCAACGGTTGCCCTGGCTACAAACAGCACATTGTCAAGCAGGTATTCCAACACATCATCATATTCTTCCTCAGGCGGCAGCAACGCCAGACCTGAGTCTGCATGTAAAAGCATGGGAAAAAGGGGGTGCCCAACCATGTATTGAAAGAAAGCAGCGGCTTTATGGACAGTTGCGGTGTCATTTTCCCCAACTCCGCACTGCATCAGGAGTTTTTTTAATCTGGCACCAGTGAGTTGACGGCCAACAGGAGAATGCACCAGGTGCGTACAGGTGTCAGCCAGATTGTTCATCCGGAGATAGACAACTGTATCTCGTGGCAGTAAATCCTCTATTTTTTGGCTTTTCTCGACATTGTCAAGGAGATAATAACTGCTTACTCCAATGAGACTCACCAAGAGAAATCCGTTGAAAAGTCTTTTTATCACAGCTGATTTAAGGTTACCAATCTCCTGTATTGAATCGCTTCCGCCACATGATGGGCAGCAATGGTTTCCCTGCCATCAAGGTCGGCAATGGTACGCGCAATTTTCAAGATGCGGGTATAGGCTCTGGCCGACAGACCAAATCTGTCAATTGCCTGCTCGACCAGCTTCTCCGCCTGGGCCGCAACAGCACAAAATTTCTTTATCTGCTTCGCCTTCATCTGGGCGTTGCAGTGAAGGCCATGATCGGCCAGCCGCTTTTGCTGCACCTTACGCGCCGCGTTAACCCGTTGTTTGATTTCGCTCGAAGATTCACCTTGTTCTGTGCGGATAAGCTCATCAACTCTCACAGCAGGCACCTCAACATGCAGATCAATCCTGTCAAGCAAAGGGCCTGAGAGCCGGCTTCTATAGCGCTGAATCTGGGCAGGCGAACAGGTACAGGGATGAGATTCATCGCCCAGGTGTCCGCATGGGCAGGGATTCATGGCCGCTATCAGCATGAATTCTGCCGGGAAATGCAAGGTCATGGCAGCGCGGGCAATACTTACCTGCCCATCCTCCATGGGCTGCCTCAATACTTCGAGAACATGTTTTTTAAATTCGGGTAATTCATCCAGAAAAAGCACCCCGTTATGCGCCAGCGAAACTTCTCCTGGTTTGGGCACATTGCCTCCCCCAATAAGCCCGGCATCTGAAACCGTATGATGGGGTGCCCTGAACGGTCGCTGAACAACAAGAGGAAGTTTCTCCGGTAATTCTCCGCTTACAGAATACACTGTTGTTGTTTCAATGGCTTCTGCCAGGGTAAGCTCCGGTAAAATAGTGGTCACTCTTCGCGCCATCATGGTTTTGCCCGAGCCCGGACTTCCGCTGAGCAAAATGTTGTGCCCTCCGGCCGCAGCAACTTCCAGAGAACGTCTGGCATGCTCCTGCCCCTTTACATCAGCAAAATCCATTGAACAGGCCGAAGAGTGCGCGAACAGGGTGGCAACATCAACCTTTACCGGCTCCAGTGTACTTGCTCCGCACAGGTATTCAACCGCCTGATCGAGTCTCTCGACCGCTATTATATCAATTCCCTCTACGACAGCAGCTTCATGAGCATTCACTGCAGGGACAATGCAGGCGTTCATCTTCGCTGCCTGAGCGGCAAAGGCCATAGCCAGGACTCCGCGTACAGATTTTACTGTTCCGTCGAGGGAGAGTTCTCCTATGACAGCTGAAGTTGACAATGCATCACTGTTCATGATGCCCGAGGCAGCAAGGATCCCTAACGCAATTGGCAGGTCATACCCGGAGCCTTCCTTTTTTAATGATGCCGGGGCAAGATTCACGGTAATTCTCCGCTGCGGGAATTCATAGCCACCATTTTTTATGGCGGCCCTGACCCGGTCTTTTGCTTCCCGCACCGCACCTTCGGCCAGGCCAACAGTGGAAAAACCAGGGAGCCCTCTAGCAAGGTCAACCTCAACCTCAACCATATGACCGTTTACGCCAATAACCGCGCAACTTATAACTCTAGCCAGCATGATCTAAGTATACAAGGTCTGCATGGCAGCTGTATAGGTACCATTTTTCTGAGAATAGATATAAAAAGGAGCCAGCACTCTGCACTGTTCGCCACCATTTTTCATCGCTTCCAGGATAACCAGAGAGGCGTCCTGCTCACCGGGGTAAGAATAAATGAGCTGCATTTTTTTTATCTGCAGCTGCTTTTCCTGGAAGCAGGCAGTCAGTCCGGCCAGTCTGACAGCAGGATACACAAACAAAACCCGTCCCCTGTTTTTTACACAAAATGCCGCTGCGCTTACAAAGTCCTCCTGACGGGCTTCCGATTCATGCCGGGCCAGGGCCGCTTCTTCTGCATCATTAAGTCGGCCGCTTTCTCCCTTTCGATACGGTGGATTGCAGACAACAACATCAAAAGATTCCGGTTTGAAGTGTGTGGAGATATCCAGGACATTTCCCTGAATCACCTGCATCCTGCTGGCCAATGTATTATTCTGGATATTGTCGGCAGCCAAAGCTGCAAGCTGCGCCTGCATTTCAAACCCGCTTACAGACAGCGCATGATAGCGATAAGCCAGAATCAGGCCAACCACACCGCAGCCGCAACATAAGTCAAGCACTTGCCTTTCTCCTGATTTTGGCTCATAGCTGCCGGCAAGGAGAAGGGCGTCAACGGAAAAGCGGTACCCCTTTTCATGCTGACGACAAACTAATTTACCGTCAAACAGGGTGTCTGTAGTAACTTTAAGCGGATACTCCATAACTGCCCATTAAGGAAAATTTGTGCAAGCACGATTTCGAGCAGATAAGCAAGCGAAGCAAGGCTCCTGTCTAAGCGTATGTGAAAAATTGTGATCGTGCAAAAATGCCGTGCCCGTGATCAGTTACAAATGCGGGACAAGGGTTTGTCTCTGGACAAACGTGGCCATACCTTGTACAACCATAGCTATAAAAAACCTGCAACCACTCACAGAAAATATAACGACCTGATTTCACTTTATTTGACGCTGTAACTGCTTGCAGGCTGCCCAGATCCGGGTGAGCTGGAAGCAATTACATAAATCTTATTTACAAGGTAACTGCTCTCAGGTCACCCATCTTCTGGCGATCGCGACCCGCCGCATAGAGGGGCTATAGCTGCCAATCACGCTTGCCCGAATCTGGATAACCTGTAAGCAGTTACAGGCCTAAAGCAAGTGAAACCAGGGTGATTCTTGCCCTGTGAGTAGTTACTTTACAAGTATACATAATTTCAGGCGCCACCACTATAGCCAATGGATATTTTTATAAAAACACACTTTTCAGGCGGCCATCATCTTCGTGATTATCCAGGAAGCTGCGAAAAACCACACGGACATAACTGGAAAATCAAGGTAACCGTTCGTGCCAGTGAACTCGATCACCTCGGCATGGGAATTGATTTCAGAACATTGAAGCACGAGGTAGGAAAGGTTGTTGATGAGCTAGACCACTGCGATCTCAACGAGCACCCGGCCTTTGCCAGCATTAATCCTTCATCAGAACATATAGCCATTTTTCTTTTTGAAAAACTGGAAGAGGTATTGAAGACAGACCGATACCAGCTCTATGCGGTTGAGGTCAGGGAGACCGACACCAGCGGAGTTATTTATTATGGTCAATAATCCCGTTGTTTCATCCGGATTAACCGTACCTGCTGCATAAGCGGCATGGCGGTGGGTTCCGCCTGATTTTTTCTGGAAAAAAATCTGAGTATTCTGTCTACCATACCTAAGTGCTCTGCGCCACGTGCGGCAAAGGGTGCCAGAACAAGAAGATTCATTGCCGCCTGCGAGTTTGCGGCAGGCTCGGCTCCATCAAAGGTCGCGTATCTTCTCAACAATAGAGTTTTATCGTCAACACTGTCAAAAAAACAGCCCTGACTTTCTTCCCAGAACAGCTCTTTCGTTTTTTCAGTGAGTACGAGCGCCCATTCAAGCAGATGAGGCTCCTCTGACACCTTATACAGCTCTACCAGGCCAGAAACGAGCTGAACATAATCATCCAGCTGTCCGGCAAGGCCTGCTCTCCCGTTACGACAGCGTCTCCGGAGAAGACCTGTGACATCATCATACAGCTTTTCGCGGACAAAGGTAGTGGCCGATATTGCGGCATTGATATAGGACGTACAGGCTAGCACTCCTCCTGCCCGCGCCATGGCGCCTATCATCATGCCATTCCAGGCAGTAACAATCTTGTCATCAGTAAATGGTGCTTGCCGCCTTTCCCTGGCCTCCCGTAATTTCTGCACTGCCTGGGAAAGCATTTTTTCCGCTTCTTCCAGGGAATACTGAAAATGCCTTGCAACCTCGGCAACCTCGCCTTTTCTAAGCAGAATATTTTTTCCTGCAAACTCAAGATGGGGATCATGAGCGACATTACCTTCCGGTACAACTCCATATATGGATGAAAAAAAAGCTGCCTGGTCATCACCCAGAATCCGGACAAGATCATCGGATGTCCACAAATAATAGCACCCTTCGCCACGGCGTCCTGGCGTATAAGGGTCTTCACTGTCTGCATCTTCAGCTGAAAAAAAACCACCGTCAGCAGCTGTCATTTTCGTCAGCACGTACTGCAAGGTCTGGTGTATAGTGTCAGAAAAAAGTGAGTCACCTGTCAGCTCATACGCATCAGTGCAGGCCTGGACAAGCTGTGCCTGGTCATAAAGCATTTTTTCAAAATGTGGTACATGCCATTGAGCATCTACACTGTATCGGTGAAAACCACCCCCAATCTGGTCGTATATGCCGCCACAGACCATTTTCAGGAGGGTTGTTACCGCCATTTCAGTATACTTCTTTTCGTTGGTATCCTCTCCATAGCTGAACAGGAAACGCAGTACAACCGGACGAGGAAATTTCGGGGCACCACCAAAGCCGGCGTTAATCTGGTCATAGGAAGCAGCAAAAGAATCAGCTGTTGCGTGTACAGTTTGAAAAGCGTGCTGGTCATCAAGTGGCTGCCTGGGAACCGGCTTCATTAAGGAGAAAACCTTGTCTGCTGTCTTCGCCAGCTCATCACGCCTGTATTCCCAGGCCTGATGAATCGTTTCAAGAAGCTGTATAAAACCACTACGTCCGAATCTGTCTTCAAGGGGGATATACGTCGCAGCAAAAAACGGTTTTCCATCTGGAAACAGAAACAGCGACATTGGCCACCCTCCGCTACCCTGCATGGTTATAAGGGCATCCATATACAATTGATCAATATCAGGCCGCTCTTCGCGATCGACCTTGATGCTGACGAACCATTTGTTTAACAGTTCAGCGGCCTTCTCATTGACAAAGGTTTCATCCGCCATTACATGGCACCAGTGACAGGTGGCGTAACCAACTGATAAGAAAATCGGCATCTCCCGCGCTCTGGCAAGCTGTAAAGCCTCATCTCCCCAGGGATACCAGTTCACAGGATTGTCGGCATGCTGCAAAAGATATGGACTGAGCTCATTTTGTAATGTATTACTCCCTTGCACAGCTTCTCCTCTTGACTCACAGGGCCTTTACCCCGGAGTGTAACTCCTCACAGGGTATGTCACCTCTTTATTTTACTTGCTTTACGTCTGTAACTGCTTTCAGGTTGCCCCGACCAGGATCAGTAAAAAATTTTATCCAAATACGATTCGCGGGGTGGCTGGACAACAGTATCTTCTGTCTCAGCTTTATCAACGAATTTTTTATTGAACAGGAGAAGGCTGTATTCATCAAGGTAAAGACGGTCTTCAAAGGTGGAGCGAATGGCGCGATCCTGGGGGGACACAAGCCGAACAGAGAGATAGAGCATCCTGTTAGCCAGGGTGTATGTACCGACAACAACAGCCTGAGCTCGCTGCCTCTGGGCTATTTTACTGAGTTCACGGGAAAGCATGAATTCACCACGCTGTTCCTGAACAACAACTTCCGGGCGGAGTTTCAATTCTTTGGCTGCATATCCCCGCTGCACAAAGCCTCCCAGTATAGCATCCTGCAGGCTCCGGCCAAAGGCGGTTGTTTTCTGTAAATCGTTATTGTCAACCAAAGTGGTGACCAGCACAGGTTGTTCCATCTGACGTGGTAAAACAGGTGGAAACGATTGAATTACCAACTCTTCTGCGATGTCATCCCCGAGTTTAACCAGGTTTATATGCCCACCAAGCACTGGCTCAAGCCTGGTGCCGTTGAGGCTGCTGCAGGCAGACAGCAGCAACAGGATAAACGCATACAACACATACCTACTGTAGAACCAGCCCCTGAGCATGAGCACCTTCCTTATTTAAGAGCAGCTATCACGAGTTGGACAGCTCCAGTTCTTTTGCCGGCACTGTTTGCTGATAATGCCAGAAATCCATATCATTTATATAATAAATACTGGAACTTCGCATGACATATTTATTATCATCCACTATTGAGGTGGTAATAATTACTTCATAGTGTCCGTTGATAACAGTTGCAGCCGCTGCCATATCAACAGCTCCACTTGAGGCCAAAATGAGTAAATCTTCCGGGGCATTCCGCAGTACAAGGATACCAGCACTCAGGGCGGTCAGCACCCCTGGCTGGAGCAGCTGTCTGGGTGGTGACGGATGAAAGACTACCTGTACTTTATACTCAACGGTCAGAGCACTCTCTTCTTCTTTTGCCCGCGTAGGGACACCAAAATTTACCAATTTGGTTACAAGCAGGTCATTAAACCCTTCATCAAAGGCATATGTCTCCCCCTTGCCACAATTATCTGGTTTACCGCAGCTATGACGGACATAAACCGGCGTAACCAGGTAACCTCGAGCTATCAGTTCGTTATTGATCTCTTTTGCTACATCGGCTGCAAGAACATTCCAGTGATGAGCGGACTGCATTTTGTGCTGCCTGGAATAGCTGTATCCTGTGGGTTGGGGGATACGTATACATCCGGCAGGGGCTAAGACTGCGACAATTATCAGGCTTATCATACCTCTTACTGCAGCTCTTGCACGCATGTTTTCTCCTTTTGTTTTCCGACAGGTGACTTCTATTATTTCTCGGACGCAGCATCATACAACTAAAGAATTATTTGAAGGGAACCAGACAGGGTTACCCAAAACCTGGTAGTCCCAGGGTGCCAGGTTTTTCTTTACGTGGCTGGCCAGTCTGGTTACTGACGCTTTTCACCGCCCGGTTAGAAACCCGTTTCCCTTTGGCAGAAGCACCCTTCACCAGGTATTCATCAAACTCTATGTCAACACTGTTATACTTTGCCCGCGGAGACGGCACCAGGCTGACTCTGGCCCGCACTTCCTTCTCGCCGGGCACAAGGAAAAGTATGACAGAGCGTTTATGCTCAGCAAAAAGTCGGTACTCCCGGTTGAGTATGAATTTTGGTGTTTCAAAACGCTTGGCATAGGTCAAATTTTCCCTGCCGTTACGGTATATCAGGTTAAATGTCAGCTTGGGCTGCACTAAACCCATCCAGTAAAGTTCATTGCCGATGAACAGTTTATCCTGCACGCTGACCACCTTGTACATGCCAGTTTTAAAAATGAGCAGAACACGATCATATTCAGAGCAGGTCAGTTCCATGTCCTTACGGGGATTTTCGACCTTGAGCTTGTGCCCGAGAAAACCGTTATCTTTCTGATACACCAACGTCAGGTTAGAGAGCGCGGCTGCACGAGCATCTATCTCACCCAGCGTCCTGAGCTCACTGCGCCGGGGATAGTCTGGCCCATATCTTTTTAAAAGCGTTTCAATATAGCCAATGGTAAAGCCGACAATATCCTGCAGGTCTTTACGTATTGCCGCTATTTTTACCTCAATATCCCTGAGTTCCTTTTGCTGCTTTTTGATATCATATCGGGAGATCCGCCTGATCCTAATTTCCAGCAGCCGCTCAATATCTTTTGTCGTCACTTTTTGCTGCAATTCGCCGGCAAAAGGCCGCAGCCCTTTTCTCACCACATCTATAACAGCCTTATAGCTGGTTTTTTCTTCGATCTCCTTGTAAATCCGCTCCTCAATGAAGAGCTGCTCAAGCCTGCGTGCATGCCATTTTGCCAGAAACCTGGCAAGATCAAGCTCCAGCTCTTTTTTTAACAGAGCCGTCAGTGTTTTTGTATTACGGCGCAGAACTCCCTCGACGGTACCCACTTTTGGCAGATCATTCTCTATGCTGATTAGATTTGGAGAAACTGCCACTTCACAATCAGTAAAAGCATAGAGTGCATCAATGGTCTCTTCGGCATGAATACCTCGAGGCAGTTTAATTTCCACCTCGACCTTTTCCGCAGTATAGTCATTTACCGAGGCTATCTTCAGCTTTCCCGCTTTTGCCGCCCGTTCAATGGAATCAATCAGGGAAATGGTGGTGACATTGTAAGGGAGCTCGGTGATCTGTATGGTTTTACTGTCAGGTTTTTCAAGGCGGGCCCGGCACCTGATCCTGCCGTTACCGTGATCATAATCACTTACATCAACAATACCGCCACGCGGAAAATCTGGATACAGGGTGAAGTCTTTTCCCTGCAGGCAGGCAATCTGTGCTTCCAGCAGCTCGTTAAAATTATGGGGCATGATCTTGGTAGCCATACCAACAGCGATACCTTCAGCACCCAGGAGAAGAAGTAACGGAATCTTCACCGGCAGGGAAACCGGTTCCTGCATGCGGCCATCATAGGAATCGATAAATTCGGTCAGTTCTTTATTAAACAGAGCTTCGCGGGCAAGCGGGGTTAAGCGGCATTCAATATATCTGGCCGCAGAAGCCTGATCTCCTGTATAGATATTACCGAAATTTCCCTGACGATCTATCAGAAAATCCTTGTTAGCCAGGTTTACCAGCGCGGCAAAAATGGATTGATCGCCATGGGGATGAAGTTTCATGGTTTCCCCGACGACATTGGCGACCTTATGATAGCGGCCATCGTCCATATTATGCAGCGTCTGTAAAATCCGGCGCTGAACAGGTTTCAGGCCGTCATCTACCTCTGGTATGGCACGCTCCCTGATTACATACGAGGTATATTCAAGAAAATTTGCCTCAAACAGTTTGTGCAGCTTTCCGGGCTGGTGGTCCCTGATCTCTGTCATACCGGCCTCAAGGTAAGATGATCCATGATATACTGACGACGCTCGGGAGTATTTTTACCCATATAAAAGGTCAGTACATCACTTGCTTCACCAATGGAATCCATTCGTACCTGTTTGAGTCTGATACCAGGCCCGATAAACTGTTTGAATTCAGGGGGAGATATCTCACCTAATCCCTTAAAACGGGTAACTTCGACATTTTTATCCGATTTTCCACCGGCACCAAGTGATTTAAAGGCGACATCCAGTTCCTGTTCGTTATAACAATAAATGGTGTTTTTCTTGTTTCTGGCCCTGAATATTGGCGTTTCTAAAATATACACATGGCCACGCTTGATCAGCTGCTCAAAATAGTGAAGAAAAAAAGTGAGCAGAAGGTTGCGAATATGGAGACCGTCCACATCTGCATCGGTCGCCAGAATCACACGATCAAAGCGAAGGTTGGAAACCGAGCCTTCTATATCCAGGGTACGCATCAACGAGTACATCTCATCATTTTTATAAAGCAGATCAAGACGTTGTCCAAAGACATTCATGGGTTTTCCCTTTATGGAGAAAACCGCCTGAGTCATGGGATCCCGCGAACTGACAATGGAACCGGCTGCTGACTGCCCTTCGGTGATAAACAGCATGTTTTCCTGACCAGGCTTGGAAGGTTTATTTTTTGAGGGATGATATTTGCAGTCTTTCAGTTGCGGAATTTTCAGGGCAACTTTCCTGGCCTTGGCTTTTGCTTCCCTCCGTACGGACTGCAGTTCCCGGCGGACCCGTTCGTTTCGCTGAATTTTATCAAGGAGAATTTCCGCCGAATCAGGGTACATATACAGGTAATTGGCAACCCCGTCCCTGACCCTGTTGACAATGGCAGAACGGATCTCGGTATTGCCCAGCTTATTTTTTGTCTGCGACTCAAAAACCGGCTCCTGCACTTTGACAGCCAGTATACCGACAAGTCCGTCACGGACATCCTGACCATTGAATTTTTTCCCGCTGAACTCGTTTACCCCTTTTAAAAATCCCTCCCGAAAAGCGGAGAGATGAGTCCCCCCCTCGCTGGTATAAGTGCCGTTGACAAAAGAAAAATACAGCTCTCCGTATTCGTCGGTATGGGTAAAGGAAAACTCCAGGGACTTGTCTGTGAAGTGAACCGGCGGATAAATATGCTTCCTGCTTACCTCCTTTTCAAGCAGATCCTGCAGGCCATTTACCGAATGATATTCGGCACCGTTATAAAAAAGGCGCAGGCCGGCATTGAGATAGGCATAACGCCACAGTCTCTGTTCAACATACTCCTGGTCAAATGCGTATTTGGGAAACAGGGTTGAATCAGGAGAAAATTCAATGAGCGTTCCGTTTTTTTCCTTTGTTTCCCCTTCCTCTTCTGCCTGCAATTCACCCTGAAAAAAGATGGCCCGTTTATACCTGCCGTCTCGAAAAGCACATACCGTAAAATCTGCTGACAGCGCATTCACCGCCTTGGTGCCGACACCATTGAGCCCCACAGAGAACTGAAAAACATCGGTATTGTACTTGGCCCCGGTATTTATTACCGAGACACACTCAACAACCTTGCCAAGAGGAATGCCACGGCCATAATCCCTTACCATGCAGCGGCCCTCATCTGTTATCGCAACCTCAACGCGTTTTCCATAGCCCATGATAAACTCATCGACTGCGTTATCCACAACCTCCTTAAGCAGGATATATATCCCGTCATCAGGATGGCTTCCATCCCCCAGGCGGCCAATGTACATCCCCGGACGCTTTCTAATATGTTCAAGGGAGCTGAGAGTTTTTATCTTTGATTCGTCGTAATGATGCGAGGTCATATATAAAAGAGACAGCTGCTTGTTGGTAATCGATAACGAGGTCTGTACCTCCCCGTTATCGATTACGTTTGTTGTTTAGTAACTGCTCACAGCTCACCCCTCTTTGAACGATCACGACCCGCCGCATAGAGGGTCTATAGCGGCGGGTCGTGCTTGTCCAAATAGGGGCAGCCTGAGAGCAGTTACACGTTTGAGGCATGTACAATCAGAGAGTTACACACCCAGTGAGTAGTTACGTTGTTTATTCGTAACTACTCACAGGGCACCTGTTACCCTGGTTTCACTTGCTCCCAGTCTGTAACTGCTTTCAGTGCCCCCATATCCGGGCAGGCGCGATTAGCCGCTATAGCTCCTCTCTGCGGCCAGCCCGGATTTCTCATCAGCTCAGGCGGTGCCAGGTTCGGTAGTTTCTGGTAACTCATTATACCTTTGTATATGTGCTGCCAGAATACTGCCGAAGATGGTACCGCCTCAGCTGACCTCTGGTGAACATTTTGGCGAAACCTGAGACTGCTTACGGACATCACCTACATCTGTTTTTATGTGTTTCTTTTCAAATCAGACAACATGTTCATGAGAAATCCGGGCCAGTCGTAATCTCCCGAAAACGGGTGAACCGGGAGCTGTTACGTACGGTTATTCCATCATATGAATCCGCTCACAATCAGGGCATATCCAGGTCGGGCCATTACTCATGCCCCATTTGTTCTCCTCAAAACAGGCTGGACAAATCTGAAAACCGCAGGTACAGCTCCAGCAAAAAGGCTGTTCTTTTCTGCAACAGCTGCAGCAAAAGTTTTTTTTCCGTCGACGCCGTTTTACAGGTTCATTCCTTTTACTCATGCCTGCTTCTGCCTTAATTCCTTGTCTATCCACCGGAGATACCTTTCACTCCCATTCACAAGAGGAAGCGCGATTATCTCCGCCACTTCATAAGGATGAAGCTCTTCAATCGCCCTGCAAAGTTCAGGAAAAAAATCTGTGCGTGTCTTCATGACGCAGAGAAATTCGTCGTCATGCTCAATCTTACCCTGCCAATGGTAGATTGAATGACATACTGTTACCTGCACACAGGCGGCAAGCCTTCTACTTACTATTTCGCTGGCAATACGTCTGGCACTCTCTTCATCTGCCAGCGTTGTTTGTACCTGAATATAGGAAGAAGTTGACATAATTTACTCCTGTTAGCCCGGATTTCTCATTGTAGCACCCTTGACAGCGAGGTAAGTTGACAATAATCTGGCAACCTGTTTTCTGGTACTCACCTTCTATTTATAGCAAGGACAGAGGAGAATGACCATGCTTTTTACCGTTGATGTCGGCAACTCGCACACAGTAAGCGGTGTGCTGCACAACAATACCTTTCTCACCAACTGGCGTCTCCAATCGGCTCAGGACAGTACCCCTGATGAACTGGCGATTCGTTATATGACGCTTTTTAAACTGGCGAATATTGACCCTGGAGAGATTACCGGTGTCATCATTTCATCGGTTGTTCCCCTATTGGAAACGAGTTGGCTGCACTTTGCAGCCTCCTGCTTTACCCGCCTGGATCAACCGCCTGTTGCTGTCAACACCTCCCTTAACCTGGGCGGTCTCAAAATTGTTCTAAACAATCCAGCCGAGATCGGGGCGGACCGTATTGTTAACTCCATTGCCGCCTGGGACATATTTCACACAGCCTTTATTGTGGTGGACTTTGGCACGGCCATCACCTTTGACTGTGTGAACAGCCGTCAGGAGTATCTGGGTGGAACCATTCATCCAGGTATAGGCATATCACTTGACGCCCTGGCATCGCGAACTGCAAAATTGCCGCGCCTGGACATTGATGCTACCCCGAAAAACATTATTGGCAGATCGACGGTACAGGCAATTCATTCCGGTATGCTGTACGGTTTTGGCGGTCTGGTTGACCGGATGGTAGATACGCTGAGCCTGGAATTGGCCAAAGCAGACGAACCCGTTAATGTCATTGGCACAGGCGGTATGGCCGGGCTGATCAAACCCTACACCCAAAGCCTCGTTACTGTTGATCCTCATTTAACCCTGAGCGGTCTGCAAAAAATATATACGTTGAACACCAATGATTAACAAGCCTGCATTGCCTCCCTTTTTACGGAAAAACGATACCATAGGCCTGACCTGCCCCGCAGGACCTGTACGAGATAAAAGGCTGCTGAACATTGGTACCCGTATTATTGAGGACATGGGCTTTCAGGTCATAATCAAAGGTGCATTTCAGTACTCAGGCCATTATCTTGCCGACAGGGATGAGCAGCGGGCGAAGAGTTTGCTCTCCTTATGGTCAGATGAGAAGGTAAAGGCAATTATGGCTATCAGGGGCGGATTTGGCTCAATGCGCCTGCTGCCTCATCTGAACATGGAAAGGCTGCAACAACGCCCCAAAATGCTGATAGGCTTCAGTGACATCTCTGCGCTGCTGAGCGGTCTGACTGGTCGAGGTAACATGACAGCTGTGCACGGCCCGGTTGTAACCTCCCTTGCCAGACTGTCTCCAGCCAACCTGGAACAGGTTTTTTCCCTGCTGACCGGGAACCTCACTGATATCAAGGCCCCAGAGCTTGAAATTTTACGTAAAGGTGAAAAGGTCAGAGGGAAACTCATTGGCGGGAACCTGACCACCCTTGTCCACCTTATCAATACACCCTGGGACTGTGCCTGGGACGACTGTATTCTGTTACTGGAAGATACCGGAGAGGCCCTCTACCGCCTGGACCGCATGCTCACCCAGCTCGCGCTCAGCGGACGATTTGACAATCTGGCTGGCATCTTGCTCGGTTCTTTTGATACCGGCCACGATAATGACGCCCTGAATTATCTGCGCACGCAGGAATATATCTGGCAGCGTATCCTTGAGTTGACGGCCCATACACTCTGCCCTGTATGGGGTAATTTCCCTTCTGGTCATTACAGGGATAATTATGCCCTGCCCCTTGGTATGGATGCCAGCATGAATTCCCGGCAGGGACTCCTGCACCTGCATCCGGATTCTGTTCTGCCAGTGTATTAATCGTATCAGAACGGCTCCCAGCTCACCCTTTTAACGGGCGTTCGCGCTTGCCCAAATCCGGGCACCCTGAAAGCAGCTACAGGTGTAAAGCAGGTGAAACCAGGATGGTACATCCCTCGTGATTGGTTACGGAAAGACTACTCAGAGATCCGGATCAAGCAATAAACAGGGTAAAATCTACCAGGTGCGAAAGTGCCCTGTATCAAGATGAACAAAGTCAGAATGCCTGTAATAACCTACACCGCCGCATTTCATGGTAATAGCACTCTGCTGGAGATATTTGGTTGGGGCTCCGGTGAACCGGACATCAATCGCCCTTCCCTGCATATGAAGGCTATGCCTGGCAACCCCGGAGCTCTGCTGACGCAGTTTTCGATTTGTTGCTGGAGAGCGATACCCGGAAATCACTTCAAATATACCTTCACGGCCTATATCTTGCTGAATATTCCACAAGATGTCAAGAAGACGAGGGTCAATACCATGTTCTTCCCCTGTCCTGAAATCACGCAGATAATGTTTAATCTGTTCCAGGGCAAGTGCATCGTACCTTTTGCCATAGGCATAGGATATATTAAGCCTTTTCCCGGTATGGGTGTGATAAAAGGAAAGAAAGCGCCTTGTATGAGGAGAAGCGGACAGCCTGATCGGTGAACAAACAGCCAGGGCAACAAACAGTTGAGCACTTCGCTTCAGAAAATGCCGCCGAGAAGCTGTTGGCCCTGTAGGACGAAATGGGGTCATGGGTGGATTGATTATTTGAAGAGGGGAAAGTTGACAACAACCATTTAACGAAATGATGCTGCCTGTATGTACCACATTTTTTTATCCGAATACCTGTAACGAGAGCAAAACGGCATTTTATTCCAGGTTATATCTGGCACACCGCTACGCAAAGGTGCTTTTAAATAATTTCCAAGAGGCCTTACACCTCAAATACTTTCTTGTTTTGTAACTACTCACAGGGCAAGTATCACCCTGGTTTCACTTGCTTTACGCCTGTAACTGCTTTCAGGTTATCCAGATTCGGGCAAGCGCGATTGGCAGC
>PDWJ01000420.1_pt1 | contig 64248 bp, 48 predicted proteins | sample 1430881 | NCBI WGS metagenome assembly PDWJ01 (sample SAMN01162460, study PRJNA174530) | Oral metagenome, whole genome shotgun sequencing project. | biome: Marine environment; feature: Marine mammal; material: Swab sample of the gingival sulcus; isolation source: swab sample of gingival sulcus... | reverse complement strand
CCTGAGGCCCCCTCCTGGCGATGCGTTTTGTTGGTAAACACATGCATAGCGCAGCGAGTGCGGGCCTCAGTGCTTTTTTGCGCTTATTTCAGGGCTAGGTCGCCAAAGTCGAGTTCGCGCTGGAGCTGTTTCCCTGTCCGGAGGAAGTCTGGGGGAGTGAGCTTGGAATCGAAGTCGTCGCTGACCTTCAGTAGCTCGTCTCGAATTGTGAGCAGCTGCGGTCTTAACGAAACCCCATAGAAACCGAGCATCGCTGCCTGCCCGGGTGCGTTTTGGGGGATTCCGCCAAAGATCGGCCACTCTTCGCTCCAAATCCGTGCGAGCATGTTCTTCGAGCCCAGGCGCAGCCCGTAGCCGGCGAGGAGTTCTCCAAAGGAGTCGATGCCAGCCGTTGTGTCGCTGCGGTCATCGAGAAGCAGAGCCAAGCGGGCAATCGCCCAGTAGAAGCGAGCCTCGTCCTGATAGGGGTCGGCTTGAAGAGCTTCCTTGCAGAAACGTCGAGTCCGTTCGAAGGCGCGAGTATTAAAGGTCTTCAGCTCCTCGATCCCCTTGGTCAGGAGAAGGGCGGCATCTTCGATGGCACGCGGCGAACGGGAGACGAAAACTTGAAAGTGACCAGGTCGTCGTGATGTCGCAGAAAAAAACCTTCGATCGCTGCTGAGGCCTTCGTCTGTGCGGGCTGCGGACAGTGATTTTCCGAGAGTTCGATGCTTCCAATCGAACCACTCGTATTCACGAAGGAGTACGAAGTCGCTCGGGGATCGGAAGGGAGGCGCCTGCACCAAGCTTCGCATCTTGATGGGTTTATCGAGGCGCCCGGGATCGGGATCCATGCGGATACGAAACGCGTTGCCTACCGCTTTGCTTCCAGGGTGCTGAATGGGGTCTGCCGGCTCGATGACGAGCTGCACCAGGCCGCGGAGTGCATTTTTTGGCACTGTCACCCGTAGCCCTTGGAGTGGCGTGCCAGCGTTGCCATCGATTACGGCTCCTGTCGGGCCGACTTGGAACGAGACGGTTGCCGATGCCGTACCGCTACCGCCTGAGCCCGAACCGCATGCGGCGAGCAGGAGCAGGGGTAGAGTCCAGGAAAGACGCTGAAGAGCGAGGCTGGCTTTCATTCGCACGTTCGCGGAGATTCGATGCAGGATTCTATCAGGCGAAGCAGCCCACTGGCGAAGAAAGACGAGTCCCTGCCACAGCGAGCCGCGAATCTCCCTTTACATCGGACATTATGGGGTAGACCAAGAGGAGCCAGGCTACTTGATCTTGTCGCCAGGCTTCGCCCCAGCGTCCACGCTGAGGAGGTGGATATCCTTCCCACCCAGGCCAGCGGCCAAGACCATCCCCTCGCTCAGGCCGAATTTCATCTTGCGTGGCTTCAGGTTGGCGATGCAAACGACAAGGCGACCTTTGAGCTGCTCGCAGTCGTATGCGCTCTTGATGCCGGCGAAGACCTGGCGTTGACCGAGTTCGCCGAGATCGAGCTCTAGGCGGAGAAGCTTATCAGCGCCTTCTACGCGTTCGGCCTTGGTGATTTGAGCCGCACGAAGGTCGACCTTGAGGAAGTCCTCGATGGCGATTTGGGTGTCCCCCTGGGCCTTGCTGCTTTTTTCTTTGGCTTGTGCCTGCCCCTGCTTGGATTCTTCGATCATCTTTGCGGCCTTCTCGGACTCGGCCCGCTGCATCATGTGTTTGAACTTCCCGATTTCGTGGGCGAGTAAGGGGGCTGCCGAATCCTTCCACTGCAACGGGTCGATCTGGAGGAAGCTCTCGACCTTTGATGCGAGCTGCGGCAGCACGGGCTTGAGATAGATCACCAGGGAGCGGAAGAGGTTGAGAGCGATCGTGCAGACCTCACGCAGCTCTTCGATCTTGGCTGGGTCCTTGGCTAGGGTCCACGGGGCATTGGACTCGACGAACTGATTCCCCTTCTCCGCTAGCGCCATGACCGTTCGCATGGCCCGCGCATAATCGCGGTCCTCGTAGCACTCTGCGATCGAATCTGCTGCAGCAGCGTACTCGGCGAAAAGCCCGCCGTCGTCTGGGTATTGCTCTGCAAGGCGGCCGCCGAGTTGTTTCGTCACGAACTTGGCTGTGCGTGCGGCGAGGTTGACGACTTTGCCGACCAGGTCGCTATTCACCCGTGCGACGAAATCATCGATGCTGAGATCTATGTCCTCGACGCGACCATTGAGCTTGTAGGCATAGTAGTAGCGTAGCTGCTCCGGATCGAGGTGCTTAGCAAATGTCGAAGCGTTAATAAAGGTGCCGCGCGACTTAGACATTTTTTTGCCGTCGACGGTCAGGTGGCCGTGGACCCAGACTGCCGTTGGGGTGCGGAAGCCGGCTCCGTGGAGCATGGCCGGCCAGAACAGCGAATGGAAATAGACGATGTCCTTACCGATGAAGTGGTGGACCTCCGTCTGGTTGCTTCGCCAGTAATCATCGAAGTCAAAGCCATGGCTTTCGCAATACTTTGCTGTCGATGCCATGTAGCCGATTGGAGCGTCAAGCCAGACATAGAAGAACTTCCCTGGCTCGCCGGGTATTTCGAAGCCGAAGTAGGGGGCATCTCGGGAGATATCCCAGTCGCGGAGGCCACCCTTGAGCCACTCATCGAGCTTGTTGGCGACCTCGTCTTGTAGGCTGCCGCTTCTCGTCCAGCTCTGAAGGAACTCGCTGAAGTCTCCGAGTTTGAAGAAGAGATGCTTGCTGCTCCGGCGCTCGGGTGGGGTGCCGCACACGGCGCAGCGGGCATCGACGAGATCGGTGGGCGAGTGCGTGCCGCCACATTTCTCGCATGCGTCTCCGTACTGGTCCTCGCTGGCACAGCTTGGGCAGGTTCCGCGGATGAAGCGGTCCGGCAGAAACATCTCGTCCTTGGGGCAATATGCTTGTTCGACATCGCCCTGGGTTACGTGCCCAGCCTCTTTGTTCTGGAGATAAACCTCCTCGGCCAGACGCCGGTTTTCCTCGGAGTGGGTCGAGTGGTACTGGTCGAAGTGGATGTGGAACTTTGCGAAGTCCGCCTCGTGCGCAATTTGCATCTCTTGCACGAGTTTCTCGGGGCTTATGCCTTCATTCCTAGCCCGGATCATGATGGGCGTGCCGTGTGTGTCGTCGGCGCAGATGTAGGCGCAGTCGTTGCCGATCAGGCGCTGAAAGCGTGCCCAGATATCGGCTTGGATGTATTCGACAAGGTGCCCCATGTGGATGTGACCGTTGGCGTAGGGCAGGGCTGCGGTCACGAGAATACGTCGCATGTGGTCTCCTGGAGCGGGCGTTGCCCGGCTGTGCTGAAGCAGGCGGCAGAATCTACGGGGAATGCCTCGCTTTCGCACGCCAGCCATCCTGGCAAGGCTCGCAATGGCAATGGCCGGAGGGCAGACTCCTCCCCCCATGCGCACTCCTCTGACGCTCCGCTCCGCCTTGGCAACCTGTCGCGACGAAGGGCCTTTGCCCGAGGAGCGACGACTGGACCTGGGCCAGAACAGGGGCCCGGCTGCGGTTCTGGCAGCGCTTCGGGAGCGTTTTGCTGCCCATGACTGGCCTGTCGCGGAGGAGTGCAGCAACGTTCGCGAGTTCTTTTTGGCACTCGAGCGCTTGCCGGAGCGAGACGAAAGAACTCCGATCGGCATCGCTTGTGCGGCCGATGGCATGGACGTGGCCGAGCCGTTTCAGAGCGCTGAGTTTGGCGGAGGCGGCGTGCTGGTGGACTGGGACCCAGGAGCTGTCCAGCTGCGCAGGGTTCGATGCGGAGATGCCAAGAACATCGGCGATTTACTGGGTGAAGGCTTGGGAGGCTCGGTGCCGGACCTGACCCTGGTGGGACTGCCGGTGCAGAGCCGAGCTCGCCGGGATCTGGTGGGGGCGGTGCCTTCCGCCCTGCATAGCTACCTGCCGTGGTCAGGGACTCACGAGGCCCATGTTGTCTGTGGGCTCGGAATCGCGCTGGCGGTGCTTCAGGGTGAGATCCCGATGAAACGCTTGCGGCTACCCCATGCGCCCAAGAGCATCGCAGTCCTTGCCAGTCATGGGCGCTCTTTCCTTGGGCTGTGTCTGCTTGAGCGGAGTTGAAAGGAGGGGGGCGAATGGCAGGTTTTGCCAAAGAGTTCCAGGTGAGGAGTTATGAACTCGACAGCCTGGGGCATCTGAACAACGCTGTGTTCTTTAGCTATCTGGAAGAAGCGACCTGGCAAGCGCTGGCCGATCGAGGTCTGCCTTTTCGGGGCTTTGCCCAGCTCGGCTGGTGGCCGGTCGTGGTTCATGCGGCGCTCGACTTCCATGTGGAGCTGCTTCCGGGAGATGTGGTCGAAGTGCGTGGCTGGCCCGAGAGCTATGGCAATACCAGCATGTCCCTTGGCTACGAAATCGTGCGAGTCAGCGACGGAGCCAAGGCCGCGAGCGGTCGGCGGGTATGGGTGATTACCCTTACTGGCGGCGGGAAGATTCCGGTTCCCCAGGAGCTGCGCGAGGCCTTGGGAGAGCCCTGCTAGCTACTGTGAGAGAGGATGCTCCGGGACTATTTGCTACATCGCGAGAGGCGTGCCTGCACGTCCGTCGCCAGCTCCTCGACCAGCCCGCGAGCAAAGTCGCCGACCGCTAGCTCTGGCTGCTCCAGGAGGGGAGAGAGGTCCATGGCGAAAGACAGGGCCGTGTGTGAATCCACCTCGTGTGATTCGAAAAACGTCGCATGGGCGGCGCGCCGCCCTTGGATTGCCAGGTCGTAGCGCTTGCCGCCAACGATTTGGGAGTCGAATACGCCGTTGAGTGCCGCTGCGAGATTGGGGTGGGCATCGCAGCTGAGGACTTGCTTGCGTTCGTCAGGTAGCCAATCGAGGTCCCGCCAGATTTCACAGCCGTAGACGCAGTTCGGCCGCGCCTGCGCGGGGAGGCGTCTGAGCGCTTCCACTGCGCGTAGACAGCTGGCCACGTGCGTGTCGTGCTTATCGCAGGGGTTGTGGAGGTAGACGAATTCCGGCTGTGCCAAGCTGAGGATCTGCACGAGGTCTTCGACGAGCCGGGGATCGGAGGCGTTCTTCACCAAGGAGCTTGGCGCCATCAGCTGCAGCATGACGCTGTATTCCCCGACGAAGGCCGCTTTGCGCTGCTCGCGCACGCGGATCCCCTGCATGGCTTCGTCCGTGCAGTAGGCGTAGGGCCCAGTCCTTGCACTGCCGGCGCCATTGGTCATACAGACCCCAGTGAACCAGCGATCTGTACGTCCAAAGCACTCGGCAATCCCGTGAAAGGCCATGAACTCCAGGTCGTCCTGGTGGGCACCGATGGCCAGGTGAGTCGTGCGCGCGAGCGCAGCTTCGAGGGCGAGACCGTCGGGGACGAATGTCTCGACTTGCGGGAGAGAGAATTCCAGTGGGGACATCGACGGCTCCTTTCTCAGGCTGCGGAGCTTAGCCGTCGCGTGGCGCATCTCTACCGCTACGCTTCTTGAGATGAGTCCTTCCCCTCTGCAGGTTCTTGCGATCGATATTGGCGGCTCGAAGTCGAAGGCTGCGATTGTTGATTCGAATGGAACTTGGCACAGCGAGCGCGAACGCCTGCCCACGCCGAAGCTCGCGACCCCGAAAGATCTGCTGCCCGTGCTCCGTGAACTCGGAGCCTTGTTGGATATGCCTTTTGCGAGGGTAGGGGTGGGCTTTCCCGGAGTCGTCCGGGATGGCGTGACTCTTAACGCCCCCAACCTGGGAAAGGGTTGGAAGGGTTATCCGCTTGCGGACCGGCTCGAAAAGCTCTTTGGCACACCTTGCCGCGCCAATAACGATGCGGATGTCCAAGGCCTCGCTGTAATTGAGGGGCAAGGCACCGAATTGGTTCTCACCCTCGGCACCGGTATTGGCAGCGCACTCTTCCGTGATGGCGTTTTGTTGCCCAATACCGAGCTAGGGCACTTGCCCTTTAAGAAAGGCCAGAGCTTCGAGAAGCGGCTGGGCGAAGCAGCTCTCCTGGCGCGGGGAAAGGACGATTGGTGCGCCGAGATCTTGGAGGCAATCGAGCTGCTGCGGGAGGGCACGGCTTTCGACCAGCTTTATCTCGGTGGCGGTAACGCCCGCATTCTGGAAAAGCGCGATCAACTGCCGCCAGGTGTGCGCTGTGTCCGCAATCGGGCTGGGATTACTGGGGCGGCACGACTCTGGGCGTGAATCGTCATACGCGCTGGGGCTTGCTGGCAGGGGGCTCTCAGAGCCTTCGAGCAGGCGGCTTAAGCCGCCCCTGTGAGTCCCTGGGCCCAGGGACTGCTCGCAGGCTCGATCTGACTCAGGCTGCTAGGATCAGCTCTGCGAGCTTTTTGGCTTCGAGTTCGGCGGAGTGCTTCGCTCTGACCTCTTCCCGTGCACGTTCGCCCATCTTCTGGGTTTCGCTGGCTGGGGTTTGGAGCAGGTCCAGGATCGCTTGCGCCAATGCGGCTTGGTCCCCAGCGGTCAAGAGCCAGCCGTTGCTTCCGTGTTCGACCAGTTCGGGGATGCCGGCGATGGAAGTCGTCAGGGCCGGGCGACAGGAGGCCATGGCCTCCATAATGACGACTGGAAGTCCCTCGGCGAAGCTGGGGAGAATCAGGGCTCGGGATCGGATCAGCAGGCTCTGCACCGTTTTGCTGTCGATCCATCCGGTGATCTCGACCATGTCCTGGAGCTTATGTTTGGCCAGGCTTTCCTCTATCTGGCTTCGCATTTCACCGTCGCCAGCCAGTATCAGGCGGAAGTCTGCAGGCAGTTGATCCCTAATGCCCGAAAGGGCTTCGATGAGGAGCAATTGGCCCTTTTGTTCGCAGAGGCGCCCGACACAAACGAGGCTGTTTCCCTCGGGAAGGGGAGGCGTCGGGGCGTCAAGGAAGTCCTTGCCCAGGCCGCAGTGGACGATATGGATTCGGGGCCAGTGATCTACTGCTGTCCATCGGTAGAGCTGGCTCCGGCCAAAGGAGCTGATGGTGACGGCAAAGCTCGACGTTGCCACCTTCTCTCCGAGAGCGTACTCCACCGGCCGGTCGTATTCGTCCGGGCCATGAACGGTGAAGCTGAAACTGGGGCCGCCCATGGCTCTGCTCACGGCCACCACATCCGTGGAGTTGGTGCCGAAATGCGCGTGGACATGCTGGGCCCCGGCCTGACGTAACCAGAAAAACAGCTGGGCCGCCTCTCCTGCGATAACGAGGCGGCGCAGAAGTGAATAGGGCCGGAGGCGGGTCAGCCTGAGGGCGTAACGGAGGCCACGCCAGAAGGCTGCCGGGCGGCTGAGGGCAAGGCGAAGGGTCGGCAGCAGGAGCCCCATGGCCCCCCGCTTGAGGACATACTTCGTGCGCTCCTGCTCTTTCTTGTCGCACTCGTCTACGAGTTCGGCGTCCCAGCCGCGCAGCGCAAAGCGGGCGACGGAGAAGCCTAGTTCCTCAAGAGCGAGGATTTCGCGACGAATGAAGCTGTGGCTGACCTTCGGGTACTGATTGATGAAGTAGGCGATCTTTTTGGCCATGAACCCCCCTTCGTCTTCAGCCAAGGGCGAACCTGAGTTGGCCTGTGAGGCAGGACGAAAGCCCGGCCCATGCCGGTTTCCGTCCTGCCTGCTTCAAGCTGCAGGGCTCAAGCCTTCGAGTTCCGGATAGCCTCGGTCAGAGCAGGTGCGACTTCGAAGACGTCGCCGACGATACCGTAGTTCGCGACCTTGAAGATCGGTGCCTCGGGGTCCTTGTTGACCGCGACAATGAACTTCGAGGTGCCCATGCCGGCGAGGTGCTGGATGGCACCGGAGATGCCCAGGGCGATGTAGAGCGTCGGGGCTACGACCTTGCCGGTCTGGCCGATCTGCTCGATGTGAGGCCGCCAGCCGGCGTCGCAGACGGCTCGGGAGGCGCCGACTGCGGCTACGCCCGGGCCAAAGGCTGCTGCCAGGTTCTCGATGAGTTCCCAGTGCTCGGGGCCCTTCAGGCCACGGCCGCCAGCGATGACGACCTGGGCTTCGGCGAGGGGGACCTTGTCGCCAGAGGCCGCGAGGACCTCCTTGACGATGGCCTGGAAGGGGCCGGTCGGAACTTCGCCCTTCTTGATGCTGCCCGCGGCTGCGGACTCGCTGGCTGGGTAGCTGTTCGGTCGGATGCTGACGAAGAAGCGCTCGCCGCTCGACCTGAGCTTCTTGAAGGCCTTGCCGGCGTAGACCGGCTTGATGATCTCCAGCTCGCCGTCAGCGAAGGTGACGCTGGTGGCGTCCGAGACCATGCCGGCGCCTTGCTTCGCGGCGACGCGGGGCAGGAGGTCCTTACCCATGGCGCTGTGTGCGGCGAGCACGAACTTGGAGCAGCAACCGCTGAGCACGCCGTCCATCGCGGCGGCGTAGCCGTCGCCGCTGTAGAGGGCGAGTTCGGGGCTGTCGATCAGGTGGACCTTGGTGGCGCCGTACTTGGCGAGTTCGGGGGTCAGGGCCTCGACGCCGCTACCGATCAGCAGCGCGTGCACTTCACCGCCAGCGGCGCTCGCGAGTTCTCGGCCGAGGCTGAGGGCTTCCAAGGACGGCTTCTTGAGCGCGCCGTCACGCGCCTCGACGAAGACGAGGATGTTGCTCATCGTATTCTCCTATTCCCTCAGAGGACCTTGGCTTCGTTTTGGAGCTTGTCGATCAGTGCGGCGACGGCTTCGGCACCTTCGCCAAGGATGGTCGGCTCGGGGCGGGCTGGCGGCGGGCTGAGTTCGATGAGCTGAGCGGCTGGGGGCGCGAGCTCGGCGGCGCTGCTTTCGAAGGGCTTCTTCTTCGCCTGCATGATCCCCTTGAGGTTGGCGAAGCGAGGCTCATTGAGGCCCTTGTTGCAGGTGATTACGACGGGGAGCTTCCCTTCGAAGGCTTCCTTACCGCCTTCGATGTCACGCTCGCCCTTGAAGGTGTCGCCTTCGATTTCGAGCTTGGTGACGTCGCTGGCGCAGGCCCAGCCGAGAAGCGCCGCCATGCGGGGGCCGGTCTGAGCGTCGTCGTTGTCGACAGACTGCTTGCCGACGAAGATCACCTGCGGATTCAGCTCCTTGGCCTTGGCGGCCAGGGCTTCGGCGACGCCCTTGGCGTCCGTGCTGCCTTCGGTCGCTGTGAGAAGGACGGCCTTGTCGGCGCCCATGGCCAGGCACTTCTGCAAGTCCTTCTTGGCCTCTGCCGGGCCGATGCTCAGCAGGGTGACCTCGCCGCCGTGGGCCTCCTTGGTCTTGATGCCTTCTTCGACCGCGAACTCGTCATAGGGGTTGGGGACGAACTCGACCCCAGAAGGGTCAATACTCTTGCCGTCCGAACCGACCTTGATCGTGCTGTCGGTCGCCGGCACCCGCTTTACGCAAACGAGGATATCCATGTGCCTGCTCCGTTTGGGCTGGGGCCTGTTTCAGTGAATATGGGCCTGGTTTATTGATTCGATATTCAGGAGCGAGCCTAGCCGAGCGTTGGGGTGGGCGAAAGCGCGAAGCGGCGTTCGGCTGAGGGCAGAGTATGGCGAGATCAGGCTGGAGGCGCTGGGTCACCTCGTCACAATGGAGGGATGACTGCACGACGTATTGATGGCAAGGAGATCGCTGCGGCCCTGCACGCAGAAATTCGTGTTGAGGCGGAACGGCTGTACCAGGAGAAGGGGATTCAGCCGGGACTGGCGACGCTGCTCGTTGGAGAGGATCCGGCTTCGCATTCCTATGTTCGGGCGAAGCGCAAGGCGTGCGAGCGCGATGGCATTGCCTCTTTCCATCACGAACTCCCTGCCGAGACGAGCGAAGAGCAGCTTCTGGCTTTGATCGGTGAGCTGGCAGCGGATACGGCGGTGCACGGCATCCTGGTCCAGTTGCCTCTTCCTGGGCACATCGACGAGCGCAGGGTTATTGATGCGATTCCCCCGGCCAAAGATGTGGACGGCTTCCACCCAGCCAATCTCGGTCAGCTTGGACTGAAGGACGGAAATGCGTGTTTCGCGCCCTGCACGCCAGCGGGTGTGCTGGAAATGCTGAGGCGCATCGATTGCCGGCTTAGCGGGGCGCGTGCCGTAGTGCTGGGGCGTAGCCGCATCGTAGGCTTACCGGCTGCCATGCTGCTACTGCGGGAGAATGCGACAGTTACTCTTTGTCATTCGCGAACCCAGGATCTTGCCGCCGTCACGCGCGAGGCCGATGTGTTGGTTGCCGCGATCGGGCGCGCCAAGTTCGTAACCGCGGACATGGTCAAGCCGGGCGCCGTGGTGATCGACGTTGGGGTCAATCGTGTCGATGACAGCTCGCGCCAGAGTGGCTATCGCCTGGTCGGGGATTGCGAGTTCGCCGGGGTCAGTGAGGTCGCGTCAGCAATCACTCCGGTGCCAGGGGGGGTGGGCCCGATGACGATCGCGATGCTGATGAAGAACACGCTTACGGCAGCGCTTCGGAGCTAGGTTCGGCGACGGGAGCCTCGGTTTTGCCGTTCGGGCTTGTGGCCTCGGCCTCTTTGCGCCGCTTGACGGGTTTGGCTGGGATTCCGGCAACGGTTGTGTGAGCTGGGACCGAGGAGAGAACGACAGCGTTCGCCCCGACATTGACGTGGTCCCCCAGATGGATTCGGCCCAGGACCTTGGCTCCGGCTCCGATGTTGACGTGGTTGCCGAGCACTGGGGCGCCGAAGGGGTCGTTGAGATGGCGGTTGCCGATGGTGACTCCTTGCCGGATCACGCAATCATCGCCAATCACCACGTTGCCGTGGATCGTGATCCCGTGCTGGTGTTCGAGGACTAGGCGCCTTCCGATCTTCACGGTGCAGGGCAGCTCGATACCGTAGAAATTGCGGCAGAAGATGCTTCCGCAATGGTGGAGCAAGCTGAAGGGGATGCGCAGGAGGCGCCAGCGAATGCGCTGCTTCCAGAACCCGAATCGATAGACGGCCAAGGCTTGGAAGCCCGGTCTGAGCCAAGCCCCGTGATGGGCCCGTAGGTCTTCACGGAGCAGGGAAAAGAGTCCTGGAGGCTTCATTGGCCAAGCTTGCTAGCGATTAGGGAAGTTCTCGGCGCGAAGCAGCACGGCTCATCGGGAGGGCGCCGTGTGGGATGCGCGTCTCGGAGTCGATCGGAATTTACTGCTGCTATCGTGACGGAAAATATCGACTCGCCAGTTCTTCTACGTTCTTGGTGAGGGTTCGGGCCGGAATCAGTTCTTCCGGCGGCGGCGTGCACGTCGTTTCGCCGCACGTTTGGCGCCGCGAGACTTCTCTGTTTCTCCGGTGTCAGTGGCACTTGGGCTAGATGAGTGCAAGGCGCAGAGATGTTCCGTAAGTCCGTGGATTGTGGGGAAGCGGAAGAGGTCGACAAGGGGGACGCGCCGACCGATCTCCTTGCTCAGTCGGCTCTGGACTTTGATGGTCAGGAGCGAGTGTCCACCGAGGTCGAAGAAGTTGGCTTCGAGATCCGTGACGGCTTTACCCAGCAGCTCGCTCCAGAGGGCTTGCAGCATTTTGCGCAGGTCCTCCGCGGAGTGAGACGCTCCTCCGGTACTGGCTGCATGGTCGGCGGCCATTTGTGGGAGAGTGGCTCTTTCAGTCTTGGAGTCGGAGGGGGAGTGCCACTGTGCGCGCTCTTCTTGGAGCCGCCTTCGATCCACTTTGCCGTTCGGGGTCTGGGGCAGCTCTGGCAAGACGACGAAATCGTTGGGCACCATGTATTCGGGTAGGCGGCGACGCAGGTGCTCGCGCAGGTGCTCGGCCTGAGGGGCCTCGCCACTTCTGGGGCTGACGAAGGCCACCAGCCGGATATCGGCAAGGCCAAGTTCCTCGACGATGACCGCCGCTAGCCCCACGGCTTCGTTTTCATTGAGGGCGCTTTCGATTTCTCCGATCTCGACGCGGTAGCCGCGGATCTTCACTTGTTGGTCTAGCCGGCCCACATAGCTGTATTGGCCGTCGGGTAGCTGGCGTGCGAGGTCGCCAGTTCGATAGAGCCGCTCGGGCGCTTCAGGCTGGGCCTTGGATAGTCGGTCAGGCCAGAATCGCTCCTGCGTTAGCTCAGGTTGCCCGAGATAGCCACGGGCTAAGCCCTCGCCACCAATCCATAGCTCCCCGACTACGCCCTTGGGCATGGGGGCAAGCTGCCCTCTCTCAAGGGACAAAGGGTCGAGAATCCAAAAGCTGTTGTTTCGGATGGGGCGCCCAATGGGGACGAGCTTCAAGTCCTTGTTCAGCGGGGCTGAGGACGACCAGATTGTCGTTTCGGTTGGGCCGTAGACATCGAGCAACTTCGCTCCGTCAAGTCGGGAGACTAGCTGCCGGGCAAGCTCGGGGCTCACGGCTTCGCCGCCCACAAGCATGCACTCAAGTTTGGCGAGCGCCGGCCAGGTCGTCTCGTCGGCGGCGAGCATGGTGGCCATCGATGGGGTGCACTGGAAGTGCGTCACGCCGTGTTGCTCGATGAGCTCTTCGATGCTCTCTCGGAGCTGAGGCTCTGCTGTGCTGAGTTTGATCTTTTGCCGCAGTTGGTCGAGGTGGGGCAGGGCGTCGAGAGCCTCTTGGGTGGGGACGCCGAAGTCGATGAGGCAGGCAATCTCGTCTACGCCGATTTTGCGAAGGCGCTCCACCATCGCTAGGCAGCTGTCCGGGGAGCCGAAGAGGGCGCTTCCCTGGGCGTAGCGTTCGAAGGCGTAGTCAAGCAGGGCTTGCACGTCTTCGGGGGGCAGCTTATCGAGATCCAGTTCTTCGTCGTCCTCGCTAGCTTGCAGCGAGGTTCTGACCGCAGACCACGAACTCACGTGCTTCTTGATCAGGTCAGCAGCGGTGCCGAGATAACGCTGCATCGGCTCGCGGGCTTTCTGCAGGGCTTCCTGCTCATCGCCGCAGACGTAGGTGTGGAGTAAGAGGGTTACCTTGCCCTCGCCGCCGCGTTCGATGGCGTAGGGAGAGTTCGAATACGCTTCGCGGTAGATCCGGACTTTGCTTGCGAGCTCTTCTACGTTTTGGCCGAGTAGGTGGGTGAGCAGGTTGCAGCCTTGCTCCCCGGCAATCCGGAAGGTTTCGGGGTTGCCGGCTGCAGTAATCCAAATGGGCAGCTCTGGGCTCAGAGGTTCTGGGAGGATCCTCACGGAGAATTTCTCTTCGATGGGGTTTTCGAAGATGACTTCTTCCTTAGCCCAGAGGCGGCGGATCGTCTGGAGATCTTCCAGCATCCGCTCCTTCCGCCCCTCGTAGCGATGGGGCGCGAGGACAAAATCGTTCGGGTGCCAACCAGAAGCCAAGGCTACACCCACTCTGCCACCGGAGATGTTGTCGATGACCGACCACTCTTCCGCAATGCGGATGGGATGGTGCAGCCCGGTTACTACGCTGCCTGCGCGCAGCTGCACTCGTTCGGTCCACGTTGCCAGCGCTGCGCTGGTTACCGAGGGGTTTGGATAAAGTCCTCCGAACTCGTGGAAGTGTCGCTCCGGGGTCCAGACGGCTTCGAAGCCGTGCGCATCTGCAAAGCGAGCGCCTTCGCGTAACAGGCGGTAGCGGTCGCCGGGGTTCTCGCCGGAGTCGCTGGCGAAGTAGGCCAAGCTCATGCTTACTGTTCGCGCGGCGGCGGTGATCTCGGTAGCGCCATACAAGATGACGGTGAAGCCTCGGGTTAACGTCCAGAAAAGCTCCAATACCGAAATGTCGAAGGAGAGGCTCGTGACTGCGAGCCAGACCTTGTTTTCGTCGTTTTTTGGGGGGCCGATAATCTCGTCCATCCCGGCAAAGAAGTTTGCAACCGAGCGATGCTCGATTTCGACACCCTTAGGGCGGCCTGTCGATCCCGAGGTGTAGATCACGTAGGCGAGGTCTTCTGGTGCCGGGGGAGGGGGCAGGTCGCTTGTTGATGCCAGAGAGAGAATCCTCTTTTGGTCCCTGTCTAGCTCAAGGAACTGGACATCCTCCCCCGCTGATAGGTCTCGTCGCCTACTGCTGGTCGTTAGGACTAGCTTGCTCTTGGAGTTGCTCAGCATGAAGGCGAGGCGTTCGCGTGGATACTCGGGGTCGAGAGGTACGTAGGCGGCCCCGGCGCGCTGAATGGCATGCACTGCGATGAGCATCTCAAGCGAACGCGGGAGGTGCACTGCGACGAGTTCCCCGGAGCCGATTCCGAGGCCGGCAATGGCTTTCGCCAGCTTTTCTATCTCTTGATCGAGTTCGCCAAAACTCAGCTCCCCGTAGTGGCAACGTAATGCCACGCGCTCAGGGTGCAGGCTTGCTGTGTGTTTGAACTGGGTGACGATCTCGCGTGGCCCTTCGATCGGGGCGAAGCTCTGGAGTGCTTGTTCGTGCATCTGCCGAACTTGCTCTTCGTCCAGGAGAGGAACCTCCAGAAGCGGTGTGTCTGGGCTTGTGGCTATGGTTTCGAGATACCGCTCGCAGAGACTTGTTAGGCTTTTGAACTCTGCTTCGCTGGCGACAGCTTCGGCGCAGTGCAGTCTGGCACCACCGTCTTCCTCCAAGTTGAGATAGATGGCAGCGGAACCGATGCCAGCAGTGGAACCGATGCGAACCGGCAAGAAGGACTGATTCTGTGCGCCGAGGGCCCTTAGTTCTGAGTGGCGAGAGAATAGGTTGCGGAGGAAGCTCCCCTTGTTCGAGAGGGATTCGAGTTCGGCCGTTATTCGCGATACATGATCCTTGCAGCTCTGCTCGGGGCTCCAATGGACCGCGAAAGGGGCGAGCTTTGATAGCAGCCCCGCTTGGTCATTTGTGCTGACGATTTCGAGTCCGCAGTGGAAGGAGCGACGGGAAGCCAATCGACCTAGGCTGATACTTAGCGCTGCGATCCAAGCTTCGGGGCTCCTTTTCCCGGGCAGCTGGTGCTCCTGGGCAGGGTTTTCTTGATGGGGCAGCCAGGGGGCTGTCAGGGGTTCGATGCCGGAGAGTTTGCTGCGCCAGAAGGGTTCGTGCTTGGCGAGTTTTTTGGCGAGCTCTTCGAGTCGGAAGGCCTCCTCGGTCGAGGGTCCCTTTAGCTTGTCTCCGGCCTTCAGGGTCAGGTATGGGCCGTCTTTGTTGGCTGCGAGTGCTTTGCCTTCGGGGCTTTCGAATCCACTGAGCCGGATCGCGCCGCTGCCGCATGCGACGACCATGCAGGCGTCCTCTATGAGTAGGATCTCACCTGCTGTCCCGGAACTCGATCCTGCGACCAGCTCCATGTGCAACGGCTGAATCACGCGCTCGCCGATCCGGAACCAAGCACGTCCAAAGTCGTTGGCTGCCTGGCCGAAGTCCAGGGCTCGGAAGCGCCGTTCGCATTCGACAGCGCTCTGGCTCCAGTCGATTTGGCCTGCTGCAGGTGGCCGATCCCAGCGCTGGTGCAGTTGTCGGGGCTCAGCTGCCTGTGGCTGCGAGCTGAGGCTCTCCGACTCGATATCGGAAAGGAGCTGCTCGAAGGCGTCGAAACCGTGCTCGAAGCACTTCGCATTCAGGGTCAGTGTCGTGTCGGTATCGACGATTTCGAACCGGCGTTCAATATGGATGGCGCCTGCGTCTACTTGCGGCTCCATCTGGTGCCAGCAAATGGCGTGCTCGGTTTCGCCCTGCAGGATGGCCCATGTCGGCGCCAGGAGTCCCGCGTGCCGCGGAAGCGGTCCATCGTGGAAGTTGATGGCTCCTCGACGCGGGATAGCCAAATGCTGCTCTTTGATGATTTGCAGCCAAGTAATGGAGAGCATCCAGTCATAGCTGCCGGGCTCTAGCTCGGGGATCTCCGAATAATGCGCGAGCTTGTATTCCCGTGCGAATGACGCCCCGGGGCCTTCGGGGGCGACAATCCCCACGATCTCGTGTCCCCGTTCGAGGAGGGCTAAGCCACAGCGAACAAGGAGTGACTCTTGTCCTAGGAGAAGGAAAGACTGTCGAGGCATGGTGGCGTGGCCTTCGGTGAGGGGCAGATAGGATCTCTGCTGGTGGCGTTGGGCTAGTTCTCAGGGAGGGAAGCTTCACCTGGAGCGGCCTTCTAATGGAAGCGCTTACCCCCCATCGGGAGCTACACCTTTCTCAGCCTTCCCTCGAGCTGAGAAAGGTGATTTGCTGTTGCAGTGTCTTATAAGCCTCCTGCTAGTCCTTGCGCGGCTGGCTTTGTGCTCCGAGGCGCTTGGCGAGCTCCATCAGGTTGAGGAAGTTGGTCTGCAGGGTGGAGACCTCCAGGGTTCCAATGTGGAGGTTGCGGGCCGCCTCGAGGGCGATCAGGTTGGAGGCGCCGCTGCCCTGCAGTGCACTTTGACGCATGCGCTGGCCCTCGGCCTTGGCGTTTTCGATAAGGAGCTGCCCTTTTGCCTTCTTCTCGGTCGCGTAGAGGTTGGCGTCGGCCTGCTGCTCCAATGCGTATCTCTCGGCGTCGGCGCGGATCTTCGCGATCGTCTTGAAGTTATCAGCGGTGAGCTCGCGACGTTGGCGCTCGAGGTTTTGGTTGATCACGTTGACCATTGCCGTGGTCTGCGCCTTCACCTCGTTGGTTTCGCCCTCGAACTTACGGAGATCGGTTTCCGATTTGTTGAGCAGCTCTTGCTGTTGGAGTTCGGTTTTATCCCGAATGCGCTTTTCGTAGGCTTCATCGAAGGAAACATCGCGGATAAGGATGGCGATAAGCGAGACATGGAGCTTCTTTAAGCGTTCGGTGAGGATCTTCTCGGCCTCAAGGGTTCGTAGCTCGCGTGATTGGACCTCATAGAACTCCTCGTTGTCCATCCGGCCGAAGACCGGTCGGAGGGCATCGATAGCTTCGTTTCGCACCTTGACCTTGTAGCTGTCGCCGACGCCCATGTCGCGACGAAGCTGCCAGGTCTTACCAGGTTCGACCCTGAACTTGACCGTGACATCAAGGGTAACGGTAGAGCCTTCTGCCGACTTGACCTGGAGGGGGCCCTCGCCGTTATCGTGACGTGATCGCCCCTTTGAGTTATTACTGTTGAAGTGCAGGCTTTGCACCGTCGTGTCGAAGAGAGCCCATGTATGCAGCGGGCCAAAGTCCCAGTGAAATCCAGGACCGAAATCCTGTTGCACCAGACCGCCTCCCCATTCCTTGGTGAGGACACCGGTCGTTCCAATCTCGACCTTGACCACCATCATGCGGGCGAGGAGGGCGAGGACGATCAGGGCCAGGATGCCCCAGGATAGATGATTGATAATCTTCATCTCACATGTCTCCTCGGCGCGTGGCACCGGCTGCGTTGGTCGCGGCGCGATCGACGCTGACCTTCTGAATGGTATTGCTTGTTGAGTAGGGCTTGCCCTGGATGCGGGCCCTCTTGAGGGCCTCTGCTACTTGGCGCATTACGAGGTTGAGGCCGCCCTGGCCCTCCAAGGCCGCGACGAGGTTCTTGAGTGCTTCGACTTCGGCGTTCGCTTGGGCCAGCAGGGCTTTGGCTTCGCGTTCCATCTGATAGAACTCCGCGTCTGCACCGATTTTGGTGGTGTAGGCGTTGGCTTCGGACTCTTTCTTGATCCGCACTGCTTCCGCTTCCGCAGCGATGATGGCCTTCTTGAGCTGCCCCTTGATCACTGCGATCTCGACCTTGAACTTTGCATCCGCCTCGGCGACCTGCTTGTCCTGGTCGGTGAGGGCCGTTTTTTTGCCCTGTTTTTGCTGCTGGACTTCTTGTTCCTTGGCCTTTTTGAGTCGAATCAGCTTTTCGTAGTCTTCGTAAAAGCTAAAGGTGTCGGGAACTACCTTGGTGACTACGAGGCCGTGCGGTTCGAGCAGTTTATTGAGGCGCACCTCGGTTTCGCGGGCCTTCGAGTTACGTAGCTCGGCGTTGTAGAACTCGCCGGTGGCGAGTTCACCGAAGACCTCGCGCACGACGGAGCGGGCAAAGTCTCGGACCCACTTACGTTCGTAGGCTTCGCCGCCTTCGACCTCGTCCATGCCGAATCGCCGTCTCAGCTCGCCGGTCGCTTTCACACCGGACTCGGAGAGCACGGCCTCGCGGATGGTCTTTTCGTCGAGAAGAAGCCTGTAGTTGATTTCCACGTCCATTTCGACGTCGGAACCATCTCGCGTTTTGATCCGCACATGATCATTATCCGATTTGTTCATGCGCATCGTGCGAAGCGTCTTATTGATCGTGTGCAGGTCGGAGATCAGGTCGTTGTAGAAGAACGAGCCCGGTTCCATCCTGACCGTGACTTTGCCGGTCATGTTGTTGATCAGGATGCCGATGTCGCTGGCGCTGACGCGGCCGATCCGCATGGAGAGGAATAGAAAGATAAGGACGAAGAACCCGGCGAGCAGAATCGGGATCGGCAGGGTCAGCTTGCGTCCTTGGACATTCACTTGCATCTGGAGTGACTCCTTGAGAGGCCGGGTGCGCCGGCGGGGTGGGTGCCAGGGGAGATAGATAGCTTGGACGAAAGCAGACATGGGCACTGGGGCCAAGCCTTGTCCTGTGAATCACGTTGCTTCGAGCTGGCTTCTCCGCTGATTTTTTGAGGTTGTCGTTCCAGATCTCGGGTCGAGCCAGGCTGGCGGCAGGCGCCTCGTCCTTGGGATGGAGCATGACTCTGCGCTAGACTGGCTCCGTCTTTCGGGCTGTTGATCCTCTTGCCAGTCTCTCGCGGGGCGTTGAAGAGCTTGCGCGGCGAGTTTTCTATGCGCCTGCGCTGTTTGCCCGACTCCGCGCTGCTGGAACCACTGCCATGCGTCATTCCGTCAAGATCGAAGGCCGGATCCTCTACCTCACCCGTGACCCCGAGCTACTGCGCCGGCAGCTCGATGGGGAGGACATCGCTTGGGATCCGTCCATCGAGCTGATTGACAATATTTCGACCGACGAGCTGACCCCTGGTTGGGTCTGTTACTACTACGACGAGACCCTCGCCGAGTACTGTCTGGTTGGGTTGCGGGGCGCCGTCGTCAAGAAGGACGACATCAAGGGGGGCGGCTTCGGGACCATCGTTTCGGGTTTGTCGAAGGGTTGCGGCAGCTCCCGCGAGACGGCCCCGTTCAGTGAGCTTGCCTGCGGTGTACAGCTGGTGGTCGCGAAGAGCATCGAGAAGATCTACGGGCAGAACTGCCAGAACATCGGCCTGCTGACGACGAGCGATTTTGGGATTCTCGACCGCGTTCGGTCCGGAGAGGAGATTCCGATCGACGAGTTTACTAAGGGGCTCGATCCGATCGCTGCCGACATTGTGCGGCATGGTGGACTCTTTGCCTACAATAAGGCGCGTCTCGCTGGGGAGGTCCAGCCGCCGACCATTTCGACGCCAGCGCGTCCGATGACCCTTGTCGAGAAGATTATCGCCAAGCATGCGATTGCCGATGCCAAGACCGGGCAACTCGGTATTCCCGCAGTGAAGCCGGGGGATGCTCTCTTTGTGCGCGCTGGCGTGCGCTTCAGCCATGAATATGTGACACCGATGGCGCGCAGCCTCTTCAAGCAGGGGCTTGGCGAGGATGCTCGCGTGCAAGAGCCGGAGTCGGTTTTTGCCTTTCGCGATCATTTGACCTTCCTCGACCGCGTTATGCCGCAGGCGCATATAGATCTCGGTTTGCGTGAGCAGGCGGCGACGCTGAAGGGTGTCCAGGAAGCCTTCTGCGAGGAGCAGGGCATCCGGCTCTTCGGCGAAGTCGAGCGGGATGGCCAAACGGTTGGCAGTGAAGCGATATGCCATAACAAGGTTATTGAGGAGCTTGGCAATATCGGGGAGCTGATCGTCGGCACCGACTCGCATACTTGTATGGGAGGGGTGCTCGGAGCCTTCGCCTTTGGGGTCGGTAGCACGGATATGGCGAACTCTTGGTTCACACGCGACGTCCGGGTGCGCGTGCCGGAGACCGCGCGCTTTACCCTGCATGGCACGCCGAAGCCCGGCATTGTCGCCAAGGACGTGATGCTGCACCTGCTGTCGATGGACTTCTTTAAGAGCGGTGAAGGCATCGCCAAGGTGCTTGAGTTCGATGGCCCCGCTGTCCGGGCGATGAGTATGGATGAGCGGGCGACGCTTACCAATATGGCGGTGGAGGCCGGGGGCACGACCGGTGTTGTTGCCGCGGATATGACGACGGTCGAGTATCTAGCGTCGCGCCGACGCGAGAGTGTCGACGAGCTGCGGGCGCGGATCATTACGGCTGACGAAGGCGCGGAGTACTACGCGAGCTTCGATGTCGACCTGAGCGCGATCGAGCCGATGGTCGCGACACCGGGAGATCCGCGTAACGGGGTGCCGATCAGCGGGCTCGGCGAAGAGGTCAACATCGACATCGCCTATGGCGGCAGTTGCACTGGCGGCAAGAAGGCCGATATGGACATGTATGCCGCTGTCGTCGCTGCGGCGCTTGAGCGCGGCATGGCGATCGCGCCGGGCGTCAAGCTCTACATCCAATTCGGCTCGCAGGAGATCCGTGACTATGCGATCGAGAAAGGACACGTGAAGCTTTTTGAGCAGGCGGGTGTCGAGTTGATCGACCCTTCCTGCGGTGCCTGTATCAAGGCCGGGCCGGGCGTCAGCGATTCGCCGGATCAAGTCACAGTTTCGGCGATCAACCGCAACTTCCCTGGGCGCTCTGGTCCGGGTCAGGTCTATCTTGCGAGTCCACTCGTCGTAGCGGCGTCGGCCTTCTTTGGCCGGATCGTCTCTCCGGACGAGGTACTCGACAGCTGCCCGGCGGCCTTTTGAGGCTTAGCGTTTCGACATACTTAGTTTCCTCCCTGATGAGACGGAGCAGAACACGATGACCAAGGTCTACGACATCGCCACCCTTCCCGGGGACGGCATCGGTGAAGAAGTGGTGCGCGAAGGGCTGAAGGTCCTGACTGCTGCCGAGGAGATTTTCGGCTTCCAGACCAAGCGCGAGGAAATGCCCTACGGCGCGGACCACTTTCTCAAGACCGGCGAGACCATGCCGGATGAAGCTTTCGATCGCGTGCGCGACATGCATGCGGTTTTGCTTGGGGCGATTGGTGATCCGCGCATTGAGGTCGGCAAGCTTGAGTTCGCGATCATCGCCGGGCTTCGCTTCAAGCTCGACCTCTTCGTCAATCTCCGCCCGATCAAGCTCTACGACCCGCGCTTTTGCCCGCTCAAGGATAAGAGTGTCGAGGACGTGGACATGCTGATCTGTCGGGAGAACACCGAGGGTGCGTATTCGGGGATCTACGGTTACCTAAAGAAAGACACGCCCGACGAAGTCGCGACCCAGACCATGGTCTACACGCACAAGGGCGTGGAGCGCATTGTGCGTTACGCCTTCGAGCGGGCAGTCGAGCGGCCGCGCAAGAAGGTCACGCTGATTGACAAGGCGAACGCTCTGCGTAGTCAGGATATTTGGACGCGGATCTTCGCCGAGGTTGCGAGGGATTTTCCCACCGTCGAGACGGACCACGCCTACATCGATGCGGCGTGCATGTGGATGGTCAAGAACCCGGAGTGGTTCGATGTCGCGGTCTGCCCCAACCTCTTTGGCGACATCATTACCGACCTCGGTGCGATGCTGCAGGGCGGTATGGGCGTCGCGGCCTCGGGCAATATCCACCCTGGGCAGACATCCATGTTCGAGCCCATCCACGGCTCGGCGCCTAAGTATCGCGGTCAAAACAAGGCCAACCCGATCGCGACGGTCATGGCCGTCGCGATGATGCTGGACTTCCTTGAGGAGCACAGGGCGGCGGCGGCAGTCGAAGAGGCCGTGCGGCAGAGCCTCGTCGACGGTGAGATCAAGTCGCTGTCGGCGGGCGTGCATGGCTGCGACGAAATCGGAGACATCCTCGTCGCCAAGATGCGGACTCTCGTAGAGGCTTGAGCCCGGGGGCGCGCGCCCCCCTCTCCGGATGGGCCGGTCTCAGACCAGGCTGCCCATGATCTCGTGCCACCAGTCGCAGACGATGCCACCTTCCTTGGGCGGCTTGATCGACTCGGGGGTTGGCGGCCCTGCGTGCTTTTTCTTCTGCCTTGTGAGTGGCTTCCCTGCCTCATCCGGCTTCTTTGGACTGCGCTGACTGGAGCTACCGCTTTTCTGCTTCTTAGGTTTCTTCATGCGCTCCACGGTATACGGGCGGGCGTGTGGGGAAACCTGACAAGGCCCTAATCTTTGATGCTTCTTGTCGGCTCAGGTGCTGAGGCTGATCCGTCGATAGCACTGGGGTGATAGCTCTGGAAAAGGGGATAAGGATGCTGCAATTCGCGCTCATGGCCTGCCTTCTGCTTGGGCAGGTGCTTTTTGCTCAGCATCAGGTGTTTGTGCCGGATGCCAGTGCCATTGCGGGCAAGGTCAACATCGTGCCGCTGGGGGGCAAGGGCCCGACGGGCTCGTTCCAGAATATGCGGACGCAGCTGTTTGTGCCGGCCAAGTTGCTGCCTTCAGGGGGCGGGGAACTCCAAGATCTGGCCTTCGCCGCTGCGAATGTCGGGTCCTATCGTTACTCGAAACTCCAAATCCGGCTCGCCCACCTCAAAGGCACAACGGTAAAAAAGCGCTTTGCCGATAATCTCGCGGGGGCTGTGCTTGTGCTCGATAAGGGCAGTCATAGCTACGGCTTCGCCAAAAAGGACAGTTGGGCGTGGCTCGGGCTTGGGGCGAAGTTCGTGCACGACGGCAAACGGGACTTGGTGATCGATATCGTGATCCAAGGTGCGTTCTTTTCGGGAGCTAGCCCCGGTTCGCGGCGCGGGGACAGTGAGCCACGCAAGCTCTTTGCCCTCGATTATCGGCTCTCCAGCCCCAAGGCCAGCGGCTTTGGTCCCTATGCCTCGGGACCAAAGATCGCGCTCCGATTCAAGAGTGCTGGTGTCGTCTATTTTGGCAAAGGCTGCCAAGGGTCGAATCGGAAGCCTTTGCAGTTGGCGGTTTCGGCGACGCCGCGGCTGGGCAATGCCTTTCGGGTGCAGTTGCGGGATGCGCTGGCGAAGGCGCCCGTGCTCTTGCTTTGGGGTGGGGGAGATAAGCGATTTGGCGGACTTAGCCTGCCTTTCGACCTTGGGGTCATGGGGGCTCAAGGCTGCAAGCTCTATGTGGAGCTGCTGGCCTTGGTCGCTCTCGCTGCGGACAAGCAGGGGGCTCTGTCCCAGGCCATCCCTGTGCCCAATGACCCCAAGCTGAGTGGATTGAAGCTCTACTTTCAGTGCTGCGCCTTGGACGCGAAAGCGAACCTGCTTGGCCTTAGCTTCAGCAATGCGACCAAGCTCATCGTTAACTAAGGGCAAGGGCTTTTGGGCAGCATTTGCGTAGAAGTGGTTGCTGGGCAGTCGCTTACGGAGGGCTGTTGTCAGGAGTCTAGCTCTCGGCGCACTCTAAACAGTGCGTCGACCGGGCCTGGCTGATATATCCCTTTTGATGACTCCGAACGCCGATGCTCAAGTCCTTCGCCTTTCCGGCGAGGGTCTCACTCTTTCCGATCTCCAGCCCGTTCTCGAGGGCCCTGTCCCGCGCCTTGATCTCAGTGAGGATGCATGGTCCCGCTGCGCCGCGTCTCGAGAGGTCGTGGAGGAAGTGGTTCGCACCGGCCGCACGGTCTATGGCGTCAATACCGGCTTTGGCAAGCTCGCTGGAGTTGCGATCGAAGCCGACAAGCTCGGGCAGCTGCAGCGTAACCTGATCCTGAGTCACGCAACCGGCGTTGGGTGTCCCCTCCCGGTGGAGATCTCGCGTCTGATGATCCTCCTCCGCGTGCAGGCGCTGGCGAAGGGGCATTCGGGCGTTCGCCGAGAACTCCTTGAGCGACTGCTGCTGCACTTCAATGAAGGCTTGATCCCGGTGATCCCCGAGCAGGGCAGTGTCGGTGCCTCGGGCGACCTTGCACCTCTCGCACACGTGGCGCTGACGCTGCTGGGCGAGGGCGATGTTTGGTTCGAAGGGCGACCCGTCCCCACCGCTGAACGCTTCGCTGCGCTGGGACTCAAGCCCTTTGAGTTGTCTGCGAAGGAGGGCTTGGCGCTGATCAACGGTACCCAGTGCATGACCGCTATCGGCGTGCATGCCCTGCTGATCGGCGGACGCGTACTCAAAAGTGCAGATATCGCCTGCGCGCTTTCGCTCGAAGCTCTGCGAGGAAGCTGTCAGCCCTATCAGCCCAAGGTGCATCAGGCGCGAGGTCAGTTAGGGCAGGCGCTTGTTGCGAGGAATCTCTTGGCCCTCCTTGAGGACAGCGAGGTGATTCCTTCGCATAAGGACTGCGGAAAGGTTCAGGACGCTTACAGTCTGCGTTGCGTGCCGCAGGTGCACGGAGCGGCACGGGATGCCTTTGCTTTTGTCCAGGGCGTACTCGAGCGCGAGATCAACGCTGCGACCGACAATCCCTTGGTCTTTGCCGATGGCGATGTGATCTCGGCGGGGAACTTCCATGGGCAGCCGGTCAGCCAGGCCCTCGACTTCCTCGGTATTTCGATCGCCACCCTGGCCAATATCTCTGAGCGTCGTATCGAAAACCTGGTCAATCCCGACCTCTCTGGGCTGTCGCCCTTCCTTGCGCCGAACCCAGGTCTTAACTCCGGGCTCATGATTCCGCAGGTGGTTGCCGCGAGCCTGGCGAGTGAGAACAAGAGCCTCGCGCATCCGGCTTCGGTCGACACGATACCTACTTCGGCCAATCGCGAAGATCATGTTTCGATGGGCGTTACCGCAGCCCGCCATGCCCGTGACATTGTGAATAACACGGCAAAGGTCTTAGGCATCGAGCTGATCAGTGGAGCGCAGGGGCTCCATTTTGATCATTCGATTAAGGCTGGCAGGGGCGTAGAGGCTGCCTTCGCAGTGGTGCGTGAGCATATTCCGCCTCTCGGTGAAGATCGTTATCTTGCGCCAGACTTAGCGGTTGCCGAGGAGATCGTGCGGAGTGGAGAGCTGCTGCGGCGGGTCGAGCAGGAGCTAGGCTGCGAGCTTTGAGCCGGCGACTTCTTAGTCCTCAGCTGGCGATATCCAGCCTTCACCAGGCATCAGAGCCGGCCTAGGCCGGCGACGATACAGGGGGAGACCTGGTCGCGGTCGAGCCATTGATCGAAGGAGGCCTTTATGGCCATCTCGATCGGGTAGGCGGCATAGCCGAGTTCCTTTTCCGCCTTGCTGCAGTCGCAGTAGATGTGCTTGGCAGCCAGGCGCAGTAGCGCGCCGGTCAGCGGCTGGCGTACAAGTCCAAAGCTTTCTGCGAGCCCCGCTATGCGGGCTAGTGGGGAGTAGAGGGCTGGAGCGAGTCTTCGGAGTCTCTGCTGCCGGCCGAGAATGCGCAGGGTGATCCGAGCGAGTTCGACATGGCTGAGGTTTTGACCACCAAGGAGATACCTCTCACCGCTACGGCCGCTTTCCATTGCGGCGATGCTGCCAGCAACTACGTCACGCACATCGACGACGTTGATGCCGCCGGGAGGGAGAAAAGGGGCCTTGCCCTCAGCGATTGCTAGCAGGATCGAGTCACCAGGCCCGCGCAGATCGCCTGGCCCAATGATGAGCGAAGGGTTGACGATGACCACATCCAGGCCGCGAGCATGCTCCATAAGCACGGCTTGTTCTGCCGCATGTTTGCTCTCGCAGTAGGGGATGCGCAAGGACGCCAGGTTGTAGGGGGACTCTTCGGTTAGTGGCGGCGCACCTGCTTTGCATGCGCCGACCGCCACGAGTGAGGAAACGTGGAGCAATCGTTCGACTCCGGCCTCGCGGGCGAGTTTGGCCAGCCCTGCCGTGCCTTGATGATTGCTGCGCCAGATTTCCCTGCGGTCCTGCTTTCGGAAGGAGAGCTTTGCCGCGCAGTGGTAAACCCGCCGCACACCGCTTAGTGCTTGGCGAAGCACTCCCTCATCCTCGATAGACCCCTCACACAATTCCGCTCCATGCTTCACCAGCCCCAGCAGGTTGACACGGTTACTCTCCGGCCGCATGAGCAGGCGTAAGCTCTCCCCGCGCAGCAGTAGGGCGCGGGCGAGGGAAGCGCCGAGGAAGCCTGTGGCGCCAGTGATGAGGGTCTCTGGGGTCATTTGATTTGGTATGACTCTGCCCTGGCGAGACCTTATACGGGCTCTGTTAGGCTATTGGTGAGCTTAGGTCACGCCCCTTCCGCATGCCCGCTGCTCATATTCGCTGGGATGCTCGCGGCTATATCGCATGCCGGGTTCGCACTTACGGTTCCGTCGTAGGAGAGGGCTGTGCCGCAGTAGATCCCTTATGTAAAAGGGCACCAAGCTGCGTCTTCTTCCCAGGATCGTTGCCTTTACCATACCTATGAGCCGAGAAGCCACGGCGCAAAGGTCACAGGCGATTGCGTAGAATAATCCGTGGTTCTTTAAAAAGTAGCGTCGCCGCGATTCGAACCAGTAGTTTGGTAGCCTTATAGGGCGATCGCGCTTCGTTGTGACACCGGTGCTTGCCCCGGAGTAATGAACGACCTCGCTGGCGGGGACTCGCCAAAATTCGAATCCCGCTTTTTGGGCGGCAAGGCAGTAATCGGTTTCTTCAAAATAAAGAAAGTATCCGGCATCTATACCGCCGAGTCGATCGATGACAGCTCGGCGCACGATAATCGAGGCCCCAGGGCCCCAGTCGGTTTTTACTGGATGTGGGGGCATCTCCTGGGCGACGATCCAGCGCCGCATAAGCTTTGAGATGAGGCCCCAGCCGATACCCGACTCGATTTCACTCCATATAGTAGGAAAGCGAAACGCCATCGGCCAAGGGCTACCGTCACCATTGAAGAAGGCGCTCCCTACGAGTCCAGCCTTTGGGTGCTCGTCCAGAAATCTGATTAGCTCCTGTATCGCTCCGGGGCGGATCTTGGTGTCCGGATTCAGGAAGTGAATGAAGTCTGGTGCCGCTTGGCTCGCAAACCCGTGAGCGATTCCCAGATTATTGCCATCGGCATAGCCGCCATTGCGGTCAGAGGCGATGAGGGTGACCCAGTCGCCGTAATTCAGGTCGTCGATACCAGTGCGTAGCTCTTCTTCATCTCCCGAGTCGTTCTCGACCACTACGGCTCGAAGATTGATTGGCGGGGATTCCGTTGCCAGTAGTCTTCGTTCCTCATTGACCGATTCCAGTGAGGGCAAGGTTAAGGTGGCCGAACGATAGTTGACGATGATGACCAAGACCTCACGCATCTCCGGAGCGATTGCGGAGCTAGCCCTAGATGCGTTATTTGCTGTATGCATGGCTAGGTTACTTGTACTCGATCAGTGAAGCTTTGCGATTGCTACGCCTGTGCTGGGCAAAAGACAGCAGTCCTAGGAACGCAGGGTACTTCCAGAGCAGCGCCCAGAAGGCATAGGTCTTTGCGCTTCGCCACGAGTCGCCGTGACGTTGGACGCGATTCCGGGCAACTCGCCAAGAGTTGAGCCACAAGGCCAGTGGCATAAGGAGTAAGGGGCTTAGCACTGCTCCGATGGCTGCAGCGAAGAAGCTCTGGAACACGAAGCCTGTGACGAGCCCTCCCAGAATCAAAAGGGTGGACGGTAGAAGGGCTGCCCAGATCCAGATGCTTCGGTATTGCTGGACATTGTAGCGCTCTTCGCTGTCGCCATACATTGCGGCTCCTTCTGCGAAAGCCCAGCCGCCACGTTTGGATCGATTCCACCACTGACCAAATCGATGCATATCGGCATCGTGCAGGGTCATTTCGTGGTCGAGTCGCTCCATGCTCCAGCCACGTTGTCTCAATCGGAAGCAGAGTTCAGGCTCTTCTCCGCAGATCAGCTGGTCATTAAACCCATCAGCTTCCTGAAGAGCTGCGATGCGAAACATGGCATCACCCCCGACGGCTGCCGCTTCTCCGATGGGAGTGTCCCACTCCATGTCGCAGAGTAGGTTGTAGCGACTTGCTTCTGGGTGGCGTTCTCTGCGTCTGCCCGCAACGGCAGCGAGCTTAGGGTGATTTTTCAGGTGGTTGTGGGCAAAGGAAATCCAGTCAGGGTCTACGCAGCAATCCCCGTCGACAAACTGGACATATTTGAGTTCAGGATGGCGCTCTACAGAGCGCCGCCAGCCGGAATTTCGTGCTCGAGCGGCAGTGAAGGGCGAATCGGTATCCAGAGTGATGACATCGATGCCGCGGCTCAGTGCGGCGTCGATGCTTCCATCAGAGGAACCGGAATCTACGTAGACCAGGTAGGGCTCTCGACCACGGAGAGAGTCAAAGCAGGCAATGAGGCGCTGTCCTTCATTGCGGCCAATGACCACGATGGCTGTTTCACTCATAATGGGCCTGATCAGCGCGCTGCAGAAGCTTCCGGAGGTGCCCTGCCAGCACTCTGACATTGGGGTCAAGCACCATGGAGTCGTGGTCTCCGGGCACCTCGATTACATGGACATCGGGAGAGTACTCCGACCAACCATTGTCGGAAATGACGATTTCGCGAGCGGCGTTGGCGAAGCGGTTCGGCCCTATGGGATGGGCGAGGTCGAGCGGAGGGCGGAAGAGGTGTATTGGGATGTCGATCTTCTGAATCTCGTACCGTTCAAGGCATCGCCGAAAAGCTGCTTCGATGGCGGCCGAATGGTAGCTACTTTCGTTTTCGGAGCGGCTGTCGGAGCGGAAGACCTTGGCCATTTTCGCAAGCTCCCAACGTGTGCGGTTGCGAAGCCACTCTAGGAAATAGCGGTGCTTGTCTTGCTTGAGGCGTTGCAGGTGAATCTGGACCTTGTCTCGGCGGCACAGCTGTGGCCGAATTGGAAGCGGGGTGTCCAGCATGACCAAGGCTCCAAGCTCTTCACCGCTGGCCAGGAGCTGTTGTGCCATTTCGTATGCCACCAGGCCGCCACCGGAAAAGCCGCCGATGAGGTAGGGGCCTGTTGCTTGTAGGGCTCGGATCTCTTTGAGATGCTCCCTCGCCGCTTCTTCGAAGGACTCGTGTGGAGGCAAATCGCCAAACAGGCCTTGGGCCTGTAGGCCAAAGATTTGACGGTCTTTGCTTAGAAGAGCCGCTAGGTGGCGCAGGTTAAGGATGTTCCCAAACATCCCCGCAGCAAGGAACAGGGGGCGCGAGCCGTTCTGTATCCTCTTACTCATCGGGACGACATGCCGCACTTGAGTCGCGCTGGGCTGTGCATCCTCGTTGACTGGCTGAGTGGCACGCTTTCGCAATAGAGCTGCGCAGGAACGGATCGAGGGCGCTTCGAATAGGACCGAAATCGGAAAATCCACGCCGAAGGCTTGGCGTATGCGGGCAAACAAACGGACCGCGATTAGGGAGTGTCCGCCGAGATCGAAGAAGTTGTCCTCGACGCCGATGCCTTCGATTCCCAGGAGTTCCTCCCAGTAGTCCCGTAGTGTCCGTTCGACGTCGTCGGCAGGTTCCTCGAAGTCACTGCTGAGCACGGGCCGAGAAAAGCGGGTTTCGCCGTTGTCAGCGTCTGCGGAGGTGAGATCGAGCTGTTTGGCGAGGCTCGGTAATGAGATTGAGCTGAGAACGACTTGGGGGGGCAGTTGTTTCCTAATGAGTTCACTGATGCAGCGCTGTCCTTCTTCAGGACGGATGCCGAAGCGCAGATGTTCGTGGAGCTTGCTCGCGGTGCCCGGGCTTGAACTCTTGGTTGTTTGCCCCGAAGCCTGTAATCGAAGGTCGCGAGCAGAAGGGGTCTTCGTATTGGCGAGCTGGAACTCCGTGACCACAACCTTTCGCATCGTGTAGCCGCGGATTTCGCAGAGCAGCGTGCCATCCGGCGTGAATAGATCGATGTCGAAACGAGCCAGTTCCGAGTTCTCTGCCCCTGCTTGCCCCTGTTTTCTTACGTGGCTTCGGAAGCGAGCCGGTAGGGAATGGTGGAGAGTGAGAGATTCGTAGGTAAGCGGAACCCAGAGCCCGCCGTCCTCACCAAAGCCTTGATCCAGGCGCAAGGCGTAGCCGGTCGCCATGTCGAGCATGGCAGCATGAGCGCGGCTCAGCTCCAGGTCGGAAGTAAAGCTGGGTGATAACTCCAGGAGGGCGAGAGCCTCATCTGAGGTGAAGGATATCTCTCGGAGGCATTCCCAGCGGGCCCCAAAGCGCAATCGATCGGCTTGGTCCACGGGGATGGCTTCTCCCTTCTTGCTTTTTTTGCGGTCGGGAAAGCGATGCTTGAGATCGCTTATGTCCAATGCCGCAGGAGCTAGCTCTTCTGAGTCGGGCACGAGAGTGGCTTGTGCGTGGCGAAGCCAACCGCTTTGGCCATCTGGAAGCTCGACCTTGCTTTCGATATCCAGCCGTAACCCAGACATGCTGGGAGTAAACATGAAGCGGAGCGAAAGGGGGCGGTGATCGGCGAAGAGAGGGCGGAGGAAAACGAGGTCTTTTAGCGTGACCTTGCCGTCATGTCCGAGTTCACGCGCGGCGCCAAGAGCCAGGTCGACGAAGCCAGATCCAGGAAGGATCGATCGTCCCGAGCGTAGTCGGTGCTCATCGAGGATCCAGTCGCGCTCGTCGTCCAGCTCCGCCATGACAAAACCGGAACCGTTAGCATTTTGAGAGTACTCGATGAAGGGGGCATGCTGCGCTTTCTGTTTGGCTTGGACGGGAGATGGCTCTGCTTTGTTTTCAACAAGCGATCGGGCGGCCATCCCTGTTTCGTTCCAGATGCCCCAGGCCACTGAGCAGATGGGATATTTGGAGCGAGCACTGGTCGCAAAGGCGTCCAGGAAAGCGTTTGCTGCTGCGTAGTCGATCTGGCCCGGAGGGCCGATTCGTGCGCTAGTCGATGAATACAGCAAGAAGAAATCGAGGTCATCCTTCTTGGGGGATTCTTCGAGAAACTGGTCTAGGACGAGAGTGCCCGAGACCTTGGCGGCTAGGACTCGATCAATTTTCCCCGCATCCCGCGTGGGGATCGGGCCTTCATCCAGAACGCCGGCTGTGTGCAGGATTCCGCGTAATGGTCCGTGAGCTTTCTCCCCTTTGTGGAGCAAGCTTCGCATGGCTTCTACATCTGTGATATCGGCTTGCTCTACGATGACTTCCGAGCCACTCTCCTCTATCGCCAGGATGCGACGAATAATGCTTGTCGTTTCGTCGGCGCTGTCCGGCTGACGTAACCACCCTGGCCACTCGCTGCGGTCGGGGAGATGGCTTCGGCTGACGAGTAATAGCTTGACCTTTTCCTGGCTTGCGAGTTCCTCGGCGGCAAGAAGCCCGAGGCCGCCCAGCCCTCCTGTTAGGAGGTACAGGCCTCCGGGTCTGAGATAGGGCTGATTACGTGCGGGGAATGCGTCCCACTTTGTGGGCTCAAGAGCTTCGACATAACGCTTGTCACCGCGAACGGCAGCTACGGTACAAGTCGCCTCGGGATAGGAGCAGGCTTCCCGATAGATGGCAGTAGCGGCAGCTTGGATGGAGCGATGCGAGAAGCTGACATGTCCAAGGAGGAAACTCTTCTTTTCGCGGAGCTGTACGTCGATCGTGCTGCAGTGCACGTTGGGCAATTCTCGTGGCAAGACTCGGCAAGCGCCTAAGAGCAAGGCCTTCTCGGGGGAGTTGAGTTTCTCCCCGCATACGGATTGCATCCCATTGCTGGCAACCGTGATGTGAACCTTGCCATCACTGCCTACACTGGCCAGTGCTCGCGCCAATTCTAAAACTGCAAGGAAGCCTCGCTCCTTGTGGTGGTGTAGGGCGCTGGACCCAGGTCGAATATCGTTTGAGTGAGTGATAGGCCAGCACAGAACGATTCGATCGGGGAGGCGGTCCTCGTTCGCGAGCACGGAGAAAAGCTCGTCGAAGCCTTCGGTCGCGATTTCGGGGGCGATGAGGAACTCGTCGTCCGTCTGACGGGTATTGCGATCACCCTCACGAGCGAGGATTAGATCCGCCCCCGATTGACGAATGTGATGCGCTAATGCCTCGCCCACGCCAGATTTGTCAGCGAGGACCAGCCATCTTTGGTTTTGATTGCTGCTCCCAGCCAGAGAAGAAGCCTGCCATTTTGGTACGAGAGGCCATTCCTCGATACGCTCAATGCGCTCGATGGAGATCTCTTGTTCCCTGTTCGCTTGGGTTTCGAGGGCTTCGATCCAGTAACGCTGCTCCTGAAAAGCGTATGTTGGCAAGGACACCCGCCGACGATTCTCTGTTGGGACCAGGCGCGCCTCGTCGACAGCCAAGCCATTGGCCCATAGCCGGGCGAATGCGTTTAGGAAATGAATGTCGTCTGGAGTCTTCTCATCGGGGTGTCGGAAGGTGGCTATGGCATCACGGCGGCCGCCGAAGGCCGGGTTGATGCGCGAGAGCGAGCTGAGGCTGCGTCCGGGGCCGACTTCGAGCAAGGGCGACTCGTTTCCTTCAAGAGCCGTTGTGACGCAGCTGCCGAAGAGGACCGTTTCCCGAAGATGATGGACCCAGTAATCAGGAGATGTCGCTTCCTCATCGCTGAGCCAGGTACCCGTTAGATTTGAAAGCAACGGGATTGTCGGTTTTCGGAGCTCCTGTTTCTGTAGGTAGGCGCCGAACTCGTCCAGGATCGGATCTAGCATCCGGGAGTGTGCTGCAATCGAGATGCGGATGCGCCGAACCTCGATATCACGCCCTTCAAGTTTTGAGATAAATGCCTGTAAGGCGTTGGTCTCGCCCGAGACCACGCAGTTTTGGGGGCCGTTTACGACGGCGAGATCGAGAGTGTCGGGCAAGAGTTTGAGCAGGCTGGGCTCGTCGAGAGAGACGCTCGCCATCCCTCCGGGAGGAATCTCTTCAAATAGTCGGCCTCTCAGGACCACGAGACCCAGTGCAGCTTGGAAGTCTATGACTCCGGCGATACATGCTGCTGTGTTCTCGCCCATGCTGTGCCCAAGTAGGGCGGCCGGTTGGACCCCACGTTCACCCCAAAGTTGGGCTAAGGCGTATTCGGCCAAGAACAGGGCAGGGAGTTGCAGCGATGGGCGGAGGAACTCGGATTCGGCTTTGGCGAAACCGTCTGTGTTTGGAAACAGCAGGGGGTCCAGGTCGATACCGTGTTCCTCTCGAAGGAGTTTACGCCCCTTGTCGATGTGCTGGCGGTAGATCGGCTCGGTGTCGTAGAGGCCGCGTCCCATCGCCGGGTATTGCGACCCGCCGCCGGGAAGGAGGAAGATCGGGTTTTCGCGATTTGAGTTTCGGTTGCGGGTTGCGATCCTGATCGGATCACGAGTTTCAAGGACTTGGATCGCATCTGCGCGATCTCGGCAAGCGAAGCTGCGTCGACGATCGAAGGCGTGCCGGCCATGAAGCAGGGTGAAGGCGATATCCTCTAACGCCTGTTCGGGGTGGGCCTGTAAGTGGGAGGCAAGGCGACTGCAGGCTGCATCAAGAGCGGCGTCGTTACGGGCGGAGAGGCAAATGGCATGGGGGCCAGGAGAAGCAGGGGCTTGTGCTTCGCTCACGGGGGGCTCCCCGAGCACAGCGAAGGCATTGGTACCGCCTACGCCGAGACTATTTACTCCAGCAAAGCGGGGCTCTGGGCCTCTGGGCCACTCGGTGAGCTCCTTCGCCACGACGAAGGGGCTGGACTCTATTTCGAGCTTGGGATTGGGGCGTTCGAAATGGAGGCTTGGAGGTATTGCCCCACGTTTCAGGCATAAAGCAGCTTTGATGAGCCCCACGCCTCCTGCCGCAGTGTCGAGGTGGCCGATATTGGTTTTTACCGAGCCGATGCGGCAGTTACCTATGCCCTTGCTGGACTCGCGAAACGCCTGGGTGAGCGCTGCCACCTCGATGGGATCCCCGATTGTGGTGCCGGTTCCGTGGCATTCCACGTAGCCGATTTGGGAGGCGTTCAGGCCTGAGATTGAGATGGCTTCGGCGATCGCAGCCGCTTGTCCGTCGACGCTGGGGGCCAAATAGCCGACCTTGCCCGAGCCATCATTGTTGACAGATGATCCATGCAGAACGGCATAGATGTGGTCGCCGTCCCGCATAGCATCGTCGAGGCGACGCAATACTACGACTGCGCTACCGCTGCCGAAGACCGTGCCGGCAGAAGAAGCGTCGAAAGCTCGACAATGCCCGTCGGGCGAGAGGATTTCTCCTTCTTTGCTGAGATAGCCTCGACCGTGGGGAATATCGATCGTGCAGCCTCCCGCCAGCGCCATGTCGCACTCCCCGGCGAGGAGGCTTTGGGCCCCCATGTGCACCGCGACCAGCGAGGTTGAGCAAGCGGTTTGGATGCTGATAGCGGGCCCTTTTAGGTCGAACTGGTAGCTGGCGCGGGTGGCAAGGAAATCTTTGTCATTACCCGTGTGCCGGAGCAGGAAGAGCCCGACGGAGTTAAGCAGTTCCTTGTGCGAGAGGACATTGAAAATGAAGTAGGAGCTCATGCCGCAGCCGGCGAATACTCCGATTTCTCCGTGGAATCGCGAGGGTGGGTGCCCCGCGTCTTCGATGGCTTCCCAGCAGCAAGATAAAAATTGGCGGTGCTGGGGGTCCATGATGGCGGCGTCCTTCGGGCCGAGTCCGAAGAATTCCGCGTCAAACTCGTCGAAGCCGTCGAGGACCATGCCCGCACGGACGTAGCGGGGATCTCCTAGTTCTGTTGCTTTTACCCCGGCTTGGGTGAGCTCTTCTTCGCTGAACTGCCTGAGTGACTCGTGGCCCCGGACCAGGTTCTGCCAGAAGGACTCAGCGCTTCGGGCATCCGGAACTCGCAGTCCGATGCCGACGATGGCGATGCATTCCTCCGGTGTGTCATCGGGGAGGCTGAGGGGCTCTGGCATGGTACCGCTTCTTCGGTGGCTCATCGAAGCTCGGGGTTTGGCACAGCGCCATGGCGAGAGGGCGGCACACTATGCGCTTTGGATCCAAAAAGTAAAGTAGAGCAGGCTGAGCAGCTGGTCAATTTTGACTGTTCGGGAAACAAGTGAATGAGATGCCGGATGCTAAGTGTTTGGCTGTGAACTGATCGAGGGAAGAGCCCATCGGAGGGTGCTTTCGAGGGTAAAGCGAGGGCGGGAGGCTTTTTTAGCGACTTGGGCTAGCCCATGACTCTGATGGGTGAATTCCTGGGCCCGTGTTCCGGTGATAGGGCTCGCGTGCTCTTCGGTCTTTCGTGCTCTTATTCTTTCCTTCGAGCCCAATGAGCTTGGACAGCGGCCTGTCCTTGGCGTTTTCGACAATGTGCTTCCATTCAGAGAGCCACAACTGGCTGTCGCTCGTGAGGCTTTCGGATCGGAGCATCTGGGCGTATCGCAGGATCGACTCGGCGCCCTGGGGGCTGCGAAGTCTGGCACGGGTGAGGAGTCCAGGGAAACGCTTGCTATATCGCAGGAGGATGCGGATGGCGGTTTCCTCATTGCCGAGTTGGCCCTCGAACTGGGATAGATCGAGCAGCAGTTCTTCTTCGGGGCCTTGTCTTTGGATCTGGGAGAGGAGCAGGTTACGGGCCGCTTCGAAATGGCCTTTATGGGCCTCGATCCGGGCGAGAAGCAATGGAGCCTCTTGTTGGTCGGGGCACTCGTTTTGGGCGCGTTCAGCCCAGGATCGCGCCGAGATGTAATCTCTTTGTGCGAGAGCGGCGTGCGACTCCTGCAAACACGTGCCATACCACGAGTCGGTTTTTGCCAGGCGTGTCCGGATTTGGATGTTTTCTGGCCCCTTGAATACTTGTGCCCGCCAGGTCGAACGGGCCAGCTCCTTTCGATCTCCGAGGCGTCCTGCAATCCGAGATCGGAGTTCGTGGAGTTCGGCCGACCACGGCGCCAGGAGTTGTGCGTGGCTACATGCCGTTTCGGCGGCATTCCACTCGCCTTGTTCCGCCTGGATGCGCGCCAGCAGCCCGAAAGCGATCGCTTCTAGATCGAGAGCGATACTGCCGCGAGTAAGGCGATGGCGTTGCAGGGCTCGCTCTAGCCGGCTTTGGGATCGATTTCTCTCACCTCGGTGCAGGTCGAGTATGGCGCTGCGAATCCCTGCGCAGAGCTGCAGGGTGTCGATCCATCGCTGGCTGCGGTCCTTGGATGTGCCTAGCACGGAGCCGGTGCACCGTAGATCTACTCTGCAGTGGCCGTGCCCTATCCCTTTGATTCGAGCGTCGATCACGAATCTAGAGCCTCCGTGCGGGGCAATCGCTCGATGCAGGGGGCGCTCGCGGATCTTTCCCAGCGGAGAACTCGCGAGTGGTTTGAGCAGTGGTGCAGAGCCTGCGGAGAGGAAGCGTTGGCGTGCGAGCTCCACGTTGGCCAAAGCTTCGAACCCGCCACCGTTACCGCTTTGGTAGTAGATCCGGTAGGACTCGCTGCTCTCCCGTTCGGCGCGACTGAGAGGGGTCACTTCATCGCTGCGGAACTGATCGAACTCTCGTGCGGTGAGTTCGGCAAGCAAGGTAGCAGCTTCTTGGGCAGTGAGTGCCAGTTCCTTGCTTAGAGCGTAGCTGGGGCCGGGCTCCAGCCCCTCGTTCGCGCACCCCACGAGCCAGAGGCAGGAGCCGACCAGCAGGGCGAGTATAGGATGGCGGCTCGGCATCGACGTGCTCTCCCGGGTTGCCGGGAGTTCTCCGAGCCTTTGGATCGAAATGCGCTGATGGCAGGCTTGATGCTGGCCTCAGGCTGCCTTTGCATGGGAGGCAGAGCGCCGCCGGGTGGTGAGGATCCCAAGGCCTTCTTCCGGGTGGCTGCGGCTGCTAACCGAAAGGGTGGCGGGGAGCTCGCTTGGGGCGAGCCCTGCTGTCAAGCCAGGAGGGTCGTTGCCAGCACAGCTTGCAGGAGCCCGATCACTGCTCCGAGGATCGCCCCCCAAATCTCGATCGCACGGAGTTCGCTTCGTGCGACCGACAAGATCATCGCCTCGAGTTCTCGTGTTGAGAACTCCTGCACCTTTTGCTGGACCACGCTGCTGACGTCGAGCTTCTCTTCGAGAGCCTTTTCGATTTCTGCGAGTAGCTCCTCGCGGTGCTCGAGTACGGCCTTCACCAGCCCATCTCGCAAGCCTCCGATCCGCTCAGGGCTCAGGAAGCTGCCGATCAGTGGCATCGCGCGTAGTTCCCCGAGCTTCTGTTCCAACGCCTTATCTAGCAGTCGTCCGAGCGCGGCCTCGAGATCGATCGCGTCGAAAGCCCGAATCAGGTCCTCGTGCCCGACTAGGTGTTGCCCTACGAGTTCGCCGATCTTTTTGGCGAGGTCGCCTTGGCGCTTTGGGATGAGTCCGTGCGCGGTGAAGAACAGGAAGCGCTTTGGCTCATGCGGCCGGAAGAGCATCGTGACTGCGAGCGTGTTCGTGACGTAGCCGATGGCCGCGCCTACGAGCGGTGAACTGATCCAGAGGAGTGCCGACATGGAGAGCTACGAGTTGGAGCGATAGGAAAACGGGCGCGAGGTTCTATCAGACCTGCCTGGCTGTTGAAAAAGTCACGCGATTGTTTGAGGGCTGAATCGCTGCTCCATGGGCGCTGGGGAGCACAGGCGGGTCCGCCGACGGGGCGAGATCGCTGCAAGTTCTCGCTGCGCCAAGGCTCGGCGCTATCCTTCCGGCCGACACCGGGATTCGCAGGAGGCATTTTGCAAAGCCGGCTCCATACCACGACTCAGATCGACGCGCTCGGCGCGAACAACTACGTGCTGCACCTCGAGGGCGCCTTTGAAGGCGTAAGGCCTGGGCAGTTCGTGATGCTTTCCTTGCCGACGGGCTGGCCGGTGCAGTTGCCGCGCCCCTTCAGCTACTTCGATATCCAGGAGTCTTGGGCCAGCTTCTTCCTCAAGGTGCTGGGGCCGGGAACCCAGGCTCTGGTCGAGGCTGGGGTTGGGGCCGAGATTAAGGTCACGGGCCCGTTGGGTAGCGGCTTCCCGCAGCCGCAGGATATTCCCGGTAACGAGTCCGCTGTGCGAGAGCCGGTATGTATCGCGGGTGGTGTTGGGCTCGCGCCGTTTTTGCTTTGGTGCAGGGAGCGGCAGGCTGAGGGCCGTGCTCCCGTGCCCATGCTCTACGGCGGAGCGACAGCAGAGGCCGTGGTTGGCCATGATTACTTCGAGGAGGCGGCTCAATCCTTCCACCTTTCGACCGATGACGGCAGCCTCGGCTTCCATGGCAACGTTCTTGACCTCTACCGCTGCCTTGCCCGCGATGGCCTTATCGATGGCCAGGCCCCTGTCTACTGCTGCGGCCCAGATGCGATGATGCAAGCGGTCGCCCGGGATTGCGCCGAGCGTGCTGTGCCTTGTTACGTCAGCCTTGAGACTTACATGGCCTGTGGCTATGGGGTCTGTAATGGCTGCTCAGTGGAGGTAAAGGGAGAGGGCCGTTTTGCCGGTAAGCGTTACGTCAAGACCTGTTGTGAAGGGCCCGTTTTCGCGTCGACGGAGCTCGCTCGGTGAAGGCAGGCGAATTGCTCGCGGACTTGATGGGGTGTCGCAGCTCTCTTTTCGCGCCAGAAGCACAGGTCGAGGAAATCGAAATAGGTGGATATCGGGTTCCTCGTATTTCCAACGAATGGTGGGGTGCGCAGCAACGGCAGGGGCACTCACTGCATGAGATCAGTTATCGGGCTTGCTTTAAGGGAGAACTCCCGGCTTTCTGGCTTTCGCGCCTGAGTAAGCCGCAGGATGTCGTGCTTGATCCGTTCATGGGGCGAGGCACGACACTTGTCGAAGCTGCGCTCCGCGGCCGTGTTCCTTGGGGTCTCGACCTCAATCCGCTATCGCAGGTTTTAGTGGCTCCGAGGCTCGCCCCACCTGTGCTTCATGAGGTCGAGGATCGGCTTCGACGTATCGAGCGGGAGCCGGTCATCACTGAGAAGGTGCAGGGGGAGCCGGACCTGAGTCCCTTTTATGAAGAGAAAACTCTCTCGGAGCTGCGGCGACTGCGCCATTGGTTCCAGGAGCGGGCCGACGATACGGATCACGTCGACCGTTGGCTACGTATGGTTGCGACCAACCGATTGACCGGGCATTCGTCTGGCTTTTTCTCGGGTCGGACGATGCCGCCGAACCAGGCGGTCAGTATTGAGACGCAACGTAAGCTCAACGAACGAAACGGCGAAAAGCCACCGCGGCGTAAGCTGCCGGAGATAATCCAAAAAAAAACACGCAGCCTGCTACGCAGCCTCGATCTAGAGCAGCGTCGCCGCCTTGAGCAGGTACAGCCTCTTTCCAGGCTTGAGGTTGGAGATGCCTCCGAGGTATTGCCCTTCGAGGACGGGAGCGTCGACTGCACGATTACGTCGCCCCCATTTCTAGACGTTATCAACTATGCCGGTGACAACTGGCTGCGTTGTTGGTTCAACGGCATCGACCCCGAACGCGTGGCCGCCAAGATCAAAGCGCTACGTAGCGTTGAGGCCTGGTCTGCGGTGATGGGGCAGGTCTTTGAGGAACTCTACCGGGTGACTCGGCCTGGAGGGCACGTGGTCTTCGAGGTTGGAGAGGTCAAGCGCGGGACCGTGCGACTCGAAGAGTATGCCTTGCCTGTCGCGATCGTTGCTGGGTTCGATCCGATTTGTGTTGCTATTCAGGTTCAGGATTTCACTAAAACCGCTAATTGCTGGGGAGTAGATAACAACAACAAGGGGACCAATACCCAACGGATGATCGTCCTACACAAGGATGAATCGTGAGTGCGTCGAGTCCTGTCCCGCATGCACGGATGTTGAGTTCGGATGAGCTGCAAGAGGCCTTTGCCGATCCCCTGCTGGCGCCAGCTCAGAACCTTTACTTGCGTAACCAGATGGCGGTCGAGCTGCGGCGATTAGCAGGAGACGATGAGGCGCCGTATACCGGAGACTACCTTGGGGTCTTCGTCGAGAATGGGCTCCGAGCGCTGGCTCTCTTTTCTCGGCTTGGCGTGCTTGTTGTCGGTGGCGGCTGTGCCGACGACGCCGCCGAGCTGGCCCGCTTCGCTCTGGGGGCGGTCGGAAGCTTTCGGCTAGTGATTGCCGAGCGCGAGCTTGGCGTCGCGCTCTTGGCTCGCCTTGCCAGCCGCAGCACGGTGACGATGAATCGTTCTCAGCCCTTCCTGGTTTATGACGCTCCGGCGCGAACGCCATCCTTAGATGCCCGAGTGCGTCCGGCGTGTCAGAAGGACGCCGCTTGGCTCAGTCTCGCCAACCTCGAACTCAACGAGGAGGACCTCGATATCCAGTCGGCTACTGTGCATCGGGGCTTGCTCCGGCGGCGAGTCGAGGATCGTATCGCTGCGGGGCAGAGCTGGGTGCTCGACTTTGCTGGAAAGCCAGTGTCCAAGCTAGAGCTTGGTAGCTGTGGTCCTGCGGGGATCTTGGTCGAAGGGGTGTTTACCGATCGCGGCTTTCGGGGCCGGGGCTTTGCTCAGAGTCTTCTCATGCAGGTTTGCGCTTATGGCATCCCTGCGCATCAGTGCATCGGCCTGCACTGCAGCCGGAGCAATGGCCCAGCTCTGAGCGCCTACAAAGCTGCTGGTTTTCGTGAGGTGGCTGATCTGAGGCTCGCTTGCTTGCGCTGGTAGCCCTCGGAAGGCGGCTGCAGCCGGTATGGGGACCCGCTTCTCCGATTGCTTGTGCCTTGGGCTTCCCATGTGTCCCCTCGAGATCTGGCGATTTCTTGTTCAAACCATAGTAGATAGGGATCCCTGGGCTTCGGCAGGCTAGGTCCGAGTCTGGGGGCGTAGGGATCGAAACGACGAGTTCCTCCCCCGCCACTCCTTACCCGTTCCGAGGGGGCCTTTTGTTTTTCGTGCGCGCCAAGACGGGCTGTGGTATGTCGACGCCGAGTATCAGGAGGGAGTTTTGGATGGGGGGTGGACTGAGCCTCTCGGTGGTGCCTGCTCGATGCGCTCGAAGCCTCCTGTTGCGACCCTGCTATGGCCTGGTGCTGATGCCTACTTCTACTGCGATACTGGTGAACCGAAGGTGCCGGTTCTTGGGTTTTTGGGGTCGCGTAATCCAAATATTGTGCAGTCCGATCACCTCTGCTTACTGCATGTCAATCCGGATGTCATCTTGGTGGGGTTCAGCGGAGCTGGCCAGGGGGGTCGGGTGGCGTTCGACTTCGGCCGTATCCCTTCGGATAACAAGATGGTGGGTTGCAAGCTTACCTTTCAAGCTGCTGTGCTTCGATCGGCCTTGCCGATCCGGCCATTGTTTGTCTTGACGGATGCCGTTGAAGTCAAGATTGGGCAGGGCTACCCGAGTACGGTCAAGATGAGCACTGTGTATTCCTATGGCGTAAAGCAGAGCCCTGCAGATCCCGATACTCGTTTTTCGGCTGCTCACCTCTCAAGCCGGGCCGTGGTGCTTGGGATTAACTGAGAGCAATTCTCTCTCTTATGGCCTGGTGAGCTAGGGCTCAAGTCTTCGCGTTCACCCGAGGGGGTATAGCTTAGTCTCTGAGCTGTTGCTGCAGTGCTAAGTCTATGGCTTTGCGCCCTGCTGAACCCGGCCTGCAGCACTTTGTTGGTTCCAGCGTAGTCGCCGCCACAGTCCGGCAGCGAGGAGGATGGTGGCGCCTAGCTCAAGGAATTTGTGGAGGGCAAATACTCCCGGAGACCAGGAAAGGACGCGGTCGAGGTGGTGGAAAGATGCGGCGCGCATCATGACGAAGGCGATGAGCAGTGCGAAGCCCGTGAGCGTCCAGCGTAGGCCTTTTCCTCGTTGAAGGTGGGGCTGCAGGCGTAGTAAGGCCCATAGGAGCAGCCCGGTCGAAGCTAGGGCGACGAGGATCAGGAAGGCGAGCTGTACGCTGCGGCGCTCGCCGTACCAACCCTGGTGCCATGCCAGCCAACGTCCGGACTGAGTCAGCAGTATTTGGAGGTCGAGCTGCTTGTTGATGCCCAGTGCGATGAGGCTGATTGCAAGCCAGCGCAAGAGTTGGGCGACGCTCTCCGTGCTACTGCGGTCTTCGCTGCGGGAGGCACGCCAGCCAAGCCAAGCGCAAGCGAAGTAGGCGAAGGTGATGACGAGGTCGATGGGGGCACTATCACCCAGCCTCTCCAGCCAGCGGTCGATTGGACCGAGTCCGGTCTGGAGGATGGTGAAGAGCATGGATCAGGTCGTCAAAGATGCGCTGTGGCGGCTTGCGCGTTCACGTTGATTGATGAGGGTGAGGGCGGCCGCTGCTGCGATAACCAGGGCTAGGCCACTCATGGAGCCCAGCTTCGCCGAGATTCCCAAGAGCGTTAGTGCGCTGAAGATCATGTGGGACAGGGTTGCGTGTATCCAGGAGCGGGTTCGGAGGAATACTAGGCCGAAGACCAAGCCAGAGAGGAAGCTCAATGGGAGCTTGGCTACATGGTATTGATGTAGGGCGAAGACACTGGCGCTGATCATCAGAGCTGCGAAGGGGCCGTGCTGCTGCAAGCGCTTCAGCAGAATGCCGCGGAAAACGAACTCTTCTACCAATGCGGGTGCAACGATGAGCAACACCAGCAACGCTCCGGTGAAAGTGGCGTTGGCTTCGGGGATGCTGCCAATCGCTGCATTCGTCCAGGAATGGAGCATCGGTGCCAGGCCGGTGAGGAGCAGGGCGGCGCAGATACTGACTCCGAGGCTAGGCAAGATACCGAGAGGGTTGCGGCGTTCGGTAACGGGAATGGGGTTTTGCGTCCTCCGATTCCTCCAGAGGAAGAGCAGCGCCGGAAGCAGCAGTCCGATGCCAAGAGCTGCGCTCACTTTCCACGGCAGGGCCTGTTCACGAAAAAGGCCGCAAAGGGCAAATCCGAGCAGCCAGGTGACGGTGAAGAGGGCTATGAGGTCGCTGTTTCTTGCCCTGTGCTCTTCGAATCCGCCCGCTTGCCGTTTGGTAAGGGGCCTCGTGGCAAAGGCTACGAGTAGGGCAGTGGGGAGCAGATGCATGGCCAGAATCGGTAACGTTATTTCTGAGCCGAGGGCAAGCAGTCGTCCTGATCCAAGAAAAGGAATGAGTGCGGCCACCCACGGCGAAATCTCAAGCTTTATCGCTCCCAGGGCAAAGGCCCCGATCAAAAGGGGGACGAGCAAGAGAATGGGTGCTTCTGCTGCTATTGAGCTACGTAAGCGTAAGACGATCGCGTGCAGTAGAGAGAGTACCGAGATCGCCATGAGCAAGACGATCCAGGTCGAGCGTATGAGCTGTGGCCAGGGAACCCGAACAGAAGAGGCATGGAACAACTGCTGGAGGATGCTCGCGGAGACGGAAAAGCCCAGGACGGCGAATGTGCCGATGACTGCCAGGGTTGCTGCTCGGGCGAGTTCCATTTGCCGTGCGCTGATGGGCAGAGTCTGCATCGTTTCGGTGAGCCGCAGATGCCGGTCGCGCGTGTGGGTTTCGATGAGACTGAGTGCGATTGTTGCGATGGAGGCCAGGGCGGCAAAGAGTCCGAAGAGTGCTAGCTGCGGTCTAGGGATCTGTCGCGAACGGTCGACGACGACCAAAACCTGATCTTGGTTTTGGTTGTTGAGAGCCTGCTCGCATGGGATGCCGAGGGCGTCCGTTGCATCCAGGGCCGCTAGGAGTGCTCGGACGGATCGAGGGCGTTCGGGCACGTAGCTCAGATCGTATCGTTGTGTTTCGGGGGAGAGAGTGAGGGTTGCATCGACTTCTGCTGCGATCAGTGCGGTGCGGTGACCTGCCTGAGTCCAGAGCGTTGAAGGCATATGCTTGGTGATTCTGTTGAGACTTGGTCCATCACCATGGGTGCCGATGCGGACGAATTCGTGCTGCCTTGTGCCGGGCTGCATGGCCAGTGCGAGTTGCAGGAGCAGCGGCAGGACGAGGACTGGAAGGACGATGATGGCGATTACGAAGCGGGGACGCCGGATAAAAAGCCGGAGCTCGTTGCCAAGCCACGTGACGATGAAGCTGCTTTTGCCGGCTTGCATCAGAGATCGAATCCTCTCCGCAGTAGTTCGAGGTAGCTGTTCTCAAGCAAGCTCTCGCCCGTCTCCTGCATGATCTCTTCCGGCGTACCGAAGCCGCGGATACGTCCTTGAGAGATTACGGCGATACGATCGCCGAGTTGTTCGGCTTCGAGGATCGAGTGGGTCGATAGTAGAACTGTCTTGCCGCGAGCGCGTGCATCCTCGATGAAGGCAAGAACGGCAGAGGAGGCCATGATGTCGAGCCCGGACGTTGGCTCGTCGAGGATCAGCAGCTGCGGGTCGTGCAGCATTGTGCGGGCAAGGTTGGCTCGCTGTGCCATGCCGGTCGACAGTGCGCCTATGTGTTTGTCGCGCTCCTCGATGAGGTCGAAGTGACGTAGAGATCGTTCGATGGCTTCATCAAGATCGAGTCCTTTCAGTCCGTGAACGCGACCAAAAAAGCGTAGCGTCTCCTCGATGCTGAGATCTGGGTGAAGGCGGGTATTAGGAGATAGGAACCCCAGCTGTTTGCGTACTTCGACGGCGTCGCGGCGAACGTCGTTTCCAAGGATGACCGCGGTCCCGAGTGTCGGCTCAAGAATGGTCGCGAGCATACGCAAAGTCGTTGTTTTGCCTGCTCCGTTAGGTCCGAGCATCACCAGCACTTCACCGGCATTGGCGAAGAAGCTGATGTCTTCGACAGCCGGGTGGTGGCTGCCAGCGTACTGTTTGGTCAAGCCGATGGCCGTGACCGTTTGCTTATCGGTAGTGGCTTTGGAGCTGACTGCGGGGCTGAGTGTGCTCATGAGTAACTAAGCTCCGTTTCGAAGGAAGCGAGGCGTTTTTGTAGAGCCTGCACCAGCACCGAGGTGAGCAGCGTCGTTAGGATCAGGCAGGCAACCACTGCCGGCGACACTCCGGATCCAGATAATCCGGCATCTAGGCACAAAGCGTGTCCGGGGCCTGGGAAGCAGGCGATCATCCCCGGATTCGAGACTCCGATAACCACGGGGAGCATGCTTGCCGCAAGGACGACGAATACCAGCCACGACCATGCGTGGGCTTCTCCGGGTTCAGCGCTGAGCGTTCCTATCCATAAGAACAGTGCGCCCATGAAGGTGACAAAGGAGATTGCTCCTATGGAGGCGAGCAGAATGCCGCCGATGGGCAAAGCCGGAATGGATCCAAGCAAACCCGAGCCTGCCAGGGCGATCGAGACCCCAGATCCGTGAGCGATAAGGGAGATAAGGCCTATCGAAGCAATACAGAGTATTTTGCTGCGAGATCGGTTGCGTGAGTTGAGCGGTGTGCTCGCAAGGGTTTCAGAGAGACCCAGGTTTCTTTCGCTGACAGTGAGCTCAAGTGCTGGCCAGGACATCGCGAGCACGAGCATCAGTATTACGGCGATCGATACTAGTTGACGCTGAACCAGAGCTGGGTGTGTCTGGATATGAATTTCGTGCAGCAGGAGATGACTTGAATCGGTGCTATTGGCGGGGGCTGCGCTTTGCTTCTTCTCCCGTAGCCGGCGTGCGAGCGTCGTGGCGGCACGCGCTTCTGCTTCGGTTTCCCCGGCATCAACGATGAGTAGTCGGCCGCCAGCACCTTGCTGGACGCGTGGATCTGCTCGAAGTTGCTCGATGGACGATACCGATTCCTGGCTTTGGCCTTGTAACCAGGCGAGCTGACCCAGTCCGAAGGCGAGCACTGGATGCAGGAGGAGCGGCAACAGCACCGTGATCCAGAGGATGGAGCGATTTCGGAGCAGCAGCCGGATCTGAGTCTCGAATAGATGGCGCAACATCGGTAGGGGGTAGGGCGGGGGCCCTGCCCCTGGATCGGCATGAAACGGGCCTCGGCTGTGGCCCAATGTTTCATTCTGCCCCGGCTCTTGGGGTTTACTTTGCTGCTTGCGCGACCATGGCATGCTCCGGCCGGCTCAGAACGAAGCCCCGCGGGTCCGACATCTGTGCTTTGTAGAGTTCCCGGCGGAGGGTTGTGAGTAGCGGTCCGGCCTGCTCTCTGCGCCCTAGGCTCACCCACAGTTCGGCCTGCTCCAATGCCGCCCCCAGAGAGTCGCCCCGTGTCACTGCGCTTCTCAGCAGCGCTTCAGCCTCTGAGAAGCGACCCGAGCGGGTGGCCCGCTGCGCTGCCAGTCGTTCCGACCAGGTCAGTAAGCCGAAGTTTCGTACCACCGCGAGTTCACGATCTGTCGGCCCCTTGGCCAACCAAGTTCGAGCAATGGCCCGCGCTGTTTCTAGATACGGGATGACCTGCCGTGTCGGCTCTTGCTTATCCATCGCCGTCAGGAAGCTCCGCGAAGCCTCCGCCTTCCCCATGCGAGCGAGGCACCAAGCGATCGCTGGTAGTCGTTCGGCCCGCCGTAGCAGCAGCCGAGAATCGCTTCGGAGGCGATCCAGTTCTGCCAGTAGGCATTCCGTCGCCTTCTGAGTGTCGTTGCGCAGGATCGCGAAGGCACTGCGCATCTCGTTGAGTTCGCTGATGAGTTCGGCCGGAATCGTTTGGTCGCGAGCAAAGCGCTCGGAGCCCAGGCGCAGATGCGTTGCGAGTTCGTCGAATTGATTGGCCAGGAGCAGTGAGAAGGCGATCAGCCGAAAGCTGACGAGCTTGGGGAGGATACTCTCTATGTCGGCACGTGCCGCCAGAGCCCTTTTGGCTCGGCCCAAGGCCAGTTGCGCGTGGGTTAGGCAGTAGAGTGGGCCCGGACGGTGCGGGAAGCGACGCCGAAGGCTCACGAGTTCCTGGTGGCAGTCGGAATAGCGGCCGAGCATGCAAAGTGCGAAAGCGCGGCTGAAGCGTAGGTCCGCGTCGTACGGGCGTTGGCCGATAGATTTTTCGGCGACCAGGAGTAGCTCTTCGAAGCTTCGCTCCTGCATGTAGCGAATGCGCAGGGCCCGGCTGAAGCTGGATGGCGATGCTCGATCGCTGAGCTGGAGCACGCGGCTGGCAAGTTCATTTGCTTGCCGACTGCGCCCTTGGTCTGCGCGCAGGCCGGCCATCAGGCTCAGGGCCAGTGGGCTTCGGTCGTCGATGCGGAGAGCGTGCCCTAGTTCGCTTGCCGCTCGTATCCGATGTCCTCCCTGGAGCTCTAGAATCGCCCGATCGCAAAGGGCGGCACAGGCTTCGCTCGTGCTGACGAGCAGGCCACAGGAGCGGGCTTCGCGAGTCAGGGTTGTTTGCGGTTCTCCCAGGGCGCGGCGGGTTTCGAGCGCTAAGCGATCGATGGCCGCGATGGCGCTGCCAGGCGCGAAGTCGACACCGGTGATCGGGATGAGTTCAGCTTCGCCGTGCTTCAGGCTCGTCACCAGCCGGCTATGGCCGTTGTCGCTCCCCGGCTCATTGCCTCGCAGGATCAGTTGATATTCGCCTGTGCCATTGCGGGCGAAGTCGAAGTGGGGGCTCTGGGCGAGGGCCTCGTGCAGCCAGCTGCGCAGTGCGGCTGCGTAGTCCTTCCGGCGGCTGGCGATCTCGACCTTGAGCTGGATCCAGGCGCCCGCAGGGAGCTTGAGGGCGGGGTTGGATACTCTCGTCGCCGCACCGGCTTGGCTACCAGGCTCTGGCGGCACCGGCCCCGGATTGCTGGCACAGGATGCTAGGAATAGGAGGAGGGTGGGGAGGGCGAGGGAGAGCTGGCAGCGATTCATGTGGCCCAGGAATACAGGAAACCTGGGCATTGTGTCGATGCAGAGGCAGAGGAAGCTCCGATGCCAACGATGCCTGCGCTCCGTCTCTGTACTCTGCTGCTGCTGGCTACTTCCGCATTTGCCCAAGAGCCAGAACTGCTGCCGCCCGCTAGAGCGACCAAGAAGCCAACAAAGCAAGCCGAGCCGGTGAGGGAACTCCCCGTCAAGACGCCGGCTCCGGCGCCAGTGTCGCCTCCTCGGGGTGAAGTTACGCCTGCGGCACCCTCGCGTGGTGGGCTTGAGGCGCCGATGGAGGAGTTGAGTCTCGAGGAGCAGAGCCTCAAACAGCAGAGCCCGAAAGTCCCCGATTTGCAGGAGAAGATGGGGCGCCCCTCAACGGAGGCTGGAGAGCAGGAAGCTGCGCGGCGTAAAAAGCCGCTGGGTATGAGCATGGCGATTCGGGAGCGTGACGCTATCGATCGATTGCTGGATCGGATGGGTGGGCGTTCGCGTTTTGAGGCCCTAGGTAAGATACGAGTGCTGCGGCTCTTTCGCGGCATTGATCGACATGGTGAGAGAGTCTTCGAGCATCAGTTCCATCATGTATTGGACGTGCGGCGCGCGCGCAGTGATACGGTGGAGTGGACGCTCGGGGATAGTTATGGGCGGAGCGGGAGGCGCAACTGGGCCCGTAGCGCCGGGCTCGAGCGACCGGATCGAGAGAAGCAAGCGAAGGAGCTGCTCGAGGTCTGGGGGCTTCTCGCGCGTTTTCCTTTCGTGTTTGGCGATCGAACTCGTTTCGAACTCGAAAGCGAACAGCGAGTCGTATTGCTGGGAAGGAGTTATATCCGGTTGCGCTTGCGGGAGCGGAGTGGGGATATCTCTCGGCTGATTGGGCCTAGGGTGCCAGCCCTAAGGCCGAAGGAGCGGCGTTTCGATATTTATCTAGAGGCCGAAATGGGTTTGCCGCTGCTCTTGGAGATCCGAGATGGGGCCCGGCGGATGCGGGTCTTGTTCGAGGACTTCCGGCGGCTGCCGGGAAGCAGCGTGACTCTACCTATGGGGAGGATTCTCTTGGGGGCGGACATGGAGTCGCCGCGGGCAACGGTGAAGTGGAAGAGAGTGGATCAGATGCGGGGCTGAGCCTGCAGCAATAGCTGTTTTTGTGCTGACAGGTTTGGTTTCGCCAGAATAAGGCGGCAAGACATCCCTGTGGGACTCTGTTAGCTTCGTTCTCGCGATGTCGTTTCTCTTGCCTCTTGCTGTCGCGGCGCTGCTTTTCGCTCCGCTCTCTCCCTTCGCTTTGTCCCAAGCCCAGCTCGGGTCTCTAGCTCAGGCTCCGGCCGCGCAAGACAAGCGGCCGGAGATCGGGGAATGGATCCAGACGCTCAAGACTGGCGCATTTGCGCAGAAGGTCGAGGCGGCCCATCGCTTGAGTGAGTTCGGTGCTGTTGCTGCGCCGATGCTTGCCCAGTTGCTGAGAGAGACCGAGGACGTGGATGTCCTGATCTGCGCATTTCGCGCTCTTCGAGGGATGGATGCGGACGCTGCTCCGGCCGTCTCTGCCTTGCGCAGCTTGCTGTCCAGTGAGGTTGAACGAGTGCGCGGGTATGCGATCGAGGTGCTCGGCCGCATTGGAGTGCCTGCAGCCGCTGTAGCAGCCAAGGATATTCGCAAGCTCTGGGGGGATCCTTCTCTCAGGGTCCAGTGCGTGGCTGTTGTGGTCTATGCGAAGCTGGCCGATCCGAGCCAGGAACTGGCCGCGGATCTCGCTTCCCAGCTTCGGTCCAAGAATGCTCCGTTGCGCCGCAGTGCAGCCTTGGCCCTGGCTCAGGTGGGGGAGCTGGCGATGACTCAGTTGGATCTGATGATCGCAAGCATGCGTGATCCGGACGGCATGGTTCGTGCCGCCGCAGCCCAGTCCGTTGGCCGTATCGGTCCCAAGGCTCTGCCGGCGCTGCTCAAGTTCGAAAAATCGGCAAAGAGCGTCGAGGATCGGGAGGCTGCCTGCATTGGTCTTGCTTCCTTGGCGGTCCCGGCTCCTGAGCAATTGAAGCTATTGGTGAAGATGGCGGCAGAGCCCAGCTTGCGTCGTTTCGCGCTCGAAGGCTTGCGTCGATGCGGGCGAGCAGGGGCCCTGGCGCAGCTCGAGTTCATCAAAGCCAAGGAGAATCCTCAGTTAGCCAAAGAGATGCTCGAGAACATTGGGGCTGGGGGCAAGCCAGTCGAAGCTCTGAGTTCCGAGATCGCTGCGCTGCTCAAGGACCCTGACCCGCATTTGCGCTGGGGAGCTGCACATGCGATCGCGAGTATTGGGCAGGGCGATGCCTCGGTTGTAGAGGCGCTTTCCTTGGCGCTCGATGACGAACTGCCGCCTGTGAGGATTCTGGCGCTGACTGCGCTAGCCCGGATTGGCAAGGAGAGTAAGGACATCCTGCCCAAGCTGGTGAGGCTTCTGCGCAGCGGTGACGAAGAGCAGGGTTATCACGTGGCGCAGGCGCTCAGGATCTACGGCGCGGATGCACTGCCGGTGCTTGATGAGCTGCTGAGCGCACTGGGAAATGGGGACGAGCGGGTGCGCTTCTGGGCTATTCAGGCGATCGCGGGGATTGGGCCGGCAACGCTGCCGCGCTTGCGTGCAGCTCTCGAAGACGAGAACTACGCGCACAAGGTCGAGATCTTGCGAGCCATAGGCCAGATGGGCAGCGCAGCTGCTGAGGCTGGGGCTTGGGTGCAGCCGCTGCTCGCGAGCCTGGAGCCTAAGCTCTGTGTCGCGGCAACGCGGACCCTGATGCAGGTCGGAGGCAAGAGCCCGGAGCGGCTCTCGCGTTTTGCCGCGCTCTTGCAGCGGTCGGAGCCGGAGGTGCAGGTCGCGGCGATTGCGGCCCTGGGCAAAGCTGCGGTGGCGCGGCCGGACTTGGCGCTGCAACTGCTGCCTCTGCTTGAGGCGCCGAGCGGGCGGGTGCGGCGGGCAGCGCTCGAAGCGCTGGGCGCGATCGGAGACGCGGCTGTCGTGCCGGCGCTGATGAAGTGCTTGCAGGATGAGGCAGAGCACATCCGTTGGCGGGCCATTACTGCCCTGGGCTCGATCGGGGCCCGGCAAAAGCTGGGGAAGCACTTGCGGCAGGTCGTCGCCAAGGTCGAGGCCATGAGTCGGCAGGATCGATCGGCCTATGTCCCCCCGGCCGCACGCAAGGCCCTGAAGCAGATTCGCGGCGGCTAAGCGGCCCTTTTGGGGCTACGCGGGGGGCTCTGCTCTGGCGCTGGGGGCCAGGGAGGGTGCCCTACTTTGCTGAGCCTGCGTCTTGCTCTGGGCTTGCTGCTGAGCCATCCAGTGTGTCGACATCTCGGGCTACTTCCGCATGATCTTTGCCCCTGAATCGCTCGAAACCACGAAAGCCGGGGAACTCTTCTGTGCCTGCATCCGACGTCCGTGTCCGCTTCGCCCCCTCGCCGACTGGCCCCTTCCACATCGGGGGGGCGCGAACGGCTCTCTATAACTGGCTCTTTGTGCGGAGTGTTGGCGGTCGCTTCGTCCTGCGCATCGATGACACTGACCAGGAGCGCTCGACCGAGGCCTACCTGCAGAACTGCTTGGACAGCTTGCGCTGGCTCGGCTTCGACTGGGATGAGGGGCCCGAGAAGGGCGGCGAATACGGCCCGTACTTCCAGAGCCAGCGCATGGAGGCTTATCGGGCCTGCGTCGACGCCATGCTGGCGAAAGGTCAGGCCTACCCCTGCTTCTGCTCGCCGGAGGAGGTCCAGGCCGGACGTGAGCGTATGCAGAAGGAATACAGCCGCCCCATGTACGATCGTCGCTGTCGCCATCTGAGCGATGAGGAGCGAGCCAAGAACATGGCCGAGGGCATTCCTTTTACTGTGCGTATCAAGGTCCCCGAAGGCAGCACCCGCTTGCATGACCAGATCCAGGGCGATATCGAGGTCCAGCACGAAGAGATTGACGATTTTGTACTGCTGCGCCAGGACGGAAGTCCGCTCTACAACCTCTGCAGTGCACTTGATGATGTGGACATGCGGATCACTCATGTGATTCGCGGCAACGACCACATGACCAATACCATCAAGCAGTGCCTGATTTGGGATGCCATCGGTGCCAAGCGCCCTGAGTTTGCGCACCTACCGCTCATTCTCGGTAAGGACGGTAAGAAGCTTAGTAAGCGCGTGGCGAATACCAACCTGCTCGATTATCGAGACCTGGGTTATCCGGCTCCGGCGCTGGTCAACTTCTTCACTCGTCTGGGCTGGGGCTTCGATGCCGAGCGCGATGTCTTCACGATGGACGAGGCCTTGGAGCGTTTCCAGTTGAGTGCGGTATCAAAGGGCGGGGCGGTGCTCGACGAGGACAAGTTGTTGTGGATGTGTGGGCACTATATTCGCGAAATGGAGCTGTCTGCTCTGCGTGAACAGGTTACGCCCTTCGTTGCGGGGGCGGGACTCATGAGCGCGGAGGAGGTCGAGCAGCGCGCAGCCTGGTTCGAGGCCGTGCTTGCCTGCTATCAGGAGAGGATTCACCTGTACAGCGAGTTGCCCGAGAAGATCAGCTTCTTTGTTCGCGACGACCTTGACTACGAAGCCAAAGCGCTCAAGAGCCTCAAGAAAAAGCCCGAGATTGCGAGCTACCTCCAGGCCTATCTTGAGGCCGTGCCGGATATGCAATTGCCCCCGTCGGGTGCGGATCGCCCCGAAGCTGCGGATCGAGAGCTGAAGCTGCCGACCAAAAAAGAGGATACGGTCCCAAGCGGCACCAGCTTCACGCCACCGGCGAAGTTGGAGCAAGCTGCACGCGAGGTTGCCGAGCAACTCGGAATTGGCTTTGGTCAGCTGGTCCATCCGCTGCGCGCAGCTCTGAGCTTCTCGACCCAAGGTGCGGGGATGTTCGATATTGTTTACCTGCTCGGCCATGAGCAAGTAGAGCTGCGTCTACGTCGCGCGATCGAGATGCTCAAAGCAGGGAGCTGAAAGGCATTTGGCCAGGGGCCAGGCCGGTTTTGCCGGTCTCCCGGATCGTAGATCGATCCGTTGCTGCTTGCTGCCGGCTCAGCTCTCCGCGAACAGGGGGCGCATCCTCTCGACGAACTCTTCCGCTTTTAGCTCGTAGCGGATCGAGTTGTTGCGCGGAAGGGGGAGGATGATGCGGAGCCAGTCGTTGCGGCGTTTCTTGTCGTGAGCTAAGAGTTCGAGGAGTTCGTCCCTGGGGAAGGCTTCGGTCCAGGGAAGGCGCTCGAGTTGGCCAAAGCGGCTCAGGATGCGATGGGCGATTAGCCGCTCGCTTTTGGGGTATCGGCCGAGATAACCGGCGAGTTCGAGGGCTACGCGGAGGCCGAGGCCCACAGCTATTCCGTGTGGAAGATGCTTTCCCCGGCGAGCCGCCAGGGTTTCGAGGGCGTGGGCTGAGGTGTGGCCGAGGTTGAGGAGGATGCGCTTTCCAGCTTCGCCTTCGCGAGGGTCCTCGCTCACGATATTGCCTTTGATGGTTAGGCAGTATTCGAGCACACCATCCCAGAACTCGGGAGCGACATTGTCATAATGGATGGTTGGCTTGTGCGCTTCGTCGGTGGGGAGCTTATCGAGGGTGTCGTAGAGGTCGGAGGAGAAGCCCACAGCGTACTTGCATATTTCGCCGAATCCGGCGCGGAGTTCTTCGCTACTTAGGGTTCGCAGGAACTCCGGGTCCACGATCAGGAGTTCTGGGTTATGAAAGACGCCGAGGAGGTTTTTGCCTTCCGGAAGATTGACGGCGCATTTGCCGCCCAGTCCCGCGTCGACCATGGCGAGTAGTGTCGTTGGCACCTGGGCGATACGGATGCCGCGGAGATGGGTGGCGGCAACGGCGCCGGCGAGGTCACAGGTGGCGCCGCCGCCGATGGCGACGAGATAGCCGTTTCGAGGGAGTCCAAATTGAATGAGCTGTCGGCAGCTCGCGATCCACTGTTCTGGCGTTTTACAGGCTTCGCCACCGGGCAGTTCGATGAGCTTCGTTGCGGGGCCGAGCGTGCTGGCGACGTGCTCGCCCCAATGCTTCCAAGCTCCCTGGTCGACAAGGACGACCCGGGGGGCGCCTTTGAAGTGCTCGTCGAGCAAGGCGCCGAGTTTGAGGCGCAAGCCGGCGCCGAGCAGGATCCCAGTCGATACCGCAGTGTTTTCGCGGAAGGGGAACCAAAGACGCCGCACAGCCTCGCTCATTGTGTCCTTCGTCCTTGCTCCTCGTTCTTGTTCTTCGCGAGCCGCCGCTGGCGCCGCCGTTCGATCAGCGCATCGCGAACATGATGGTTCGAGCGGCTGTCACGGATCACTAGCATGACCATGGCCAGGATCAGGATGATGGTAACCACGGTCATAATGAGTTTGACCGTTGCGTCGTTGGCGTTCTCCTTGAGGCGCCAGTGCAGCATGGTGTCGGCGACGAAGAAGGGGGCCATCTTGAAGTGGCGTGAGCCGTTCTTGGGGAGAGTCTCGTAGTACGTGCGCTTGAAGAAATGGCCGTATACGACAACGTAGTCGTCCATGTTCCACTCGCCTTCGAGGCGGCCAGGCATCTGGATCTGCACGGTTCCGATGTCGGGATGTTCGATCCAGGCTTTGGTCCAGAAATCCACGCCCAGCGGGTTGGCTTCGGCAGCAACCGTGTGGGTTTGGAAGAGCGCCGCGTTGAGCCGGAACGGCGCGCCGCGCTTGACGCTACCGTCTTGCTCCATAATCGCGCGCGAGGCCTTCGCATCGAGGTCAGGATAGGCCTGCTTCCACTCGCCCTCGCGGGGCTGATTCATGGCATACGAGATGAGGTGGTAGAGAGGAATCTCTTCAGTCTCTGCGGCCTCTTCTGGCGTAGTGTCGTGGATTTTGGAGAGGATGCTCGGGTCGAGTGTCTTGACCGGCTCCCATTTCCGGAAGGATGCTCGTAGGTCCATGCCGACGATGAAGGGCGCCTTATCGATTCGCTCGGGAAAGCGTTCGTCACGGAGTTTGAAGAAGATGCCTTCGACGCGTGCGTAGCTACCTTTGGTGAGTTGCTTTGAAACATCACCCACGACGGTGAAAAACACCGGATCACCGGAATCGGTGCGCAGCAGGCCGCGAGTCCGGGTGTTGGGCAATCCTGGGATCCGCTTGGTGTCTTGTTCGAGGCGCTCGATCTCGCCCTCGAACCAAATCGGCTTGCCACGATAGCGTTCTGGCTGCTTGCGGAGCTGGGCGACGGTGTAGCTGCTCTCCTTCATGCCCAGGGCGCGCAGGCTGCCTGGGGCGATATCGGTGGAGCGGACCAGGAGGTGTTCGTAGATCTCCGGCTCGAGCACGAATCGCTGGTCTGCAGTGGCGTCCTTTGTCTGCTCGAGAAGCTTGCCGTTGATGTCCGGGATCGGCACCTGGTGCACAATCTTGGCGGTTTCCGGTTTCTTCGGCGCGGTCATTGGAGCGAAGAACATGTCGCCACCCAGGACGATGGCTCCAAGCGTGAGTGCAGCTAGAAGCAGGATCGCGATGCGCATGCCGTCGCCGCCACGGAGCATCCCGCGACCCCTGCCTCGATTCTCCATGATTCGCTCTCTAGCCTTACTCATCTCGTTGCCTCGTTCTCACCCATTCGCAGGCCGTGGAAGAAGCCTTGCGGTGGCAGAGCACTGTCTCCGCCAATGGCCGCTGATGGAAATGCCGATTCTGGCCTCTGCGACTCGCTGGCCTTGCCAAGGACTTGTTGGCGGTTTGCTCGTCGACCGTTCGGGTGTCGAACGCTACCCCTACGCACGAGTGATGTCGCGGTTCAGCTCTGGCAAGCGTCCAAGAAGGTCCTAAGCACACGCTTGCCGCCCAGTTCTTCGCTTTGTATTTCGGGGTGCCATTGGGTCGCGAGCAGGAAGGGGTGAGTCTCTGAACGCCAGGCCTCGATGACGCCATCTTCGGCTCGAGCCTCAAGCTGGAAGCCCGGGGCGAGCTTGCGGACGGCCTGGTGGTGATGGCTAACGAGTGATGCGGAGCGCTGCTCCCAGAGCTGCTCCAGCAGGCTGCCCGGCTCCGGATGGACCAGGTGGCTAGCGCCGCCGGAGTGCTGGCAGAGAGGGCCTTGCCATTGGCTGGCTAGGTCGACCCACATCGTGCCGCCGGCGGCGACCTGCAGCATTTGCGAGCCCAGGCAAATCGCTAGGCAGGGTAGTTCGCTCTGGAGCAACTCGCGTGCGATCTGGAGGAGGAAGTTCTCGCGCCGGTAGGAGAGCAGACGGGTGGGTAGCCGGGTACCTCGTTCGCCGAAGAGGGCTGGATGAGGGTCGTCTCCTCCGGTCAGGAGCAGCCCATCGATGCCGGTGAAAATCTCCCGGGGTGATCGCTGGTCATCGGGGGTCAGTAGCACGGGTTCTGCCCCGAGCTTTTGGATGGCTTGGACGTAGCTCGTTGAGAGCTTGTAGATCCAGCGGCGGCCGTCGTGTTCCAAATCGAGGTCGATGCCGATACGTGGCTTCGTCACGCCTTGCTCCCGAACACGGATAAGGTGGCAAAGACCACCCAAAGGGCGGTGAGCAAGAAGCCGCCGCCACGGCCGATCTGCATTCGCCTGGGTGGCAAGATCGTCAGCGGCCAGAGCGCGGCTGTTATGCCGAGCACCCACAGGCATTCGAAGCTCAGGATGCCCTCAGGGACTTGTACTCCACCGCCAATCAGCGAGAGGCTGCCGCCGACGAAGAGGATGTTGAAGAGGTTGCTCCCTAGGAGATTTCCGAGCGAGATCTCGGAGTGACCGCGGATCGCCCCGACAACGCAGGTGACAAGTTCGGGGAGGCTGGTTCCGAAGGCCACTACGGTTGCACCGAGCACGCGGTCGCTGACGCCGAGGTCGCGGCCAAGCTCCTGGGCGCCAGTCGTGAATGCGTCTGCTCCGGCTGCGAGCGCCCCGACTCCAAGCAGCAGGATCAGGACTTGTCCCGGCACGGAGTGCTGCTGTCGGGGGGGCGCCAAGTCCTCCACGTCGGTCATCGCGAAGGAGCTGCGGAACATCAAGAAATAGAGAACGGCAAAGAGACCGAAGAGCAGGAGCCCGTCGGTCGCGGTCAGCTCGAGATTCCAGGCCAGGCCAAGGAAGACGAGTTCGGCGATGAGCACGTAGCTGAGTTCAGCGATGAGCACGCTTCTGCGGACGGCGAGGGGCAGGATCAGTGTCGTCAGGCCGAGGACCAGCGAGAGGTTGGCGACGTTGGATCCGAGGATATTGGTCAAGGCCATGTCGGGGGCGCCGTTGGTTTGGGCGAAGACCGTCACTAGCCATTCGGGCGCCGAGGTGCCGAAGGCGACCACCGTGGCGCCGACGAGCATCGGCGACATACCGAGGCGCAGGGCGAGGCGGCTGGCGCTGCGCACGGTGCTTTCGGCGCCGAACCAGAGAACGAGGATCCCACCGAGGATCAAGACGATCTGGCCGAGGAGGGAGTGGAGCAGGGCAGGGGGGAACGGAACCATAGGCGGACAGGATGCCGCCTCTTTGGCTGGGGGGCGACTTTGCTCAGCTAGAACGAGTCCTCAAATCTGTGTTTCTCTTTATGCTCTGAGCCGCATCTGTAGGCGTATGAGTGCCTCCCTGTCTTGGCTGAACTCCAAGCTCCGGAAGGCCCGGTCGAAGTTCGCCCAGATGGTTTCGGCGACCTGCGGCCCCGGCACGATCACCGAGCCATGCCCCAGTGTCTGGTAGCCGAACTCCCACTCGACGACTCCTTCGTCCCCGAAGCAGAGGCGCTCGAAATGCTCTAGGTCGATCAGGTGGGATGGGTGCTGGAGTCCGGTTTCCTCGGTGACCTCGCGTAGCACCGCTTCTTGGAGCTGCTCACCCATTCCGACCGTGCCGTGCACCGGCCCTAAGCGGCTTTCCAGGCGTGGCTGATGCCGTAGGAGTAAGAAGTGGGGTTGTTGCTCCTCGTAGCGGAACACGAAAACCCGGACCTTGTGGTGTAGAACCATCGTTTCGACCTCGGAGCCGCGGCGATGCAGCGGCATTTGCAGCCCCTTCTATCGGATGCCGGCTCGCGGGTTTCACTTCGGGCGCTAGCCCGCCCCTGATTCCGGCCGCTGGATCCGACAAGCCTTGCAGCCGGAGTTTCGATGCGAACGGGCCTTGCGCGTCCTGCTCCCCAGCCCCGATCTTGCGATAGATGAGCGATTTCGACCGTGTTTTCGCGAGCCTGGCCTCGCTGACCAATTACGAGAAGCAGCAGCCGCAGAGCAGCTACCGTTTCGACTTGTGCAATATGGAGCGCCTCTGCGCCGCGCTCGATAAGCCGCAGTGTCGTTTGGGTGAAGTCACCCAGATTGCCGGTAGCAAGGGCAAGGGGACCGCGACCCACCTACTGGCATGGATGGGGACGATGGCTGGTAAGCGGGTCGCCGCTTATACCTCGCCACATGTGCGGAGCGTGCTCGAGCGGGTGCTCTGGCGTGGACGTCCGGTTCAGGAGCAGTCCTTCGCGCCCCATCTGGAGCGTGTCGTAGAGGCCATGCTGCCGGGACAGACCTGGTTCGAGGTCTTTACTGCGGCTGCGCTCGACTTCTTTGCCACGATGGAGCCCGATTGGACCGTGCTTGAGGTCGGGCTTGGCGGGCGCCTAGATTCGACCACGGTGGTGCCGAAGAGCTTGTGTGCGATCACGACGATCGAGCTGGAGCACACCCAAGTGCTCGGTCCCGACCTTGCGTCGATTGCCCGTGAGAAGGCCGGCATTCTGCGCCCGGGCGTGCCCTGCGTAACGATGACGCAGGGGGAAGCTCTGGCGATCATCGAGGAGCGTTGCCAGGAGATGGAAGCGCCGCTGCGGGTCGGGGCTAGGCACTTCGGTTTTGATTTGCGTGCTCGCGACGAGAACGGGATCGAAGCCGAGTTTTGGAGTCAGGGTCACCCGAGCCGCTGCTTGCGGCTTCCCTTGCACGCTCAGGCCCAGGCTCAGGCCTTTGCCCTCGCGCGCGAGTTGTTACTGCAGCTGGATTCAGCAGCAGAGCAGGAGCTGCTGGGGCAGGAGGACCATTCTTGGCTCAGAGACGCGCTGCCGCCGGGGCGTTTCCATATCGTCGACAGTGCTCGGCCCTTGGTGATCGATGGGGCCCATACCAATGCCTCCTTGGCCTGTCTTGCAGGCGACCTCGAAGCGAGCTTCCCCGAGCGGCGCTTTGCCCTCGTCTTTGGCGTGGCCTCGGGGAAGCGATGGGAACAGGGCTTAGGTCGCCTGCTAGGTCTGGTCGATAGGGCATACGCAGCTCCCCTCGTCGGCAAGACGAGCGAAACCAGTCAAAGCGTGCGCGACCTGTGTCAGAGCCATGGCGTGCACTGTGAGATCGCTCCCTCGATTACCTCTGCGCTGGACTGTGCGCAGGCGGAGAATCCAGGAGGGGCGTTACTCGTGACCGGTTCGCTCTATGCGGCTGGTGAGGCGCTGACGTCCCTGGGGGCCTGACGCTGAGTCGCAGCCGGATCGGGGATGAGACTTCGGTTTCGGTGATGCGATGGACGCAGCTGACTCGGGCACGCAGGTTATGGTCGAGGACCTGATCCTGACCGACGCGTTCCTCATCAAGGGCACGGTCGAGAACAAGTTTGCGCGACTCTCGAAGGTCCTGCAGTCATATGCCAAGCAGTTCCTCGTGGTCGCCTCGGCGAAGATGGTGGATCTTCGCCGAGGCGAGGTGATTGAGACGCCGCGCGTTCATGTCAATATGCGCGAGATCGTGATTGCGCACGAGTTCGTCGACCCTGCTGGCGATTACTTCCAAGCCAAACTCAGTGGGAAGTCTAAAGAGACGAAGCCGGTCAAAATTCGTGCTTTTTATCACGGATCAACCAACCTCGAGATCGCTGGTCGCATCCGTCCTGGGGCTTACGAGAAAGAAGGCCTGGAAGGATCCTCCGGTTTTTTTGTGATGGATGACGTCACCTTGCGGGGGCTTGAGAGCACGGTGTCACCAGACTTCGCGAACTTGCATCGCCTGGATTACGCGATCATCAATAAAAACGCCCTCGCGTATCTCTACGACTTTAGCTCATGAACCTGTTTCACAACCGTACTCACTATCGCAAGAACCTCCGTGTCGCGCTTCGTGAGCCTGTGCGCGTTCAGCTCGAAGGCGAGGAGTCGTGGCAGGAGGCGTGGACTCGCGATTTGTCGAGCGGAGGCATGCTGCTGTCCTGGGATCGAGCGCCCATGGCGGGTAAGCATTTGAAGATCGAGTTGACGCTCGAAGAGATGCCTGCGCCGCGGCAGCTCACCGGGCTGATTCGGAGATTACGAGGCGACCCGGAATCCCCCGTGGATGCCCGCTACCTCGTGGCGGTGAACTTCCTCGATCTCCGGGACCCGATGCGTTGCGAGCTGCGCGAGCACGTAATGCGGCTGATCAATCAGATCGTTGAGGGTATGCAGGAGTTCCCTGCTTTTCATAGCCTGAGTGAATTCGACCTCGTTACCCTCGCCAGTGTCTGCCATCGAATCAAACTTTCGGCAGGGCAAGTGCTTCTTAGGCAAGGAGATGAAGCGCGGAGCCTCTTTATCGTAAGCTCCGGGCGAGTCAAGCTTCTCGGTCGCTCCAAGCAAGGCAGCGGTAGTGAGACGGTGGAGATTGCCGGCCAGGGGCAGATTTTTGGCGAGGTTTCGACGCTTACCGGGCTGCCGCACGACCTCGATATCGAGGCTCTGGAGGATGCTGAGTTATTGGCCCTGCCACGCGGCGGCATGGATTATCTAAAGCGGGCCTTGCCCGATACCGCGCTGCGCCTGATGGACGTTTTCATGCGCTTTACAGGAATGCGGCTGCGACGGATGACCAGGCGGGCTTTTGAGCCGGTTTCTCTCAGCGATTCTCGCCTGCCGATTTTGCGCCAGTAGGTGCTTGGAGAAGGCCCGCGAGTGGCAGGGTACCGGGTCAGGTGCTCTGCCGCCGAGCGCCTATTTCGACGGCTTACTAAGTTCAGCGAAGCTCGGGCCGGCAATCAGCTGTTTGCCCTTGCGACCAATGGCGCGATCGAAGATCGGGTCCGTGCCCTGGCTAAAAAGGTGGGCTGCGACGCCGGCGGCTGCTCGTAGCTGCTGCTCGGGAGCGCGGGGCAGCACGTGTAAGAGTTGGCGATCGGGGGCGATGACCCAGACGGGGCCTCCCAGCTGCTGCTCACAGAGCTGCCAGAACTCCTCAATCAGCAGGAGAGAATGCACGCCGAACGGCTGGTGATCGAAGCGGAGCATCAGGACTTGCCGTTTGCCGTCGGCATCCTTGCCGCCGACGGCGCCGATCCCGCCGTCGCTGACAAAGCGGCGGAATCGATCTCGGAGGTTGCGAGCGGCCAGCTCGGATAGCGGGTGGCCGAGAGCTTCCATTTCTGCCAGCTGCTTTTGACTGGGAATGCTGTTAGCGCCGGGTTTGCGCAGGATCCAGCGCACCCGGACCTGGAGCTCGGGGGCCGGGCGAAGCAGCGGCTTGGCAAGCCTGGCCGAGTCGGCCTGGTTCCCCTTGGGCATCCGTTCGAGGACCGGCAGCAGGCGATGTGAGCGCTGGCGCGGGGTTTCCTCTTCTTGCTGGATCTGCTTGCCGGGGGAGGGCTTGGCTGTGGAACTCGGTGGGGCCGTCTCTGTGTTTTCTTGGCGGCAGGCTAGGAGAGCCGTGGAGAATGCGATCAGGGCTAGGGCGGGGCGAAGGGTCATCGAATCCTCTGGGTTTCGGGGTTCGTTGGGCTCTGAGAGTCCATGAGCAAGCTCTAGGGAAGGTCCGGCAAAAGCGACACTGAGAGAGATTGGTTTGCCGCAAGTTCTGGTTTAGTAGGCGTTTGCGGCGATTTTCTGGTCTTATGGCCGTGTTTTGCTCGCAGTGGAGCACGCTCCTATAATCCCTGTCCTTTCGACACCTTGTGTTCTGATGGAATGCACTGTGTCTCACGTTGATGCAAGTGCCGTGTCCCAGGATAGGGAGCGCAGTGAGGACTTAGGTTCTGGTCTGGCTCCAGGGGGAATGGGGGGGCCAGCGGCCCTGACTAGTATAGACCTGAGCGATAAAGCCCTGCCCTATCAGGCGCAGCACCAAGCTGGAACTCCCTATGAAGGACACTCTTTCCGGCATCGTTTCGATGCTCGAAGAGGGCAATCCCGAGCAGCGTGTAGCCGCTGCCCAGGTATTAACCTGGTTGCGGCCGAAGGCTCCTGCCGTTGTGAAGGCTCTGGCCAATGCTGCTGAGCACGGTGATCGCTTTCTCAAGTCCTACGCAGTGGAAGCGCTTGCCGAGATAGGCAACAACGCTGCCCACTCGGCTCTGATCCCACGGCTGCATTTTGAAGGGCCGCTGCGCGCCAAGGTCGTGCGCGCCTTCTCCAAGCGGGGCAGCTCGATCGAACCTTTGCTGATCAAAGAGTTCGAAAAGGCTGCTCCCGAGACGCAAGAGGTCCTGCTCGGGATCCTCGCAATGACTCGAGGCGAGGAGGCGCTGGGCTTCTTGATCCAGTGCATCAAGGACGAGGAGCAGGTTCATACCGGACGCACGGCTGCTCGTTTGCTGCTTGCTGCGCTTCAAGAGTTGGACGCCGAAGAGAACGCGGAGGAGTTTGCTCGCCTCCACGATTACCTACTAAAGGTCGTCAAAGGTCTCGGCAAGAAGACCGGTGATGAGATCCGCGCCCAGTTGCTTCGCCTCTTGGTTGAGCTTGCCGATGAAAGCTGCAAGAGCGTTTTCCTGAGCGCGAGCGGTTCGTCGAAGGCCCCCGAGGTGCGCTGCGAAGGGCTCCGAGGTCTCGCCCGCGGCATTCATCTTGCTCCGGCCGAGACTCGGACCATCCTTGGCTACCTCAAGGAGCCGGACTTCCTGCACGTGGTCGGGCCCGCGCTTGAGGTTCTCGCCGACGTACAGTTTTCCGGGTCGCCAGCGGCGACGGTGCTTGGTCACTTGCTCGAAAGCGATCGCCCCGAGGTTCGGCTCTTTGCGATCGAGAAGCTGGGCGACTTTGCGACGGCTTCTTCGGCGAAGCTGCTGCTCCCCTTCCTTGACAATGATGACGAGCGTGTGCGCCTCTCGACCTCGAAGTCGCTGGGTAAGAACCCGGCGGCGCTCGATGCCCTGGTCAAGAAGTTCTACGCCGGCCGTGACCTGGAGGAGGCTTCGCGCCCGATCGATGCCTTGGTCCAGCTGGCCGAGGAGCTCAAACCAGCGCAGTTGCGCAAGATGGCCCAGCGTTTCCTCGCCTTGTTCGAGGCTGAGGATCCGGTGCGGGAACTCTGCCATCGAGTCTTGGCGGCGGCTCCCGTCGACAAGGTCTGCAAGGTCGTGCTTAAGGAGACGATCAAGCTACGGGAAGCTGGGCGGCTGCGCTTGGCCTTTGCTCTCCTAGAGATCCTCCCCGGCGATATCGAGAAGATCCTCGATCCGGACCTGCACTACGAGCGCGCGGTCTTGCTCTTGTTGCTTCGTGGGGAAGCCGAGCCGAGCCACCGTGAGGGGGATCCCGTGGTGGGGCTGCTGCGCGTCTTGATCGATGCCGACCACGATGTGCTCAAGCGGCTCAAGCAGGAGAAGCAGCTCAGCGCCGATCAGTTCCTCTACCTGGGTGAACGCTTCCTCCAGCATCTGAACAAGGAGCGCCGCTTTGGGCAGGAGCTCTTGCATTGGCTGATCGAAAACGACTCCGACAGCAAGGCGGCGGTGCAGGCTGTGCAGAAGCTGAAGCTGGAGGGGCTGCTCTAGCGGGCCGTCGCTCTAGGGGTCGTCGAGAAATCTCGCGCAATAGCAGGGCCACCGACTCGGGGTTCTGCTATTGCGCGAGTTCGATATCGGGCTCAGCTAGCGCAGCTGCGCCTCCAGCACTTCGCCCTCTGTCTTGGCTAGGACTGCGCAGCCGACACTGTCGGACCAGACGTTCGTGACTGTCCGTAGCATGTCGAGCGGGCGGTCGACGGCGAGTAGCAGGGCTGCGCCCTCCAGCGGTAGTCCAAGGGCGCTGAGGATGGTGAGCATCATCACGAGCCCGGCGCTGGGGATTCCGGCGGAGCCGATCGATGCCAGCAGCGCCAGGAGGACGACTTGGGCTTGGCCGGAGAAGCTCAGGGTGAAGTCTCCGGTGCTCATGTAGTACTGAGCGAGAAAGATCACACCTGCGCACTCGTAGAGGGCGGTGCCGTCCATGTTGATGGTCGCGCCCAGCGGCAGGACGAAGGAGCTGGTCTTGTTGCTGACGCCGCCGCGTTTCTCGACGCACTCCAGGGAGACGGGCAGCGTCATCGAGGAGGACGAGGTGGAAAACGCCGTCAGCAGAGCCGGTCCCATCGCCTTGGCCCAGTTCAGCGGCGAGACTTTGGCGATGAAGGTCAGGATCAGCGGCAGGGTGATGAGGGAGTGCAGGCCGAGCGCCGCCAGGATGGTGATGCAGTACCAGCCGAGGGGCACGAAGAGTCCGAAGCCCGTCTCGCTGACGGTGCGCACTAGCAGGCAGAAGACGCCGTAGGGGATCAGCTTCATGAGCATGTCGGCCAGGCGCATCATCACCTCGAAGGCCGAGTCGAAGAAGCTGTGGATGCGTCCCTGGTGTGGCTCGGGAGTGCGGGTGATCGCGATACCGAAGATGAGCCCAAAGAAGATGATCTGCAGCATCGCCCCGTTGCTGGAGAGCGAGGAGAAGAGGTTCTCCGGCACCATTCGCAGCAGGACGTCAAAGAAGTTCTCGCTCTGCTTCTGGGCGAAGGCGTCGCTTGGCGGCAAGCCCAGCTCTGCGCCCTTGCCGGGCTGAATCACGTTGACCAGGAACTGAGCCAGGAGGATGGCTAAGAGGCTGGTGGACACGTAGTAGACAAAGGTCCGCAGACCCATACGCCTCAGGTCGCTGCCTTTGCCCACCCCGGCGACGCCGGCGATGATGGAAGTGAGCACGAGCGGCACGATCAGCATCTTGAGTAGCTGCAGGAAGATCTTCGCGAGGAAGTCGAACGGCGCTACCCCCCTGTGTCAGGGTAGTTGTCGCATGGTCCTGCAGCGGGGCTGCGGGGTCCCTGCCGATGCGCAGCATCGGCAGGGCGTAGCCCTGCTTCCTG
>PDWJ01001303.1_pt1 | contig 64263 bp, 44 predicted proteins | sample 1430881 | NCBI WGS metagenome assembly PDWJ01 (sample SAMN01162460, study PRJNA174530) | Oral metagenome, whole genome shotgun sequencing project. | biome: Marine environment; feature: Marine mammal; material: Swab sample of the gingival sulcus; isolation source: swab sample of gingival sulcus... | reverse complement strand
TGCTCATGACCGTGCTCTAACACCATGCGGACCGCCCGCTCGCGGACCTCCGCCGAAAATCTCATGCTTCCCATGACTCCATCCTCTCACGTCTGGGAGCCTCCGGGAAACCCGGGGCGGTTCACAACCGACTCCGCCGCTTTTCTTTGAACAGTTCATTGAACTCATCAGCATTCTCCTCGGTAACAGGTTTCGGTAACTCCAGCGACGATTGCGCAGAAGAGGGCGAGCCAAACTTTCCCCCTGGAATGTTTACTGGAGCTACCTTGGGCACAGCCCTCAACTGGAAGTCGTCGGTGGCTTTGTCTCAACTGCAGAGCTAGGGACGCGGTAGACACGAGTCTGAGTGCCACCCGACTTGTACAACGGCCCAATGCCGGTACCAAAGCAACCCCTCGCGACAACAATTCCAACATCGCTAATCTTCAATGAACCCGCAGGAAGTCCTCTCCCATTTCCCCGAACTCTTGGTTAAGGGAAACATAATCTCATCAAGGGCGAGACGGGCATTCAATGGGTGCAGATTCCATTTCGGGCAGATCATGCGGCCGCATTCAGAGCGCTCCACATGACGTCCCAAGGTCCGGACTTCAGATGAGCGAGTAGCTCGAGGATGTTCTGCCCGCCTGGCCTGGACCATCGCATGCCGCTGCGCTTCAGGCGAGCCTGCACGATGTCCTTGGCGGCGGCCTCCACGGGGCCAGTTCCGATGGGCAGCCCTTGGGCTAAGCACTCGGCATAGCGCATCTTGTTGCGGTGCTTTTTGAAGTAGCCGATTCCGCGCTTGAGGGCCACTCGACGCCCCTCCGAGGAGGACTTCACCTTGAGGTCGCGGCGCATGGACTGGGTCGCGCCGCCTGCGCCGCCCCATGAGGTCTGGAGCTTCCTCCGGACCCTCTTGTGCCACGCGTTCGCGCTCCCCCCTTCGCCTTCCTCGAACGATTCTGCACGCTCTTCCGCCGCCGCCGGCCAAAGGTTCCGCCGAACTGCACCAAGAGCACCAAGAGCGCGAACGAGCAAACACGCAAAAAAGAGGAAACTCCCCGCAAGAAGCCCAAGCAGCGCGCCCACACAGGTCCCTACATCCGAGGGTCCAAGCCTCTGCGCCGTGCGCGCACCACCAATGTGGAAGGGCCCTGTCGGCGAAGGGGCCAAGCGAACTCGAACTTGGGATGCTGACACGATCAGACCTTGGGGGTACGGATAGGGCGTTCAGCAACGATATCGGGGCAAAGATCATGACGAAGGCAGGGTTCCTTTTCAGTTCAACCACGTTGGCGCTGCTTGCACTGCCCGTTCTGCCAAGGAGCCTGAGCCAGGCGCATCCTCAGCAGCAAGCAGCGAAGCAGGTCGCCAAACCCGGCCCAGGGCCAAAGCTCAGCTCGCAGCTGCGCCAGAAGCTGCAGCAGGCATCGCGAGCCCACCCGCGCCTGCTGGTAAACGCCACAGGCATCGAGGCTCTCAAGGCGCGCATCGCCCAAGACGCTGATATGACTGCCGCCGCCGAAGCCCTCCGGGCCGTGGCCGACGAAATCCTGCGCGCCGCGCCCGCCCGCCGCAAAATGACCGGTCGGCGCCTCCTCCATGTCTCCCGACAGGTCCTCGAACGCGTGAGCCAGCTTTCGCTGTGCTACCTGCTCACGGGCGAGGCCGCCTACGCCGAGCGGGCCGCTAAAGAAATGCTCGCCGCCGCTGAATTCAGCGACTGGAACCCTAGCCACTTCCTCGACGTTGCCGAGATGACCGCGGCCCTGGCCTTGGGCTACGACTGGTGCCACGACGCCCTAGACGAGGCCACACGCACGCGCATCCGCCAGGCCATCATCCAGCACGGGCTGCGCCCTTCGCTGAAGGGCGGCTGGTGGGTCAGCAGCAGCAACAACTGGAATCAGGTCTGCCACGGAGGACTCAGTCTCGGCGCGCTGGCCATCCACGAATACGAGCCGGAACTCGCAGCGAGCATCCTCACGCGAGCCGTGAAGAACCTCCCCCGCGCCATGCAAGAGTATGCTCCCGGCGGCGCGTACCCCGAGGGACCCAGCTACTGGCTTTATGGCACGACCTACAACGTCATCGCGCTAGCCGCGCTACACGGCACACTCGGCAGCGACTTCGGGCTCAGCAAGCAACGCGGCTTTCTCGAGTCCTCGACCTACTACCTGCACATGGCCGGGCCGACCGGGCTCTTCTTCAACTACTCCGACTGCGGCGCGCGAAGCGGCATTTCGGCGGCGATGTATTGGTTTGCCCGTGAACGCCAGGACAGGTCTCTGCTCTGGCGCGAACGCAAGGTGCTGCGCAACGAACTGGCCAAGTTCAAGCGCAGCGGCAGGGCCAAGCTCAAGGAACTCCCCTTCGTCCTCCTCTGGGCGCCGCCCCTCAGTGATACCGAGACGCCGACGCGCCTCAGCTTCAGCGCCAAGGGCAAAACTCCGGTCGCCGCCATGCGCAGTAGCTGGTCGCAAGACGCCAGCTACCTAGCCATCAAGGGCGGCTCCCCCTCCGCCAACCACGCCCACATGGATGTCGGATCCTTCGTCATCGACGCCCTCGGCACGCGCTGGGCCTGTGACCTCGGCATGCAGAGCTACCACAGCCTCGAGTCCCAGGGCATCCGCCTCTGGGATCGCGATCAGAAAGCGCAACGCTGGACCGTGTTCCGCTTGAGCAGCTACGCGCACAACGTGCCCGTCGTCAATGGCAAGCAGCAACGGGTCAAGGGCCATGCCCAGCTCAGCTTCCAGCGCAAACTCTCCATGGCCACCGTCGACCTAAGCCCGGTCTACGCCGGTCAGCTCAAGTCCGCCCAACGCCTTGCCCAGCTCCTGCCTGACGGCTCCATCCTCATCGTCGACAAACTCCAGGCACCTGCCGATCGCAGCGCCCAGGTGCGCTGGGCCATGCTCACCCGAGCCAAGATCAGGATCCGCGGCAAAGGCCAGGCTCTCCTCACCCGCAAAGGCAAGAGGATGATCTTCCACGCCAAAGGCCCCGAGGACATACAACTGCGCCACTACGACACAGCCAAGCCGCGCAAGCCCTACGACCACCCCAACAAGGGCACCCGCATGCTGGGCCTGGAACTCTCCATCCCAGCAGGGCAATCCCGTGAACTCCGCATCACCCTGACGCCCATGCGCGACTAACCATGCGCGGCGAGCCAAGCACGGCCAGCTCAACGTGATGATCTACGCGCGTCAAAAGCCGCCCTAGCCACTGCGGATCTTGCGGAAAGCCTCGCGGGCAGCAGGGCGGACGTAGAAGGAGAAATCCACTCTCTCGATCGGCTCGAGCTTGTCGACGACAGCGCGGAGCTGGCTGCCCAGCTTGCTGCGCGCACCAAGAAGGCCGAGCGAAGCGGCGGCGCGACTAGCGCAGCTGCTCATCCGAATCGTCGAGCAGCTCCATCAGCAGAGCCACAACCTTTGCGCCGCAAGGACGCCAAGCGCTACGCCAGCGCCCCCACTCCGGCCTTCAGCCACCTGTTGATCTGCCGCACCAGTACGCCATCGCGTTTCCGTCGGCTCAGGATCTTCCGCATCCAATCGTGCGCCAGCGTGCCGAAGCAGTCCCCGATGTCTGCTTCCAGCACCCAGCCACCGCCCCCGTGCATCGTGGCCTTCCACAGTCGGTCTAGTGCCTGATGCGCGGAGCGACGAGGCCGAAAACGTTTGCGAACCGTCCATAAGGTCCTGCTCGTAAACGGCATTCAGCAGCATCGCCACGGCGCGTTGCAGCACCTTGTCTTCGAAGCTGGGGATGCCCAGCGATCGCGTGTGCCCGTCCCCCTTGCGGATCTGTACACGACGGACTCCTGGATCCCGGTACCTGCCCGACTTGAAGCGATCAAGCAGGCCTTGGAGATTCCTCTCCAGGTCACAGCTTGGTGGGTAGAAGCAAAGGGAGTGAGCTCCCTGTCTAGCGTCACTAGGCGTGCGGTCGCCACCATCCTTAGATCCGCTGCTCCGAGCCCCGCCGCCGCAGCCATGAGGCGCGGCTGGGCTGCTCCCGCTCGATCACTCGGTGTTTCGAACCCGGGGGGCGATCAAGACGAGTCCTCCGCCTTCGCGTTGCGTTTCTTTGATCCGGGGGGTGCGGAGCTCGATTCGTTCGCTCTGCTCCGCCCCGATGCGCTGGAGGATTTGGCTACGGATTTGCTCCATGCGTTCCTGGGCCAGGGCGCGAGCTAGGTCGAGGGCGCGCTGGGGAGCACGCCGGGCGGCTCCAGGTGCCAGGAGGGCCAGTGCCTTGTCGAGGGCGGTCTCGGTTTCTCCGAGTTGGCGGTCCAGGGCCTGGAGTTCGCGCACGCGCAGCTGGACTTGCTGCTCGTTGCCGATGTGGATGATGGCGCGTAGCTGTGCGCCTTTGCTTTCGCGCTGGCGGCTGAGCTTGGCCTTGCGCAGGCGGAGGCGCTGGACGAGGGCCCTGGTCTGGGTCGGCGCCGGGTTGGCTAGGAGCATGGCGCGCTTGAGGTCGGCCTTGCCGAACTGGTGCACCAGGACGATGCCGAGCTCCTCGTCCCCTTCGAGCAAGTCGCTGATCTGGGCGAGGGCGGGCTGGTTCTTGGCCGAGATGGCCGTTGCCGCCGGCGCGAAGTCCAGCTCCTGCTTGAGGGCTTCGAGGTCTCGTTCGCTCGAGCCAAAGAGATTGCCGAGACCGATGGCTCCGGTCACCGCACCCGCTGCCCGAAGCGGCATGGCGGCGATCGCATCGGTGACCAGGCTACCGATCGCGGTGATGATGGCGGCGGAGATCTGCCCCGTGCCGATCTTGCCCTCGGCGATGTGGACGTTGGCGGGGATACAGACCTGATCGTTTTGGTCCTTGAGCGCGAAGATCACGGCATTGAGCGGGGCCGGCAGCTTGAGGTAGCTCGAGATGGGGCCGCCTGGCGGCTCGTCCATCTGCAGATTCTCGAAGGTGAAGCGGGTCGAGAGGTCGAGCCCCTTCTCGCCGCGGAACTCCAGGCGCAGCCCGCTGTCGAGGACGCCGCCGCCGATCTCCACGCCGCTCTTCTTGGCCATGCCGCGCAGCGCAAGGAGCTCGAGTTTGGCGATGCTCGTGCGAACTCGGCCGAAGGGGTGGGGATACAGGAGCAGCTGACCCCGGGCAGAGAGATCCTGCAGGAAGGGGCGCTTCTCCCGCTGGACCTTGTTGCCGGCGCCGGTGACGGCGCTCGTGGCCGAACTCAGAATGCCCATAACCAGTGAGCTTGCTCGATGCGTCTTGGGGAGTTCTACGTCCCCACCGCTCAGCGAGACATGGAAGCGGATGGGAAGGGGCTCGCTCAGCGCGCGGGTGGAGAGGCCGTTGATCTCCATTCCCAGGTCCTGGAGCGGAAGATAGGTGACGGGATCGGTCGTTTCGTCGATGACGTCGAAGTCGAGCCCGCTGACGGAGATGACATCGATGTCGATCTGCGCGGCGCTTGGCTGGGCCGAGCGGGTTTGGGGCGGGGCATTTGCCGGTTTCGTGGTGGAAGGGCTTTGCGGGCTGGGCTCTTTGCTGGTTGCCGAAGGGGGCTTCGGGGCCGCTCCGGGCCGCTTGAACTGGATGCCCAAGACCTCGATGCCCTCCTTGCTTTGCCGGACTCGACCGACGATTTCGTCGATCTCGATCCGGCTGATCTTGCTCTTACCGCTTAGGAGGATCCTCGGCGCGAGCAGATAGACGCGGCCGACGCCGGCAAGGATCTCGCCCTCGGGCCGGGCGCGTAAGGCGATGTCCGAAGCCTGGGCTTCGATGCCAAAGCCCCGGCTCAGGTCAAAATCGAGATCGTTGCGCTGATGCAGTTGAAGCTCCGTCTCCAGGCGCCCAGTGAGGGAGCCGTTTTGAATGGCCGAGGCATCGATGCCTTCGCCGAGGAAAGGCAGATGCGAGGCCAAGGCATTGCCATGGATCTCTTCGATGCCGACTTGCATCTGGATCTGAGCTTGCGTGCCTTGGAGGGTCGCGCTGAGTTCGGCTCCGATGTTGCCGATCAGGGGCTCGGCCGCGCCCTCGACCCGCAGGCGCACAGGCGGAGGATGCTCTTCCTCGGGGGACGAGAGGAGCAGCGCCTCGGGGGCGTAGATCCGCAGGCGTGTGTCGATCGGCGGGGCGACGACTTCGCCGCTGTGATCGACGAGCCGGAGTCGAGCGAACTCAAGCGAGAAGTTTTGGATGGCCAAGGCGGGCGTCTGCGAAACCTCGCTGGCCAGTCGGTAGCCGGAGCTACTGGGCTGCGGGGCCGCCTTCGCTGCGGCTTTGCTGGGGGGTTCGGTGGAAGTCTCGGTGGAAGTTTCGGCACTTGGCGTTTCCGCCGCTTTTGGGTCGATGCGCAGGCCGAAGAGCTCATGCACGCCTTCGGGGTGCCTTGTCACAAGCAGCTCGGTGCCGCTGAGGCTGAGTTCTTGGATCTCGAACTGCGCCGCCTCGGCGTCGAGTCGCGGCGCGATCACGCGGGCGCGGGCGATGGCGAAGAGGGCATCTTGGCTCTGGGCTTCGTGCAGAGAGACCTGGCTCAGCGTGGCTTCGAGACGCTGGCCCCCTTCCTCGGCATCGAGGAGGCGGGCCTCAAAATCCGCCGCGAAACGACCGTCGCGAAGCGTGCTCGTCATGCCGGCCGGCAGGTAGGCGCTCAGCGTGCCCTGGCGCAGACCCGAGCCTCTCAGGGCCAGTTGCGTGCTCAGGGCTCCGGGGCGAAGGCTGGCCTGGCCTCGGACGCTGAGCTTGTCCAGGTTGCCGGGCAGCTCCAGGGCGAGTTCGATGCGGGCGGGGGCCGCCTTCGCCCCGATCTCGAACTGGCGCAGCTCTGCGGTGAAGCCCGCGCTGAACGCTAGGACCTCCTCGCGGACATGGGCATCGCTACAGAGAACTCGGCCCCCTTCGAGGGCGATGCGCTCGATGCGGAGCCCCGCGGTCGAGGCTCCGACGCCAGGGGTCTTGGCTCTGTTCTGGCTCGTGGGCTTCGCGGCTGTGCTTTTCCCTGCTGTGGGCTTCGCGGCCGCTGCTTTCTCCATCGCCGACTGCGCCGACTTCGGCGACTGCGGGAGGATTCTCAAACCGAGCAGCTCCAGCCCTGCATCCTTGTTGCGGCTTGCGCGGATCGTTGGCTCAGAGATCAGGATCTCAGCGATGCGGAGGCCCTTGGCGCTGGGATGGAGGCCGGTTATGGCGGCGCGCTTGAGCGAGAGCAGGGGCTCGGCTTCTGCTTCGCGCAGGATCAGGTCCTCGAGCGAGGCGGCAACCCGCAGGCCGGATTCGGCCGTTTGCACCTGCGCGTGCAGCTGCAGCGCGAGTTTCCCCCGCTCCATCTTCGGCTCGATGCCCTGGCTGGCGAGGTAGGGTTTGAGTTCGCGTAGGTCGATCGGCTCGGCCTGCAGGTCGAGTTGGCTGCGGAGGGCGAGGGGGCCGGGCTGGGTTTCAATGGTGCCGCTCAGGCGGATCTTGCGAGCGATGTCGCCGAGGCGGAGCTCGCCATGTAGGAGGGCTTTGCCGGGGGCATCTTGGCTGGCATCACCACCGAGGGCGAGGTCCTCAAGCTGGATGCGCAGCTGGCCTAGGCCCGTCTCGTAGCGCGGAGTGACGCTGTGGTCGATCAGCGGGACTTGGACTTTTTCGAGGCAGAAGCGGCCGATTTCTAGGCGAGGGAAGGCCGAGTCGCCGCTCTTCGAATGCGAGGGAGAACGGGCATGAGCTCCGGTCTGCGCTTCGCTCCGGATCTCTGTCGCTTCGCCCTGGACCCTGAGAGCATCCTCCCCAGGGCCCCATGCGCGCGCCCCTTGCGACAGGGTCCGAAATCCGAGGAACTCCAGGTTTCCGCTCTGCTGCCGAGCTACGGGCATCGCGAGGCCACGGACGCAAAGCTCGTCGATGCGGGTGCCGCGAGGGATGGATTGCAGCCCGGCCATGCCGACCTCTTCGAGGCGAAGCAGGGACTTCTCGCCCAGGCGCAGATGGAGGGCATGCAGGCGCGCATAGCTCTTGGGCGCTCCTGGCTCGGAAGCGTCGACTCCGGCGTCGAGCTGCAAGGTAAGTTGGCGCTGCCCAGGCAAGGCTTCGAGGCCGGCGGCTCGCAGGTGGGCGCCAAGCCGCTGCAAGCCCATGCCGCTGAGCGAGAGTTCGAGCTGGGCTCGCGGAGCGGGGCCGAAGGGTTCGACCCTGCCCCGCAGGCGCAGGGACTCCGCCAAGCCCGGCATGCGGGCTTGTAGCTGGACCTGGCCCTGTCCGTCCCGCCCCGGGCCCGGTGTAGCCAAGTCGCGGATGCCGAACTCGTCCAGGGCCAAGGCGAACTCGGCCTGCGGCTGCACGGCTTTGTCGATGAGGAGGATCCTCCCTTGGCGCAGCTCGATGAGGTCGAAGAAGAACTCTGGGGAAGAGGCGCTGGGAGCATGCTCTTGGGGGCTCTGCTCCTGGGCGGATTCGGCGACACGCGCCTCTTGCTTGACCTCGACCTGCCCGCCGCTGGCCTTCAGGGTGAGTCCAGCCAAGTCCAGGGCGCCATCGAGACGCCGCGTCGCCTGCGCGCGCAGTCCGCGTAGCGAGATCTTGCTGAAGTGCTGGCGCTGGGCGGAGAGTTCTGGGCTTGTGACCTGAACCTGGTCGAGGGCGAACTGCTCGGTCCCGCCTGCCATCAGCCGAAGCCCGTGCAGGCTCAGGTCCAAGCAGGCGCAGCTGGGTCGCTCGGCGGGCACCCAGCTGCGTAGCCGGAGCTCCACATCCGCATCGAGGTCTTCGGCCAGCGGCTCGATGCCGAGAACTTGCAGCCAAGAAGCGGCCGCATGCGGGTGCAGGCCCTCAAGCTGGATCTGCAGCTTGGCCAGAATCTCCTTCGCCTCAGCGTCGAAGCGGCCTTCGATGCTGAGGCGATCGACCAGCTGGTCCCCGGAGATGAGGACGGAGAGTTTTGCTGGGCGCTCCGGGTCTCCCAGGTGATGCATCCGCAGGTGGGCATCGACCCAGGTGTCGATCGCGGGTTGGACCGATTCGTCGTGCACTCGCAGGCGCATCTGCGAGAGATGCAGCTCGTCGATGCGGAAAGGAAGGGAGAGGTCGATCGCCTCTTCTGGAGCCGGATCTGTGGCCTGTGGAGGATGCTCCGCAGGCTTCGTCAGCGAATCCTGAACCGGCTCACTGGGAATCGGGTCTGCGGCAGCCTTGTCCTCGGAGCCGGGAGGGGAGCTCGGGTTCGCCAAGCGTTCGGCGAGGACGAGCTGGCCTTGGCGATTTCGATGGACGTGAAGCTCGAAGCCTTCGAGCTCGAGTCGCTTGACGTGGATCCCGCCCGTCAGCAGGGCCAGGGCGCTGAGATCCGCCTGCAAGTAGTCGAGCCTCAGATGTAGGTCGCCGCTGCGATCTTCGCTGCGCTCGCGCAGCTCGAAATGGCGCAGCTCGACCGCGAGGCCGAGCACAGAGAGATCGAGCTCGTCGTACTGGGCCTCGAGCCCATAGTCGGCCAGGACGGAGTCGAGGAGGCTCGGCAGGGCGTAGGGCAGAGCGAAGCGCGCGATGACGAGGAGGGCGAGCAGCGCCCAGAGGCTGCGCCAGAGCCAGCGAAGGCGGGACTTGGGCTTTTGGCTCTTGGCGGGCCGTGCCTTGGGGGCCTGGGGCTCCATGGGCCCCTGCGCGCTGCCTTCTTCCGAGGCCGGCAACTCTGTCTGCTTGTCTTCGGAGCTCATCTCGATGCCTGCTCTTTGCTGCGCTGGGCCTGGATACGCTGGGCCTGGAAGCTACGAAGCGCTTTGCGGCGTGCGTTCCGCTCGGCCAAGGGCTCGTAGCCGGGAACCGTGATCCCCATGCGCTGGAGCCAGTCGAAGGCGCGGATGCGCGAGGCCGGCTGGCTGGCGTTCAAGAAGCCGAGGTTCTCGGTGATCAGAAGCTCCTGGAAGCTCTGCTGATCCTCGGCCTTTTCGAGTAGGGAGGGGATCGCGCCGGGGAAGCAGCCGGCTTCGCCCGCATGTCGCGCGAGCATGCCACGCATCGCTTCGCTGATCTCACCCCGATCGAGGCGCTTGCTGAGGAGCTGGTAGGCCGCCCGCTCCAGGGTCCAGGAGGGCTCGGAGCGGGCCCGTTCTACGAAGCTCGGCTTGGCTGCGCCCCTGCGAGGATCCTCTTCGGGCACGGCAATAGCTTGCTGTGCTTTGAGGCTTGCTTGAACGACTTGGATCCAGGCCGCCAACGTGTCCGTGTCGCCGGAGAGGGCGAGATCCTGGGCCAGGGGACAGCGATCCCCCTGGCTCGTCAAAAAGACGAGAGCTGGGCGATGATGGCGCGCCAAATCGAGGCTGCGCAGGCCCTCCTGCATCGAGTAGCGCTGCGCTTCGACGCGCGCGAGCGGGCGACTGCCCCTCAGGCTTTGCCGCGACTCTTCGCGCACCATGCGGCGAGCTTCCTCCAGGTCGGCGGCGAAGTCGCGGCTGCCTGCGGGCGGCCGATGCAGCTGCAGCTGCGCAACCCAGGCCGCGTCCCCCATGCCAAAGCTCGCAGCTGCCGGAACCACAAGCACGATCGGCGGGCCATCGACCTCGAGTTTGTCCGAGAGAACCACGATCTCCTGGCGCAGCGTGTAGCGCATCTCTTGGCTGAGGCCTTCGGGCATTCCCGCCTCACCGATGTCTTCGAGAAGGAGGGCGAGCTCGGCCGGCTCTTCGATCGAGCGGCCTCCATCGACGAGCAGAGCCAGTCGCTTGTGCACGACCTGGCCAGGCTCGCTCAGGAAGCTGCGTTGCGACTGCCCGAAGAAGGCGGTCGTGATCCCCGGCGCCAGGACCGCGCTCTTGTCGAAGACCGGGACGCGGCGGCCGCCGAGGCCGCTTCCGCTTTCGCTGAGCTCGCCGATCTGTTGGAGGAGTTCCTCCGCCTGCGCGGCGCGGGCGACAAAGCCGCCGCGGCTGATGCGGCCTGTCGGCAGCAGCAGGTCTTGGCCCTCGGCGTTGAGGATGAGGCGGGCGCGCGAGGCAAGCCGGTCCAGCTTGAGCTCTGGCAGATGCTCGATGAAGGCCACGCGGCAGCGGATGCGCAGGGCCTCGGCCGGGTCAAGCTTGTCGGCCAGCTCGGCGCGGGCTCCGCGGCCGCTCAGGATCGAACCGGCGAAGTAGCGTCGGCCCTCCTCGATCTCGGGCCCGCGGAACTCGGGCTCGGGCGTCGAGCCGCAGCCGAGGAGCAGGGCGAGGGGCAAGGCGAGGAGGGGGAGAGCGAGGGGGCTTGGTCGGACCATTCTGGGGAGTCGCGGCTCGGGATTCGGCAACGGGGGTCTCCTTTGGGCGATTCTTGGGGGATCGCACGGGAGAAGAAGTGGCGGTGGGAGAGGGATTCGCCCCCCCGTTGCCTTGTGGCAAACCGGTTTTCCAAACCGGCGCATTCGGGCACTCTGCCATCCCACCTTGCCAGGCTCTCCTCCGAGCCTAGGAGGATGCGCCACGCTTCTGCAATAGGCGGCTCAGAGTCCCCGCCGGCCGGCCCCGTGCCTGGGGATCAGCTGTGGCTGCTCAGCCGTGGCTCAGCTGTGGCTCAGCTCTTCGAAGGCGTGCTCAGCCACGAAGAGCGAGCAGCCGAATTGGAGATCCAGCGCGATGGCATCTCTAGGCCGACTGTCGAGCTCTTGCTCGCTACCAGATCGCAATGTTGAAAGAGCATCGCCAGCAGATCGGGACGCTAGGACGCTTCGTCCCCTCGGCTATCCGCGTGCACGACTTCATGCAGGCCCGGCCAATAGTGACGATTCAAATTGTCGCGAACGCGCTGCACATCTCCTTCCCAACTGCGAGTAGCACACTTAAGAAGCTTGCAGGTCTCGGCATCGAATGCGAGGCCACCGGCAAGCAGCACGGCTGCATTTATGTCTATTCGGATGACCTAGCGCTGCTGGGCCGAGGAACCGAAGCTTTGCCGACTTGAGTTTTCGGTAATCTCTGGTCTCGCAAAACAGAATCCCGAGAGAAAACGCGAGTAGCTAAGTAGACGGCATAGCGCCGTTTCAAGCAGGAAACACCCTCTCCAACATAAGCTTGTGCCGGCATGACGTAGCGGATGTAGCTGTGCAAGGGTTTGTACCTGTACCAGTCAACGAGGCGTTCGACCCAGGCGAGCGCGGCATCGAACGACGTGAAGGGTCCGAACGGATCATCGGGTCGGTAATTCGCCGTGCAAAAATGGGCCCCTTAGAACGGGTTGTCATTGGGTCACTGGGGCGGCTGAAAGACACCGAGATTCCGAACGCCTTCGCGGTGTCCTGTAGCGTCGCATCCTTCATTAGTTTGCCGTTATCTGAGGGCGGCACGAGCTGACCGTAATCGAGTTCCTCGGTGAGGCAGGCCTTTTCGATCATTTGGGCCGTGAGCGTTGAGCATTCTCTCTCGTGCAACTCAGCAGCGACGATCTTGCGGCTGAAGACCTCGATGGCGATGTAGAGGTAGAACACGGGCCGCGGACGGGAGACGCAGACAAGCGATATCCCAGCTCCCGACTTGGCTGGGAGCGATGGCGACTAGATTCAGCAGCCAACCCATCGCCGAAGGCCTCCTCCAGGTCCGCCCCGATGGCTGCGTCCTCTACAAGCTGAAGCGCCCTTTCCGGGACGAAAGCCTGGCCTCAGCCTGAGGCCAGGCCCTCAATCACCCACCGTTTAGATTTTGAGGCCGGGGAGCATGGCGCCCTCGCGCTGCAGGTTGAGGTGCAACTCGAAGCACTTAGCCAGATCGTGGCGGATGTGCCCCATGGGTGCGTTTTTGAAGTAGTCGTGGAGGTAGGGGCGATAGGCGGGGTGGGCGCAATTGTTGATGAGACAGCTGGCTCGCTCCAGGGGGCCGAGGCCACGTAGATCCGCCACACCCTGCTCGGTGATGATCACCTGGACGGAGTGCTCGCTGTGGTCCACGTGGGAGGCCATGGGCACGATGGTCGAGATGCGACCGCCCTTGGCGATGGAAGGGCACATAAAGACAGAGATGTAGGCATTACGGGTAAAGTCGCCGCTGCCACCGAGCCCATTCATCATGCGTGTGCCGCTGACGTGCGTACTGTTGACATGCCCATAGATGTCCACCTCAAGGGCGGTGTTCGTGGTGATGACACCGAGGCGACGGACGAGACCGGGGTTGTTGGAGATTTCCTGGGGGCGAAGGACGATCCGCTCCTGGAAAAAGTCCATGTCGTCATAGACTTCGCGCATCAGCTGATCGGAGAGGGTCAGGCTGCATGTGGAGGCGCCCAGTACCTTGCCGCGGCGCATCAGGTCGATGACCGAGTCCTGAAGCACCTCGGTGTACATATGGAAGGGCGACACCTCCTCATGGGCGCCGAGGCCCGCCATCACCGCATTGGCGATGTTGCCCACGCCGGACTGGAGCGGCAGGAACTCTTTGGGGATGCGTCCACTGGCCTTCTCCGAGAGGAGGAAGTCCACCACGTTGTTGGCGATCTGCTGGCTGGTGTCGTCGGGGTCGCTGAAGCTGGCCACGCCGTCGGGGGCCTCATGCTCCACGATCCCGATGATCTTCTTAGGGTTGATGGCCACGTAGGGCAGGCCGATGCGATCCAAGGGATGGAAGAGGGGGATCGGACTGCGGTGCGGGGGGTTGGGCAGCGTGGCGATGTCGGCCATTTCGCTGACGCGCGGGGAGTGGAAGCGGTTGATCTCGATGATCACCCGGTCAGCCACCTTGAGGAAGGTAGGGGACGCTCCGATGGAAGAGGTGAGGTAAATGCGTCCGTCTGCAGTCACCTCAGTGGCCTCCACCACCGCCACGTTCACCTGGCCGAGGAACCCCTCCGAGACCATCTGCTGGAGGTGGGAGAGGTGCATGTCAACAAAGCGCATCTCCCCATTGTTGAGCCGCTGACGCTGCCACTTGCTGGACTGATAGGGAGCCCGCCAAGAGACGGCGTTGGCCTGGGAGAGGGCATCGTCGAGGTGGACACCGGTGGAGGCACCTGCAAGGACACGGATCTGGAAGGGCTGCCCATCTGCGTGGAGGGCCTTGGCCCGCTCAGCGAGGGCCTCGGGTACAACCTTGGCGGAGCCAGCGGCAGTGAAGCCGGAGAAGCCAACGGTATCTCCATGGGAGATAAAAGCGGCGGCCTCTTCGGCGGTTAAGGCAGGGAAGACTGGACTGGACATCAGACGCGCTCCCGAGGGGTCACCCCTCTCTCGATAAATCGCAAGAGAGATATGGACCTATGGCCGCCCAGTCAATCTGAATCGCTTTGAGATGGAGTCTTCGGCTTCGCCGCACTGCAAAATGGCCTGAAACCACAAAAGCTCAGAGCCTCGACTAGTGAAAACGCGGATCGAAGATCCTCTCCTGATGGGCATTCCCCCCAGAGTTGATCCAGACGCAGGGGCCCTTGAGCGCCTCTGCACGCTCATCCCCCGCCAGCACCAGCCAGCTCCCCGGCCTCCTCTCGCCGGCCTCCCCGCGCCCAGCCCGGCCGTAGGGCGATAAGCCCTCCGAACTGTGCGAAGAGAGCGAATGGTCCAGCGCAAGCAGGAGAGGAAGCTCCCCGCAAGAAGCCCAAGGGCCGCCGCGCCGCAGCCCCTTCACGCGGCCCTGACGACGCCCTGGGCTCAGTTGACCCGCAGCGGCACGGCATTGCTGGCAAGGCGCAGCTGGAGGGTGTTGCGATCTGCCACGACAAAGCAATGCCAGAGCTGCAGCGGCGGGAACTTGTGCGAGAGTTCGGGCGGTAAGAAGAAAGACGAAGTACCCCTGCCCGCCGCATCGAGCAAGCCCGAGGACGGCGCGAACAGCGAATCGCGGGCCGCGAAGTAGAGCTTGGTCACGGCGTCGACTTGGATCGGCACGTGCAAGGAGCCCAGCTGCAGACCCGGTTTTGTCCCCGAAGCCGTGCCCACGAAGAAGAAAAAGTCGCCCGCATGGGCCACCCCGGCGTCGAGCTGCAGCCACTGGTATTTCGAGCCGCCCGCGAACAAATGATGCTCGTCCGCGCTAAGACGCATCGGCCGGACCGACCACAGCTTGGCCAGGCCGAGATTCTGCGAATTCGACCCGGCAAAAATACTGCCATAGAGGATGTCATCGTGGCCATCGCCGTTGACGTCTCCAGCGATGCACGCGAGGCTGCTGCGGCTCCGGTTCGCGCCTCCGATCCGAATCGAACGCAGCAGCCGCTTGGAGCTCGCGCTAAAGACCCGAAGCAAACCGTAGCCCCCCTTCGGCCCGGCCCTTCGTTCGAGCGACGCCACGTCGAGCAGGCCATCCCCATCGGCATCGGGCGCCGTGAAAGCCGTCCCGAGCAGCGACAACGCGTTCTGGCCCGGGCGCCAGCTGTCGATGCGCCGCAGGGTCTTGCCGCTGATCAAATCGAGCAGACCATAAAGGCGCCGGTTATTGATCTTCTCGCGACGAGCCACAAAGAAGTCGGCCACCCCATCCCGGTTCAAGTCTCCCGGCAGCAGCAGACTCTCGCCATAGAGATCATAGGCACTGTCGCCGCTGAGCCGAGCAAGCTCCCGGCCGCTCTTGAGTGAGAAGACGCGCACATAGCCCGTCTGCTGCCCACGATGAAAGCCTCGTCGCGCCGAAACGATCAGGTCCGGCACCGCATCGCCGTCCAGGTCACCGGGCGCGGCCATGACCAGGCCGAACTCGCTCGCGCGTTGCTTGTCTTCCCAGTGATAAAGCTGCTTGCCCGTGCGGCCGGAAACGACACGCACACCATGGATATTGGTAAAGGGATAAACTAGGCGACTCGTGCCCGCCGCAAAATCGACCACCCCATCGCCGTCGATATCGCCGAGGATCACGAGGGATTGGCCAAAGCGCTGCCCAGCGCGGCCGCCGGGCAGCTCCCGGATCAGAGCGAAGCTCTTACCTGAATAGATCCGAATCGCCCCCGAGCGGGCACCGTTCGAAGTCGTGGAGTTCGGCGCGGCAATCGCGATTTCGTCCACAGTATCTCGGTCGAGGTCCGGCACGCGCGCGCAGTGATGGCCAAACAGCATCCCGAAGCTCGGCCCGACGATCTCGTGGAGCACGGTGCCGGTATAACCCGAATAGATCCGCACACGGCCCGGCCTCTTGCCCAAGAAGTCTTCTTGGCAGCCAATGGCAAAGTCCGCAAAGCCGTCCCCGTTCAGATCCCCGAGCCCGCAGCCGGACTTACCGAGGAAGTCGTTCTTCTGCTGGCCACGATACGTAAACAAGCTGTGCTGCGCCCCAACTTGCCCGGCGAGGCAGAGGAGGGCAACGAGGCAAAAACGAGCGACGAGGACTCGAGGGCTCATCGCGCGAAAGGACAGGAGCCGTTGCATGGGGAGCACCGTGTTATGGAGTTTTTCGTGAGGAAGCATGCCGTTATTCCCCCTCACTTGACGAGGTCGATACGCACAGGATTGCTCGCGAGGATCGGCAGCAGGGTCTTTCGATCCAAGGCGACGTAGACATGGGTCAGCTGCGTGCCGATGAAGGCAGGACTCGTCGCCCGAGGAAGGACGAAGCGGGCCGTGCCGTTGCCCCTGTGGTCGAGTAAGCCCATCAGCGGCAGCATCAGACTGTTGCTGGCGCCGAGCAGCAGCTGGGTATAGGCATCGACTTTGATCGGCACCTGCACCTTCCCCCACCGGAAGCCCGGCGCCGCACCCGAGGCCGAGCCAACGAAGAAGAAGACCCCTGACGCGCAAGAAGCCCCAGCCCGCATCGTCATCAGAGAGTATCCTCCTTTGGACACGGACAGCGACGGGGTCCCCGCCTTGAGGAGATCGGGATGCCCGGAGAAGACCTGGACGAGGCCGTAGCTATGGCCGCTTTTTCCCTTGGGCACATAGTTGCCCCAGGACGCGGCCAGGTCGGGTACGGCATCGCCGTTGACGTCGCCAAGGCCCACGAGCTGCCGCCCATAGTGGTATGGCCCGGCATCGACGCAGCGATAAAGTTCGCGCCCGTCACGCCCGGAGAAGACCGCGACGTAGCCCTTGTAGCTGGACTTGTCGTTGCCACTCGCCGCGATCTCGGGGCGGCCATCCCCATCGATATCGCCGAGCACGGCCATGGCTAGCCCCAGCTCCTCCTGCGAGCGAAGACCCGTGAGCGCCCATAGCTCCTTGCCGCTGGCCCCGGAGATCACGCGGACGAGGCCACGGCGCCTTGGGTTCTGGCTGGGCTTGAAGGAATCCTGTGGCGCAAGCAGCAGGATTTCGTTTCGGCCATCCCCATCGAGGTCGGCCACCTTCTGCGCCGCAGCCGGGCCGCGGTAGGGATCCGCTCGATTGGCGATCTCGTGCAGCAACGACCAGTCCGCGCCCGAATACACGAAGACCGGTCCACGCTGCAGCGCCAATCCCGAGACGACCACGAGTTCGGGTTTGCCGTCGCCGTTGAGGTCACCCGCCCCAGCGACCACACGGCCGAACTCCGAGCGATTGACGTAGCCTTCGATCGTCTTGAGCAGACGGCCCGTCTTGCCGGAGAAGATGTGCACCGCCCCCTTCCGATCCTTGTAGGAGCTACCGATAAGATTACCCACGGCGGCGTCCTCGACCCCATCCCCGTCCACATCGCCGATGAAGGCGACACTGGCGCCGAAGCCTTGGCGCTGGGTCAAAGGATTGAAGAGGGGGCGAATCATCTTGCCGCTTGCGCCCGACCAGATTTCCACATAGCCCAGCATGCGGCTCTGGCGAGAGACGATCAGATCCGGCACTCCGTCGCCATCGAGGTCGGCACCGGCGTCAAAGGAAGCACCGAAGGCGGAGTAGCTCGCCCCGCTCAGCTTTCGGATCAGCGAGCCCGTCTTGCCCGAGAGGATCCTCAACTCCGGCAGCGGGGAGCTCGAGTTCGGCGACCACGAGCTGGCGAGGAGGTCCGAAACCCCGTCCCCATCGACATCGCCAGCCGCCTGCATGCGCATCCCGAGCAACTGCTGGGAGTAGGCCCCAGGGATCTCGAGGATGGGCCGGCGCTGGGCGGAGAGGGTCGCCGCGCAGCCAAGGGCAAGCAGCGCGCTCACGAAACGGTAAGAGAAGCGGCGCAATCGGGCGCCCGATCGGCAAACCCAGGAGCGGGGGGGGAGCTGCGACATGGGATACTCTCCACTGAAAGCAAAGCGCTGGGCTCCTGCTTCGCCGCGAGCCCAAGACCTTGCGCTTGGCGTATTGGCTCTCTTCGAATGGCCGCATAGTCTAACAGCTCGTCCCATAAGTCGCGCGAGCCTTGAGCCATGTTGGAAAAGGCCTCCTCGGACAAGGGCCCATGCTCTGCGCGACGCCCAGGAGAAGCCCCATGCACATGGCCAGACCGCGCCTCAACATCCTCGGCCCCGCCCTATTCTTTGTCGCCGTCACCAGCTTGACGGCAACGTCCACCGCCCAGCACCGCGTCGCCGACACCCAGCGCCTCCTCGTCTATGGCAAGGTCAAGAACCAGCACCTGGGCGAGAGCCTGCTCGGCTGTGAAGACCGCAATGGCGACGGGGTCGGCGATCTCATCGTATTGAGCCGGGTACGGTTCAACAGCCTGCTGCCCCCCTTCCTCGAGCTGCACTCCGGCCGCACCGGAGCGGTCATCCCGGGCTTCCGCTTCGCTCCCAAAAGCGGCGACATACGGCGGATCCACCCCGCTGGCGATCTCAATGGCGATGGCTTCGCCGAGTTCGCCGTCCGAAGGCTCCAGCCCGAGGAGCTGCGGCTGCTCGACGGCAAGACCTGGAAGACCATCTTCGTTTGGCCCTTACTCATCGGCAACGACTGGGGCTGCGCCCCCTTCCCCGACGTCAATCGCGACGGGCACCCCGAACTCCTCCTCTCGGCCACTGGCCTTGCGACCTCTATCGGCGGCAAGAGTCGCCGAGGCCGTGTCCAGCTGCTCTCGGGCAAGGACCTGAGTCTCTTGCAGGAGCAGTGGGGGGATACGACGGGCACGTTCGGCGAATCGATCGGCGCGGTCGGCGACGTCAATGGCGACGGCCAGATGGACTATGGCGTCCAAGACCAGGACTCCGGCGGCACGCGGAGCGGCAGTCTGCTTATCTACTCCGGCCGGAGCGGCAAGCTGATCGCCGAGTTCAAAGCCGGCCGCCTAGGCAGCCGCGACTTCGCCAGTCGCTTCGTTTCCCCGGGCGACATCAACGGCGATGGGCACGCGGATATCGCCGTGCGCGACCCCTCGGTCAAATACAATTCCACACAGCTCGGCGTCGTGCGCATGCTCTCGGGCAAGGACGCTTCGATCCTCTGGGAGTTCAAGTCCAATCCCTACAACTACAGCGGCCACGGCTGTGGCCTAGCGCTGGTCGCCGACTGGAATGGCGACGGACGCGACGACCTGATCGGCAGCTTTGACGGACGCCTAGCGGTGCTCTCGAGCAAGGACGGCAAGCTGATCTACGAGTGGCCCGGCATCGTGGGCCCGACCGAGGCATTCTCCTTCGATTCGTTGGGCGATATCGACGGCGACAAACGCGGCGATTATGCCCTGGGCCTGAGTTATCGCTCGGATTTCCCGCTAATCCATCAGGGCTGTGTCCTCGTATTGGGCAGCAAAAAGCCCAGCCTCCTCGCCTCGAAAAACGATCTGCGCCCGGTGAGTTCTCGCGGCGTCGAGCTCAGCATGGACTTCGGCCAAGGAATGGCGGGGACCCCGTATCTATTGCTCGGCAGCGCCAGTGGCATTCGCCCGGGCCTGCGCATCGGCGGCCAGCTCATTCCGCTGCAGCTGGATGCTTACATGCAGCTGATCCTCGCCGCGCCCGGCTCGCTGATCGCCAAGCAGGTCGGCATCCTCGATGCTTCGGGGCGGGCCAAGGCGAAGTTCGTGGTCCCGCCCAGCCTGGTCAAGACCTTCGGCGAATGGCACTTCGACCACGCGGCCATCGTCCTCGATCCGCAGAAGGGGCTGCGAGCGGTGAGCAACCCCGCCCCGCTACACGTCTGGCCCAAGAGCTGAGCCAGGCCTTCTGGCGACTCAGAGACCGAGTCGCCAGAAGACGCCGTTGCTCATGCCGATGCCCAACGGCGTCGCAACGCCAGCGAAGTAGCACTGTAGGGCCAGCGACAATCCCGAGAGGCTCCGATCGTTTGGCAGCGCGATCTTGCGCTGCCAAGTAGCGCTCGGCACGAAAGCCGATTCGATCCACCAAAAGCCCTTCAGATCGACCAGGCTGAAGGCCTCGGGCGCCAGGCGCAGCTGCGTAGCGTGCGGCACCCCGAGCAAGAGCACGGCGGCGGGGCTGGTCTTCGGCGCATGCTTGCCCGAGAGCGTGACCTGCTGGCCCAGGACCGGGTCCGTGCTGGCGAGCGTCGGCAAGGCTTGGCCCGGCGCGGCGTAGCCGAAGCCTTCGGCCAAGGACATCGCCCCATAGCTCAGCAGCCAGGGCTCAGAGCCAAGCGCCCCAATCGTCTTCTGCGGATCGTACCAGCTCCCTGCAAAGACGAGCCCATCGCGGCTCAGGCAAAAGGGCTGCTTGGCAGGCTCCAGACCTTGGAAACCATTGGAGGGCCAAGCACTCTGTCCCGCTGGCCCGGTCTCGGCAAAGAGCGCCTGGGGACGCTTTCCGTCCAAACGCCAGAACTCCTTGCCGTGCTCATAGTCGAGCGCCGTCATCAGCAGATGCCGCGAGCCGAGAACCGTGAAGTTGCGTGGAGAGTAGCTGCGCGTCGTGTCCGGGAAGTCGGCGTATTTCTTCGTGCCGGCGAGGGTCCCATCGCTCACCCAGATCTCTTCGGGATCATTGGTATTGCTGCCCACAAACTGAGCGAAGTAGAGCTTGCCGCCCAGGAAGCGAAGCTGCGACTTATTGCGGTAGCTGGGGCCGGAATCGAGGTCGATGCATTTCGTGCCCGCGGGCGTCCCATCGCTGACCCAGATCTCCAAGCCTTGCAGCAGGGTGTGGGCCAGTAGCCAGACCCGGCCGCCGCCGACCTCCACGTCCTGGACCCTGGAACTCAACCCACCGGGTTCGATATCGCAGAGAATCCTGGTGCCGGCCAAGGTCCCGTCGCTGAGCATCGGCTCGATCCCGTAGGGATACCTCGGCCCGCGGGATTCGGCGACGAAGCCAAGCTCCCCGTTGAACTCGAAGAAATGCTTGGGCTGCGACGAGGCCGCGCCCTTCACCAGATCTATGGCCAGCCGTGTCCCCTTCGCCGTGCCATCGCTGACCCAAATCTCCCGGCCGTGCACGCCGTCATCCGCGCTGAAGTAGACGCGATTGCCGACCCGGGTCAGGTCCTTGGGATCCAAGCCGTAGTAGGAGTGCTGCGAAACACGGAGCGGGCGCGTGCCACGGCTCGTTCCGTCGCTGATCCAGAGCTGACGACGGTAGTTCGTCCTCGCCGAGAAGAGCAGCTGATCGCCGAGCACGCAGAAATCAGCCGGGTCGCTCGGCCCCTTCTTCTTCTTCGGGTCGCCGAGCAGCCGGGTCCCTTGCGCGGTCCCGTCGCTGATCCAAAGCCAGCGACCATGCACCCCATCGTCTGCGTTGAAGACGGTGTAGCGCCCAAAGCGGGCGAAGTTCGAAGGCCGCGAACCCAAGGAGCGCGTCCGGGGCACCTGATTCACATTGGCATACAAACGCGTGCCGGCCGCGCTGCCGTCACTGATCCAGAGTTCCTGCCCATCCTTCTGGTCATTACCGATGAAAACCGCCTGCTTCCCGAGGGAATAGAGCCCGCCAAGGCAGCCGTTCGTCCTGCCGGGCCACAGCTCCTTGACCATCTTCGTGCCCTGCGTCGTGCCATCGCTGACATAGAGCTCCGAGCCCGAGCTCCGGGTTTGGGCCCGAAAGAGGATTCGGCCGCCGTCAATCGGGACCAGCTCCGAGGGGATCGAGCTGCTCACTCCGGCAGCGATATCGCGCAGCATCTTCGTGCCCTGCGCCGTGCCGTCGCTGACATAGAGTTCCGCTCCCGCCTGCACCTCGCCCTGGAACCAAAGCTTGCCGTGCGCAAAGAGCAGATGCCTGGGAGAGCTCGAACGGAAGCCGTTCGCCACGTCGGCGAAGAGCCGGGTCCCCGCGAGCGTGCCGTCGGTCACCCAGGGTTCGGATCCATAGGTGCCGGTCGAGCCGCTGAAGTAGGCCTTGCCGGCCGACTCATCGACGTAGAACTCCGAGGCGCCACTGAGGACGGGACCTGTGCTCGAGGAGAGGCGCTGCGTGCCCGCCTTGGTCCCATCCGTACTCCACAGAGCGCCCGCTTTGCTGTCTCTCGCTTGGAAGATAATCTTCTTGCCTAGTCGGCAATGCGGAATGACCGCCCCGTATCCCGGTTTGGCATCGAAGAGCATGCGCGTCCCGCTCAGCGTCCCGTCGGTAATCCACAGATCCGGGTCATAGGGATAGGAACTCTTCGTAGCGCTAAAGACGACCCAACGCTGATCCGCACTAGAAAGCAGGCTTCTTGGATTATGGAAGAGCTGGCCTGGCCGACTCTGCAGAGGCTTGGTGCCCGCGAGCGTGCCGTCGGAGACGTAGATCTCGTCGCCGGTGCCAGTGGCGCTAACGACAAAGAGCAGCTTGCCGCCGACAGCGGCGGGATCGCGATAACGCGGATAATGGAGCTTGGCTGCGAAATCGCCGACGCGCTTCGTCCCCGCAGCCGTGCCATCGCTGACGAAAAGCTGCTTGCCCAGCCCCAGCAGATCCGCGAAGAAAAAGAGGCGCGAACCGACGACCGTGCCCGAGTCCAAGCTGTCACGCGCGTGCACCCCTAGGGTTTGGTAGGCCCCGGTTTTGGCGTCGATGCGGACCAGCTGCGCCGTCCCTTTGAGCTTGGCGTACCCAAAGAGCCCGCCAGCAAAAGGGCTCAGCCCGGTAACTCCGTATTGGCCAGGCTTGCGAAAGCCGGAGAGCTGAGCGCTAGCGGTCCCCGGCAGCATGCTGCTCGGGCCGCGCAGATCCGTGATCAAGCGGATCTGCTGGGCAAAAGCCAGGGGCGCCAGCGCGAGCAGGGACAGGACGCAGCGACCGAGGAAGGAGCGGGAGAGGATCCTAGACATGGAAGAGTCCTGGGGTGACAGGGCAAGGGAAGAACGATAGGCCCAAGCCTAGACCCAAAGAGCTTTTTTGCCGACCCGAACTCGTGCGTAGCCACAGCTCGTCCTCGCCTCAGCCTCCCCGCGGCGCCGCGCCATCATCCCTGCCCATAGGCCCCGCCGCCGCCGACCGATCACCCCACCGCAGCGTGCGAAGAGCGCGGAGGGTCCAGCGACTTGTCCATACCTTGGACCATGGTGGCGAAGGCCAGCGCCTTGCCCTTGAGGCCGGGATACTGCGAACGAAAGCGCTCATCGACCTCAAAGGGCGCGCCTGCACCGCGCAATGCGCCATGTAGGCAAAGAAGGGCTTCTTACCCGCCACGGCGTCGCCGATCGCTGCGCTCATCTCGCGAGTCAAAGCTTCGGTCAAGAAGATGTCCTTGCCGTGATACTTCTCCACCTTCGCCTATGCACTGCTTGAGCACCTGCGACGACTTGGTCTTTATCAAAGCGATATGCGGCGGGCACAGTGTGACACATTACGACTTCGACTCCTCAAAATCGGAGCTGTCGTCAAGATCAGCGCTCGCGAGATCTGGGTCGCGCTCTCTGCGGGGCTGAAAGGGCGAGTGCTGTGGCTTGGTGAGCGATGCAGGCTACGCGAAAAGCCGATGTGCGGGAACCGCAAAGAGCGGGAGATCTTTATCCATGCGGCAGATCTCTTTGCCGTCGTAGACGACGATGCCGGCGCGGAACTCTTGACCCAGTGCCTTGGCCAGTGCCCGCAATCCCCTGAGGTCTTTGCTCGCCGGCTCTCGCCGTTGCTTGATTTCGAAGGCGACAACTCCGGCGTGGCCTTCGGCGAGCAGATCGACTTCCAGCCCGGAACTCGTTCGGTAATAGCTCAGTTGGATATCGAGCCCGGCTGTCGAGACCCACTTCCATGCTTCGGAGATAACGACCGACTCGAAGTGTTCTCCTGCAAGCTCGCCCCATTGGCCCGTGCCCTGGCGGCGGATTCCGGCATCCAGCCAAATGAGCTTGGGCGACTTGACCGTTCGGCTGGTCAGATTGCGCGAGTAGGGCGGAAGGAGCAGCACCTGATAGCTCATGCGCAGGTATTCGAGATACTGCTTGGCCGTGCGTGCGGACACGCCGGCGTCTCGCCCCAATCGCGCGAAGGAGAGCAGGCAGCCGCTGCGCAACATGCAGAGCCGTTGTAGCTGAAAGAAGGGCTCTAGGTCGGCGAGCCGCGCAAGATCCGAGAGATCCCGCTGAAGGAAGGTCTGCAGATAAGAGCGCAGCCACTCCTTGCGACTGTTCTCGTCGAGCCGAAGCAATTCGGGCATCCCCCCCCAATCGTGCACGTGCTGCCATGCACTGCGCAGCTCATGATCCTCATCGGGAAGCAGGCGCCCGGGAGCTTGGCTCAACACTTTGAGAGCATCCTCCCCCTGGTCCAGCAAGCGGTCGAAGAGCGTGCGTGCAGGCCGCTCTCCCCAGGCACTCCGCAACTCATGGGGCATGAGCGGCCAGAGATCGAAGACGAATGCTCGGCCCGCGAGGCTTTCTCGAACCTGATCCATGAGCAGGATCCGTGACGAGCCGAGCAGGAGGCTGAAGTCGAGCTTTCCTGAGTCGAAGGCGTGCTTGACCTTGTCGAAGACACCCGGCTCCTTCTGCGCCTCGTCCAAGATGGCGGGCCCGACCTGCTCAGGCCAAGCGCTCGCGCCAATGCTGCGAGTGAAGTGGCGCAGCTCCAGGTCGTCGAAGTTGAGGTAGCGCAGCTCCGAATACAGGCGTTTCGCGAGCGTGGTCTTGCCCGTCTGCCGCGCGCCCGTCAGAACGACGAGCCGCCGCGACTCATCTGCCGGCAGCCGTGCCTGCAGAGCCCGAAATCTGTCAAATCCAACATCCATGCATCGGAATTTACAGGAGAATTGCTCCATGTCGATACGGTTCTTGCAGGGGAGCACCAATCGGCCCCGGTCCGGGACGTTTATAGACGAGGGCATTGGGATACCCCGCGGCGACTGATCTCGCGACATTAGGACCCAGATAGTTCCCGGCTCGCGTACGGCTCGGTGCCTGCCCTCTTAGATCCCCGCTCATCCAGCAGGAGGAGGGAAACCACGTGGCAGCCCCTTTCCGATTCGCCCCACCCCGAAGTTCCTCGAGAGCATCCTCCTCCGGATCATCCTGCGCCTCCGCCGCGACTTGAAGAAGCGCGGCCTCCCCCCCGGCGGAGACCACGACGGCGAGCCAATCGAAGACGACGAGCAGAGCCGCGCCCGCACCAAGGCCTAGATCTGCTAGCGGCGCTTGCAAGCGAACTCGCGGCTCACATGGGGGCGGGCCATCGCTTGCTGACGGGCAATGGGCGAGCTTGGGCACGCAGTGTCGGGGCTGCCAAAGCTTCGATCGAAAGCTCTAGGCCAGGCAAGTCAGCGCCAGGAATTGGGGTTGCGGGAGCCTGGTTTGGGGCGGCCGCCGTAGGGGCGTGCGCCTTTGCCTGGGCGCGGGCGCGGATGTGCTCGGTGGACGTGGGGACGGGGCCCGTGTGAGCGGCGCTTGCCTTCGCGCTTGTCGGAGTAGGGCCGCGCTGGCTGGATATCGACGCTGCGTCCTCGGATTTGGATGCGGTGCACGTTGTCGCGCAGCTGGTCTTGAAAGCGTTCGTCGAGGTCGAAGAAGCTCGCGTTCTCGCGGATGTCGATGGCGCCGATCGCCTTGCCCGGGATATTGGCTGAGTTGGCGATGGCGGCCACCAGCTGGCCGGGACGCAGGCCCGAGCTATAGCCGGCTGAGACGTAGAGCCGCACGAAGTTGCGGTCGCCGTCCCGAGGGTCCTTGCCCGAATGACGCTCCCATTCTGGTTCGTCGAAGACCAGCGGCTTGTTGTCGGCGGCGAGCCGAGCCAGGACCGCGGCCAGTTCGACCGGCCCCAGATCCTGAGCATCGTTCGCAAGCAGCTCGGTCACCAGCTGGCGATAGGGTCCCAGGTCCTCGCCGCTCTCCTTTGACTCCTTGGCGATCTCGGCAATGCGCGCTCGCAGCTGCCGCTGCCGACACTGGGCGATTTCGGCGTTGCTCGGGACCTGGATCTCCTCCATGCGCTGCCCGGTAAAACGCTCGATCGCGCGCAGGCTGCGCCGCTCTTTGGGGGTGAGCAGGAGCAGGGTGACGCCGGTGCGGCCAGCGCGGCCGGTGCGGCCGATGCGGTGGACGAAGGTCTCGGCATCGGTCGGCATGTCGTAGTTGATGACGTGCGAGATCGTGTCCACATCCAGCCCGCGGGCGGCGACATCGGTGGCGACGACGATCTTGATGCGACGGCTCTTCATCCCGCGCACGATGTCCTCGCGCTGGTTTTGGCTGACATCGCCATGCAAAGCCGAGCAGGTAAAACCGCGCTCCTGCAGCTGCTCGGTCAGGTCATTACAGTTCGAACGAGTGCGTGCGAAGATCAGCACCGCGTCGCTGGCCTCGGCCTCGAGGATGCGGCAGAGCGCCGTGAGCTTCTGGCGATGCGGTACGATTAAGCAGCGCTGCTCGATCTTTTGCACCGTCCGCGTCTGCGCCTTGACCGAGACGTGCTCGGGCGAGTTCAGATACTGCTGGGCAACGCGGCGGATCTCTTCCGGCATCGTCGCCGAGAACAAGGCCGTCTGCCGCGAGGCCGGGGTGTGCGAGAGGATCCACTCGACATCCTCGATAAAGCCCATGCGCAGCATCTCGTCGGCCTCGTCGAGGACCACGGTCTCGATGCCGCTCAAGTCAAGGGCATCGCGGCGGATGCAGTCCATGATTCGGCCGGGGGTGCCAACGACGACCTGGGCTCCACGCCGCAGCGCCTTGAGCTGGGTGAAGATCGGCGCCCCGCCATAGACGGTGACGAAGGACAGCCCCGAGCCCTCACCGGCATAGCCCTCGGTCGCCTGGCAGACCTGCACCGCGAGCTCCCGCGTCGGCGCCAGGACCAGGGCACGGGGGCGACGGTCGCCTCGGGCCATGTCCTTATCCAGCTTCTGCAGTAGCGGCAGGGCAAAGGCGGCGGTCTTGCCGGTGCCGGTCTGCGCCTGACCCACGAGGTCGCGGCCGGAGAGCAGCACCGGGATCGCCTGCGCCTGGATAGGCGAAGGCTGGGTGTAGCCCTTGGACTCGAGAGCCTTCAAGAGCCGGGGGGAGAGCCCGAGAGAGGAGAATCCACTCTCCGGTGCGGAATCGGAATCGTTAGGGAGCCTGGTCATGGCGCGGCCTTCGCGAAGGAGTAAGTGGCAACGAATCGCGGCGCAGCCAAAAAGCAGGGGACAGTGATCTAGGAGACGGCGGTCTAGGAGACAGTGATCCCGGGAATATCGGCGAAGGAGGATAGCGAAAGCGCCAGATTCAGCAATGACCCGTTAGTTGCGCTCGCCATTCGCCTGCGGCGAAGGAGGCCCACAGCGAGGATTCTCCGGTGGTATCCGGCAGGCATCTTCTCCATCGTAAGGATCGCTGCCCCAGTCCCGAGCCAGCGCCCCCGAGCCACAGAGCCAGAGTCACAGAGAGCCGAATGAAGCGCCCCGCCACCGAGATCTGCGTCTACTGCTCCTCCAGCGACGACATCAAGCAGGCCCACCGACAGCTCGCCCGCGAGCTCGGCACCGAGATGGCGAAGCGGGACATCGGCCTGGTCTACGGCGGCGGCGATGTCGGGCTCATGGGCGAAGTCGCTCGCTCGCTGCACGAAGGCGGCGGCCACGTCTACGGCGTCATCCCCCATGCCCTGCGCGAGATCGAGGGCGTGGCCTACGAGCTGGCCGACGAGCTGGTGGTCACCGAGACCATGTCCGAGCGCAAGATGCTGATGCTTGAGCGCGCAGACGGCTTCCTCGTCGTCTTCGACCAGGTCGCAGCCGCCCTGGCCCATGTCTGCCCCTAAGGCCAGACCCGGCCCCCGGCCAGTAACTCCTTAGCCGCGGGCCTGCTGCCGATCGTGGAGCATCCTCACCAAGGGCAGCCCGCCATAGGCCAGGATGCCGACCACGCCCGAGAGGATCAGCAAGGAGCGAATCTCGATCAGCCCTTCGAAGACCCCGCCGAGGGCAAAGCCCACCCCCAAGGCAAGCTGCACCGCACTCTGATTGAGGGCATAGGCGGCACCGATCGAATCGCTGGGGGTAATGCGGCTGATCGCCGAATAACTCAGCGGTAAGAGCCCGGCAAAGCCCAGCGCATAAAGCGCCCGCCAGCCCAAGAGCCCAACACTGGTATCAACGCTGCTCATCAAGATCAGAGAGATCCCGGTCAAGAAGCCGCAGACGGCCAGAACCCGCACCGGACGCAGGCGGTCACCGAGCCGCGACCACATCGCGCCCGAGACCAGAACCCCCAGCGCCAGCACCGTCGACAAATACGCCACCGTACGGTCGATCGCGTCCTCATGGCTGTCGTAGAGAATCCAAGAGAGTGGCCCCAGCTCTTCCCGCACGAAGATCGCCAGCTGCGGCTCGACCAGGGCAATACCGAGTCGACCCAGGCACATAGCGCCGAGGAAGAGGGCGAGCACATGACTCTGCACGACCAAGCGGAAGCCATCCAGGACCCGCCCCTTGCGGCCACCATCGCTGCCGTCCTTGAGTGTCGCCCGGTCTTCGCCAATGGTCAGGGTAATCAGCAGCGCCGTCAGCGCCGGCAGCGCCCCCATAAAGAAGGGACCGCTGCGCCCGAAAGCGGCCAGGACCTCAGCACCCAAGAGGGGACCCAGCAGCAGGCCGAGGGTCATGACCAACTGCAGAGAGCCCAGCACCCGCCCCCGCCGTTCGGAGGGCCAGCCGGCGCTCGCCAGTGAAAAGGCCGGAGCCACCCATCCGGAGCAGAGCCCCTGCAAAAGCCGCAAGACCACCAGCCCCCAAAGCGAGCCAATCAGCGGAAAGAGAAGCAGGAAGCTGGTGATCGTCACCTGGGCCCGGACCAGGTTCCACTTGCGACCGAAGCGATCGCCCAAGGCGCCCCAGATCGGTCCGGCGAAGGCCGCAGCAAAAGGCGCAGCGCCAAAGATCAGCCCCGAATACAGCGCCCATTCATCACCGGTGAGATCGAAGCGCTCTTCGAGATAACGCGGCAAATGCGGCAGAGCTGACATCATCGCCAGCGAACTGAGAAACACCGAGATCAGCACTCGATGCAGTTGCCGACGCGCCCTTTTCTCCTGTTCCGGACTCATCCCGGGAACATACGAAAGCGGCGCTCACATGCGAGACCTCGCTTCTTTGCCCAGGGATCGGCAGGATACGGCGCCCCGCAAAGCAAAGCATGATCTACGAAGGCCAGATCTATCGCCCCCCCAGCGAGCACGATGCCTGGATCCTCCAGGCGAGCATCGGCTGCTCTTGGAACAAGTGCAGCTACTGCGAGATGTATCGGGACAAGGAGTATCGGGAGCGCCCGCTCCCCGAGCTTCTGGCCGAGGTCGCAGAGGCGAAAAAACTGCTGGGTCCGCGGCTGCGCAAGGTCTTCGTCGCCGATGGCGACGCCCTCAACATGCCGCTCAGCACCTGGGAGCCCTTGCTCGCAGCACTGCGGCAGAGCTTTCCCAAGCTGGCTCGCATTAGCGCCTACGCGATGGCCAGCAACGTCACCGAAAAGAGCCCCGAAGAACTCCGGCGCCTGCGCCAGGGCGGCCTCTCGCGCCTCTACCTCGGCCCCGAGTCCGGCGACGACCTAGTCCTGCGCCGCATCGCCAAAGGCAGCAACGCCGCCGAACACATCGAAGCCGCCAGCCGCCTTCGCCGCGCCGGTATCGAGCAATCGGTGATCTTCCTGCTGGGCGCAGGCGGCGTCGAACGCAGCCAAGAGCATGCTCAAGCCTCCGCCGAGCTCGCCACAGCGATGGACCCCGAGTTTCTCGCGGCCTTGACGCTGACGCTCAAACCCGGCACCTCGATCTGGAACCAGTACCAGCGCGGCCGCTTCCGCCTGCCCGACAGCAGCATGCTCCTGCGCGAGCTGCGCAGCTTCCTCGCCGGAGCGTCGCCTAGCAACGCCCTCTTTCGCAGCAACCACGCCAGCAACCACGTGGTCCTCGGCGGCCGCCTGCCAAAGGACCGGGAGCAACTGCTCCGAGGCATCGACCAGCTCCTGTCGCAGGAGAGGCGCTGGGGCGACGCCTAGCAGGCTCTCGGGCTAGGCCGCCGGGGAAAGCCCCACGGCATCAGGGAACGAGGCGCAGCCTTCGTCTTCAGCTAGCCCCTTCGCTATCTCGATGGAAGAAGGGACAAGCGAGAGGACTCCCCGATGAAGGTCGCCATTCTGGCAGGCGGTTACGGCTCACGCCTGGCCGAAGAGACCGAGATTCGGCCCAAGCCGATGGTAGAGATCGGCAACAAGCCGATTCTCTGGCACATCATGCAGCACTACCTGGGCTATGGGCACGAGCACTTCATCGTCGCCCTCGGCTACAAGGGGGAATACATCAAGCGCTGGTTCCACGACCAGGCTCGCTTTGGCAGCGACATGCACATCGACCTGCGCAAGGGCACCGTCGAGTGCCCAAGCGGCAACGGCGCCGTCTCGCGCGACTGGACCGTCGACCTGGTCGATACCGGACTCAGCACCAATACCGGCGGTCGCATCAAACGCCTGCAGCCCTACCTGCAAGACGGGAGCTTCTGCCTGACCTGGGGCGATGGCGTCTCGGACATCGACCTCAACGAACTCATCGCCTTCCACCGCGCGCACGGCCGACTGGCGACCGTCACCGCCGTCCGCCCCTCGGCCCGCTACGGGAGACTCGATCTCGATGGCCAGCGGGTCACACGCTTCAGCGAAAAGCCGCAGCTCGAAACCGGTTGGATCAACGGCGCCTTCTTCGTCCTCGAACCTGGAGTCTTCGACTACATCGAGGGCGACGAGACCCAATGGGAGAAGGGACCGATGGAGAGGCTGGCCGCGGACGGCGAACTCTTCGCCTTCCTCCATGGCGGCTTTTGGCAGTGCATGGACACGCTGCGGGAAAAGAAGATCCTCCAGGACCTATGGGACAGCGGCAACGCGCCATGGAAGACCTGGAACACGACGCCTGCGGCCCAGCCACAGTGAAGAAGATGAAGGTCCTCGTTACCGGTCACGACGGTTACATCGGCACCGTCCTCGTCCCCATCTTCGAAGCGGCTGGCCACGAAGTGCATGGCCTCGACAGCTTCCTCTTCCATGACTGCGTCTTCGGTGAAGACAGGCCTGGACCGCGCAATAGCATCGCCATCGACGTCCGCGACCTGAAAGCCGAGCAGCTGGCGGGCTTCGACGCCATCGTCCACTTGGCCGGGCTCTCCAATGACCCACTGGGCAACCTCGACCCGCAACTGACCTTCGACATCAACCACAAGGCGAGCGTGCGTCTGGCCGAACTCGCCAAGAACAGTGGCGTGCGCCGCTTCGTCTTCAGCTCCTCCTGCAGCAACTACGGCGCAGGCGGCGAGGACTACCTCGACGAGAGCTCGGCCCTGCATCCGGTGACGCCCTACGGCGAGTCCAAGGTCCTGGCCGAAGCCGATCTTGAGCCACTGAACAGTCCCGAGTTCTGCGTGACCTGCCTGCGCAACGCCACCGCCTTCGGCGTCTCCCCGCGCCTGCGCGGCGATTTGGTGCTGAATAATCTCGTGGGCCTCGCAGTCAGCACCGGCCAAGTATTGATGAAGAGCGACGGCAGCCCTTGGCGCCCCCTGGTCCATATCGCTGATATTGCCCAGGCCTTCCTCCGGGTAATCGAAGCCCCCGAGGACAAGGTCCGCGGCCAGGCCTTTAACGTCGGCCGCAGCGACGAGAACTACCGTATCCGCGAGATCGCCGAGATCGTGGCCGAGGTGGTCCCAAACTGCCGAGTTGAATACGAGGAGGGCGCCGGTCCCGACAAGCGCTGCTACCGGGTCAACTGCGACAAGATCCGCGAAGCTCTCCCGGACTTCGTGCCGCAATGGACGGTGCGTACGGGCGTCGAGGAGGTCTATGCCGCCTTCCTAAAGCAAGGGCTCAGCAGCATGGACTTCGTCCGCGGCCCCTACCTGCGCATCCGCCACGTTCAAGAACTGATGGAACAGGGGCGTATCGACGCCAGCCTGCGCTGGTGCGAGGGGCAGGGCCATGCCATCTGAACACAACTGCCGCTCCTGCGGCTCCACCCAGCTCATCACCTTCCTCGACCTTGGAGAGCATCCTCCCTCGGACGCCCTACGCAGCCGCGAGCAGCTAGACCAGACAGAAGCCCGCTACCCCTTAGAAGCTGCCTTTTGCCCGGACTGCACCCTGGTGCAGATCCTGGAGACCGTCGCCCCTGAGGAACTCTTCGGCGACGAATACCCCTATTACAGTTCCTTCTCCGACACCCTACTCGAGCACTCCAAGGCCCACGTCCAAGCTCGCCTGCAGCAAGGGCAGCCAAAGCTGGTCATCGAGCTCGCCAGCAACGATGGCTATCTGCTCCAGTACTACCAAGCGGCCGGCGTCCAGGTGCTCGGCATCGATCCAGCAAAGGGGCCGGTCGAGGCGGCAAGGGCACGCGGTATCGAGACCCGCCACGCCTTCTTTACCGAAGAGCTCGGCCGGCAACTGCGGGCCGAGGGTTATGCCGCCGACATCCTCCACGCCAATAACGTGCTCGCCCATGTTGCCGACACCCGTGGCTTCGTGCGTGGCATCGCCGAGCTGCTCAGCGAGGAGGGTATGGCGGTCTTCGAGCTGCCCTACCTACGCACCCTGGTCGAGAACTGCGAGTTCGACACCATCTACCACGAGCACCTCTGTTACTTCTCGGTGCTCTCCGTCGATCGTCTCTTCCGTAGCCAGGGCCTTTGTCTCAACCGAGTCGAGCGCCTCCCCATCCATGGCGGCTCCCTGCGCCTCTTTGCGCAAAAGCACGAAGCGCCCGACGCCTCGGTGCAGCAACTCATTGCCGAGGAACGCGATCTCGGCCTCGATACCCGGGAGTACTACGAAGGCTTCGCCAAACGGGTCCAAACCCTGCGCCAAGAGCTGCGTGCCCTACTTCGCCAGCTCCGCGACGAAGGCCAAGGAATCGCCGCCTATGGCGCAGCGGCCAAGGGGGCAACCCTGATCCTCCCCTGGAACGTCGAGCAAGAGATCCGCACTCAGCAAGCGGCCTATGAGCGGGCCGGCGGCCGTTTCATGATCCCAGTACCTAAGCCCACGATCCTCGAAGCGCTGCACTCATGAGCCAGGATAGTTGTCAGAGCTGCAGCAGCACCCAGCTGCGCCGCTTCTTCGAGCTGGATGCGATTCCGGTGCATTCCTGCCTGCTGATGGAGAGCCGCGAAGAGGCACGGAACATCGCCCGCCGCGACCTGGTCCTCGACTTTTGTGAGGACTGCGGCTTCGTGCAAAACACGGTCTTCGACAGCAGCGTGCATCGGTACTCGCCGCAGTATGAAGAAACCCAAGCCTACTCCAGCACCTTCAACGCCTTCGCCGAAGACCTGGCGCGTCAGTGGATCGAGCGTTATCAAATCTACGGCAAACGCGTGCTCGAGATCGGCTGCGGTAAGGGCGAGTTTCTGGTCAAGATCTGCGAGCTTGGCGATAACGAAGGCATCGGTATTGACCCGGGTTATCGCCCCGAGCGCACCCACACCAAGGCCAATGTCCGCTTTCTAAGTGAGTTCTACTGCGAAAACCACGGCGACTTTGACGCCGACGTGATCTTGTGCCGGCACAGCCTTGAGCATATTGCGCCGGTGCGCGAACTGATGCAGACCATCAGGCGCTCGATCGGCAAGCGCGAGACCATCGTCCTCTTCGAACTACCGGCCATCGAACGGGTGCTCGAAGGCCTGGCCTTCGAAGACGTCTACTACGAACACTGCAGTTACTTTTCCCTCGGTTCGCTGGCGCGGCTATTCCGCGACACGGGTTTTCGGGTGCTGCGCCTGGCCTCGGTGTATGACGATCAATACCTGCTCATCGAAGCCGACACTCGTAGCAATGCCAAAGCGCCGCCTTTGCCCGAAGAGAAGGACTTGCCGCGACTGCGGGCCGGAGTCCAGCATTTCCAAAAGCAGGCACCCGGGCGCATCGCCGAGCTCGCAGCTACGGTCCGCGCAGCCTCGGCCCAGGGCGAGAAAACCGTGCTCTGGGGCTCAGGCAGTAAGGCCGTCGCCTTCCTGACCGCCACCGGTTTGGATGAAGAAATCGAGTTCGGCATTGATATCAATCCACACAAGCACGGGCGCTTTATCCCCGGCAGCGGCCAGGAAGTTAAGGGCCCGGAGTTTCTGCAGGAGGATGTCCCTGAGCGAGTCCTAGTCATGAACCGCATCTACCTGCCCGAAATCGGCGCCCAGCTCAAGAGTATGGGGCTGAGCCCAAAGCTCGAAGCCCTTTGATGAGCTGCCCGCTTTGTGGGGCCCAGGCGCTCCGTCCCTGCGCCGAGCTGCGAGACGTCCCCGTCCTGGTCAACGCCCTGTATTCCGACGCCGAAGCGGCGCGCAGCTGCGGCCGTGGCGATATTACTCTGGAGTTTTGTCAAAGCTGCGGCCACGTATTCAATAGCTCCTTCGATCCAAACAAGATCGAATACCTGGGCGATTACGAGACCTCACTGCACGCCTCAGCCCGCTTTTGTGACTGGGCGGCAGCCCTGGCCACAAGGCTGATTCAGGAACACGAGCTTGAGAATCGCTGCGTCTTGGAAATCGGCTGCGGCCGCGGTGAGTTCTTGGCCCTCTTTGCCAAGCGCTGCATCGCCGTTGGCTTTGACCAGAGCTTCGACCCCAAGCGAGTGCAGATCGAAAGCGGCGTGAGCATCCACTCGCGCTACTTCGATCCGGATCAAGACCAAGAGCGTGGCAGCCTCGTCATCAGTCGCCACGTCCTCGAACACCTGGCCGACCCTGTCGGCTTCTTGAAGCTCCTAGGCCGCGCCTGCAGCGACGATGGAGCCCTTTATGTCGAAGTCCCCAATGGCGCCTGGCTCATGCAAGAGGGCTCCATCTGGGATCTGATCTACGAGCACGTTTCGATCTTCACCCCGGCCTCTTTGTCCTTCGCCTTTGCTCAGGCGGGGCTCTGCCAGACGAGTCTGGCGCCCAGCTACGGTGAGCAGTTCCTGGCGATCGAAGGCCGTCACGGCCAGGCCCCCCTGCCACCGCTGTCGCCCGCCCCTTGGCTCGCAGCACAAGAGCGCTTCTCCGCCGCGCTAGAGCAGCGCATCGCCCAGTTCTCGCGACTCCTTGCGAAGGCTCAGCGCCAGGACCAGCGAATCGCCCTCTGGGGCGCCGGCTCCAAGGGTGTGAGCTTCCTCAACTTCGTCCCAGAAGCCGAAAGCGTCGCCTGCGTGATCGATAAAAACCCGCGCAAGCATGGCGCGCACGTAGCGGGAACCGGACAACGCATCCTCAGCCCCGAGGAAGCCAGCAAGGAGCCGCTCGACCTGGTCCTGGTCATGAACCCCCTCTACCAGGCAGAAATCCAAAGCGAGCTAGCGCAACTCGGCCAGTCCCCGGAGCTGCTCTCCAGCCTCTGAAACGCAGGCGTCCCGGCGTGCGGTTAACGCGGCTTGTGCTCGCTCCACCACTTCCGCAGCTCGGCAAGTCCCCGCTTCCGCTCAGCTGCACTGGCGCGGGCGCCAAGCGCTCAAGGCGGCATCCTCGATCTCTACCTAGATGGCAACAAGGTCTACAGCTTCTCCACCTATAGCCGCAACATCTTCAAGGGGGTCTTCCGCCACCGCCTCTCCGCCGCCGTGCGCTTCAAGAAAGCCGGCCAGCAAAAGCTGCAAATCAATATCTCGCGTCCCCTGTACACCCAGAGCCGCGGCACCCCGCGCTGGACCCTTGACGACATCAGCCTGCGCCTTGGAAGCCATGCGCCTTACACGCATTGCCGCCCCGTGCGCAAGGTCGGTGGCAGCTTCGATTTCGAGATCGAGGGCAGCCCCAGTGCCGCCTTCGGCCTTTTCATGAGCCCCAAACTCGCCAAATCTCCGATCCCCATCCCAGGATTCAGGGGAGCCCTGAGCCTCGATCCCTCAACGATTATCTTGCTAGGGAGTGGCGCCCTGGGCAGAGGTGGCAAGGTCTTTCTGAAACTCCCGATCCCGGCACTCAGCTCCCTAGTAGGCGTGGAGCTCTCCTTCCAGTCGCTCCAGTTCACCAAACTGGCCGGCGCCTCGCTCGGCCAGCCGAACGTGAAACTGGTGATCCATCTCTGAGATCACCGGAAGCGCGTTCTCCCATCAGATCTGATGAAGACTCACTTCTGGCTTTGGGCGTGGCCGGCAAGCTGGCGTAGCCGCTTCGCCGCGCGCCCAAGGACGCTGCCCTCCTCCCGAGCTGAGCCCGCAGGATGGCCAGTGAGCATCTCTAGCCCCTCGCGGAAATCGCGCATCGTATAGATCGCGAAGCGCTCCTCACGCACCGCCTCGACAATGCGGGGATCGAGCATCAGCTCACCGGCATTGCTCTCGGGGATCAGCACCCCCTGCATTCCCGTCAAGCCACGCCGCGAACAGACCTCGAAGAAACCCTCGATCTTCTCGTTCACACCGCCGATGGCCTGGATGCGACCGAACTGATCGATGGCGCCGGTCACCGCGATGCCCTGATCCAGGGGCAGCCCAGAGAGGGCAGAGATCAAAGCAAAGAGTTCGGCCCCCGATGCGGAGTCGCCATCGATACCGCTATAGCTCTGCTCAAAGCACATGGTCGCGTGCAGGGCCAGCGGCGTGTCCTTGGCAAAGAGCCCATGCAGAAGCCCGGAGAGGATCTGCACGCCCTTGTCGTAGATGGACCCGCTCAGGTCGGCCTCACGCTCGATATCGACGATGCCAGAACTGCCGACGCCAACCCGCACCGTAACCCGGCTGGGGCGCCCGTAGGCGAAGGTCCCCTTGTCCAGCACAGAGAGGCCGTTGATCTGCCCGACGACGCTGCCTTCGAGCTGCAACACATAGGTGCCGCGCTCGACGCTGCGCAGGTAGTGCTCTTCGGGGAGGGCGTGGCGCCCCCGGCGTTCGCGCTCGGCCTTGAGCACATCCTCGCGCTCGACCTGCTCGCTCTTGCGTCCGAGAGCGTGGTGCGCCGCCTCGCGATAGAGATCGCTGAGCCGCCCAAAGCGCGCCGAGAGCCGATCCCCAGCGCCGGCCATGCGTCGGCCCTGCTCGGCGATGGCAGCAAGCCCCTCGCCACTAGGCAGCAAGAGCTTCTCGCTCTGCACAAGCCGCTTGATCTGCCGCACGTAGTGCTCAAGCCCGTCGTCGTCCAGCGACAGCGTCGTATCAAACTCCGCGTGCACCTTGAAGACCTTGAGGAACTCACTGTCCTGGTAGGCAAGGTAGTCATAGGAGCCCGGCTCGCCAATCAGGATCACCTTGACGTCGATCGGCACCGGCTCGGGAAGCAGCGGTGACACCGGCTCGCCCAGACGGTCGACACCGCGGATTTCAACCAGACCCGACTTGAGCGTGCTCTTCAGTTGCTCCCAGACCGTCGGCTGCCGCAGCACATCGGCGAGCTTGAGGATGAGGTAGCCGCCCTCTGCCCGCAGCAGCGAGCCGGGATGGATCTGAGCCAGTGAAACATGCTCCCCTCCGGTGCCGAGCACGGTGCCGAAGAGGTTCTCCGCCGTGGGATTCGACTCATAGATGATGGGGCAGCTGGCACGCATCCAGCTGCGCGCGGCCTCGAGAGCGCTACGCCGCTCGTAGACCAACTCGAGGGGCGCCGAGCTGCCATGGGCCAAGAGCTTGACCTCCAGACCACCAATCGCCCCGCTGTCGGCGAGCTTGACCGCTTGCTCGCTGACAGCGAAGGCATGGAGCCGCGGCAGCTTGTCGAGTATCGAGCTGCGCACGTCATCGAACCAAGCCTGCACACGCTCGCCGCTCCAGTGTTCGCGGAGGGCAGCGAGCAGGCGGTCAAGCAGCCGCCCGGCCGCTTCGCGTTCGATTTCGAGGATCCTCCGCGTCTGCTCGGCCTCAAGCACCTGCAGCTGCATGCGGGTCTCGCCTAAGAGCTGGAGCAGTTCTGCGCGCGCGGCTTCCAGCTCGCTCACCTGGCTTTCGCTGAGCTTGCCCTCGCGCACGAGGTTGCTCAGCTGCTCGGGGGCCACCGCCTCCTCCTCGAAAACCGGGAAGACGTCAGGCTCGCCGTTCTCTTCGTAGGTCACCAGGCTGTGCCCGCGCTGCTTGCAGCTCTCGACCAGCTGCTTCTGCGCCGCCGCCGCCTTGGCCTGATGCGCTTCGCGAATGGCCTGCCGCCGCGAGTTGAGAGCGGCCGAGGCCAGGGTTCGCGGCAAAGCGCCCAGGAAATCGCGGCCAAACTGGCCGATCTCTTCTTGGAAGCGCTGCCCACTCCCCGACTCGAAGCAGAGCAGCATCGGCCGCCAGGGATCCTTCGGGTTGTGCACGAAGCAGCGATCGGGCACGGCATGGCACTCGGTCTGTAGCTCCTGCAGCAGCTGCTTCACCATGCTGCCGCGACCGGTGCCGGTCAGCCCGCTGACAAAGATGTGGTAACCAGGCGCGTGGATATCCATACCCAGGCGCAGGGAGCGGATGGCCCGCTCCTGGCCGAGGAAGGGCGCGCTCGCTGGATCGAGCCCCTCGTAGTCGAGCTTGGGGCAGGTCCAACGAAGATCATCATGGTTCAGGCGACGGGCACTTGGCGACATGGTTTGCTCCTTGGCCAAGCAGCCTACGCCGCCAAGCTCTGTGAAGAACCCGGAACTTGCGAGCCTTCGCAAGGGCCTTGCCAAGGCTGGCGAGCGACAGGGCAACGGATCCCGCCCTGCTCTGGCCGCAGAAAGCGCAGGCGAAGCGAGCCATTCGTCGAGCCTCATGGCAGCGAAGCGGCGTCGCAGGGGGCGCTTTGCCAGCGCAGCTTCGCCCAAGCGCCCTCTTCGCTGCCGGCTTGGTCAGGGCTCAGCTCGCCAGCCGAGGCGCTCAGAGCAGAGCGTCGAAAAGCTGACTGGCGAAGTCGACGAAAATGACGAGATCCTCGGTCTCCTCGGTCAAGCCAAGGCGCAGACCAAAGCTGAAGGCCGCCGCCCCCACCGGCAACTCCAAGGCCAGGCCCAGGTCCCCGAACCGTCGATCGTCGATGGGATCCTCCAGCCAAAAACTCTCGATCGACAACTTGAGCGGCTCGGTGGAGAACTGGATCCCCGGCTGCCAGAGCGCATGGGTAAAGGCGAGCCCCCAGAGATAGCGGACACCCTGGCCAGGGCGCCCCGCCCGGCCCAACAGCGCGGCGCCGGCGTTGAGGCTTAGCGTCGCCTCGTAACCGCCGAAGCCGCCCATCGGCCACTCGGCAGCGATACGCCCAAAGAAGCCCTCTTCGTTCTCGACTAGGCCCTGGATCCGGGCCGGCCGCTGCCCACCATGATCGTCGACAAAGGCGAACTCACTAGCGATCGCCGGCAAGAACGAGGAGGTCCCGGGCTGGGCGCCGCTAGCCAGCAGGCTCTGCCGCCAAGAGTAGACATGGTCGCCGCTGGCCGAGCGCTTCCAGTCCTTGTCAGCCGTTCCATCCAGGCCCGCACTGTCGTCCCAGCGCACGAGAGGAAACTCGCAGACCAAGCTACTGCCCTCGATCAGCGCAAAGCTCACTTCGCCGTAGCTCTCGGTGAACTCACCCGGGCTATGCTCCCCCGATAGGCGCAGGAAGGCGCTGCCAAAGTTGGGCTGGGCAAAAACCGCCAGCCGGGTGCCGGTGACCGGCTCAAGATGCCGGTAGCTCGGCAAGGCCGTGCTGCAGGCCGAAAGGAGCAAAGCTCCCAGCGCCAAGACAGGAGCGCAGCAGCAACTCAACGACGGCGATGCCACGGCAGGTGCCGGATCGTCAGAACCGGGCAGGGCGCATCCTGTAGCAAGCGATCGTGGGTGTCCGAGAAGAACAGCTTCCACAGCGTCGGCGCCTCTTCGATACCAAGGAGGATCAGGTCCGCCTTTCTCTCCCGCGCCTCGCGCAGGATCTCGTTCTTCGCATCCTCTGAGATCACCGCATGCCCGAGGACATCCACGTCCTGATCGGCGGCGCGGTCGACGAGGTTCTGCAGGGTGCGCCGGGCCTCCTGCAGGAGCTTGATCCGGAAGCCCTCATTCTCGTGCTCCTCGCCCTCGACCACATCGGCCTGGGCCGCAGCGTGTTTGACGCTGCTGTGGCGCTCGATCATCTTCAGCGCTGTGGAGCTATCGAGCACCGAGAAGAAGAGCAGCTGGGCACCAAGCTGCGCCGCCACTTGCGTCGCATATTCGACAGTCTGATCGACGTCGCTGCTGACATCGATCGGAAGCAGGATTTTGCGGACTGGCCCTTGCACGTCTGGGAGCTTACGCGGGAGCCCCACCTACAGGACAGGCTTTCCTTGGCTCTCCTTGCCCGAGATTCGCTGCGATGGATCGGCCGACCTAGCGTCCGCCCTAGAGCAGCTCGGCTCCGGGGCCCTGGCCCCGGCCAGCCCGGTCGTAGATATCTGCAGTCCGGGCCGCCGCGTCGTCGAGTTCGCGAACCCGAGCCCCCTGCCGGCTCATTCGATCGCGCAGCTCGGGCTCATCCAGAAGCCGGGTCAGCACCGCGACCAGGCCCGCTACGTCCCCCGGCTCAAAACCAAGGGCAATGCCTTCGGTAACCGCATCAGTAATGCCACCGATGCAGCTCGCCACCACCGGCAAGCCAGCGATCGCCCCTTCGCGAGCCGTCAGACAAAAGCTCTCCCACCAAAGGCTCGGGATCACCAGACAGTCAAGTCCCGCGAGGACCTCAGGCAGCTTCCGGTTCTCGTAGCGGCCGTGCAGATGCATCGGCTTCCCATCCGCCAGACGCTCAAGCTCCTGGCGGTAGCTGTCATCGCCGTGAAAATCCAAGATCTCGCCGTGGATCTCCAGCGAGAGATCCGGGCGGTCGAGACGGCCAAAGGCCTCCGCCAGCACGTGCACCCCCTTGCTAGGGATCACCGAGCCGATGAAGCCGATCTTGCGGATCGGCGCCTCGCCGCGTGGCTCAGCCAGTAGCTCGGCCTTGGGCAAGCCGTGCGGCAGCGCCACGCAGCGATCGGCCGGCAAGCCCCACTCGACAAAGCGCTCGCGGTGAAAGCGCGACGGAGCAATCAAGGCCTCGCAGCGGCTCAGCTCGGCACGCATATACTCCTCCCACCAGGCCAGCTTGCGCAGGGAGGCCGTGCTCTGCCCAAAGAGCCGCGCCCAAAAACCTTGCTGCCCATCGTCGGGGAGGAGATGGGGCCACATCTGATGCAGGCAGCTGGCGCAGCGGCGCCGATCGAGGCTCTCGCAGACTTCCAGGGTATCGGGGTGGATGCGCTGGCCCCTAGGACACTGGGTCCAGTAGTCGTGCAGGGTCATCACCACCGGCAGCCCACGCTCCTTGGCCACCGAGATCATCGAGGTCGCAACGCAGGTGACGTGATGGAAGTGCACCAGCTCCGGCTGGACCGCCTCGAGACATTCACGGAAACGCGCGTCGATGCCCTCGTGTGCAAAGAGCATGGTGAAGTCGCTGACGTCGGCGAAGTTGTTGGTCATGCGAGTGACCGCCACCCCCTCCCACTCCGAGTGAGAAAGCTCCAAGTGCTCGAACTCGTCCCCAGCCAAACGAGTGAAGACCTGCGACTCATGGCCCAGACGCCCAAGAGCATGGGCCAAGTCACGCAGGTGCAACTGGGTCCCGCCACTGTCTTGCGGCAGGTAGCCACTGATCACATGGAGGATCCTCATAGGCTCTCCGTTCAGGCCACCGGGCGTTTGCCGGCGAGCAAGGCTCGGTAGCGAGCCTCAACCAGATCGGTGTCCTCGGCGATGGTCTTGATCTGCGGGAACTTCTGCCGCAAGCGCTCCAGGAGCCCCTCCTCCTGGCGCAGGCGCAGGATCTGCCGCCGCAGATCCTCACTACTCCCCATCGCAAAGTGCAGACCTGTCACTCCATCTTCGACCAACTCGGCCATACCGCCGCGATCCGCAGTCAGCACCGGAATCCCAGCGAGATAGGCCTCGTGAATGGTCAGGGGCGAGTTCTCGAACCAAAGGCTCGGCACGATCAAGGCATCGAGGCGCCCTAGGACATCGGCGATGCGCCCATTGTCGAAGCGTCCCTTGAACTCAAGCCCGGCCGGCCGCGGCATCGCGAGCAGCTTGCTTTCATACTCGGGAAAGGTGGCCAGATCCCCCCAGATCTCGCAGCTGATCCCCGGGTCATCGATCTGTTGCATCGCCTCGACGATCAGGTGCACGCCCTTGTACTCGGCCACAGTCCCGATGTAGCCCACGCGCAGCTGATCCTTGCTATGGACTGGCCGCTCGTAGCCGGCAAAGGGCTCGACGAAGAAGCCATTGTCCGAGAAGAGAATCCTCTCGGGATCGATCATCTCATTGGCAATGAAGCGTTCGCGCAAAAACTCGGAAGGACTCACGAAGAGGTCGACCTTGGCCATGCGCTCCTTCAAGAAGGCGAGCCTGGTGCGCACGGCCTCTTCGTAGCCGCGCTTCGTGGCCGGAGCTTCGACACCAGCTTCGGCATGAACTTCGACCGCTGCCCGGCGCGAGCCGAGCCCCAAGGCATCCTTGATCCGCCCCACCGTGCGCCGAATCGGCCCAGGCATCCAAGAGCCGCGCTGAAGCTGGCGCGGCGTCGGCGGCGGCACCGGTGGCAGCCCCGGTTCCGGCAAGATCGTCGCGCAGTCGGCGCACTTCACTGGGTCGGGGCCTTCGCAGAGTTCGAAGTCGGGACGGAGCAACTGGCCACCCCGCAGGCACATCAGGATGTACTCATGCAGGGTGTAGACGATCGGTAGCTGGCGATCCTTGGCCATGTCGATGTAGCCCGACGAGTGCAGGTGCAGGTGCTGGAAGTGCACCAGCTCGGGCCGCACCTCGTCCAAGACCCGCTGAAAAATCCCCTCCATCGCCGGATCCGAGTAGCTGTGCTCGAAGGACGGGAAGTAGTGGTTGTGCACGGCCTCCCAGATCGGGATCCCCTCGAATTCCTTACGCTCCAGCTCGTATTGAGGGCGATCTGAGTAGAACTCCGTCGTTAGCAACGTGACCTGGTGTCCACGCCGCTGCAGCTCCTTCATCAGGTGGTAGGTGTAGATCTCCGTCCCTGCAGCATGCCGCGGCAGGAACTGATGCACGACGAAGAGGATGTTCACAGGCGCTTACGAACCCAGGCACAGAGACGAAACCAAAGACGGGCGATCAGGACGAGGGGCAGAGCGAAGCGATTCTCCGCCCGCAGCCGCTTCTGCTCCACAAGAGAAGCTTCCAGTTTTCTCTCGGCTTCGGCCTTTTCTTCCAAAGTGCATCTGTGCTCCGCTCTTAGCCCCTCCAACTCATCCTTGATCGATTGGATCTCGGCTCCCTGCCCCCGGGCCATGTCGCGAAGTTCCGCAACGACCCTGCTGGCCTCGGCATTCTCCTCGATCAAGCTCTCGCCCCAGCGCTGGAGCCCCGCTTCGGCTTCCTTCGACTCTCGTAGCCAAGTCTCCACCTGCTCGTACTCGCCCCGGACCCGCTCAAGCTGCCGGCGATGCTCGGCAAGATCCTGTTCCATCTCCCCCATGCGAGCGCAGCGTTGCTCCAGGTCCGCTTCGAGCTCGACCTTGCGCTGGCGGTAGGCCTCGATCTCTTGGCGCAAAGCTTCGATCTGCGCCTTTCCCTCCAACGCGCTGGATTCCAGCTCCGAGAAGGCCAGCCGTAGGTTCTTGAGTTCGTGGCCCAGAGCTTCGCGTTCGCCATGCTCCTGACGGAGCAGGCTTTCGGTCGCCCGCAGCACTCGCCCCTCCTCGGGTAGACGAGCTGACGTCGGCACCGGATCGGTATCGTCCCGCACCCGCTCGTACACCGCCTTGAGAACGCGCGCATGCTCATGGATCGAGCGAGGCGGCGGAATCGCTGCTCGCAGATCAGCCAAAGCGCAATCGCCGCGAAGGATGCGGCGGATGCAGGCGGCGAGGCTAGCAGCATCGTCCGGCGCGAAGACCAAGCCGGCATCGCCGCAGCGCTCGGGCAGGGCACCACGGTCACTGACCAGAAGCGGCAGCCCCAGTGCGAAGGCCTCATCGACAACGAAGGAGTACGACTCGTAGGCCACCGAAGCGAAGATCGCGACATCTGCAGCGAGCTCTGGGAGATCGCTCTGATCAAAGTCGACCCGGCGCCGCACCGGCAGCCCCGCACAGAGTTGCTGCAGCCGCTCCTCAAACTCGGGATCGACCGCCTTGCCCCAGAGTTCGAGTTCAACCTGGTCGCCGAGCTCGGGCAACGCTTCCAGAATCCGGTGCACCCCCTTGCTCGGCTGCAAATGCCCCCAGTGTGCGAGACGCAGCGGCCGCCCACGATTGGGCGTCCATGGCGGCTGCAGCTGGGGAGTGGGCCAGTCGACCAGGGTCGCGTGCTGCAGCAGCTCGAAGCGCCCCGGCGGCACAGCGGCAAAACGCGTCAGGGCCACGGCGAGAGCCCGGCTGGGCACCATGAGAGCCTGGGCATAGCTCAGTTCCTCCGCGAAATCGCGGCGGAACCAGTCGACCTGCCGCTCGACCAGCTCCTGCCCCATCCACTCGGGACGCGGCACACAGTCGCGGCAGTTCTCCACGCTCAACTCGCGCTCGCAGAAGGCCGCCTCGGCACTCACCCGGAAGATACGCGGGCAAGACGCATGGAGATCGTGGCAGGTCACGACCACCGGAACGCCCATGGCTCGGCTTCGCCGCACGAGGTCGCGCGACAGCCGAATCCAGTGGTGCAAGTGCACGACATCGGGGCGCAGCGACGAGAGGAACTCGTCGAAGAACGCTCCGGCTTGTCCCGAGGCCCCACGATCCCAGCGGTCATGGAAGAGGTCGTTCCGCCGTAGCCGGTGCACCGGGATTCCGGACAGCTCGAAGCTCTCAATCCCCGGCTCCCCTGGGCTGGCCGTGCCGGTCAGGACCACCGGCTCATAGCCAAGCTGCTGCTGGACCTGCGTGAGCCGCTGCACGTAGAGCTCGGTACCGCCATAGAACTCTGGTGGATAACCGTGCACCACATGCAGGATCTTCATCAGCGAATCTCCGCGGAGACTACGTCTTGCGCAAACGGCAGGAAGCAGAACCGCAAACGACAGCCTCGCAGTCCATAGGCCCTAGCCCCCTCCTTCCTAAGCTTTGTCGGCAAGAAGCCCTGCCCTAGGTAAGAGAGCCCTAGGTAAGAAGAGAGAACTCGGTCAGAGAAGGAACTCGCTGGAGAAAGCGCGGCGAGGGCTCGGCTGCGGTAGAGACGAGAAACTTGCGACACAGGACACAGGCACCGAAAAAGGGCCGCCAGAACATCACTGGAAGCGCAAGATCATAGTGTGCCGAATCATAGTGTGCCGAGTATAGCTAGCGCTGGGAGATTTCTCCTCGATGTGGAAGCGAAGTGATCCGGACCGCAGCTCAGCCCCCTCGATAGACAGGGGGGGCCGCCCGGGGAGCCGCACCGGCAAGGAGTGATGACCAGGGCGTGCCTCGACCACCAGTTCGAGAGCGCTATTCCCATCCAGCGCCCGCCTGGCAAGCACCCGCGGCGCTTCCGAGCCTTGCTCCTCCTCGGGCCGCACCGTGCGGTCCACGATCAAGAGGTCGGGGACCACGTCAAAGCGCAGGACCCGGCGCTGGCCGGCCGCGACTTCGAAGCTCGGGCTCCGCAGCCGCAGACCTTCGAGCAGTTCTTCTCGCTCGCAGTCCAAAGCCTCGCCATCGATCTGGACCTCTTGGATCTCACAAGGCGAGGGGAAGAAGGGGGCCAGCTCGACAGCGCAGTTGCCCTCGACGCCCTCTAGCACGATCTCAAGATGGCGTCCGTCCTGCTCACGGTGGACCTGCACATGGAGCTGAGCATCGCGGAAGCGCACCCGCTCCGCCCGCAGCTCGTCGAGCCCCCCCGGTAGGCAGGGAGCAATACGCAGCACATCAGTCCCGGCTTCGACGCCGAGGCCAAGCAGCCCCAAGGCCAAAGCCCCAAAGACCGCGCTGTGGCTCCACGCCTGATGCGGGCAAAGCCCCATCGGCGCACAGAGGTCACCGCGGTAGACCTCCTCGAGCACACCCGGATGGAAGCGGGTCACCAACCCGAGCAGGCCGGTCAGCCGTTCCCAAGCCGGTCCCGGCCGCCCGACCTGGAAGTCCGCCAAGGTCACCCAGCCGGTGAGCAGGGGCCAGACGCTCCCCGCCTGAAAGGAGATGGGATCGAAGCGAGGATCCTCTTCAGAGAGCAAGCGAACGCCCCAGTCGGTGGAGTATTCACTCCCGGCGTAGGGCACCAGGCTTCGTCCGGCCAGGTTCTCGTCGATCACGCCGAAAACCGCGGGCATGGCTCCTAGTGCCGATGGGGAAAGGTCAAAGCTCCCATCGCGGCGCAGCGCGTGCGCAAAGCGGCCGAGATCCTCATCGAAGAAGCGCTCCGAGAGGACCCTTTGCACAGTTGCGGCCTGGGCCCGCCAGTCGCGAGAAAGAGCATCCTTACCAAGCCGCTGGGCCAGAGCCGAGCCGCGCAGCAGTGCCGCTGCCTGTGCCGAAGCCAGGTAGCACTCGGCGTGCACCTGCTCGCTGAGGGGCCCGTCCTCGACCCAGGCGTGCCCAACCCCGCTGTTCTCGGTCACCCCATCGCCATCGCGATCGCGATCCTCGAGGAAGGCCAGCGCCCGTTCGACCTGGCCGAAGAGCTCCTTCCCCAAGGCCAAGTCGCCAGTCCAGTCGACATAACGCCCCAGCAGCTCGACGAACATCGGCGTCGCGTCGGCGGCGTCGTAGTGCACGACCCCCGACGGGGTCCACTCGTGGTAGATCTCGCCACTGGGTCCCTGCCCGCGGGCCAGCAAGCGCAGGTTGTCCCGCACGTCCTCGCGATCGCCGAAGGCGAGCATGGCCCGGGCAAACCACAGGCTGTCCCGTCCAAAGAACCAGGCATAGCCCGGACGACCGCTGCACCAACCCGGGCGCGTGACCCCATAGCCACCGACGTAGCCACGCAGGGGCTCCGCCCCCTCGTGCGCCCGAGTCTCGACAAAGAACTCGTCGCCCTTCTCGACGCACCAGCTCAGTTCATGATCGAGTTCGGCGTTGCCGGTGCTGATGGCCAGCCGGGTCTGCCGTCTCTGGGCTCGATGCTCCAGGGCCGCAGCTCCCAAAGGCCCGCCCTCGCTCAGGCAGTTCTTGAGCGAGTCGAGCGCCTCGTCCCGGCTCACGCCGCTGGCGAGCACCCAAGACAGGGCTTGCTCCGGACGCAGCTCAAAGTCGAAGCGAGCGACAAAGCCGTCCGCTTCGGGCTCGCAGCAATAGCTCAGCGGCTCCTGCGAGAACGCCAGCAGCCCCGTATGCCCGAGGGTGCTATCCGCGAACTGGAACAGGCGCCCGGCCTCAGACATGGAGTTCTCGATGCAAGCAAGCGCGCGTGGCGGATAGGGCCACTGCATCCGATGGTCGCCATGGAACAATAAGCGGATCCTCCCGCTGCCGCCGTGCAGCTCTCCGGCCAGCACGCCGCTCGCTTCGGGAGAGACCAGGACTTCGCTCAGCCTCGTCTCCCCGAAGGCCAGCTCGCGCTCGACCGAGGAGGGGCGCAGCAACAAGCGCACAGGGGTGGGTGGAGCATCCTCCTCATCCAGGAGGTCGAGCCCCGACAACAGGCGAACTGGCAGGCGCCAGACCTCGCGGAGCCCCGCCGCGCCAGTCCCGAGAGCGAGCACTCCGGCTCGGCTCGGCAGGTCGAAGGAGTCGTATTCGCCCGGGATCGCGATCAGCGGCTCCTTCTCGGCGCGCAGAGCTTCCAGATCGGCGAAGGGCCAGGCGCTGGGCAGGGAGAAGTCCGGCGCCTCGGCCTCACGCAGCAGCTCGGCACGCGGCGGCCACGAGCGCCCAGCAATCACGGCTTCGTCGGCAATGTCGCCAGTCAGTAGCTCGTCGATCAGGTCCACAGCGAAACGCAGGCGGTTCTCGACGAAAGGATCCTCTCCCGGACCCGCATGGGCGAAGACCAGGTGGGCACCGAGCGAAAGCACGCGCCCTTCGCCGGGCAGGTGCTCGACCAGGAGCCCGGTCTCGGCATCAAGGCCAAGGAAGACCTTCTCGACCCCGAGAAGGCGCCCTTCGACGGGCCGGGCACCGGCGACGTAGAGGGCCCCGCCCATGGCACAGCCGCCCCAGGGCCGGCGCAGATAGACTCCGCCCCGATGCCGCCGAAACAGCGGGTGCCCGCCAAATCCTGCCACGCCAAGTCGGTCCTGAGCGCGCAGCGGCCCCTCCCAGCGGCGACGGCGGATGCTCGGCGGCTGCGACTCGAAGCCGAGCAACCCAGTCCACTGCGCGGGAGAACCGGTGAGCAGGAGTCGGCCACCGCCGCGCACCCATTTCGCCAAGCGCTCGGCATCCCCGCTCTCGAGCTCACCCAGCTCCTCATCGGGAGCGCGATGGAACCAAACCAGGTCCACAGGCCCCAAGTCCTGGGGCAGGGCCGTGCGCGGCTTCAGCTCCTGGCGTGGCTGCAGCCCCGCTAGCAGAGCTTCACGCTCGGGGCCTTCGGGAGCGAGCAAGAGAATCTGAGGATCGGCCATGAGCGCATCTCCGCACGGAAGATCAGGGGTCGATAAGGCATCATGCCGCCAGGCAGCCGCTGTAGCTAACCAGCATCAATGGGAGGCATTTGATTCGTCGCCCTCGTCCAGCTCCCCTACATCCAAGAGAGTCGAATAAGGGAGAATCAGCCAAAGCAGGACCAGGAGCGCCACCCCGTGCAAGAGCAAGCGCAGCCACAAGGGCTGCTGCCCGGGCGCATCCTCTCGCCAGCCCTCCAAGCCGGTAAAGAGCAAGAAACCAAGCACGCTAAACAGCCAAGCAGCTCGCCGGGTCTTCGCCACCCGTTCCGCCGGCCCCAGACGCCACCAAGGCCGAAAGCCCGATTGCCAGAGCCGCACACCCAGCCCCAAAGCCGCCAAGACCGGCCCCAGCCACCACGCCAGCTGCAGCAGCGCATCTTCAGAGAGCTGGCCCGTCCCCCAAGCGTTCAACGCCACCCAGAAGAGAAGCCAGGCCAAGATCGAAAGCGTCATCCACACGCGCCGCAGTCTGCCACGGTCAAGCAGCCCAGGGAACATTGTGGACGCTGCGCTGCTGCCACGTGAAAAAAGGCTCGTGAACCCAGAAGGAGTCGACGAAGGCCTTGCACCCGAGCCTTTGCATATCCGAATCACCGACAGCGTCCATGCCAGCTTCGATGTCAAACTTCTTTCTCCCCGTAGCCCTCGCAGGGCTACAAGGGAAAAGCTAGCCGCAGACGGAATCGCCCAGCGGCAGAGCAGCATCATCCAAGCCCTAACGGCTGGGACGCCCACAGCGATGGCCCATGGCATCAGGCGGCCTTGCTTGCACACGACGACCTTGCCAACCGGTTCGTAGCTTGGCGAAAAGATCAGCAGAGCGAGCCAAAGTCCCCGAGAGAGGGTCTCGAACCTAGCCCATCACTTGCTCGGCTTTTGCATCCAGAGGAACTTGAGCGGGTGGACGTTGAGCACGTTGGGATAAAAGCCCTGGACTCCAGGCCGCACCATATTCTTCGTTACGTAGTAATAGATTGGGATTACGGGCAAATCGCTAAGGATCATCGCTTCGGCCTCAGCGAGGAGGCTAAGACGTTTGGCGGCATCCGACTCGTGATTGGCGCGGGCCAAGAGAGCGTCGAATTCTGGGCGCGTCCAACCCGTGCGGTTATTGGTATTCCCCTTGGTCCACATGTCGAGGAAGGTATTGGGGTCGGGGTAATCGCCGATCCAGGCCGAGCGCGCCACGTCGTAGCCGAGGCTCTGCATGCTGGTCATATAGCTGCCCCACTCCTGGTTCTCGAGACGCACATCGAGACCGAGCTTGCGCGACCACTGGCTCTGCACGACCTCGGCGATGTCCTTATGGAGTTCGTGGGTGTTGTAGAGAATCGTGAAGCTGGGAGCTTTCTCCAGACCCAGATCAGCGAGTGCCGCAGCCAAGAGGCTCTTGGCCTTCTCGCTGTCTTCTCGCGGGATCTGCGGGCCGGAATAGGCACCGAGACCGGGAGGCGTGAGGTCGTAGGCAGGGATCTCGCCGGCACGGGTGACGCTACGGCAGATCGCAGCACGATCGATCGTGAGCGCTAGGGCCTGGCGTACCCGCAGGTCGCCGAAGAAGCGCCGTTTGACCGGATCCTTGTTCTGCATATTGATCCGGTAGAAATAGACCCCGAGATAAGGGCTCGATTGGAAGTCTTCGCGACCGCTGAGCTCGGCAAGCACCGTCGCCGGCACATCCGGGATCCAATCGACATCGCCACTCAGGTAGAGGTTGAGGGCGCTGACCAGGCTCTCCACCGGAAGCACGTCGATGGTCTCGATCTTGACCCGGTCTCGGTCCCAGTAACGCGGATTGCGGGTCATGCGAATCCGGTCGCGAAGGGTGCGCTGCTGCAGCAGGAAGGGCCCGTTATTGACCAAACTGCCCGGCCGGTGCCAGTCACGCCCATGCCCCTCGACCACATGCCGCGGCACCGGAAACAGCGGGTAGAAGGAGGTGAGGCTGAGGAAGAACGGCACCGGACTCGACAGCTCTACCTCAAAGAGATGGCTTTCCGGGGCCCGGATGCCAACGCTGTCGAAGGAGGGCCGCTTGGCCTCCTCGGCCCCAGCCTTCTCCCAAGCCCCCATCGCGGCGAAGTACGACTTGGCCCCCTTCACGTAGAACAACAGCTCGTAGTACTTCGCGGCAGTGCGCGGCTGCAACAGGCGCTTCCAGCTCCAGACAAAGTCTTCCGCGGTCAGCGGCCTACCATCACTCCAGCAGGCCTCGGCGCGAATGCGAAAGCGCAGGGTTTGCCCGTCCTCACTCACCGTCCAGGACTCGGCCATGCCAGGAAGGGGCTCGAGGGTCTTGGGGTGTTCGACCGTCAGGCCTTCGAAGAGCCCGCGCAGGACGCGGCCTTCGGGGACCCCACTCACCGTGGCCGGGTCCAGACTCTGGACTTCGGTGTTGTTGGTGAAAGTGAAGTCGGCGCGTTCGACCATCGTCCCCCGCACCGCCGAAAGCGCGCTCAGAATGAGCAGAGCAAAGAGGAGCAGGAGAAAGCCATCACGGGCGCGGTCTCGGGTCATGGGCGGGAAGCATAACCGGCAGAGAGCCAGGCGCGAACTCGCAGCAAGTTCGGTGACGCGAAGCGCCCCGCCATCGCCCTATACTCCGCGGCTCTTTCACAACTAAGCCAGCAGGCCGCCCATGAGCCCCGATTCCTCGATCTCTCGTCGCAGCTTTCTCCGCACTGGCGCAGCTCTCGGCGCCAGTGCCGCGCTTTGCCGCTGCCGGGCTGCCACTCGGCCTCAGTGGCAGCGTCGACCCGCGTTAGCGCCCCTCAGCGAGGATCGATCGCTTCGATCTTCGCCCGCAGGATGCCCGCTGAGCAGCGATGGGCCAAAAAGCCCACCGAATAACGACCGGCAGGCAGTCTAGCCCCAGCTTCGTCAGCGAGCTCGATCCAGTGCTCGGGCTCGGCCTCGCCGGCGAACCAACGCTTGGCCCGCATGCGCCAGCGCAACCCGGCCCCATCGAGCCGCTCTGGCCAGGCTTCGACCAGCAGTTCCTCGACCCGCCCAGGCTCGGGGACGAAGGGTTGGTAGGCGGCCTTGCTGTCGTGGGGCTTGCTCCCCTGGCGATAGCTCAGCTCCAGGCCAAAGCCGGCAGGCTTCGAGTAGTACCAGGCCAGGCCATAGCGCCAACCGGGCATCGGCGACCCCACACCGTTGTGCCCTCCCCACAGCGCCAGCAGCCCGTAGCCCTGCAACATGCCTGGCTGTGGCAAGCTCCCCTTGCTGTAGAGAATGCTCGCACGCACGCGGCGGCCGCCAGCGAAGGGATCACTCAGCAAAAGAATGCGGTCGTAGCCCTCGCTTCCCGGCGCGACGCCAACAAGTGTCCTTCCCTCAACGACTCTCCGTTCCCAGATGCCGTGATCGCTACGAATGGGAGAGGATTCACTCCTACTAGCAACCCAGTCAAAGGGAGGATGCTCCAAGGTCCGCTCAAGCTCGAAGCGATGCCAGTGGCTGCGCCAGCGGCCAAAGAGACTGCGACTCCGAATCCCCAGCACATAGGAACCGGCGGCGCTGGGCAGATCCCGCAACTGCAAGGTCACGACCCCATCGCGGTGCGGGGGCGCCGAGAGATCTACCGGGATCCAGTCCATGCGCCCAGGGCGCTGCAGCGAATACTGGAGCTGCGTGCACAGGGCTCCGACTCGCCCGCTAAAGCTCGCAAGCGATGCTCCAGCCCGCGGTCGGATCAAGCTAGCTAGCGGCTGGCGAGGATCCTCCTCAAATCCCGCCCCTGGTAGCTGCGAGCCAAAGAACCCCCAGAGTAGGGCGAGTAAGCACAAGAAGCCGAACGCCCACAGCGCGGAGAGGATTCGGTTTCTGGGGATTTTCATAACGAAAGCAGCTGAGGATCAGGGAGCCGGATGCTGCGCATCTTTGACAGCAGCAGTCGTCGCCATTCCCCGGCAATCACCCGCCAGTTTTGAGCGGGCCATCGATGCAGGAGCACCGCGTAACAACGCAGTCGCTCCAGCTCACTCAGTGGCCCCTTCTCGATCGCCAGCATCAGGTGCACTAACTTCTGCGTCCTTGGGAGAAAGCTCTCCAGCTCCGCATGAGGGTCGAACCAAAGCGCCACTTCTTCAAGGGTCTTTCCCCCACCAAAACAGGACCCGGGATGGACCCGTCGCAAGAACAAGCGCCTCGGCACCTCGACGAAGAGCCCACGAAGCGCGAGTTCGACGAGCAGCACCTCATCCGAAGAGACGTAGGCTCCGATCAAGCCGGTTTGCAGCAGCAGCTCGCGCCGGATCAATCCGAAGACCGGATTACAAAGCCGCATGTGGTGCAGCAGGTGGCGAAGACGCTGGCTTGCTCGCTCATGGCCGAGGGTTAATCGATCGTCATAATCATCGAGCCACTCGCCTGCCGGGCCAATGCGCCGCGTCCGCGGGTAGGCCAGTACCGCATCGGGAGATTGCTCCAGGGCTTGAAGGCAGCAGGCGAGGTATTCGGGCGCGAGGAGATCATCGTGCGAGGCCCACTTGAAGTAGGGCGCGCGGGCCAGCGCCACCGCCCGGTTGTAGTTCCATGCAGCTCCGCGGTTCTCCTCGCTGCCATGGATGCGAATACGAGAATCACGCGCGGCGAAGCGCTCCAGAATCTCGGCGCTGGCATCGGTCGAGGCGTTATCACAGATCACGACTTCAAAGTCGCCAAAGCTCTGCCCGAGCAGCGACTCCAAGGTCGCCTCGAGATAGGCCTCCCCGTTGAAAACGGGTAATCCGATGCTGATCTGGGGTACGTGCGTCACGAGTGCTGCTATCGAGCCTTTGGGCCTGCCGGACATCCCACCCCTTCATCGACCCTGGCTCTACCTGGCTGAACCCATGCCTTTTGCCAGCTTTGTGCCTGAGCAGCCCCAGGCCATGGCATGGCCAAAAGCCAGCAGCCGCGACTCTTCGCCCTGGCCTGGGCTCAGCCGCGGCGCGACGAGCCCTGAGGCATCCGGCCGGCTCTTACATCGAGGAGTTCAAGCAAGCTGCCCGCGACTTGGCTCACGCTTTGACCTGAGGTCTCGACGGTCAGTTCGGCCCGTTCGTACAGCGGCTCGCGCTCGAGCAGGATGGCGCAGAGTTCGTCGAAAGCGCGACGATTGCCCTCCATCGGTCGCAGATCTCCTTGGGCGACCACCCGCCGCCAATGCTCCTCGGGCGTGGCTCGTAGCCAGACCGTGCGGCAATGCCGCCGCAAGAGCTCGAAGGTCTCGGCCTCGCACACAATCCCACCTCCGGTCGCGAGCACCAAACGCCCTCGCTCATGGAGGAGGCGGCGGAGGGTCTCTCGCTCACGGCGCCGGAAGCTCGCCTCGCCATGTAGCTCGAAGAGCTCGGCGACGCTGAGGCCGGCCTCCCGCTCCACCTCTTGATCCAGCTCGACAAAGTCGAGCTGCAGCTCACGAGCCAGCCGGTGGCCGACCGCGCTCTTGCCAGCGCCGCGCAGGCCGAGCAGGGCAATCGCCTGTTCGTCTGCCGGCCGCTCACTGGCGAGGGCCAGGAGTTCGTCTGCCGCGAGGCGACAGGCCCCCGCCAACTGGCAAAGCGAAGCCAAGCTCGGATTCGCCTGCCCGGCCTCGACCTGAGCGAGAAAGCGCTCGCTGAGACCGCTGCGTTCGGCAAAGACCTTTCGACTCAGACCCTCGGCCCCGCGCCGCGCCCTAACGACAGCGCCCAGCCCCTCTGCAATCTGCTTTGCGCTGCGCATAGATGCAACATAGTGCATTCAAGCGATCTTTCCAGAGCGAAACATGCATCATAGTGCTTGTTTCCCCCTAGGCCGGAAGCTAGGCTCCTCGCTTTTCGCCAAGGCTAGGCCCGGAGAACTCGCCGCATGACTGCGCCCGACATGATCGACTTCCAGACGAGTCCCGACCGATACAAGCATTGGCGACTCAGCTTCGACGGCCACAAGGCCCGCCTCGAGATGGACGTGGACCCGGAGGCTCCCTTCGCCGAAGGCTATGAGCTCAAGCTCAACAGCTACGACCTCGGCGTCGACATCGAGCTCGCCGACGCCATCCAACGGCTGCGCTTCGAGCATCCCGAAGTGCAGGTGCTTGAGGTCACCAGCGCCCTGGACCGCGTGTTTTGCGCCGGCGCCAATATCCGCATGCTGGCGGCCTCGACCCACCCCTTCAAAGTCAACTTCTGCAAGTACACCAACGAGACCCGCATCGGCCTCGAAGACCTGGCCGAGAACTCGGGCGTCGCAACGGTCTGTGCCGTCAACGGCCCCTGTGCCGGCGGTGGCTATGAGCTGGCCCTGGCCTGCGAAGAGATCCACTTGGTGGACGACGGCAACAGCACCGTTTCCCTACCCGAGGTGCCGCTGCTCGGTGTGCTACCTGGCACCGGGGGACTGACCCGCCTGGTCGACAAGCGCAAGGTGCGCCGCGACCTGGCCGACGTGTTCTCGACCCTCGCCGAGGGGGTTCGCGGCAAGAAGGCCATGCAGTGGAAGCTCGTCGACGGCAGCTACAAGACCTCCAAGTTCCGCGCGGCGATGGACCAGATCCTGGATCACAAAGTCGCCGCCGGCAGCCCGCGCGGCGAGAAGGGCCTGCCCCTGCCTCCCCTGGACTTCGAGCGCGACGAGAACGGCTTCACCTATCAATACCTGCGCTGCAGCATCGACCCTGCCCGTCGCCTGGCCGAGCTCAGCATCCACGGCCCGGACGAGGCCCAGCCCGAGACTGGCGAGGAATACCTGGGCAAGGGCGCCGACGCCTGGGCCATTCGCGCCTTCCGCGAGCTCGACGACCTGCTTTGCCACCTGCGTTTCGAATACCCCGAGATCGGCCTTTTGCTCCTACGCGCAAAAGGTGACCGAGAGGCCATCCTCGACATCGAGAGGAAACTCCTCGCGGCCCGCGAGCACTGGCTCATCAACGAGATCCTCCTCAACATGGCGCGCGTCTGTCGCCGCTTTGAGCTCAGCGCCCGCAGCCTCTTTGCCCTGATCGAGCCAGACAGCGCCTTCGCCGGCGTCTTGTATGAGCTGGCCCTCGGCTGCGACCGCATCTACATGATGGACGACCCGGATCACCCGGCGCATCTCGCCATCGGCCCACTCAGCGACGGCGCCCTGCCCATGACCAATGGCCTCACCCGCCTGCAGAGTCGCTTCCTCGCCGATCCAGACACGGCCCAGCGCCTGCAGAAGGAGCAGCCGCATTGCGACGGCGAAGCGGCCAATGAGCTCGGACTGGTGACCTTCCTCGTCGAGGACCTCGACTGGGACGATGATCTCCGCATTGCGATCGAAGAGCGCGCCACCCTCTCGCCCGATGCCCTAACCGGCATGGAAGCCTCGCTCCGCTTCGGTGGTGCCGAGACCTGCGACTCCAAGATCTTCGGGCGCCTCAGCGCTTGGCAGAACTGGATCTTCACCCGTCCGAACGCCGTTGGCGAAACGGGTGCCCTGGTCCGCTACGGACAGCCCGAAGCAGCCAGCTTCGACTGGAGAAGAACATGAGCAACGTCGACCTCGAAGCCAAGATCCCGAACAACGTCGGTCTCCGCGACAACAAGCGCCTCTTGCGCGCCCTCGAAAAATGGCTGCCCGCCTATCTCGAGTGGTGGAAGGACATGGGGCCCTCGGACTTCAACGAAGACCAAGTGTATCTGCGCACCGCAGTCGGGGTCGGTAAGGGTGGCTGGGCCCACTTTGACTACGTCAAGATGCCCGATTATCGCTGGGGTATCTTCCTGGCCGAGGGCGACCCCGAGCGCAAGATCCACTTTGGCGATCACATCGGTAACCCGGTGTGGAACGAGGTGCCCGGCGAAATGCGTAATCGCCTGCGCCGCCTCATCGTCACCCAGGCCGACACCGAACCGGCCTCGGTCGAGCAGCAGCGTTTGCTCGGACACACGGCGCCGTCGCTCTACGACATGCGCAGCCTCTTCCAGGTCAACGTCGAGGAAGGCCGCCACCTCTGGGCCATGGTCTACCTGCTGCACAGCTACTTTGGCGCCGACGGCCGCGACGAAGCCGACGCCCTGCTTGAGCGCCGCTCCGGCGATCCGGATAGCCCCCGCATCCTCGAGGCCTTCAATCAGCCGATCGAGTCCTGGGTCGACTTCTTCTGCTTCACGACCTTTACCGATCGTGACGGCAAGTATCAGCTGGCCTCATTGGCCGAGTCCGGTTTCAACCCCCTGGCTCTGTCTACCCAGTTCATGCTGACCGAAGAGGCCTACCACATGCAGACCGGCGAAAACGGCGTGGGGAGGATCCTCCGGCGCGCAGCCGAGTATCTCATCGAGGACAAAGACGCCAAAAAGGAAGGGGCCATCCCCTTCGACATCGCGCAGAAATACATCAACTTCTGGGCGAGCGCCTCGATGGATCTCTTCGGTGGCGAGGACTCGACCAACGCCGCCGAGTCCTTCGCCATGGGCCTCAAGGGTCGTTATCGCGAAGGCGACGGTATCTACAAGGATCCCAAAGCCCTTAACCTTGCCTACAAAATGGAGGTCCCCGAGGGCGATCATCTCGTCAGCCGCGAGGTTCCTCTCCGCCGGGCCATGAATGCGCTCTTACTCGACGCCTACCACGCCGACTGCACCCGCATCGTCCAGCGCTGGAATCGCGACCTGGAAGATCTCGGGACCGAGGCGCGGGTAACGCTGCCGAGCAAGCGTTTCAACCGCAAGCAAGGTGTCTACTCCGAGCATTGCTTTACACCCGCAGGCGAACTGATCTCGCGCCAGGAGTTTGAGAGCAAGCGCGACGAGTGGCTACCAACGGCAGAAGACCGCGAGTACGTCAAGAGCTGCATGGTCCAGGTTCTCGAACCCGGAAAGTTCGCGAACTGGATCGCCCCGCCCGCCTCCGGCAAAGGCGCCAACGACACACCGCTGGACTTCGAGTACATCAAGTTCCATTAAGCGCTGGCGGCGCGACAGCAAAGCGCGCCTCGCCTGGCTTAGCTTCCTCGCCGTACAGTAAACTCTGCCCCCCAATACTCTGCCCCCTTCCCCCGAGAGAGCATCGATGTCCGACAGCAAACTGATCTACGTCTGCGAAGGCGGCGACTGTAGTGAGAGCGGCTCCGTCGAGCTCTTTGAAAAGCTGCGCAACCTACTGCACGAAAAAGACCCGCATGAGGAAAGGGTGCGAATCCGCAAATATCCCTGCTTCGGCGCCTGCAGGTTTCGCGTCAACCTATCGATTTGGCCAGACCGCATTTTCTATAGCAAGGTCAGCGAAGACGATCTTCCCGAAATCGCCGCCCAGATCCTGGATGGTGGACCGAAGCTGGACCGTCTCATGAACATGGTGAAGCCCGACGTCGAGGAAGGCCTCTGGCAAATGCTAGACAGTCCATACTGATTCGGCCTCCATACTGATTCGGCCTCCATACTGATTCGGCCTCCATACTGATTCAGCCTTATGGGCCGGCCTTCCTGAGCGGGCCTCGCCCCATCCGGCCTACGACAGTGACTCAGAAGCCAGCTGACAGCCCTCGCTCGTTCCGGGCAAGCGCTCCTGAAAAGCAGGCACTGCCCAGTAGCGTAACTCTTGCTCGACCGGATCAAGTGCAGCCCAAGGCGACCCGAAGAGGCGCCCCGCTCCCTCCCCCAAGGTGACAATTGGGCCCTTTAGCGCATCGTTTCCTCCTGGGCCCATCCCTAGCTTCCTAGCCTTTTGTTACTACGTCTCGCAACAGGGAGCTCTCATGAGCAGACGCCCCGATTTTGGCAGCTGGGTGCTGGGCGCATTTTTCCTCATGGCGGGAGCCCTAAGCGCGCAGTCTTCCGTGAGCTACAGTCCGAGCTACGCACTGGGCCAGGTCAACTCGAACAATGTCATCCCGTTCACGACGCAGAGTATGCGGTATCAGCAGATCCACGACTCGTGGACCTTCAGCTCGCAGCGGCCGATACTGATCCGTGGCATTCGCTACCGCCCCTCAGGCCAGAAATACCATTTCAACAAGAAGGGAGGGACTGTCGAAGTTCGCATCGACATGGCGTTCGCCACAATCGGGATCACCTCGATGACCGCCAGTAGGACCCTGGACAAGAACCTCGACAAGAAAACCCTCAAGACCGTTTTCAAGCGTAAGAAGGTCAGTTACCCCCCATCGGGAAAGGCTCCCGATGAGCAGAAGCACTTCAATATCAGCTTCCCCTTTGACTCCGCAATCCTCTTCCTCTACCAGCCAGGATTACAACGCAGCCTGGTCATCGAAACTCGCCAGTACAGCCACATCGGCGGCTACGCATTCGACTTCGTGATGAATAAAAGGGTCGCTGGAAACGGATTCGCGGTCAGCAACGGTTCCTACAAAGGCTGTGCAAACACCCACAAGTACGTCGCTCGCCTCGAAGCCAACGCTAGCGCTCTACGGCCCGGTGGCAGCTTCTCTTTTACCGGCACCTACGATAAGCCGAAGGTCCTCAGCTACTTCTGCCTCGGCAGCCAAGGCCTCAGCTTGAAGATGCCACCGACCAGCTGCTACATAATGAACGACTTGGTCTGGGGCTTCGCCGGCCTGACGGACTCAAGCCATCGCTTTTCGATCAAGGCACCCCTGCCCAACTCACCCAGCCTCGCTGACCTGCGCTTCTTGGCTCAAGTGTATTTCATCGAGCCCGACGCAAACGTGCTCGGCATCGTTTCCACCCGCAGCCTCTCCTGTGGCATCGGCCGGGGAGCGGCACAAAAGACCCTAGGCCTCCGACGCTTCTGGATCACCGGAAACCCCGACACCGTGAAGGTCTCGAGTTACGGGCTAGAGCAAGGTCTCGTCATGATGTTCCACAACTGACAAGCAATACCTGCTTGCCAGGCGACGCTGGCTCGCGCCATAGCGCCAAAGAGGCCGACAATAGGTATCCCCGATCCCTATTGCCGACCTCTTTCATTCCTCAGTCTTTGACGATCTTCTTCGGCAGCTCTTCCCCCTCCGGCACGAAGCGCATCGAGATCGAGTTGACGCAATGCCGGGTGTTCTTGTCGGTAAATCCCTCTCCCAAGAACACGTGGCCGAGATGCCCGTCACAGTTGGCGCAGACGATCTCGGTCCGTATTCCGTCGGCATCGGGAAGCCGCCGCACCGCCCCTTCGATTTCATCATCGAAGCTCGGCCAACCACAGCCACTCTCGAACTTATCCGCGCTCTCGTAGAGAGCCGCTTGGCACTGCCGACAGATATAGGTACCCGGCGCCTTGTTCTGGGTGTATTCCCCTGTGTGCGGAGCTTCGGTCCCCTTGCTCAGGATGACCCGCGACTCCTCCGGATTCAGTTTCTTGTATTCGCTCATGCTTATTGCGCCTCGTTCCTTTCTGCTGCGAGGATGCTCGCAAGCACCCCTCGGTCAAATCCAAGCTCTACCTCAGATCACTAATACCGGCCAGCGCGAGCCGCGCACCAGCGCTTGGGTGCGCTGATAGAGCGGGGCTTGCGGATCACGCGGAGTCGCAGCAACGATGAGCCCGGGACTGTCTTCGACATACTCCAGTATCGTCGCGGGCAAATCGCCGCTGCGCAGACTCACCCGGCAGTGGTGCCCCCGATCACTAGCCCGCTTCTGCATGGCGGCGACGAGGCCGGCCAAGCTGGGCTGGTATAGGCCCGAGAGCATCTCCTCGTCGGCTTCCTCGATCGTGAAGGGTTCGCTCACACCACTTTGGCGCAGCCGCTCCTCGTCCACGATCAGCAGCAAGCGCACCGTGCCGCCTGGGCTCAAGAGCCGCTCCGCCCAGGCGCCAGCCTGCACCAACTCCGCATCCCAAGGCGTCACCGGAACGATCAAACGTTCCAGACAGTCCTCGGGATCCAGGGCCGGATCGCGGACCACAAGGACCGGCACCGGCGAACGCGCCAAGAGCAGGTCCAAGTTGCTACCAACGCTGTCGTATCCCAGCTCGTCAAAGTCATCGAGGTAGGGTGCGTCGCAGATCAATAACTGCGGCTGCTCGGCCTCCACCATCCCGAGGATCTGCTGGTGTGAACGCAGGTCGGGGGCAGCCCTCCGCTCGAAAGCGCGAGCGGGGATGCCCTCGGCCACGAAAGCGGCAACCCTTTCCGCGAGAACTTGCTCCTTGGCCTCCTGCCTCTCCCCCTCATAAGCGTGCGCGAGGACCAACTCCTCGCCCTTAGTACGCACCAGGGCCTTGGCGATCCCGAGGCTGAGCAGGTCTTGATTGGAGCCATCCAGCATCACCAGGATGCGGCGCAGCTCTGCGTCGATCAGCTCAGGCAGCTTCGCCGCCACTACGGCCTCGAAGGCTGCGATGCTGGTCCGAAAATCACCATCGCTGGCATGGGTCACATCCACCATCGGATTAGCTCCTCAGCGCCGGGAAGAGCCCCAGCTCGTAGAACACAGCGATGTAGCCGAAAACCAAGACGATCTGAAGCCCGGTCACGAGACCGCCGACCTTCATATATTCGCCCCAGCCGACCTTGATACCTCGCTCCTTCTCCAGTGCGTGTAGGGCGATGACCGCGGCAATCGAGCCCACCGGCGTCGGGTTCCCTCCGAGGTTGCAGGCGCCGATCAGCCCCCACCATAGAGGCTCCGCCACCAGCCCCTTGCCGATCATGGTCTTGACGACCGGAATCATCGTCGCCGCGACCGGAATGTTGTCGACGATGCCCGCCGTAACAAAGACGAAGGGAATCACCATCGCCAAGACCAGCAGCATATTGCCGCCGGAGAGCCCGTAGATCTGACCCGCCATCAGATCCAGCAGCCCCGTTGCCCGCACGCAGCCAATCAAGACGAAGAGAGCGACGAAAAAGAGGATAATCGACCACTTGACCTTTTTGATCGCATCCTCAACCGAGAAGCCACTAAAGAGCAGGGCGGCGAGGGCGCCGCAGATGGCGATAAAGTCGAGGCCCACTCCAACCAGCTGCGCGGTGGCAAAGCCCGTGATGGTCAGCGCCAAAATCAAAGCGCTACGCCAAAACAGCCGCCGATCCTTGACCAGCGCCCACTCATTGAAGGCCGCGACCTTGGCCGCCCGCAGCGCGAGATCCCCCTTCGCCACCAAGCGCGAGCGATACAGCCGCTTGATCACCAAGAAGCCAAGAAAGGCCGAGAGCAGGGCCAATGGCGCCGAAACCACCAGGAAGTGCGAGTAGGGGATATTGGCGGAGGTTCCGATCATCAAGGTCGGAATACCGCTGGAGAAGGTCATCAGCGCCCCGGAGTTGGCCCCGATTGCAACGGTGAGGATGTAGGGCACCGGGTCGTCGTCGAGCGCCTTCGAAATCACCAGCACCAGGGAAGCCATGATCAGCACCCCGGGCGCGATGGTGAGAAAACTCACAAAGGCCACCGTCGCCAACATCACCGCCGGTAGCAGCTTGCGCGGCTCGCCCCCGGTCAGCTTGACCAGGCGCACGGCAATGAAGTGGAAGAGCCCCGAGTCGCTGGCAATGGTCACGAGGATACTGGTGCCAACGATGACCCCGAGCACAGCGAGGTCGTGGCCGATGAACTCGTGCACGACCGCGTAGCCATGCTCTTGGAAAACGCCAAAAGCCAGGGCCAGCACCACTGCGATAACGGCTCCGAGCAAGGAGGCCACCGCCTTGTGCAGCCAATCGAAGGCGATCGCGGCGAAGGTAGCCGCAAGCGTGAGCCCGATTAGGAGCATCGGCAGCACCGCGGGCTCGGGGGAGGGGCCGTGCCCGGTATCCCCGAGCAGGACAGAGGCGAAAGCGAAGGCGAGCATGGGGCGAAGTTTACGGCCTCCCAGCACCCCGAATCGACCAGGCTCCTCTGAGGAAAGCTCGGAGCCATCCACCAGCTCTTGGCGAAAAGAGTACGGTCCCTCCTCCGCGGGCCCGGCAAGATCTCCCAACAAGCGCTGCGACAGAACACGAGGAAGGAGCAGGATGGCAAAGAGCCGGCGACCGAGTGGAGAGGGCTGGAGCTTCGAAGCAGCCGATTCCAATGCAGAGAGCCCCGAGATCCGCGAGTCTCTCCCCCCCGAGCAACAGCGCCCGCGCGCCCGCTGCGAAAAGCGCAACAAAGGCAAGCTGGTGACCGTCATCGGCCCCTTCGTGCTCAGCCCCAGCGACCTGGCCAAGCTCGGCAAGGCGCTGAAGAAGCGCTGCGGCAGTGGCGGCAGCATCCAGGGCGAATTCATCGAGCTCCAAGGTGACTGCATCGAAGGCGCGAAGTCCTACCTTGAGACCCAGGGTTACTCGGTTCGCGCCTAGCCCGAAGAGAATCCTCCCCGGGCGAGGCTCGCCCGCAGAGCAGATTCCCCGCCCTGCCACAGGGTCGCCGTCCTGCGTCCAGCCCTGGGCTTTGGTAAGGGGGACCTCCTTCGCCCCCTCCCGGCCAGCAAATTTCCAGCTGCGCACGCAGCCAGGGGCAGCTTCGAGGTATCAGCTGATTTCACAAGGACTTGGAAGATTTCTTCCCGTGCTGAATCCGGAGAGAACCTTGGGAAAGCCAAGCCCCCGGCTATCTGGATTTCAGAGAATGAAGAATAAAGCAGGCGGTGGCGCCCCCACTTGGCGTATGCGTTCCAAACTCGAAACTCTCGCCCAAAGGCCGAATGCGCCACAGCCTGTTTTCCGGGGCCACCTACCTGGCCCTGCTTTTCATCCTCTCCTCTCTGCTCCAGGCTCAGGCTCCACTTCGGCTCAAGCAGCTGAGCCAGCATGGGATCACCTGGCACTTCGCCCACCCGGTGCAGGCCGGCCGCTACGTCAACGGCGACTGGTGGGTGCTGGGCCCGGTCAAGGTCGAGCGGGTCAGCCCGCTCCCGAGCCATGGCCGGCACGGCTCGATGCGCAACCCACCCTGTGGCAAGGGACGGATCCAGGGCTACGACAGCCGCATCTACGGCTACGACGCCAAGTCGGCCGCGCGCTTCCCCCTCGCGCTGAGGCCCGGCGACTCCCTCGTTAGCTCGATCAGCGTGCTCGGCTCTCGCCAAAAGCACATCTACCGGCCCATAAACCAGGGCAGCGCATCCAGATCCTGGCTGCGCAGCTGCGCCATCCTGAGCTGTGTGTCCAAGGCGCCGACGCCGGACAGCTTCCGCCCGGCCTACGTAGGCCCCAAACGCCAGCACCGGGCCAGCAGCATCCAGTGGCAGTTACTTCCCGGCGTGCGCAAGCTGCCCTCCTCGACCCACCCGGCCAAGTTCGCTCGCATGTTCGAACGCCCCTGGCTCGACCACCTCGCCGGCTGGGTAGGCAGGGCGCTCCATCCTTACGAAAACATGCCCGACTACGGGCGCGACATCGCCCTATGCACGGGTGAGGGCGCGCTGATCCTGCTCCAGGACTACTCTCGCACCGAGCTCCGGCCGCTGATGATCCCCTACCTCCAGCTCGGCATCGACCTCTTCGGCTTGCAGCAGGCCGGACACAGCTGGAGCGCCGACGGCGGCCACGGCAACGGTCGCAAGTGGCCGATCATCTTCGCCGGCCTGATGCTCAAGGACCCGGCAATGCAGAAAGCCCCCGGGCTCTTCAGCGAGGACCTACAAACGGCCTACTCGCGAGGATGGAACGGGACCCCCGTCGTCTTCCGCATGGCCGGCAAGGGCAGCCACGAGTCGAAGGTTCCCGCGTCCTGGGATGCGCGGGCGCGAAAGGACGAGATCTACCGCCGCTGCTGCACCAGTTCGGTCTTTGTGGCCCACGCCCTGGCCGCCCACCTGATGAACGCGACCGAACTCTGGAACGACCCCGCTTTCTTCCTCTACGTCGAGCGCTGGATGACGCCGATGCACCCGAAGGATCG